>Ga0256914_1001671_pt1 | contig 19514 bp, 29 predicted proteins | sample HulkmetaG_FD_191571 | JGI IMG/M metagenome (GOLD analysis project Ga0256914, IMG submission 191571) | Hydrothermal chimney microbial communities from Main Endeavour vent field at the Juan de Fuca Ridge, Pacific Ocean - Hulk | ecosystem: Environmental > Aquatic > Marine > Hydrothermal vents ... | reverse complement strand
TCTGATCTGACCGTAGTTTGTGATCTGCTTCCTCCCATCATCTCCTCCGGAACAGGTCATAATTGATCGTACCGTACTTGCTATGGGCAGGGTACGGATACGGTTTCACAGGCGCTTTTTTCCTCTCATCGGCGATGTCGGGGCGTTTCGGATTCGGACGTGGTCGTATGGCGATCTTTCCCGGGGTTTTCGGATTCGGACGTGGCCGGATTGGAATCTTTCCACCAACGTTGCCATTTCGATAATTCTTCGCCTGCGACGCTACCCTGAGAGACTGCTCGATCAGTTTCTTGTCGAGGGCAGCGAGTCTCTGTTTCTGAGACATCTTCGTATTCGACGAAGCACCTCCGCCCTTCGGCGAGCTCCTGCGCCGGGTAGCCGTTGTCGCCGTACTTCTATTCGATACCGCTCCTCCCATCACTTACCTCCTCGTCCTTTTCCTCTTCCTCGTTTCTTGCATCCCATGATCCCCTCCTTGCAGGTTCCCGGTAAAAACATACCAGAAATGGCTTCTTCTCGGTAGCGAACCGCTTCGCGATCGTCGGCATCCCATCCTTCTTGCGGTTGTCGGCGAAGAGATAGGAAATGGACGTCAAACCACTCTTCTCGCTCTGCTTCGACAAAGCGTTCATGAGGAGAAAAGCGGCATTCGAACGTCGATATTCCGGCTTCACATACACCATCTCGACGAAGTACACCGGATTCTTCAACACTTCGAACTGAGTGACATAACCGAAGCCGAACCCGGCCACTTCGCCATCGCCGCCGATTGCTACGAAGAGGTCGAAATCCGGGCTTTCCAGTTGTTCTTTGAGCCATTTTCCAAGAACGACCGGGTCGGCAGGTTCCTCGAAGTAATAGACCTCTTTGACGGCTTCGTGATACATTTTCGCTACCTGAAAGAACTCTTCCTTGGTTCTCAACCTTCCAATCTTCAATCTCGCCCCCTTAGACGGTTATTTGACACCATTATAACATAGATCAGCCTATGGCAATCCAATTCAGGGTGCCACTGTCGTCGACAACTGTCGAACTCGACGGATAAATGAGCAGCTCCGTATTTTCAAGCTTCGTATAACCTGTCGTTTGAATATCAGCATTTACAGTCGAGTTGTGTGCTGTAAAATCCCAGTGAGTGTAAAAAGTCCCAGAAGTCGAGAAACAAGTTACAGGAGTATAATACCACCATCCAATCAATATTTTAACTTTAACGATAGGATCTCCGGTAGTTTCTATAGTTCCTGAAAAATCATCGATTACAAGAGAATTTCCACTGGTAGAAGCATTATAGGGAGTGTAGATGGTCGTTTCCCCTACAATATCTCCAGAAGCGGAATAACCTTTGAAAGATATTGACCAATGACCTTTTATGGCAACGAGTTGCAATGTAGACAGATTTTTTACAACTAGCTGCCATTTGAGTCTACCGGATAGTGTCACTTTTGACGAATCCGAAATATTGTACTCCTGAGATTTGAAATATAACCAATGACCACCTCCCCATGAACAATCGTTCTCGGTTAAACTAGCATCGTATATATCCAAATCAGAAGTCAAATAGTCTTTGTCAAACGGGTTTCCTATTGTTGAACTGTCCCCGATTTTTAAAATAGCAGTGGGCTTGAAAGTCCATTCGCCAGAATTCGGATCGCCACTAAGGGATGAAACACCGAGTTCCATCCTCTGCTCATAATCCGTATAAGTGGGAGATGTAGTCATCACATCGTTTATCGAGACGATAATGCTTGGAGGTCTATCATAGAATCCAGATAACGAGACAGTGCTACCATTCGTCGCTACCCCAGTCACTACTTGTTTAACTGCACGGAAAGCGTTTCCTCCCCTGTAATAATCAATATCGGTCGAAGTGAGAAGAATTCCATTGGAGGAAATATCTCCGGATTCAAGCTGTTGAAAGCTTCCGTGTACGGCCTTCATCTCCGCTCCGCTGACCGTGCCGCGAAAAGTAGCGTTGCCCAATGTGTCGATCTCGAAGCTCGGCAGGTCGCCGGAGCCGTTGTAGCTGTCGTCGAATCCGGCTAGGCCGTTCTTCGTGATAGCGACTCCCCGGGAGCCGTAGGCGACTGTACCATCAGGATTCAGCGTGATGTTGCCGACGACGAGGGCGGAGGGATAGGTCGTGTCGACGGTGGAGATGTCCTTGAAAACGAGGTCGACCCCCGCACGGAGATCGGCTTCGAGCTTCTCTCTGGTATATCCGACTTCGTCGATGTAGCCGTCGCGTATACTGACCCATGCCGTCCCATTCCAGCGATAGAGGTGGTTGTTGTCGTCGGTGTCGACCCACAAATCTCCGATCGCGCTGGCAGTCGGCGGGTCTGGCTGATAGTAGGTGACGATCTTGCTGTCCGCCGTGGCCTGAGCCAGAGCCGCGTCGTTGATCGCCTGAGCGATACCCGAATCCCTTGCGTCGACCCACGCCGTGCCGTCCCATCGATAAACCCTGTTGTCCGAGTCGGTATCGAACCACAGATCGCCGACCGCCTGTCCGGTAGGAGGATCGGGCTGGTAATAGGAGACGATCTTTCCGTCGGCCGTGGCCTGAGCGTTCGCCGCATCGGCCAGTGCCTGCTGGATGCCCTGATCTCTGACTTCGATCCAAGCTCCGCCAGTGTAACGATATACTTTGTTGTCGTCGTCCGTATCGAACCACAGGTCACCTTCCGAAGCGTTCTGGGGAGCGTCGTTCTGGTAGTACGTCACGATCTTCCCGTCGGCCGTGGCCTGAGCGTTCTGCGCGACCTGTATCGCGTAGGGAATTCCCTCGTCCCTCGCTTCCGTCCACGTCCCGTTCGTGTACCTGTAGATTTTGTTGTCGTCGTCCGTATCGAACCACAGGTCGCCCTCAGAAGCGTCTTGCGGGGGATCGGGCTGGAAATACGAAACGATCTTTCCGTCGGCCGCTTCCTGCGCGTCGGCCGCCGCCTGTATCGCCTGATACGCCGCCTCCTGCGCCTGCGCCGCGCTCCTCTCCGCACTGTAGAGCTTCGCGTCCAGCCTGTCGAGGTCGATCTTCAATCCGCTTGCCCCGAGCAGTTCGACGATCTCTCGGAACGCCGAACGGACGACGGGATCGGTTATGCGAGTCCATGTACTAGCCATTGATGTTCGCACCTTCCGGGTAGTATTCGATATGGAGACCGGTCACGCGACCGATGCCGTGAAACTCGACCTGTCCGGCGTAACCTCTCGCCGCCCGGGGGAAAAAGAGCAGAGTCGGCCGGTACTGGTCGAGCTGGATCGAAGGATAGGTCGTCACCGTCTGCCCATCGACGACGAGGGTGATGTCGAACGTCCCATCTCCGATAATCCTGACCGTCCTGAAAGTCTTCAACAGGATGTCGGATCCCAGCCCGTCCTCGAGGGAGTTGGTCAGGTTTCCAGTCCGGTACTGCATAGCCGCCTCCGGCCCTTCGAACATCTGGTAGATGTCGCTGTAGTTCGATGCGTAGAGCTTGTCGTCGGCCGGATTGTAGAACAAGTCGACGAGTTCAGGACACGGAGAAAACTCGGAGAATGCCATCCCATAGTCGATATCGATGGCGAGAATCGAGCTCGCGTCTCCGAAATAGAGTCGGCCGTCCCTGCTGGCTGCCGTGAGCTTTCGTCCGGAGAACCAGCTCTTATCGATCTTCGGCTGGCTCACGACCTTCACGTTCGCTCCGTCATAAACGCAGATACCGTCCGGGCTCTGATACCAGAGGACATTGTCGTGCACGATGATCGACTTCTCACTGACGCAATTCTGTTCGGTGGGAATCTCCACCTTCTGGAAGTCCTCGATCGAGGTTCCGACGAGCTGATACACGCCCGATTCGCAGAACACGACGATGGAGCCGCTGTAGGGAACCGCCCTGACGATTTTCGAGTCGAATCTGACCATGTCGAGCGGGTTCCAGCTTTCGATATTGGTCGGCTTGGAGAACCTGAGCTCGGACGAATGGTCGACGTGACCGATGAAATATCCCCTGTAGTAGGTGTCGAGGATCAGCCCTTTTGGAGGCCTTTCGTTCCCCCAACTGTCGCAGGCTTTCCCCAGCTCGGCCCCGCTCTTGTTGTCCGTATACTGCCCTCCGCCGAATTCGTGGATCAGAAGGAAGTCTCCGGCCCCTCCCCCGGCTCTGTAGATGCGTACCGACTCCGCTCCGAACGTCGACGCCAGCGGTGTTTCGATCACGACCGCGTCAGTTTCGTTCTGGATTTCGATATTCGCCACCGGGCTCGGGGACGATTCGGAACCGTGTTTGTAGGCCGTATAGACGTACTGGACGACTTCGCCCACCGTGAACACGGAAGGTGAGTTGAGAAGAGTCGAGAGGGAAAGAGTGGGAGCCAGCGTAGGGGTGTCGACCCCGATCTGGTAGGTGTTCACTCCGTCCGGGCTCTTCTTGTAGATGTCCTCCAGCTCGTTCGGTGCCGAGAAATAGACAGCATCCATGTAGTCGACATACAGGATCGGGTTGTTATGGGTGAACCAGACGTTGTGGCCGGAGTCGGCGAAGAAGTTGCGGATATAGTAGCCACCGGTGCCGGGGTGGGCCAGCAGTGACGACTTCACCGACTCGACCTGCCCTCTTCTGATCTCCGCATCGAGGAGTATCTGTGATTCGTTGGATTTCAGGTACTTCGGTGGCAGGAAGGTGTTGAGGCCGCCGACGAAATTGGAGATGAACTTGAATGCCATGTCAGAACCCCTGATAGGCTATTTCGGCCCCGGCCCCGTAGCTCTGGAAGGCCAAGTCGGCCAGCCTGTTCGCATTGGACTTGAAACGGAGATAATGGAACTGGGCCTTTTGCTGGTTCTGCTCGGCCCTGTCCACCATGTACGCTTCGTATACGACATAGTCGACCAGAACATCCTGCGCCCACTCCGGAAGCACGCCCGCCGGGGAGCCGTCGACCTTCCAGTAGACGATGTCCTGCTGGCCGTCCCCGTCGAAATCGTAGGTGACAGTGTCGTCGTTGGAATCTTCGTCGAAATCGAAGACTACGATGCCGTCTCCGAAAGATTTGGGGATGTAGCTGTACAGTACAGTGACGAGCCTCTCCTCCGGCACCGGGAAGATGAGCTTCTTGAAATCGGCGATCAGAACCGTCCGCCAATCTCTAGTCTTCTCCGCCTTCACCGAATAGGGTTTGAGAATCAACGAGACACCATTTGTCTCGTCGTAGGCTTCGAGGATTTTCAATACCTCGTCATCGATGGTGTAGACGGGCTGTGTCTGCTTCACTTCCAGAAGAGTCTTCCTCTGGAAGATGCCGCTCCGCTTCGCCAGCTCACGGACTCCATCATCGAGATACCGTGTCAGCTCCTCGTCGCTCCAGTACCGCTTGTCCTTGTCGCCCAGAATCAGCCGGGCTTTGTCGATGATGTCCTGTCCAGTCATTCCGATCATGTTTCTCCCTTTGCGAAATTATACCACGATGCTCGGCCGCGGGCCTTCCTCCATCTCGATGGCTCTCGTGTAGCGGTCTCCGCCGTGGGGCCGGACACGCTGCCGATACGGCCGTTTCGGCTTGAATTTCCGCACGACGAAATAGCCCAGAGCGTCTGTGATATGGTCGTAGCCCGATGTCTTGTCCGGCTCCCCGTTCCGGTACGCGAGTTGCTCCAGAGCCTCCGTGAGGTTCGGGCACTTCTCCGTATCGACCCACAGCACGGTTTCATGCTGCATGGATTTGAATGCGGCGTTGACGGCCGTGATGCGGTCTTTGACGATCGGATTCCGGGACGAAGCGGAGATGGAAAACTCGTACTTCCGGAGAATGGAGAGGTCGGTGTTGGATGCGCCGCTGGTGTGTCTCTGCCGCCCTGAAGCGTCCGGGTAGATCGTAATATTTCTATTCGTCTTCCAGTACTTCGCCTTGATGGCTTCGGCCAGATCGAATGTATCGAAATAGCCCGTGAACTCGTCGGCCACGAACATCTCCCCCTTCCGGACTACGCACACCACTGCGCTCATGTTCTCGACGTTGAAATCCATGCCGACATGGAGCTTCTCTCCCGGCTCGATGTCGACGGAGCGATGATGGAAACGACGGTCGAACATCCGGTAGACCGTGCCGGACTGGAGATTGACGAACTGGCCGTTGATATACGCCTCGATGAGGTTTTCCGGGTAGTTTGCGTACAGGGACTCGATATAATCTTCCGGGAGATACGGGTTGTCCGTGGTTCTGGCCTGTATGAGCTTTCGATCGGGCTTCGATGCGTTCTTGTAGAACCAGTCGTACAGGAATTGAAATCCTTCCGGGGTCGAGGTCGTGAACATCTGCCGAACCTTCCCGGCCCGGAGACGGCCTTGCAACTTGTTCCAAGCAGTCTTCGCGATATCCTTGCGTACTGTGTCGATCTCGTCCACGCCGACGAAGGCGGCGTTGACACCGATCAATCTCTGCCAATTTTCGAAAGAACGAAGAAGAATTTTGGTTGAATGATCGGAGAAGTATAAGTAAAAATTAACATTCGGAGTCACCTTCTTCTCATAGGGGATCCCGAGCTTTTCCAGCTCTTCCTCGAGGGCTGGGATGAGGATGTCATACAGCAGCGGGTGGCTCGGCTCCAGTAGAATACCAGTCGAGCCTTGGTTGAGATAAGCGAGCTGGATGGCTTTGTGGACGAGAGCGACCGTTTTCCCGGCACCGAATCCGGCCACGAGTGCGATAAATTTCGTCGTCGTGTCGGCGAGGAACTTCTTCTGGTGCGGGAGGAGCCTTACGACCGTCTCAGCCATCGTCTTCGTCGTCTTCCTCGATGGATTCGTAGACAATGGTCACGTTGTAACCTTTCGATGTGTCCTTACCGAAGCCAAAGGCGTTTTGCAGTATGAACTGAGCCGTCGAAGGCGGAATGGAATCTTTTCCGCCTCTCAGAGCCCGCTCCACCAGCCGTGACTCCAATGTTTCCAGTACTTTCTTGTATCGACGCTGTATCTCTTCGTCGTCTTCGAACTCACGGAGACCCTCTTCGAACTCGGCGAACGTGTAGCCGGGGATGTAGGTGAAGAGCGATTTGACATACAGTACGGAAAACTTCTCCGGGAGAAGCGTTTCGAGCGCTCCGATGATGTTCAGCATCTCTTCCCGGGTTATATGTGGCTCCAAAATCTCTTTCAGTGCCATAAGTGCCTCCAGAAAGCACGGAAAGGGGTCAAATTTACGAGTTCTTGCATTCCCCTGTACCTTGACATGGATTTAGCCCCTCGAGGGTTTAAAACGCCTCTTTGCGTTTCTGGCAAAAATAGCCCTCTTCTTCAGCTTCGTGTCGTGACGCTTTTTGGCGATGCGAAGAGCGGCACGGATACAGTCACGGGTCGGGCCGTCGAAGCCGTGCTTTTTGCACCATTTCGTGAAGAGACCTCGATGCGAGGGCTTGATTCGAATCGCCATCCACCACCTCCTGCCGGGTTTCCGCCATTATACCACATCGAGGCGGAAAATGGGCAATTTCTCCATTTAAGGTTTGCAGAAGAGGTGTTCCCAATTTTTGGGAACGGCCCGGAGACCCGATAACACCGATGCTCAGGCACAGTTTCGTGTCTCGAATTGTTGCCCATTTTTAAAATTTCGGGAACGCCACGGAGAGCCCACCACAGCGGCGTTTGCTCTATGTTTTCTATACTATGTTGCCCTTTTTTTTACTAAACAACCAAAAAAATACCAAAAATCAAAAAAAGAAAAAAAAATAGAGAAAATAGGGGGATAAAATGGGCAACACCCGGCAACAAAAGTCCTCTCAGGCCCAGAATTCAGGGCCGCAGAGCTGTTCCCAAAATTGGGAACAAATTGGCGATTTTGGGAACATTTTGTGCAACACTCTTCACATTACGCAACAAATCATAACATATAAAAAATAATTGAAATTTACAAACTAATCAAAAAACAAAATTGGCAACACTTTCCCCACCCCTTTTTCCCTTCTCCAACCTCCCCGCACACCTCGAAATTTCCCTTCCTATAAAATATAGATTTCAACTTTTCAAAAAATTTTTGCAATTTTTTTCTAAAAACCCTTGACAAACATTTCGAATTGTGTCATAATACTCACATGAATCGGGCGAGGGAGCCCGGGAGAGAGTCTCTCCCATCCCGACCCCACGACAGCCCGGACAGACGGGCCGCCCTCCCGGGGAGCCGGGAGAGGTGACCGGAGGGTAGGCTCCTCCGGCGGAAACTGGGTAGCCGTGAGAGTCCCGGGGTAACTCGCCCACTGGCACCGCACTACACACACAGGCTCCATCATCGAGCCGACTGCACACACACATTCCTTCCATTCCTACTTCTCTATCCTCGATTTCCTATACTTCTTCCACACTCCCCGCAAGTCGGTTCGGTGATGGGACCTCATATCCATCGACTGTACACACACCAAAAGGAGACACTATGAAAAATATTGTCAAAGTCGGCACCAAAGGAAAATCAAACTATCGTTATTTAGTCAACGACGAAATCTTCACCGCTTCTCTAAAGAAGACGATCGAATCGGCTCGTCCGGAAGAGAAAGTCTTCGACGGAACCGTCGACTACGATGGTGCGTTCGAAGTATCTTTCGTCCACGACGGGTACTATCTCAGCTTTGTAGAAACCTACCAGCGAATGAAGAGCGGCGTCGATTCGCCCATCTCCGCTCCGAGCGAAGATTGAGTCACTACAAACACACTGAAAGGAGATAACATGGAAACCAAAACCATCTACACCGCCGAGGAAGTGAAAAACCTCCATCCAAAATTTGACTATAACACCTCCCATTTATGGTGGGCTCTGGCCCATGACTCGTCAGAGACCCCGAAGATGGTCTCCTGACCTTCCGCTACGAGGGGGTGTAAGATGATGAAGGTGTCCATACTCTTCGCTGACGGAGGAAGAGCGGTCTTCCCCTACGCCATAGCAGTTAAGTATAGGAAAGGGGTGCTGGAGGTCACACTCTCCGGCCAGTACATCAACAAAGTAACCCTACACGATATAGAAGAGTTCACTGTCTATCCGCAGTATGAAACAGACTGATACACACACACACTGAAAGGAGGTATCATGACGATAATTAAAACGATTACGGAAGAATTGTACGAAGAGGTGAAGGCCTATCTGGTGCATAAAATATTGGATTCTTCTACTGAGAAGGCCTTCAAGTGTCGTGCAAACGGATCGAATCGTCTGTATGATTACATCTATCATAAGGTGGAATTGAACGATGTCGTCGAACTGCCTGAAGCGCGGTATGTCCTAGTCGATTCCCGTACGAGGGAAAGGCTATCGTACGAACTTTTCAATGAAGCCGTAGCTAGATGGCGACCAGATTTTCTCCTGTCGCTAATAAAAGAACTGCAAGAAGCGGAGGAGCTGCTCGAATGGATGGACATGGATGCCTATTATGCGGAAGAGTCTGTCAGAGAGGGCAGATGTGATTCGGCTATGCGTTCGATCTTATCGTTGCGGGAGAAGCTGGTGCAGTTACGGGAAGAAGCTCTCAGAGCGATTGGCCGCTATATTGACAGGGGGAGGAGGTGACAGGATGACGCTGCATATCAAATTTACACATTCAGCCGGAGGCGGGGTAATAAGGCTATACAACGTCAAAGATATATTGACAGTAGTGACCTCGGATGGTGCGATGAGTCTTAGTGTGACTTATAAAGACGGTTCTACGAAGGCTTATTCCGGAGTAGATAATTTCAGAGTTCACGAATAGTGGATGGTGTGGTGGTGAAACGGCCCGGGGCGAGAGCCACCGGCACCGCACTACGACTGCGCACACACTGAAAGAAGTCGTTGGGCATAAAGCCCGATAGCATTATAGCATAAAAGGATCGAGAATGAGTACCTTCACGGCGGAGTGGCTGAACGCCACCGATATTCTGGGCAGCTCCCTTTTCTGGGAGAAGGCCCTGAATGCCCTCGTCATCGGCCTGCTGGCCGTCGTCGTGTGGGCGAAATACAACGAAACGAAGAAAGGAGATCGACAATGAACAAAAGAGAGATCACGAGCAAAGAAGCTTCGAGATTACTGGATACGCTTTTCCGCGTGGCGGATAAGAATGCGGCGAAGGAAGAGCTGAACCATGTATTAGCCGACGGAAAATACTTGGTCGCCACTGACTCATACAAGATGCTCCTGATCGAGAACTCGGTTGAATTAGCTGGCGAGCATCCGTATGGAAAGGCATTGATTCTCCGGGATACTGACTATTTCAGGGCCGAAGCTCTGGTGCTGGGCCATGCGGCGAATATTTCGGCAGCGAAAGGCTTCCCTGATTATGAAAGGGTTCTTACCAAGGAAGAGCCAGATAATCTTCTTTTCGAGCCGAACACAGATTTGATTTCGACCCTGTATCGGGTTACTAGAGAAACTGGTCTGCTTCCGGATTACGTCCGTGATGCGAATCTTTACAAAGCGCTCGACAAAGTGTTCAAACCGTTCGAAGTCTATGTACGAAAAGACGACGATCGAACGCCCATTATGGTGACGGGTCTATATAAGCCCTTAGGATTGAGGGCGAAATTCATTACCATGCCACTGGTATTTTGAAAGGAGGCGCAACATGAAACGTAAAGTCATAGAATATGCGGAGAAGATGTACGATTCAGATTCTTCGTGGATCGATTTTATCGAGGGGAAACTCACCGAACAGCCTGATCGTCTCTCCGAGTTCGAAGAGGCTGAGTTTCCTGAGTCGGATGAGCCCCTCCCGGAAACGTGGTATAACGATACCGCGAACTGGGATCGCGCCGTCGAATGGTATGCAGACAAACACGACCGTGACAACGATCCTCTTCGTGAGGATTTTTGGGAGTGGTGTCTGGAAACTGCGGAGATGGAATATCTGGAGGCCGAGGAATCCCAGTGATTCCGTAGGCTAGAAACGATAAAACAAGGAAAAAAATCATGAGAAAAGAATACGACCACGAAAAAACCGATCTGATCGAAGCTGTAGGCTTCAAGGATAACGATGAGCTGTCGTCACTGGTGACGAAGGCTACGGATATACTGAAAAAACGAGTTTCGTCACCTGTTCGCTACGATATCCCAGCCTATCCGGATGACGTGAAACGCGCTATCATAACGTTCTACGCCCAACTGGTCTTTGCGACTCTGAAGGCTTATGCCGATGGTAAAGATTTGAAAGAAGCGATCTCTGGCGGGTACTTCTTCGTGAAGAGCAGAGCTCTTGACGCTTTTTTGTCGATCGTGACAGCTCGTTCCTTCTGTAGCGAAGAGTTGTGTAGACTGAGCAAAGAGGGCCAGGTTCCTGTTCCGCGCAGTGGTAAGAGTAGCGAATATATCGAAATACTCGAAACGGCTTTTGACGAATTCGACATCGATGTATTGGCGAGCTTCGCTATCAAGGCCTTTTTCGTCTCCAAAGAGGAAGAGAAAGATTTGGCCAAAGAAATTTCGACGGCTCTATCCAGTGATGTCAGAGTACAAGCGTACATAATCGACCCGGAAACGGGAGAGAAGAAGAGTATCGAAGATGGAGAACTGATCCATATTCTCAAAGAACTTATAAAGGAGGGATGATATGAGAATCGAATACAACCACGAAGAAGGTGACATTTTAAAAGCATGCGGTTTAGATGATGTCGATAACATCGATAAAAAAGCTTTTGGAGCACTAGGTAAGATCATGAAAGCTGTCCGCAATTGTGAGAAGCCTAATCTGTCGGCTGAGGAGTATCGGCTTTTGCTACTCTTCATTACCTATATCAGCATCAATAAAGGAGATCAGTTTGCCGAAAATCTTAGATCTTATATCGAAGCCTTGCTCATTGCCGGGTATGGGGAAGCTGTTAGCAATTCGATTGGCCGCGGTTCCGAAATTGTCGAAGCATTGGAGATGCTCGATATAAAACACATCGCTCCTCTCGCGATATTCGTGAATGTCACGAAGGATGGAGGGCTCGGCCAGAAACTCGACGAAATCATCAAGGAGACGACGAATGGAATTGTCTGAGATTACAAAAGCGTATCTGCGCGAGGATGTATTACAGGACATCCGGGAAACCGGAGACGTGGAATTCGAGGTGCTGTTCGACCTAGTATTTAACAACCTTCCAAATTACACCCCTGAGCAGCTTCACAAGCTTCTGGGTGAGGTTTCGTACTGGTACGGCAAAAGAGTCGGTTGTTCCGAAGACAGAAAGGAGGTAAAGAATGGCTGAACCTGAAATTAGCTATCATTACGATCCGGAGCTGACCAATTTTCTCGAAAAGCAGGTTTCGGTGAGCCAGCTTTCGAAGTTGGCCGGGATGCAGCACACTGCCTATGCGTATCTGAGGAAAAAATATCCATTCGCATATCAGGGGCTCCTCCTGAATGTCGTACTTCATCTGAATCCGCTGGCGGCCCTGAAGGCTCTGGGAGAGAGCAAGAAAAGATTTTTGAAGGAGCTTTACGATGACGTTGAGCCTGAACAAGGTGAAGAGGCATCTACAGGGGAGGAAGTGGACTGAGACCGTCGTTTTCGTCCCTGTGTATATCTCCTGCACGGAGGGAGGGAAAAAGCTTCTACACTACCCGCAAGGATGGTCGACACTCCCCCGAGCCGAGGCCGAGGCCCTCTTCGATAGCGGAGAATACAACGGAGCGGCACTGGTCACCGGGGCGAGGAGCGGCGTAACGGTCGTCGACATCGATAGCGAAGAGGCGCTGGATTCGTTTGCGCAGAAGGCGGGGGTAAACCTGTTCGAGAAAGCGTCCGTCGTGGTGAAGACGAAAAAGGGCTGGCATTTCTATTTCCAGTACGAACCGACTGTCAGAACTACGGCGAGATTTCTTGGGGTGCAGGGAGTCGACATCCGCAACGACGGCGGTAACGTCGTCGTGTATGCGGATGAGAGTCTGAGCTGTGCGAGTTACAGCCTTCTGAAAAACAGCGACGAATTATCGCCGTTTCCGGCTGAAATCCTGCTGAATATCGAAGGGGGCCCGCCTATCGACTCCATCGTGCAGGCCGAGGAGGAGGTCGCCAGAAAGAGCGGCGTACCTCTGGCTGTTCTGCTGGAGTCCCTGCTCGAATCGACGGTGGAACATAACCGGATCGTCCCGGCCAAGGGTAAGGCAGAGCAGGCCAAGGCCGCTCTTCGCCGACTGACTCCTTCCATTTTCCGCACGGGAGAGATGGGAGAGAACTACAGGGAGCTCTTCGAGTCGAAAGGCTACCTCGAACCCTCGGACATCCAGATGGGGGATGGCCACGAATATCTCGTGAGAATTCGAGGCATACTAGCCCGGGACGAGTCGGTCGGCACTTCCCTATTCCAGCAGACCTTGAAATTCCTGAACAACGTATGGGAGAAACCGATCCCCTCGGATGAGTTGGAGAGGACGCTTCTGCATCCCAACTTCTTTCAGGGAGGGAAGAGCATCTGGGCCTACAATCCTGAGTGGAAAGAGGCCTATGAAGAGAAGAGCCTCATCGCCCAGCTCGAAGTGGAAAATATCCATGCTTTCTTTTCGAGCGACAATTCCCAAGGTGACTATCTGGTTTACGACCTTAAAACGGGGGAAGTATCGAGGCTGGCCAAATCCGGCTTCGTACAGTTCGTGAAGTCGAAGCTACGGACGAAACAGAATTTCCGTGAGTGGGAACAATTGCCGCTGTGCAAGGAAAGCTTCTATCCCTTCAAACCTCCCCTCTATCTCGACGAGGAGCAGGGCATCTACATCATCAACAAGTGGCGGCCGACTCCATTCATAGAGATGTTCCGCAGGAAAGAAGCACCGAAGAAGGAAACCCCTGTCATCGATACGATTCTGGAAAACCTATTCCCTGAGGACAAAGTCCTCGATCGATTCCTGAACTGGCTTTCGTGCTGGTTCGCTACTCTGCATAAGAGCAAGGTGGCGTGGGTCATCACTTCGGAGGAAGGGGCAGGGAAAGGCCTGCTGACAGACCACATCATCCGGCCCATCGTCGGCCCTAGGTTTTGTTTCACGGCTGGTCAGTCCCAGCTACAGGAAGACTTCAACGGCTGGTACGAGGACAAGCTCTTCATCAATTTCAACGAGGTCAGTACCTCGTATCGTGACCGGGAGAGGATCCAGAACAAAATCAAGGCCTTCGTGACCGACGATGTGGTGTCCATCCGGCGGATGCGCAGGGATGCCTACGAGGTCAGGAATTGGGCCAATATGATATTCACTTCCAACCACCTGACCCCGATCGACATCGGTGTGTCGGATCGGCGCTTCGTCGTGTCGAGGGCTAAATGCTCTTTGAAGGAAATCCCAGAGATGGAGAAGCTCATAGCCGACGGGGTCATCGTCGATAAAATCACGGAGGAACTGCCTGATTTCGTTCGTAAGCTGTCCCAGCGGAAGCGGGATTTCGATGCGTACAACAAGGTGTTCAATACTCGGGCAAAGGAGGCCATCATCACCGACAGCACCAGCCCGACAGACGCTTTCCTTTACGCTATAGCGAAAGAAGATGACCCTAATTTCGATTACATCGAGGAAGAGCTTGACGAGCATTCGGTATCTTTGCTGAATGAGATTCGCATTGCCTTCGAATCGAAGAGGGCGATACGGGTCGACAAGCTCTATGAGCTATACAAAGCCTTCATGGGTTTCCGTCACGGCAGAGTGTCGAAGATTCTGCTTAGTAAGAAGCTGGTGATGCTCAATCCGAATCTGAAGAAGAAGAAAGCGAGATTCGGTAGTGAAGTGAAAGTGAGTTTCGTATGGCCGGAGGAGTGAATCTCTACGATTGGCAGAGGCGGTTCGTCGACTGGGATGTCCAGAGGCGTAGGGAGGGGCGTATCGGCTCCTACCTTGCCGCCGATGTCGGCACGGGCAAGACCATCGCCGCCCTCGCCTCGGCCAAGGCCAATGGTTTCGAGGATGTGACGGTCATCGCTCCTCTGTCGGCTCACGATTCGTGGCTGACGGATGGGCAGAGGATGGGGTTCGATTTGAAGGTCGGGAAGGACATCTTCACCTACGAGAAATTTACCCGTATGTCAAGAATCCCGGTAACTGATTTTCTCATTCTCGACGAGGCGCACAGGGCGAAGAATCCGTCGGCCAAGGTGACGAAGAAGCTTCTAAAGCACTATTCGCACCAGCAGAAACTTTTGCTGTCGGGAACCCCGCAGGATAGACTCCATGAACTCTATAGCCAATACAAGCTCGTAGAGCCGAACATCTGGTATGGATGGAGCTGGTCGAAGTGGGTCAAACATTACTTCTACCTAGATAACTATTACAAACCGCAAGGGTTGAAGATACCATCCTACAAGGACATCATCCTCGATGCGGTGGATGCTCATACTTTTCGTGTCTCCATCGATGAGGTAACGGAGTTGCCGGGGATGACGACGGTTACTCATACTCTGCCCAAAAGTACGCTTCTGGCGAAAAAGTGGCGGGAGTTCGAGGCCGACATCCTCAATCCCGTGACCTCTTTCATTCAGGAGTACGCCATAGGACAGGGGATCGATCCCGAGTCGAAGGAAATGTTCGATAGGACGAAGCTGGATTGGGTGTTGGACTTTATCGAAGACAACCCAAAAACCATCGTTTTCAGCTACTTCAGGACTCCTGTTGTTACGCTTCGTAACATCCTGAAAAAGAAGGCGTATTATGTGCTTGGGGACGACAAAAAAGACCTCCAAGATGCTATAATTCATTCAGACAGGCCGCTCATAGCGACCTACGCACTGAAAGAAGGGGCGAATCTACAGAAGTACCGAAACATCGTGTACCTCTCCCTCCCCCTCGCTTTCCGTGACTATTATCAAAGCCGTGGGCGAATTTACCGCTCCGGCCAGAAGCATAAGGTGGTCATCCATCAACTGAGACAGCAGAAAATCGATTACGAGGTCGAAAGACTGGTGTCGAAGAAGATGGAATTGCACGAGTATGTGCGAAATCGTAAATCACACTGAAAGGAGTAAACATGATATGACAGAAGTGCTTGCTGTTACTGTTGAAACGCCGAGAAAGTTCGAGAACGAGAAAGATTCGTATCGGTACTTTGACAGGTATTTCAAAAAGCGGGGATTCAAAATCTATTCTCAGGTTTTGAGAGGTTTCCCTGATTACATAGTTTCCGAGTTCGAGATCGAAGGTCTCGACCCCGGATTCGTCGAGGTGAAGTTCGAGGATAACGCCTTACGACCTTCACAGGTCAAGGTGATGCACGAACTTTCGAAAATCGCTCCGACCTATGTCTGCCGTGCAAGGCGGGACGGGAAACTGGAGCTGTACCATCTTAAATTTTAGAAAGGAAAAGAAATGGTAGTCAAACTGAAAAAAGACGATCTTGAACAGGCTGTTCGAGAATATATTAGGAAACTGTTCCCTGATGTGATTGTGAGGGATATGCAATATTCGAAGGCGACAAAAGGGAACAGCGTAGTGGTAGAGGTGGAGGTTCAACTTTCTCCAAAAACCGAAAAACATTTCATTAAAGAGTACGAGGTGAACAATGGCTAAAGGATTTATTCAGGCGGAAGAGACTGTCAAAAGCGAGAACAAGTTCGGAAATTTTGAGTTTACGAAGAAGGGAGACACCATCGACTTCTTCTGGGTCGATACGGCCGAACGGGTCAGTCAGCAGTATGGTACCTTCGAAGTTCTTCTGGGGCTGAAGCTCAACGACCTCAGCTCCGTCGATGCTGCGGTCAAGAGTGCCGAACTCATGTCCCTTATCCCGCACACCATTATCCGGAACCGTATCGAGGATGGCACGATGGTGAAGGAAGAGCTGTACCGCATCACCCGGGCTTGGGACAGGGGCGAGAAATTCGCCGATGGTCGCATCGCTAAGAGCTATGGTTACGACATCAAGCATCTGGTGTTGGCCGAACCAGACCGCCGGGCTCTCATTAAGCGGTACCGCGAGCTTCTCGAAGGCGACGGCTCTATGGTTCGAAACGAAACCTCGGTGACTGAATCTGAATCGGAGCCGTCTCTATAGAAGAGCTTGCTGGTTGGTTCCCTGATTGGGATTCGATGGTGGTGAAAAATCCGAGTATTGTACTGCATTAGCAGTAGGCCCCTACTGTACGGGGCCGCCTTTACGCACACATTACAAAGGAGTCTGAAATGTATCGCTTGATACATAAACTCGAAGATAGTACGAAGATAGACTACACGGAGCCAGTCTTCTTCGATATCGAGACCATAGGTCTTTACGGTTTTCCGAGATTGATCCAGGTCTATCAGGAAGGTTGGGATGAGGTAGATATCTACGACAGTTATTTCGTGTCGTACGAGAAAGTCTGGGAGCGATTGAAACCCGCTACTCTTATCGGTTTCAACCTCTCCTACGACTTCGGCACGATGAAGGATGTCTCGAAAGATTTCGAAGATTTGTACTATCTTTCGAAGCTTGCCTTTCCCTACCTGAAACGACATTCCCTCGACGCAGTTCTCGGTACCCTTGGCATTGATATGTCGACCGAGGACAAGAAGTCCATGCAGAAGGCTGATTGGTCGGCGGCCCTGAAAAAGGAAATGCTGACCTACGCCGCCGAGGATGTCATGCTCCTACCGAAACTCTGGAGGACTATCCAGCAGTACGCCGGAATGTTCGTCTACAGGCTCGACAAGCTCACTCTTCGCTACATGATAGATGCTCAGCAGAATGGGATGCCAGTCTCCAAGGAGAGGCATCACCAGCTCAGGGCCGAATTGGTCGACAAGCTTTCAGCGCTCGAAGACGAACTGCCTATCAACTACAACAGTTCTCAGCAGGTCAGAGAATACCTCGGTACGAAGAAGGCCGATGCGGAGGTGCTGAAACAGATGATGGACAGAAGTCCATTGGAGGACTTGCTCTGTCACTGTGCGACGACTCAGGATAGAATTATGCAGGCCAAGAACTCTGGTAGTGTCGAAGCTGCCAAAATCTTCTATGCGAAGAAGTTCTCGAAACAGTTGAACTTTTTGCAAAAGTACGACAAGCCGAGGGTATACGGCCACTTCAATCCCAATGGGGCTAGGTCTGGCCGCTTCTCCTGTAGCGAAGAGAACATCCAGCAAATTCCAAACGAGCTGAAGAAATTGTTCGGTTTCGACAGGGAAGAGGAGGGCCTGCTGGTGGCGGTGGACTTTCCTCAAATCGAGCTGCGCATCGCCGTGGCCATGTGGGGAGAGCCTACGATGGAGAAGCTCTTCAAGGAGGGTAAAGACCTACATATCGCCACCGCTTCCTACATCTACGGTAAGAAACCGGAAGAGATTACGAAACAGGAGAGGCAGGTGGCGAAGTCGGCCAACTTTGGCCTGCTGTACGGCATGGGGGCGAGAAAGTTTCGCAACTATGTTCATACCAATACGGGTATAGACATGACCGAAGCAGAGGCGAAAACAGTCCGTGAGCAGTGGTTCAACCTCTATTCCGGTTTCCGTACCTTCCACCAGAAGGTGCAGAATGAGATGAGAGAGAGTCCAAACGGATTCTATGCTGGGATAACCTTGTTCGGTCGACCCTATGTCGGCGAGACCATCAGCGACGCTCTCAATATTATGGTACAGGGAACCGGGGCGGAGTTGATGAAACTGTCCCTGCACTACCTGCTCAAAAAGCACCCGGAGGTCAAGGTGGTAAATGTCATTCACGACGCTATCGTGGCAGAGGTTCGGGATTACGAAGAGGGCCGAAAGGTCGGTTCTCTGATTATGGAAGCGATGGAAGAGGCGTGGCAGGAATGCTGTAAGTTCTTCCCAGTCGTCAAAGACTTGCCGTGTCCGCTGGATGCGGATATATCACACATTTACGGAGGTTGACAATGAAAGTTAGGGTGAGATTCCCGATTGAAGTCGGAAAGACGTACTACACGAGAGATGGTAGAAAGGTTCGTATCTACGCAACTAACAGCGGTGGAGTCTATCCAGTACACGGTGCATATCTGATGGGGGAAGAATGGATAGGAGAAACGTGGACGTCAGAAGGTCAATGGCTGGAAAAAGAAGAAAACAATCTTGACATCACTCATGAGAAAAGAGAGCCGAAGGATAAGGAGTTAGTTTGGGCGTGGAACAATGACAAAGAGTTCGGCCGTCGTTTTGGGTTCTATGATGCGAAAAATAACAAACTATTCAATTTTGTTAATGGAACACGAAACGGCTATCACTTTAGTAAATACGCCACATATGAAGGGGAGTGGCCTGACTGGGCCAAAGAAGCTGTAAAGAATTTGGAGGATTAAGGAATGTATAGGATTAAATATTGGCATCAAGAAACAATGGAGAGTGGAAGGTGGTGCACAACTGGAACAATGTCAAAAGAGCAAGCGTTAAAAATGGTTGAGCTTGGATGGTATGAAAATGCAGAAATAATCAAAGATGAAGAATATGTAATCAGTGGAAATTGTATCCATAGAAATGTAAAAAATTGCGAATATGTTTCGACCAAAGAAGCTTACAAAAAATTGGAGGATTAGGAGGGATGAATGAGTTGGTTATTTTCGCAGGCATTGGTGGAGGAATACTCGCATCTCAGCTTGTCGGGAACAGAATTGTTTGTGCCATCGAAAAAGACCC
>Ga0256914_1001670_pt1 | contig 19517 bp, 17 predicted proteins | sample HulkmetaG_FD_191571 | JGI IMG/M metagenome (GOLD analysis project Ga0256914, IMG submission 191571) | Hydrothermal chimney microbial communities from Main Endeavour vent field at the Juan de Fuca Ridge, Pacific Ocean - Hulk | ecosystem: Environmental > Aquatic > Marine > Hydrothermal vents ... | reverse complement strand
AACTCCCTCGCGAGGCCCTCAGCCAAAAGCTCCCTCGTGAGGGTCTTATCCACGAAGACCCTTCCGCCCTCGAACTCTTCGCTGACGAGAAAGTCCGGCAGCTTCTCCTCCACGCTGAGGTGCTCCCCGGTGAGGTGGAAGGTCTTGCCCTCTATCTCCACGTCCATCTCGCCCCTCTCGTAGAGCTCCCTTCCGTGGTCGTTTATCCACGCTATTACGAGCCTTGCATCGCCCTTGAACTCCGGGCCAACTTTGGCGAAGTTGGGCTTTATGACGAGCTCCCTCTCCACCTTCCCGACGATGACCTCCTTGGCGTTGAGCTGGTCGCGGAGTATTCTGTTGAGCCTCTCGACGGCCTTCTTCACGGTCTCGTCCTCGGTTTCTATGACTATCCTCCTGACAGGGTAGCGGAGCTTTATCCTGGCCCTCTGCCTGGCGCTTGAGCCAGCCTCGACGATTCTCCTGACGTACTCCATCTCGCGCTCAAGTTCCTCGTCCCTGATGCTCTCGTCGCCCTTCGGCCAGTCGAGCATGTGGACGCTCTCGACACCAGTGAAGGGTCTGATGAGGTTCTGGTATATCTCCTCAGCTATGTAGGGCGTGAATGGCGCCATGAGCCTCAGCAGGACGTCAAAGACCTTCCAGACAGTGTAGTACGCCGCCAGCTTGTCGGGGTCGTCGCCCTCGACCCACATGCGCTTCCTTATGAGCCTGATGTACCACCTGCTCAAATCCTCGACCACGAAGTTGTAGATGGCCCTTGTCGCCTTCGTGAGCCTGAAGGTCTCTATTCCTTCAGTGACCTCGCCAATCAGCCCATTGAGCCTGCTGAGTATCCACTTATCCTCCTCACGGAAGGGAAGCTCCTCCGGCTTGAGCTTGGTCGGGTCAAAGCTGTCAAGGCTCATGTAGGTGGCGCTCAAGACGTAGACATTCCAGAGTATGTTGAGCATCCTCTTGACCTGCTCAAGGCCCTTCCAGCTGAAGCGCAGGTTCTCCCAGGGGTTCGTCGCCCAGAGCATGTAGAACCTGAACGGGTCCCTTCCCTTCTTCTGGACGACCTCCTCCGGCCTTATGATGTTGCCGAGGCTCTTGCTCATCTTGTCGCCCTTCTCATCGAGGACGTAGCCGTGCATCGCCACGTGCCTGTAGGGGACGGTGTCGAAGGCTATGACGCTGGCGGCCTGCTGGGAGTAGAACCACTTGGTGACCTGGTCCTCACCCTCGACGATGAAATCAGCGGGCCAGAGCTTCCTGAAGTTCTCCTCCGTTCTCGGGTAGTCGAGGGAAGCCCAGCTCGCTATTCCGCTGTCGAACCACACATCTACAACGTCCTTGACGCGGCGCATCTCCTTGCCGTTGACCTTTATGATGAAGGCATCGACGTAGGGCCTGTGCAGGTCCTCCGGGCCGAGCTTCTCCTCTATGACACTGAGCTTCTCTTCGTAGCTCTCCGGCAGCTCTATCCTCTCGCCGTTAACCTCTATCGCAACGCTCAGCTCAACGAGCTCCTTAAACGAGCCGACGACATATATTTCCCCATCCTCGCTCTGCCATATCGGGAGGGGTATTCCCCAGTAGCGTTGTCTGCTTATGACCCAATCACCACTGTCTCTGACGCCGTTGTCGAACCTTATCTGCACCCAATCGGGATACCATGTCACCTTTTCGTCGTTCTCTTTGATTATGAGATCCTTCACCTTGTTAACCTTAAGGAACCACTGGTCCGTTGCACGGAATATCAGCGGGGTCTTGCAGCGCCAGCAGTGGGGGTACTTGTGCTCTATCGTTCCCGCCTTGACGAGGTACCCCTTGGCCTTGAGGTGCTCTATTATCTCCGGGTCGGCGTCCTTGACGTAGGTTCCCTTCCATCTACCCTCGGTGTAGCGACCCTGATCGTCGAGAGGGCTGTATGCCGGCAGGCCGTAGGCCCTTCCTATCTCGAAGTCCTCCTCACCGTGGCCCGGGGCCGTATGCACAAGACCTGTACCTTCTCCCAGCGTCACATGCTCGCCGAGGATTACGCGGTGGGCCCACTCGTACCTCTCGCGGAACTCCTTTTGGGTTGGATACTCGTCCATGAGGATGTGGATGTAGCGGAGCCCCTCAAGTTCTTCTCCCTTGAATTCCTCAACTATCTCTCCCCTGACACCGACCTCTGAAAGAACGCGCTCCACGAGGGCCTTCGCTATTATCCAGTACTCCTCTCCGTCCTCTGTCTCGACCTTAACCTTGGCATAGTCGTAGTCAGCGTGGACGGTAACGGCTAAGTTGGCAGGGAGCGTCCAGGGCGTTGTAGTCCAGATGAGAAGGTACTCGTTTTCCTTCCCCTCAACCGGGAACTTGACGTATATGCTCGGGTCTTCCCTTATCTTGTACTCGCCGCGAACCTCGTGTTCAGCCAGGGCAGTCTCACATCTCGGGCACCAGTGGAGGACGCGCTTGTCCTTTTCCAAAAGTCCTTTCTCATGGGCTCTCTTGAGCGTAAACCAGCCCGATTCGATGTACTCGTTCTTTATCGTCATGTATGGCTCGTCCCAGTCCATCCAGACGCCAAGCATCTTGAACTGTTCCGTCATGACCTTCAGGTTGTTAAGGGCGAACTCCTTGCACTTCCTGATGAAGTTGTCCACACCGATTTCGGTCTCTATATCCTTCTTGGTCTTCAGGCCGAGAGCCTGCTCGACCTTGACCTCTATCGGCAGTCCGTGCATGTCGAAGCCCGGCTGCCTGCGGACGTTGTAGCCCTGCATGCCTCTAAACCTTATCACCATGTCCTTGATTATCTTGTTCCAGGCCGTTCCGAGGTGTATGGCACCGCTGACATAAGGCGGTCCGTCGAGGAAGTAGTACTTTGGACCGTTCTTCCTGTTCTTCTTCACTTTCTCGTAGGTGTTATTTTCGCTCCAAAAGCGCTCTATCTTCTCCTCAATCTTCCCTGGGTTGTACTCCCTAAACTCCGGTTCCTTTATCATGTTAAAACCCTCCAGAAATGACCTTTACGATTAGCTAACCCAAAATAAAGGGATTCAGGCCACGAAACGGGCGAAGCGAAGGATAAAACACTCCCCCCTCATGGGTATCGGGCAAAGTTGGGAAATCTTACTTATAAAGCTTTCCCTTGGCCAAAAATTTATTAAGCGTCATATTAAAGGGGCATTCAGAATCAATATTGGGGGGTTTTCATGAATCCTGAAAGGATCATCGCTAAACTTTTAGCCTTGGGGGCGGATTTGAGTACCAGGAGTGCAGTTAGAGCCGCGTTGTCTCTGATAAGTGAAGATGAAGAGGAACTCACTGATCAGATATATGTTGAATTAAAAAACAAAGCATACAAGGACGATTTCGCTAAGATACCTCCGGAGAAAAGGGCAGTGTTTATACCGCAATGCCTCAGGAATATAAAAGCCTGTCCCGCAAAATTCGGTAAGTACGGCTTTGAGTGTGTAAAATGTGGCCTCTGTTCAATAGGGGACATAATAGAATACGGGGAAAAAATCGGCTACAAACAGTTTTATATCGTCCCGGGAGGCAGTCTTGTCAAGAAGATTCTCAAAGAAAAGGTTCTTAAAGGTGAAATTAAAGCCGCTGTGGGTATAGCTTGCTGGTCAGAACTTGCTGAAGCTGCTGAAAAGCTTTCAATCCTCAAGATACCGCTACAAGCTGTCCCCCTGTTAAGAGCAGGATGCATAAACACGCTGGTTGATATTGAAAGAGTACTGGAAACTCTTAAAATAGGTATTAAAAACTACCACAGGGATCCAATTACTTATGAGGCCCTAAACACCAGAAAAAATCCTTCAGCTTCCTAATAGTTTTTTCTTATTTCATTCCATATAGCGGTCAGTATCAAAGCTGCACCTATGTAGCCCTTAAGACTGAGGACTTCCCCTATCGTTATAAAAGCCGAAATATACCCAAATATAGGTTCCGCCGAGTAGATAAGAGCCGCTTTATGGGCTTTAGTATTCCTTTGGTGCTTTACCTGAAGCGTGAAGGCTACGACCGTCGCGAAGACCGAGGTGTACAGGATTCCAGCCCATGGGAGCAGGTCGGTTGGGAAGGTGAACGGCTCGGCGACGAGCGAAAAGACCAGCGAAAAGACAAAGTTCCACGTTATCTGCCAGAAGGCCAAGCTTAGGTAGTCTTTCTCCCCGAACTTCTGGACGAGCACTATCTGGAAAGCAAAGCTCAGAGCACATAGGACTGTGAGCATGTCGCCGTAGTTGAAGTTCAAACTTGCTCCGGAGATGAGGTAGAGGCCGGTGAGGGCTATCGCGAGTGAAGCCACGTCCCTCAATTTGAGTCCCTCTCCCAGCAGGAAGTATGCTATGAAGGGTGTGAAGACAACGTAGAGAGAGGTTATGAAGGCGGAGTTCGAGGCGGTGGTGTACTTCAGCCCGACTATCTGGAAGCCGTGGCCGAAGAAGAGAGTAACTCCCAAAATGAAGCCCTCCCTGAAGGTCTCCTTCTTCAGAACCCTTTCGCGGAAAATCAGCAACATTAGGAATGAAGCTATCCCAAAGCGATAAGCCAAGAAGAGAATCGGTGGGAGATAGTTCAGACTGACCTTCATTGCAGGGAAGGTAAACCCCCATATTGCGGTTATACCTAAGAGTATGAGCTCTGAGCGGTTCATCGCGTTCTTTAGTACCGGTCTGTTTATAAGGTCTTCCCTTCGTATAGATGTTCATTTGCACGTTTCGTCATAGTTTCACAAGGGTTATATATATGGAATTCCAACTATGGAATTAGGTGTTCCTGATGAGTGACGATACCAATGAACAGTTGTGGATTCTGATAACCCCCGACAAATGCAGCGGTTGCAGACTGTGTGAGGTAGCATGCTCCCTGGAACACGAAGGGCTGATATGGCCGGAAGCATCGCGCATAAGGATATACGAGCTCCTGCCGGGAGTAAACGTCCCGCACACCTGCGTTCAGTGCCCCGATTATCCGTGTGTGGAGTCCTGTAAATTTGATTCCCTGAGTGTTGACGAAAAAACCGGTGCGGTGCTGGTGGATGAGGAGAAATGCACCGAGTGCGGCGCCTGCGTCCTCGCCTGTCCAGGCAACGTCCCGAGAATTCCGGCTGGCAAAGGCAGCGTGGTAATCTGTGACCTCTGCGGAGGAAACCCGAAGTGCGTCGAGGTCTGTCATGAGGCAGGACATGATGCACTGACGCTGGTCAGGGGCGAATACCGCTCGGTGTACAGAACTTTCGCCAAGAATCCGGTCGAGAAGAGTACCGAACTGGCGAGGAAAATGTATGGGGAGGAGTTCCTGGGGTGATACCATGAAGGGCTACGCCGGAAAGCTTCTGGATGTTGATCTAAGCACCGGAATGGCAAAAACCATCGAGCTGGATGGAGAGATGCTCCGCTTCTACGGTGGAAGAGGTCTCGGTACGTACATCCTCTGGAAGGAGCTTGGGGAGAGGTGGGAAAAGGTCGACCCCCTCGGGGTGGAGAACATTCTCCTCATCCTTGCTGGTCCACTAACCGGTTACTATCCGGGCATGAAGACCGCCGTTGTTGCCAAGTCCCCCGAGAGCAACGGCGTCGTTGGGAGTGTGCTGAGCAGTGAAGTGGGGCTTGAACTTAAAGCTGCAGGCTACGACGGAATAATAATCCGGGGAAGGGCAAAGGAGCCGGTTTACCTCTTCATCAACGACGACGAGGTGGAGATACGCGATGCCTCAAAGTACTGGGGCATGGGTGGCGTTGAGCTCCACAGGATCCTGCTGAAGGAAGTCCACAACGAGCTGAGGAAGAAGGCCAAGCTGAGGGGTGTCCCAAAGGAGCCGGCCATGATGTACATAGGCAGGGGAGGAGAGAAACAGGTCAGGTTTGCCGCGATAATGAGCAAGCTGATGCACGCCGCCGGCTACGGAGGTTTCGGTGCCGTCATGGGCAGCAAAAACCTCAAGGCAATTCTGGTTAAGGGCAACAAACCTTTGCCGGAGGTTCATGACCCGGATAAGTTCAGGTCCATGCTCCGTGAGTTCCAGAGGGAACTGCTGGGCCTCACGACCTTCCGCCAGTGGGGAACGGGTTCCGGCGGCTACAGCGTCGGCAAAGACCGCTCAAGCCAGCCGGTCCGGAACTGGCAGGAGGAGTACCACGACGACGAGAGGATAAGCGTGGTGAACTTTGAGCTGAAGGCATGGGTCAAGAAGTACTGGGCGGACTACGGCTGTCCCGTCAACTGCATGAAGATTTCCTTCCTCCGCTACGGCGAGTACAGGGGTGCGATAACCGATGCCCCGGACTACGAGCTGATGGCCTACATGGGGACGAACCTCGGCGTCTTTGAACCTGAGAAGGTGGTATACCTTTCCTACCTCGTCGATGAGCTCGGTCTCGACGGCATCAATGCGGGCAACGTTCTCGGCTTCGCGGCCGAGCTGTATCAGCGTGGAATCCTCACGGAGGAAGACATCGGCTTCAGGCTGGAATGGGGCGATGAAAAGGCCTTTGCTAAGCTCCTCGAGCTGATAGTGGATAAAACGGGTATCGGGAAAATCCTCGCCGAGGGGACCTACCGCGCGGCGAAGAGAATCTCGGAGATGAAGGGCGTTGATGCCATGCGCTACGCCGTCCAGGTCAAGGGCATAGGCGTGGGTGCCCACGGTGTAAGGAGCGACCTCGACTACACGAAGGACATCAGCTATGCCGTCTCCGTTCAGGGAGGCGACCACACGGCAACGGCAGGTCTGCCGGCGAGAAGCTACGAGGGCGAACTTGTGAATGCCTTCTACGACTCGGCGGTTATCTGCATGTTCACAACCAAACCCGGTTTTGAGAGGATCATCGAGTTCGGTAACGCCGTTACGGGCTTCGACCTAACTCCGGAGAAGTGGTTCAACGAGACTGGGCTGAGGATAATCCACCTCCAGAGGATTCTGCTCCTTCTCGGCGGGCCCGACGTCTACTGGGATCCGAGGAAGGACGATGAGAATCCTGAGAGATTCTATGAACCCCTCCCAACAGGGCCGGTCAGGGGAAAGGCCCCGAGCAGAGAAGAGATGGGGGAGAAGGTTCGCCAGTACTACGGGGAGATAGGCTACGATGAGCACGGTATCCCAAAGGAGGAGGTTCTGGAAGGTCTGGGTCTTGGTAAGGCCAAGCGTGAGGTGAGGAGAATTAAGAGAAGGCTCAGGATTTAACCTTTAGTTTAGAAAAGGCTTTTATTTGACTCTCTTTACTTTATCCCGGTGAAGAACATGTGGAGAGAAAAGCTGGCAGAAGGTTATCTCGAAAACGAAGAAATAGTCATAGAGCTAACTGTCGGAGGAGAATGTGGGGAATATCTCCCAAGCCTTGCCTTATATGACAAGAAAAAAAAGATGTGGTACTATTTTGACAACGATATTCCTATGGGAATGACTCAGGAGGAAAGTGTTAGAAACGCCATTGAATTCATGGAGAAAGTTATTGTGGGGCTTGAGAAGCCTATCCTTAAAATCTCCCCTGTAAAAGAGGCCCCAAAGGAGGCTTATGAAAAACTTGAAAGATTTTTAAAAGAGCTGGGGGATAAGGATTAGCTCATGCCCTATGAAGGAATCAATGCCAAGTCCTATATTAGAAGGGATCAAAAATGAAGGTTAGACTCGTGCTATACGGAGTATTTGCACTTAAATTCGCACCTGAATTTGAGATCGATGTTAAAGAAGGCACCAAGGTTGGGGATTTACTGAAAAAGCTCGGCATAAGTATGGAGGGATATCACATCCTCATAAATGAGAGAAAAGTTGCTGAAGATCATCCCCTGAAAAACGGCGATACTGTGAAAATTCTCCCTGTAATCTATGGTGGATGATCACTCTCCTGGAGTCCGCACGCACATCATGTTCATGGTTAGATACATGTCAACTTTTCCACCTTCAATGTTTTTCAGAATTTTATTTTCCAGTTTTTGAATCTCATCCTCATTGAGTTCCCTTTTTCCGGGAAGTCGCTTTATTTTACCGTCTCTCCTATCAAGGATTATTATTTCCTCAGATTCAACTATAAGGGGAAGAGAATTTATTTTAATCCCATAGAGTTCCTCAGCATACGTCATTTTCGCTTTCAACATTGTCAAATATTGGGATAATTTTCCCATATAATCACCATAAAAGCTTAAATACTTTCGTTCTTAAATTTTAGGGAGAGAAAACTCATATGTTATATGTGGGAGGGAAAATATATGTATAGTGCATTATCCTCCACATCTCGAATTTCTACTGGCATAAAAGGTCTCGATGAACTCATAGAAGGGGGACTTATACCCGGCAGAGTTTATCTTGTAACCGGACCTCCTGGAAGTGGTAAAACTACATTTGCACTTCAATTCCTGCTGGATGGTGCAAGGAGGGGAGAAAAATGTTTATATGTTTCTTTAGTTCAAAAGCCAGAGGATGTTGTCCATGATATGGCCAGATATGACCCTTCAATATTAGCATATGTTAAAAAATGGAGAATCATGCTCTATGATTTAGGCCCGATTCTTTGGAGAGAAAGCACGAAAGTTCCAACATGGAGAAGCGTTCTCTCAAGAATAAAAGAACTTGCAGAAGATGAGAAGATACACAGATTGGCAATCGACCCGCTAACTGCAATTGATTTCCCAAGAGAAAATAGTGCTGAAAAAAGAACTGAACTGGCCAGATTCATTAGAGGGATAGAGAATCTCGGAATAACAGCTCTCCTTGTGGATGAAATGACCGAAATGGATAGATACACAGAGGAGCATTACTTAGTAAGCGGTGTTATAATGCTACATTACTTCATGTATAATAACAGGATGGTTAGAGCCATCCAGATACTGAAAATGAGAGGAACAAAACATGATTCAGACCTTAAGAAATTAGAGTTTTCAGATAATGGACTGGTAGTTTTTAACAAATATCCCCTGGAGGAAGAGGGGTAAATATGAGAAAAGATGTAGAAAAGAAAAAAGAAATCTTACAAAAAGCATATAACTTAGGTTATTTTGTCGGATTTTATGGCCACAGCGAATGGCTTTCATGGATAGCAAGAGAAAAAGAGAATATTTATTCACAGGCAAAATCTATAGGGATGTACAGAGTAGTCAAAAGAGCCTATGCCACAGGAAAAGAAAGGGGCATAAAAAAACGAGAAGAACTAATAATGAGGGGTTTATCAATTGAGAATATCAAGATAGAGGAATTAAAGTTTAAACAGCTCCCATTATTTTTGAGTGAAGAAGATATAGAGGATATTCAAGAAAGGAGATATCTAAACCTTTTCCAGCCCGTTGAGATTACAGACCCCCATAGACTTCTAAGGAAAAATGAAATGTTGAAAAAACCAAAATTCTTCAATCTTCCCAAGTTCCTTAAGGGCTAACTTTAGATTTTTACATCCGATTCTTTCGGTTCTTTTGAAAACTCCGGATCAAGGCATTGAATGAAATTCAGAACTAAAATTCAAAAACCAAAACTCTTTAATCTCTCTTCACTTCTTAAGGAGTTAGGTGGTGTCATGTTACAAAAGTGCGCATACCACTTCCACGCCTACCAGCCCGGAGACGTTGTCTACGTTAAAGACGGCGATGGAAGAAACCCGATGGAGTACGAGGAGAGAAAGAGCCCCGTTGCCATAAAAATACGCGGGGAGGAGGTCAAAGGCGAGAACTGGACGAGGGCGATGCTCTACTCCTACGAGCACATAGCCGATACCCTCTCGCGGATGAAGGGGGTGAGCATAGACATCGAGCCCTTCACCTTCTTGATGCTCCTCCGCTACCATCAACGGGCCTTTGAAGATACGGTTGAACTTCTCCAGAGGTTCGACGCGGTCCCGACGACACCTTTTCACCCAATAGTACCTCACCTCGACGAGTTCGAGCAGAGGATTCTCGCGAGGGTCTCCTTCGACTTCTACGCCCCCCTCATCGAGAAAAAGTCGGTGATAGGCTACTGGCTCCCCGAGGCCGTCATAACCAGAAAAACGGCTGAAATCGTTGAATCTTCAACGGATAGGAAGCTCGTCTTCCTCCTCGACGAGAGACAGCTCCTCTACGACTTCCCGCAGGCGAAGCACTCCTGCAACCGCTATTCAAGCTCTTTCGTCTTCGGTCGGGAGTGGTTGTTGAGCGATGCATTTGCTTTCAACACCCTCGATGTTTCGGGATTAATTCAGGCGACTCTCAAAATGGTAGACCGGGAAAAAGAGAGAGCAGAAATCCCATATCTCATTTTCATGGCCAGCGACCTTGAGAGCCTCCTGGGGAATCCAAAACAGCTCGACCGCTTCACCGCCTGGATGGACGGGCTTGAGGGGAGGGGCGTTGAGAGGGTTTCGGCGATGGAGTTCGTGGCCAAGAAGCTCTCCGGTGAATTCAGGCGCCTCGATGGGGAGTGCTCCTTCAAGATGCCCGTCAAGGACTATTCCAGCTGGAGCGACTACTTCGATTTAAGCCTCGATGGCAAGACGAGCGACTCCCGGTGGCTCGGCTACCGCAGGGCCGACGGAAGGGTATTCGCCAGAGAAGTTGAGGGGAGGAAAGTCTCCCAGCTCTGGAAGGTGGCCTTCACGAGGCTCTTCGAGGAACTGAACAGGACAGTCCGCCTCGGCGTTTTAAAGGGCCTTGCTGAGCTCAATGCTCGTCCTGAGGAGTTCTTGGTGAGGTACGCGAGGATTTTCTTCAGGGACTACTACGACCACTTCGGCCTGGAGACTTCCCTTGATTACGTTCTGGAACCCGCGAACGGCGATTTTGATGCGCTGAGGCTCGGGAGAGCTTACTACCTCATGCTTCTTGCCAACCACTCCTGCCCGCGCTTCTGGGAGAACCTTGACACCCGCGTGGCCTTTGGCAACGTCTCCGTCATGGCGAAGGCCATCATCGAGCTGATGCGCTACTTCGACGGGAGCGAGCTCCAAGGCCTTTTCATCGGGGCTTACCTCAAGCTCCTCAACTTCGATAAACTGTACCACCTCTGGAACCTCTCCGCGATGCCCCCGCTGGAGGGGTGGGAGACCAGCTGGAGGGCGTGGGAGGAAGCTCTCAAGCCCGAGGTTCCCAACATCGGCTACAACGTCGTGACGAGGGCAGCCCTTTACGTCGGGAAGCGCGACCTGAAGGGAGGGCTGAGGAACCTGATAGGGCATCACAACCTCGACTGGGCCGTCGCTGATACTGGCCACATACCGGGCGAGGTTCACGGGGACTGGGAGAACCCGGAGTGGTGTGAGCACAGGCGGTAAACTACTTCAGGTTCCATTTTTCCCTGCTCAGGAATAGGTAGGCCTCATCTTCCAGCTCCTTCGGGACGTAGTCTAGGGTTATCTCGGCGTTTCTGATGTTTTCCCTGATGCTTTTCCCCGTGGCGACCTGGTTCTTCTCCAGGAGTTCAGCGGTGACCTCCACTATGTCATCCTTCACGGTCTTTTCCGCGAAGAGCCTCTTTCCGACGAGCCATACTCTTTCGTTCTTCAGGTAGAAGTCCCTGCCCCTCTCGGTAAAGAACTCCGGGCCGGGCTTTATCGTTACCCTCTCACGCTCCCTCCTGTCAACCTCCAGCATTATGAACGCCTTGACACTTTTACGCCCGACGTTCCAGCCGAGGACATTGAAGCCCTCCCGTGAGAGGGCCCGCTCGAAGCCCCGCGCGCTCCTCTCCAGCTGGGGGAGCAGAACATCGTCCACCAGTTCAGGAGCATCAAATAGCAGGGCCACGAGGTGAGTTCCCTTTCTCCGAAGTTCGGAGAGGTAGTTGCCAATTTTCCTATCCGTCGGGAAGAAGAACTCCCCGGAGGGGTTCTCCAGGAACTGGGTCGATTTGAAGTAGAAAATTCCGTACTTCTCCCAGCTCAGGTTCGCCGCCACATTCCTCCTCGGATCGACGGGGTCTATGACTATCAGCGGCCTGTCGGCCTCGGCCTCACGCCTGACGGTTTTCATGGCCGTTTCGTGCTCCCGCTTTAGCCAGTTCCCGGGGTCTATTACCTTCTGCCTCAGGATGAAGTCGGCACTCTCAAGGACTTTGAGGAACGAGCCGTACCTGATGACGAGTATCTCCGCCAGATAGCCCGAAAAACCGCGAACATATATCTCGCTCCCGTAGGCGTTAATCCCCTTCAGAAAGCGCTTGAGGAGCCTGACCTCGTCGTTTCTGCCCCTCAGGTTCTCAAGAATCCAACGGTTGTGGAGTATCGAACGATCAACTGCGGTTCTCACGTCCCTCCAGCTTTTCACATCGTAGCACGGCACGAGGTCAACCTTTACCCCCCTATAGCGCGCCCTGACGTAGGGATGTTCCGCGTAGGCCACCTCGCGGGAATCGAGCCTCTCCGCTATGGCCTTGGCGAGCCTCAGGCCAGCTTCGCGGAGCTCTTCCAGGGGCGTGTCGAGAGGAAAAGCAAGGAAGAGGTCAACGTCGTGGTCTCCTGCCAGATAGGTGTCCTTTGCGAGGGAGCCGACGAAGTAGGGCTTAACGTCGAGGTCGAGGTTTTCAATGGTATCCCGCGCAATCTCTTCCAGCTCCCTCATCAGCCCCTCAACGAAGGCCCTCTCCTCCTCGGTGGGGCGTATCCTCTGAAGGACTTTTTGAAGAAGGGTTTCGACCTTCATCAACTCACCTAATTGATAGTAGGATATCAAAATATTTATATATCTTTTGTTTGTAAATTGTCAATTGGTGGTGGAATGGAGAACCTCACCGTAGTTCAGAACCCCTGGTGGGCTGACGGAGATGCCATATACCTCGACGAGAGGGTTAAGCGGGCCCTCTCCAAGAAGCCCCGGCTCATCTATCGCTTTGAACCCGTGAACAAGGTCCTCATAGGCCCAAGGCAGGTGGGAAAGACGACCTACATGAAGCTTTCAATAGCCAGTCTAATCGAGTCGGGTGTTAGCCCAAGGAACATAATGTACTTCTCGTGTGACCTCCTTAGGGATTACCGGGAGATCGTTTCCCTGGTAAGGTCATTTCTAAGAAGGGTGTCCGGAAAGGCCTACGTCTTCCTCGACGAGGTTACGTTCGTTGACGGTTGGGAGAGGGCCATCAAGTTCCTCCTTGATTCCCCTCTCTCCTCGCGAATGGTTCTCCAGGTCACGGGTTCGACTTCGGCGGGCCTCAAAAGGGAGAGCTTTCCCGGGAGGAACATAAAAGTTGAGGAGTTTCTTCCCCTGGATTTTCGACTCGCGGCGTCGATCTACGAGCCGGGGCTCAGGGAGATAGAGCTCCCCAACATGAGGCCTCGAACCCCCCGCGAGTTTTACGAGAACTCCCTTGAGCTCTACCCCTTCATTGACGAGCTCCTCGGGGCCTTTGACCTGTATCTTTCCTCTGGAGGTTATCCCCGTTCAATTTACGAGCTCCTTGGAGGCGACATCTCCCCCGAAACGTACGAGATAGTATATAACGCCACCGTCCTCGACGTTGTTAAGCTGGGGCGGAGCGAAAGGATTGCACTCTCCCTGCTCCTCGGTCTGATCAGACGCTATGGCGATAGGGTCAGCCTCAACTCCCTTGCCAAGGAGCTTGAGATAGGCTCCCATGTGACTGTCCGGGATTACCTAGAGCTCTTTGAGGAGCTGTTCATCGGCAGGAACTACTTCCAAGTCCGGCTCCACGACATGACGCCCCTCTTCAGGAGGGAGCGCAAGTTCTACTTCCTCGACCCCCTGATCCTCGGCACATTCTCTCGGCTCTTCGGTGTAATCGTTGACGAGTCAAGGGCTGTCGAGAGCGTCGTGGGGGAGCATCTGAAGAGGGTTTACCCGACTTACTACTTTCACGGCTCGAGGGAGGTGGACTTCATAGCCGGCAACCTTGGAATAGAGGTGAAGTGGAGGAAAAGCGTTTCCCCCTCGGATTTCCCGAGGGTGGGGGTAAAAAACAAGCTCCTCCTATCCAAGACCGACCTTGAGTTCGTTGAATCCAAGAATCTCGCGGTGATTCCCGTCCCGCTGTTCCTCTTTCAGCTTCACTCAGCCAACTCAAACCTCGCGACGGTCTCGTAGATCGGGCCCTTGGGAGTTAGCGTGCTCTTCTTCAGCTCTATTGCCTCGACATCGAACTCGCCGAAGTCCTCGTTGGCAAGGTCTTTTAACGCCATCGCCAGCTCCAGCTTGTCCCTCACGAACTTGACCCTGCCTATGGTTATGTGGGCCACGAAGTCCTTTTCCTTCTTGAAGCCTAACCTTCTCATCTCCCTTTCGACGTCGCTCGCTATGGCCTTTATGCCCTCGTCGTTCTCTATTCCGGCCCATATCACCCTCACGTAGTTCGGGTTCGGAAAGACGCCGATGCCCTTAACGCGAACGCGGTGCTTCTTGTGCTTCTTCGCTATCTCCTCCAAAGCTTTCTTGACCTCCTCTGCTAAATCTTCGTCGATTTCCCCAAGGAATTTCAAAGTCACGTGAAAGTTCTCCCTTTCAACGAACTTTACCCTTGCAGCTTTGCTCCCTATCCTCTCTTGGGCCTTTAGAAGGTTGTCCCTAACCTCGTCGCTAACCTCTATAGCTATGAATGCTCTCATGTCACCACCGGGAAAAGTTGGAAATAGGAGGTTAAAGGAGTTTCCCCGGATAATTCAAGACTTAAACGTTAATCATCACTATTACTAAAAGCAACATTCAAATGGAAATCTATAAAGAGAAAGAAAATAGAGAGTCAATGAGTAGTCTGGTTTTCACGGTAGTTCACCTTAGTTGTGCTGCACTGTGTATTGCCCAAGTAGTTGCCATATACAGGGGCTACATAATATGCCTTTTAGATCCATCTTAAGTATTATCGCTCCCAACTCCAAAGGCTGCGGTCGCTACACCTGTTGCCAGAGTTCCTCTTAGAACAAATGGAAAGGAAAGCCGGGTAAAAGAGCTGTATGATAGTGAAATCAGGAGACTTAAAAACAAAACCTACTCCGTTACCACTACAGGAAACTCTTCCCACGGGAAAACTATCCATTTATCTGTCCTGAAAACATAGAAGTCAGGCATTACCTTTGTCCATGGCTTAACTGCAAGGCATGCTATTTTTATTTCAGAAGCTCTTAATCTTTTCACTTCATCGATAACAACCTCAAGGGTCTTTCCAGTATCGCTAACATCATCGACTATAACTACCTTTTTTCCCTCTAAAGAGCCATGAATCGGTATCATAATCTTCGGCTTTTCCATTCTTTCCTCAATATCCTTGTAAAACTTGACGTCGATTATCTTGAGTTCTATATCTCCGAGGATATGACTAAGTCTTACAGCAGGGATCAACCCCCCACGTGCTATTCCGATTATAACATCTGGATTATAGCTTCTTAATGCATCAGCGAGTGCAAACATGGCTCTATCTGTCTGCCACCATGTGAGATAAACTTTATCCATGTTCTCACCTCCTTTGTATGCTTTTAGATTAAAAAGAAGAGCTTAAAAACTCAACGTTTACAAATTTTTGTCAAAATTGGAAAGAAGAATCAGCTTATGACGCACTTGCTCCAGCCGCAGCGCGGGCAGGTGGTGCAACCGCTCTCCATCTTCAGTTCAACGAGCTCGCCCTCGCTCTCGTAGCAGACAGGGCAGTAGGCAACCCCAAGGAGCTCCTTTATCTTCTCCTCAGGGATTTCTGGCTTCTCCGCGTGGTGGGGGTGCTCGTGCATGGGTTTTACCGGAGCGGGCCTGCTTATCGAGAAGCTCAGACCGCTCTCGGTCTTTTCCTTCCCGTTGGTGCCGTTGAGTATGGCCTCAACGTTGATGAACTTGGAGAGCCAGGGCTCCGCCTCAACCACAGCCTTCAGCTTTTCAACCGCGTATTTGCTCGGCCTGGCCTTGACGCGCTGCTTCTTCTCGCCCTCGACGCTGTAGACCTGAACGCTGAGCGAGCCGTCACGGTAAACTGTTATCCCCTTGCAGCCGAGCTTGTAGGCGAGCAGGTAAGCGGCCTTAACGTCCTCAACGGTGGCATCGTTGGGCATGTTTATGGTCTTGCTTGCCGAATCGGTGAGCCAGAGCTGGATGTTAGCTTGAGCCAATATGTGGTCGAGCCAGTGGATGTCCATTGACGTGACGAAAACGCGCTGCATATCCTCGGGTATCTCCTCAAGCCCCTGGATAGAGCCGTAGTTGTCGCTTATCTTCCTGAGTATCTCGTCGCTCCAGAGGCCGCGCTTCTTGAGTTCGGACTCGAAGACCGGGTCAACGTAGTAGAACTCACCGACGGTGACGCTCTTCTTATAGACGAGGGCAAAGATAGGCTCGATTCCGCTGGAGGTGTCGGCTATCATGCTGACCGAACCGGTCGGCGGGCAGGTGGTCGTCATTCCGTTTCTGACGCCGTGGCGCTTGATCTCCTCGGCCAGCTCGTCCCAGGGTAGGTTCCAAATCTCGCGGTGGTAGAAGCCCTCAAGGGGCAGCTCACCGTCCCTGTATCTGCTCTTCTCGTAGAGCGGGAAGGGTCCGCGCTTCTTGGCGGCTTCGACCGAGTATTTGTATGCGTAGAAGGTGAGGTACTCTGTGGCCTTCCTCATGAAGTCGTAGCCTTCCTTGCTGTTGTACGCTATGCCAAGCTTGAAGAGGGCATCGGCCAAACCCATTATTCCGACACCTATGCGCCTCGTGAGCTTGGTGTTCCTGTCTATCTCGGGCAGAGGGAACTTGTTGACGTCAATGGCGTTGTCGAGGTACTTGGCGACCTTCTGAATGACATTGGCGTACTCGTCCCAGTCGAAGTAGGGCTCCCCGTTCTCGTCGTACTTCACGAACTTCGCGAGGTTTATGCTCGCCAGATTGCAGGATTCGTACTCGTAGAGCGGCTCTTCCCCGCATGGGTTAGTCGCGCGGATTTTTTCGCCCTTTGCGGGCTCCAGAACGTTTCTCTTGTTTATGACGTCGAAGAACACGACGCCGGGATCGGCCTTGGCCCAGGCCATATAGGCGAGCTCCTCGAAGAGGCTCTTGGGGTCAATTTCCTTGACCCTTTCGCCCGTCCTCGGGTTGATGAGCGGGTAGCGCTTTCCTTCCCTGAGGGCTTCCCAGAAGTCGGCCCAGATTCCGACGCTTATGTTGAAGTTGCTGAGCACGTTCGTTCCGACGTTCTTCTCCTTGGCGTGGATGAACTTCTCTATGTCGGGGTGCCAGACTTCAAGGATGCCCATGTTGGCTCCCCTTCTAACGCCTCCCTGCTTAATGACGTCGCTGACGGCGTCGATGAGGTGCATGAAGCTGACGGGGCCGCTCGCTGCACCGGTCGTCGTTCCAACCAGATCGCCCTCTGGACGGAGTTTTGAAAAGTTCAAACCCGTTCCGCCGCCCATTTTTTGTATCATGGCCACGTCGTGCGCCGCCTTCATTATGCTCTCCATGTCGTCCTCTATTGGGACAACAAAGCACGCCGAGAGCATGCCGAGCGGTCTGCCCGAGTTGATGAGCGCGGGGGTGTTCGGCATGAATATCTGGCTGGTCATCAGTCTGAAGTACTCCTCCACCTCGTCTTCATAGCGGTCGAAGGCGCCGTTTTCGAGCATCTTTATTACATCGTCGATTGAGGCCTTCATCTGACCCTTTTCCGCCAGCTCGCGGTAGAGGTTCAGGAGCCTCTCAAAGTGGTACCTGTTGAGCCTGAACCTTCCGATGGAGAGCTTTCCGTCATACTCCTCAAGTCTCTCCATGTAGTGCTCCACTCTGCCCAGATCCTGCTCATGTCCGCCGTTTTTGTCAAAAACCCTCTCGTCGTAGAGCAGATTGGGAATAACAGCCAGCACAGAGACTCTCTTAAAGAGTTCTTTTGGACTCTCTATTATTTTACCCTCCTCGTTTTTTATAAGGTAACGGGAGGCTAAAACGCGGAGAGCATTGATGGAAAAGCGTTTGTCGATTTCATCCAGCTTGTCTTTATTTAGGATTTTTCTTTTTTCCTCACGAATTTCAGCTTTTTTCTTTCTGTAGATTATATACGCCTTTGCAACATCAAAGAGACCAGCCCTCATAAGTTCGAGCTCGACTATATCCTGGATATTCTCTATGTGAGGAACCTGCCCATCATAAAGCTCGTTTATTCTCCTGACAACCCTTCTGACAACCCTATTGAGAAGCTTCTCATCTCTTACTCCCACTTCAAGCATTGCCCTTTGGATAGCCCATTTTATACGCTCTTTATCAAAAGGTACAATCCTTCCGTCTCTTTTCATCACTTTTTCAACAGTCATATAAACACCCCTGCCATATCATTGGATACAGTTGCATATCATAGTAAGAACATCAGTAAAGAGAAGTCAGGATTTCGGGTAAATATACCTTACCCATGAAGAAGTTGCCAGAGTGACAAATAGTGTAATGCAACTCCGTCGCATTAATAAGAAAAAGAAAACTCCAAATGTCGGATATTTTATCCATTTACAGGCTCTCATACATTATTTTAAGTCTGTATGCATGTTTGAGCTCTTCTCCAGCCATCATTTGAAAAATTTGGGCCAATGAACCTTTTAAAATTCTCTCTAACTTTGTATATAACTCATAAGAGTGTTTTTCCCTCACAAGAGCTTCAAGAATTAAATCTTCGAGACTTTCCGGCATGGCTCTCTCATCGGAGAAGAATGGTTCTAAACTCAGGACATCCAGATAATCAATGATCGCAGTCCCCTCGAAAGTTCCTTCACTCAGGAAGCCCTCAATGGTTTTTCTATGTCTCAGTTCTTCTTCTGCCAACCATCGGAAATGATCAATAAAGGTGGATGCTTGATAAACAGCAAATGTTTCCCCAAGTTTATACAGGTTATAAAGCTCATTTTCCTGCCAGATAATTTTTTCAAGGAGCTTCTGAAGCTGCATTCAAATCTACTCCTCTTTGATCAGATTTCCTATAAACTCATGCAAGTTTTCTTCAACCCTAACGCGTCTGTAGAAGTTATATTGACCTATCAAAAATTCGTAGTGTTCTTTCTCGTCCCCTGCCAAAGACAGGAAAATTTCCCTGTACCTCTCATCGTCAAAGCTATCAGCTATGGATTCATATATCCTCTCAGCAAGCTTTTCAGAGTAGATTGCAATCTCCAGAACCTCAAGATAGTCACCGACGGTTTCTATGTCATGTTTGACTTCGTCCACCCATGTTGAGGAAGAAACCTTGGGAAGTTGTCTATCTGGAAACAGCTCACTGAAAATTGTGAGAATTTTCTCTCTGTGCTCCTCTTCACTTTTGATGAACTGCCTGAATCTTATTTTCGCGTGAAGCTCCTCGATTTTTTCCGAAAGCATTGTGTAAAGCCTGATAGCATCCTCCTCACCCTTAATTGCATAACCTAGTAACTGCTTAAGGGAGAGCTTTATAAGTTCTTTCAGAATCATGCTAACTCTTTCTTCAACCTTTCCATCAATATCGATGTTCTCCATGGGAATCCCCATTTATATTTGTGAGCTCAAGGTTAAATAGTTAACCAGAACATTTCAGATAATCAAGCAGCTCTCTAATGCTGGGTAAGATCAAATCAGGCTTTATCCCACTTTTCTCAACATCTTGGAGGTTGTTGACTCCTGTAAGAACCATTATTGCCTTGGCTTTGATTTTTCTTGCA
>Ga0256914_1001669_pt1 | contig 19518 bp, 17 predicted proteins | sample HulkmetaG_FD_191571 | JGI IMG/M metagenome (GOLD analysis project Ga0256914, IMG submission 191571) | Hydrothermal chimney microbial communities from Main Endeavour vent field at the Juan de Fuca Ridge, Pacific Ocean - Hulk | ecosystem: Environmental > Aquatic > Marine > Hydrothermal vents ... | reverse complement strand
GCGCCCGCATCGGATCGCAGCAGCGGCGGCGACTCAAGTCACTCCTTTTGGGCCTCCGGCCCACCGACCGCCTGCGCGGTCGGCGTCGGCTGCGCCCCTACCATTCGTGCCTTCGCGTATTCGCGCTCCATTCGCGGACGGCCCGATCCCGGCGCAACGGGGCGCGGGCTACAGCTACAGCCCTCACCGAGTAGAGGCGCAGCGTCGCTGCGCCCCTACCATTCGCGCTCGCGCCGGGTCGCGGTCCGGCGCAGCGGCGGCGACTCAAGTCGCCCCTGGCGGGCCTCCGACCCGCCGACCGCCTGCGCGGTCGGTGTCGGCTGCGCCCTTACCATTCGTGCCTTCGCGCATTCGCGCCCCATTCGCGGACGGCCCGATCCCGGCGGCCGGCGGGCCGCGTAGGAGAAAAGAGTGGCAACAGAGCAGACCCTCCCCATCGCCGAACTGGCCCGGCGTTGCGCCGAAGCGATGGCGCGCTACCGGCGTCGGCAGACCCATGACCCCGGCCCTTGCTACGAACTGTTCCGGCGCGCCCTGGAGCACAGGGACGAGAGGGCCTGGGCCGCCCTCTATGACCAGTACCACCGCCTGGTTCGCCGCCGGGTGCGAAACGCGCCGGGAGAGCCGGACGCCCTGGTGAACCGGGCGTTCGAGCGTTTCTGGCGCGCCATCCCCCCCGAACGGTTCGCCGATTTTGCGACCCTGGACAAACTCCTGGCCTATCTGAAACGCTGCGCCCAGAGCGTGGCCATTGACGCCCGCCGCGAACAAGAACGTCGGCAGGTCTACGAAGCCGCCCTGGACACCCTGAGCAAGACCGATCCCGACCCGGCAACATCCCCTATGGAGCACCTGTTGGACGAGATCATGGGCGAGCAGATCTTTGAGCACGTGCGGCAGCGGTTGAGCGGCCATCGGGAGCGGACGGTATTCCGCGCCTCCCTCGAATGGGGCCTCAAACCGGCCCAGATCGCCGCCCGGTGGCCGGACCTCTTTGCCGACGCCCAACAGGTCTCGCGGATCAAAGAGCGCATCTTTCGCCGTCTCCGGCGGGATGGGGAGTTGCGCATTTTGCTGGAAAGGGGCGACGCCCATGGCGGAAAAAGCCGGGGTTGAGCGTTGTGTATAGTAGAGGGGGATCCAGATCATGGCCGAGGCATGTATCAATCCGGCCGACATTCAAGAGGGGGACCTGATGGCCTATGTGGACGGCAGGGCCAGCCGGGCCGTCGTCCGGCACGTCCGCCGCTGTCCGGCCTGCGCCCGCCGGGCCGCAGAATTGGAGCGGCTCCAGGCGGCCCTGGCCGTCAGCCTCTACCGCCGCTCCTGTCCGACCTCGGAGCAATTGATCGCCTATTTCCACGGGGAGCTGAAGGGCGGCGAGCGTCTGGTCGTGGCCCAGCACTTGCGCCAGTGCCCTCACTGCGCCCGCGAGCTGGCCGCTCTGGCCCGCGATGAACGGCGGGGCCTGGGGGCGTGGCTGCGTGCGGCGATCAAGGTGGTGGAGGCGACGCCGACGACGCCCCAGATGCAGTTGGCCGGGGTGCGCACCCCGGCCAACGGAGCGCGGTCCAAGCCCCAGGTCTATCGCGCCGACGAACTCGAAATCATCATCCATCGGCGTCCCGCCCGCACCCACCCGCGCCGCCGGGACCTCATCGGACAGGTTCACATCGCAGGCCAGGTTCCGGAGACCGTCGGTGAGGCCAGGGTGGAACTCTACCGGGGCGAGGGTTTGATCGCCATCGAACCGGTCAATCCCAGGGGGCAGTTTACCTTTGCCGCGCTGCCGGCGGCCGACTATGACCTCAGCCTGGTGTGGGGCCAACGGGAGGTCCGGCTGAAAGGGATCCAGGTGTGATGACGCCCGCCGACGTGGTGCAGGCCCTCCTCCAGGCGAAGGATGCCGCCGCCCGGCAAGCCCTCTTGCTCCCCCGCGACCGGGCGTTCTCCCGCGCCGTCGTCCATCGGCTCAAGGAGGAGGCGGACCGCGAACGGCTGCGCGATCCCAGGGCCGCCCTGCGGATCGCCGACATTGCCGCCGAGGCAGCCGCTCTGGCCGACGACCCCCACTGTCGGGCTGTGGCTGCCTGGGCGCGGGGCAACGTCCTGATCCACCAGGGCGAGTATCGGGCCTGTCTGCGGCTCTATGAGGACGCGGCCCGCTTTTTCGCCGCCGAGGGAGCCGAGATCGAGGCCGCCCGGCTGACGGTCAACCGGGCCTGGGTGCTCAAGAACCTGGGCCGCTACGAGGAGGGGATCCAGGTCGTCCAGACGGCCCTGGCGACCCTGCGCCGTCATTCCCCCTCGCGCTTTCTAGCCAGTGCCCTCAACGCCCTGGGGACCCTCCGCCGCCTTTCGGGCCGCCATCGGGAAGCCCTGACCGCCTTTGACGAAGGGGAGCAGCTCTATGCCGCCCTGGGCGACGAGGTGAACCAGGCCCGCTTGCGGATAAGGCCAATGTGCTGCGGAATCTCGACCGCTTCCGGGAAGCCCTCGACCTGTTCACATCGTCGCGGGCGGTGCTGGCCCGCCACGGGCGGAGCCTGGAAGCAGCCCGCGCCGATCTCAACCTGGGCATCGTCCACACCCGGTTGGGCCATTACGACGAGGCGCTGGCGGCCCTGGACCGGGCCGCAGCGGGGTTCGGCGCCCTGGGCAACGACGTGGAAGCGGCGGTGGTCGAGCTGCACCGCGCCGATCTCTATGCCGCTTTCAACCTGCTCGACGACCTGCTGCAAACCGCCGTCCGCGACTGGCGGTTCTTCGAGGACCGAGAGATGCAGCGCCACGCGGCCCGCGCCCTGTTGCACAAAGCCGTCGCCTGGCGGCGGCTCGGCGACCCGGCGCGGGCGGAATCGCTGCTGGACGATGCCCAGGCCGCCTTTGCCCGTCTCGGCGACCCGCTGTGGGTGCGGTGGATCGATCTGGAACGGGCCGCCCTGGAATATGAACTGGGCGAGAGGGTACAGGCCCTGACGCTGGCCGCGCAGACCGCCGCCTTTTTCCGCGCGCGGGGGATGCCCCTGCGGGCGGCGGGCGGCTTGCTGCTGGCCGCCGAATGCTGCCTGGACCTGGACCAACCGGCCCAGGCCGCCGCCTATTGGCAGGAGGTCTTGGACCTGGCCCGTTCCCTGGACGCGCCTTTCCTGTTGTACCGGGCGCACCACGGCCTGGGCCGGGTTGCGGAAAGGCAGGGGCAATGGACCGAGGCCCTGGCCCATCTGCGCCGGGCCGTCGCGGTAGTGGAAGAAATGCGCCAACGGCTGCGCGTGGAGGATTTCCGCCTGGGCTTTTTGGAAGACAAGCTGGAAGTCTACCACGACGCGGCTTTGCTCTGCCTGCAACAGGGACGGGAGGAGGAGGCCTTTGCCTATGTCGAGCGGGCCAGGTCGGGCGCCCTGGTGGACCTGCTCATCGCCACTCTGGAGCGCCGCCCCGTTGGCCGGGATGGGGCCGACGCCAGACTCGCGGCGCAGCTGGGCCGCCTGCGCCGACGGCTCGACCGCCAGTACGACCGGCTGGAAGGGGACGACGGGGCGGAGCGAGGGCCGGGGTGGGGGTCTTCCGAAACAGAGGCGCAGCGGCAGATCGCGCGCACAGAGCAGGCCGCCCTCCGCGCCTGGCGCGCGTTCCAGCAGGCCCACCCTTTCTATGTCTCCCTGGACAGCCCCGATTTTCGCAGCCCAACCGCCGTCCAGGCCGACCTCGGCCCGGATGAACGTCTGCTGCAATACTGGGTCGCGGGCGAGGCGATCCATCTTTTTGTCATCGGCCCGCAAGGATTGGAGGCGCACCTCCCCCTGCGTTGCACGCCGCGTCAGGCGGCGGGAACCGTCGGCGCGCTGGATGCTACACTGCGGGGCGCCTTGAGTCTGGACCGGGAGTATGGGCGTGACATCCTCTTGCCCCTGAGCCGCCAACAGTTGGGCTGGCTGTACGATGACCTGCTGCGGCCCGTCGCGCCCCTGCTCCGGGGGGTCGGGCGTCTGCTGATCGCGCCGGACGGCCCGCTCCTGGATCTTCCCTTTCACGCCCTGTACGACGGGGACGGCTATCTGCTGGACCGCTACGAGATTGCCTACACGCCCGGCGCCGGCGCGCTGCGGCTGTGCCGGGAAAACTACCGGCGGCGCATTGTCCGGCCCGGCCCCCAGGCCCTCGTCGTCGGCTATGCCCAAAGCGATCTGCCCCACATCCGGCGGGAGGTCGAGGCGGTGGCCGACGCCCTGCCGGAGGCCACAATCCTCCTGGACGGCGAGGCCCGGCTGGATCGCCTGCGGAGCCTGGCCGCCGGGAGTGCGCTGCTGCACCTGGCCACCCATGCCCTTTTCCGCCGGGACAACCCCCTCTTTTCCGCCCTGCGGCTGGGTGGGGGGGAGTGGCTGCGGGTGATGGATCTCTATACCCTGCCCCTGAACGGCCCTCTGGTGACCTTGAGCGGCTGCGAGACGGGCCGCCATCGCTTGCTGGGTGGGGACCTGCTGGGTCTGAGCCGGGGCTTTTTCTGCGCCGGGGCCTCGGCGTTGCTGGTCAGCCTGTGGCCGGTGGATGATGTCTCGACGGCGCTGCTGATGGCGCGGTTCTACGCCCACCTGGCCGCCGGGGAGACGGCGGCGGCCCTGCGCCGGGCGCAGCGGGCCGTGCGCGACCTGGGGGGGGAGGAGCGGCCCCACGCCCATCCGGTCTACTGGGCGCCCTTTTGTCTGCTGGGCGCGCCGGAGGTGCGGCTGGGGACACAGGGTTAGAGATCGTCAGGGTGGGCCACCCGCCGCAGCCATATCTCGGCTATCGAAAAAACCCAAAAGGACCGAGGTGTCAAGGGCCAGGGAAATGCGGCTACGAGTGCGAATCATACAGCGACTCACTGTCGGCCAGGGCATCCCCACCAACAGCGACGATGCCTTGCAGAGAGCGGAGGGTGGATACCGGCTGCGGGTTGTTGGGATATAAGCCTATCTCTTGTCGCGTCGGGTGGCCGGATCGCGACAACACCTCGACGTGGATACGCACATTGGCGCCATCGGGCAGAGCCAGAGGTTCGAGTAACTGCAATACCCCGGCGCGGTAGACAGCACGTACTACTGGATAAAATATGGCCATTTTGCACCGCCCTTTCTGCCCAATGAGGCCCTGGTTATTTCAAGATTCGATTTGGGACACAGATGAACACAGATTACACGGATTCTCTCCCGCTTATCTGCGTTCATCTGTGAAAATCTGTGTTCCATTCCTGCCGTGGTGATTGGACAACAATTCTATTATACCGACAGGTCGGGGAGGTGTCAAGTCGGAAAAATTGGAAATTTCGCAATTTCGCCGGACATGGCGGAAAAAGCGGGGCTGGGACGTTGTGTATAGTAGAGGGGGGAAACCACCTTACAGGGAGGAGCAAAGGAGATGTTCAAAACGAAATGGTGGACAGGTATCTTGATCGGCCTTGTGCTGATGCTGCTCGTCGCCGCCGGGCGGGCCGGCCTGGCCCAGGACCACCGGCCCGATTTCGGGCAGAGGGAGATCGAAAGAGCGGAGCAGACCCAGGACCCGCCGGTGCCCCTGCCCGAGGACTGTGACGACGTAACGCCTCCCGGCGGAACCCCACCGGCTTGCTGCGCCTACGGCTATGTTTATCACGAGGGCGCTCCGGTGAACGGGGCCACCGTTCACATCGAAAGCGCCCACGGCGAGCTTGATATCACCACCGCGACCGGCGGCGCCAGCAGCAACCCCTACTACAAGGTGAACCTGGGTGCCGCCCCGTTGCTGGTTTCCCCCGGAGAGGTCATTACCGTGACGACCGACTATGCCGGGGGCAGCACCGGCACGGCGTTCCAGGCCGCGCCCGATGGACAACAAGCCGACCTGGTCGTCCTGGACAACCCCCTGTTCGGCGACGGCAGCGGCAACCCCCTGACCGGCTACTACAACCTGGAGTTCCGCATCTACGACGTGCCTACCGGTGGTACGCCGCTGTGGGAAGAATTCTGGACCGGGGCCAACTCGGTGCAGGTCTCCGATGGGTTGTTCAACGTGATGCTGGGCAGTATTGACAACACCCTGGCTTCGGCCATTGAGGGGCATAACGAGCTGTACCTGAGTATCACCGTGGACACCGACAGCGAGATGATGCCCCGTGTGCAGTTGGGCAGCGTGCCTTTCTCGATGCAAGCTATGACCGTGCCGGACGGGAGCGTCACAACAGCCAAAATCGCCGATAGCGCAGTGACATCTGCCAAGCTGAATGTGGACAATGGCTTGACGGTAGCCGGGAGCATCGTATTGACCGGGACTCTGGATGGTCCCACAAGCCATTGGGCCGATTATCGTTCTTACATTCGATTCCTGTTCGAGGATGGCGTAACCGCCGGTGATCTCTGCCCAGAAGGTGGAACCCCGGTAGGCGTAGTTGGGCCTAAGCAATCACTGGAATGGACCACAGGTGATGAAATTTGTGAGCACAACACTTGGGGTACGACAGAAACCGAGTGCCTCAACGTGCATCAGATCATGCCCTGTAACTCGATTATTGGCAACTACTACCCCTATTCGGCCGAGTCATGTTCGGAGGATTTTGCCGGCATGTGGGCGCCCTTTTACTGGTGGGACGCCCAACCGATGCACGACGTAAGCTATAACATTTTGGGGGCAGGTGTCGGCTGCTTTGCAGTCAAATACGCCTGTTGCATCAATCCATGAAATACCATCCCGGCGATTCCAGACCTTTGAGGTTTTAGATGCCTCAAGGGTCTTGGAATAACCGGGCCAGAAAGGATACGTGACGACGCGACGCTGGTGACCATGGCTTATCGGGAAGGATACTGGATCTATCTGCCTCTTGTTCTCCGAACAAGCGGAAGCGAGTGAGCCAAACGATAAAGTTCACCCTCCCGCAGGTTTGGAACCTGCGGGAGGGTGGTGCTCCCCCAGAGCATCGGCGGGCAGGACCTGGCCGTCCTCTTGGTTCAGGTCTACCACCGGCTCAAAGCCCGACCGGAGGCCCTCGACAGGAGATGTGGGCATAGAGCGTTGGAAATCAAACTATATGGGTTGAGACTGTTAGTGTTTCGGGTTTGGCCGATCAGGCTGGAATGGCAGCCGCCGGGCCTGCTCGACGGCGTGCCAGCGGATGATGGCCATCTCCCACACCCAGGCCTGGGAAAGAGCGTCCAGCCACTCCATCAGATCGCGGACCATTTCCATCACCGGCGGCGCGATCTTGAGACCCACCGGTCTCTTCCCGCTTTTCCCTTTGGTCTCCGGCATGATGCCCCCTTTGCGTACAGGGCAGCCTCCGGCAGAGACTGCCCTGTATTTCATATTTCAGCGATTCTTGCGCACACCCGGCAGCCCCCCTACCCCAATACAAGCAAAAAAGGCTCTGGAATCGGCGCCTCTTTTTCAACCAATCCGCCAGGGAGATCCGTGGGCTGCGGTTGGCCCTGCCCTGCCTCGACCGGCCCCGGAGGGACGGGATCGAACATCTTCAGCCCCCTACCCTGCTCCACTTTTCATCTGAAACAAAAGTTCTATTCCGCAATCCGGCCACCCCTTTGTAGGGCCAATAGTCTTATGTTCACTTCATCCAGGGACGATCCCACCTTCTGCGATCTCCCTACGTTATTCGACGACCTTGTTAATGTTCGATTTCTCGACTTCAAAACTTGACACTACATAGCAGGTCTTATTTAATGTATGGAGGGCGAATAGAGAAATTCTTGCGCTGACTCAGTGGGATAAGAAGTATGATTGCCTCCATTCACCCCTCTCTTGTAGACGGAAACTTGTGAGGGTCTATCCATGAGCGACGTGCATGTGCAGTCGAAGCCCGATACGTGGGAAAAACTGGCCCGCGCGGCCCAGGGTGCCACCCTGGATGTGGACAGCGAGCAGGAGGTTCCCCAGCGCACCGCGCCCCTACCCCTTTACCACGCAGCCGTCGGAGGCCGCCGAGTCCCCATCATCAAGACCCTCCTCACCTCCGCGTGCGAACGGGACTGCGCGTACTGCCCCTTCCGGGCCGGACGGGACACCCGCCGCCTGACCTTCCGCCCAGATGAGTTCGCGGTCACGGCCAGTGAGGTCTGCCAAGCCGGCCTGGCCCAGGGCATTCTCCTCAGCAGCGGCATCGCGGGGGGCAGCATCGCCACCCAGGACCGACTCCTTGACACCGCACGCCTACTGCGGGAAAAGTACCAATTCCGGGGATACCTCCACCTGAAACTCATGCCCGGCGCGGAAGAGGACCAGATCGTCGAAGCCATGCGCTGGGCGGACCGGGTCTCTGTCAACCTGGAGGCTCCGGGAGAACCCTATCTCAGCCGACTGGCCCCGCACAAAGCCTTCTGGGACGAGCTCTTCCAGACCCTGCAACGGGCCGAACACCTGCGCCGCACCCTCGCCCCCCAGGATTTTGGTCGGCTCCGATGGCCCTCCCTTGTTACCCAATTCGTTGTTGGTGCAGTAGGCGAACCGGACAAAGACCTTCTCACTTGGTCAGAACGGTTGGTACGAGAACTGCGCTTGGTCCGGGTTTACTACTCTCCCTTCCGCCCTATCCCCCAGACGCCCCTGGAACACCTCCCGCCCGAACACGTGGACCGGGTTCAGCGCCTGTACAAGGCCTTCTACCTTCTGCGGGATTACAAGTTCCGCGTGGAGGATCTGACCTGGGACGAAGCGGGTAACCTTCTGCCCGGAGACCCCAAAGTGCGTTGGGCAGAACACCACCTGGCCGAACACCCTGTGGAGATTAACACCGCACCCCGGCACATGCTCTTGCGCGTGCCCAGCATTGGCCCTAAGCGAGCGGACATCATCCTGCGGGCCCGCCGGGTCGCCCGGCTACGCGATGTAAGTCAATTGCGCGCCCTGGGCCTTCCCGTGGAGCGGATGGCCCCTTACGTCTTGCTAGACGGGCGGCGCCCCTCCTACCAGAAGGGCTTCTTTGGAGAATCGTCAAGCCACAGCATGTGCCCTCAGCACACGCGAGCAGGAACGTAGTCCAACAATTATTAAGGTTCTTGAAAGACTAACTCTGCGTGCAGCGGACGGCTTCGCTCCGCTTCGCCGCATAACCGCGGCGCCATTATGCGGCCAAGCAACAAACAGTTCAGCGTAACGGAGGTGAAGCAATGCGCAAGGTTTCAACCATTCCATCAATCCTGGTCTGACCCTGCTTCTTCAAAAAGCTTTTCCCTCGGAGGCATCTTTCTCTCTCCCATCTGCCCTAGAATCTCAGGATGGGGTTCCGCAGGTAGTTGTCTCCATCACCCTCCAGGGAGAGGCAGAGCCAGCCTATCACATCGTCTCCGATACCGACTTTCGAGAGCATCAAGTGCAAACAACCTCCGTGACCCTGCGTTTCCCCGGCCGGTTATCTGCCTCCGGCGAGCCATTGCCGCAGGCAGAACTATCCACCACTACCGCCAACTTTGTAGACAATTGGGATCTTCTCCTGGAAGAGGACTTTGAGGGGGCATTTCCTCGTGGCTCGTGTGCGGTCTACGACGTGAGCGATGACGGCTTCGAGCGCACCTGGGACGATGACGACTACAGGCCGTTCGAAGGGGGATGGGCCGGCTGGCCGGCCAACGGTGGGGGGGATGGGGTGGATCCGGCGGTGAGTGACTACCTGCCAATCTGGACAGTTGGCTCATCTGTGGCCCCTTCGACCTGAGTGCGGCGCAGGACTTTCTGGTACAGTTCACCCGCTGGTTGGAGATCAACGACGCGGATGACTACTTTTTCGTCGGGGCCTCGACGGACGGGACGCACTTTTCCGGGCTAGCGTGGTATGGGGTCAGGGGTTGGGTCACCTATCACATCTGGTTTCAGGGAGTGGCGGGGGACGATAGTGTATGGGTGGGGTGGCTGTTTCACAGTGATGGTGATTCCGAGCGGGCAGAGGGGGCGTGGATAGACAACCTGGAGGTGTGGCGATACAATACTCCTGATCCGATTTGCGGGGACTTGGATCCGGGCAGCAAGGGAGTTGTTCTGCCGCCATATGATCCACATATGATCCAACGGTCGGGTCACCGGTACCGATGATCCGGGCAGATGATACTATTGCCGTTGACAAACTCAAGGCGGCTGGTGTGGCTTGGGTGAGATTGGGTTTTGTGCAAGTAGATGGGATCGTTGACTTACAAGCGTACGATCGAATGGTGGACACGTTGTGTGCTCAAGGTATCGGTGTGCCGGGTTGGCGAACCATGAAACGCTCGTGCGGCAGGATTTCAATGATGAGAATGCGGCGGCGGAATATCGGCAGGAGTTTGCCGACACGGTGGGCTTCATTGCCAGCCACTTCAAGGGGCGTATTACTGTGTGGATTGGTGGTTTGGCCTGTACCGAGGGGATAAAGTCACACCGAAGGAGGTATGGTGCGCTTATCTTGCTTACCCTCTGACTTGTGACGAGTTGTTCTCGCATCACATTTATCTGCCCGCCGTCGTCAAGAACCAGTAAGGAGCGGCTATGAACAAGTCTTTACTTTGGCGAGTCTTGCAGTGTTGGTTGCTGTTGGTTTTATTGATTGCCGGTTGCCAACCGGAGCAACCGCGAATTCCGGTCGTGTTGGCGGAGATTCCGCTCTACCCCGGACATCCGGTAGAAGTAGGCGTCAACCCTCGCACCGGTTACGTCTACATTACGAATGAGTATGGGGATTACGTTTTCGTGCTGAGTGGGCTGGAACAAGTTGCAGCGCTACGAACAGGAGGGGAGGAAGCCGATGCACTTGCCGTGGATGAAGAAAGGGGTTGGGTCTATGTCGTGAACAGAGGCAGCGACAGCGTGACGGTGATTCGTGGGACAGAGGTCATCACCACCGTAGAGGTGGCGGGGCGGGAGCCTTTCGATGTGATGGTCGAGCCACGAAGAGGCTGGGCCTATGTGGTGAGTGGGTACAGCAAATGGCCTCCACGAGGGGAGCGTCCGGTGGTGGAGGGGAACTTGACAGTCCTAAGCGGGGCTCAGACGATAGGTGTCGTTCCGCTGGGTGATGTGCTGGCAAAACATGCAGTGGTTGACCCGCTAAGTGGCTATGTGTACGTTGGTGGTGGTGTTGGGAATGTGACCGTGGGGATCAGCGGGGAAGTTGTCGTTGTTGAAGGGATGGACGTGATGGCCCGATACGCTTTGGAAGCCCCTGTGCTAGCGATGGATGTGGATCCACGCACAGGGGATGTGTACATTCTTGATGCGAATGGTAATCTGTTACGCGCACGAGATGCGGAGATCGTGCAGCAGGTTGATTTATGGAAAGAAGGGCCATCTCCGCGAAATATGCGGGGGCATCCGGTGACAGGGGAAGTCTACATAGTTTACGGTGGTTCTTGGATGCTTGTTGTTCGGGATATGGAAGTGATCGGGGATCTCGAGGTGGGGTGGGGGGCGCTCAAAATGGTGATAGACCCGTTGACAGGAAATGTCTACGTGGCGAACTTTCGCGATGACACGGTAACGGTGATCCACGGGACGAAGGTATTGGCGACGATTGACGTGGGCTGGTATCCATATGGTATTGGGGTGAATCCGGCCAATGGGTGGGTGTATGTCTCGAACACCAACGGCGATTCGGTGACGGTGTTGGGGTTCAGGGAGGAGGAATAGGGGGAGAGGCCGCATAACAAGCGCTTCCAGCCGACAGCGCCTCCGCTCGCTTCGCTCGCTCCGGCGCTGCGGCTGAAGCGCAGGCCGTTCCCTGCTCATTGTGCTTATTGATCTTCCCCCGAAAGTGGACACGTGAATAAGCGAAAGTTCGGAGCCCGATGGAATCTATTGTGGACCCATGCTGCTTTCCGAATGTCTGTTGTACACAGTCCGAACTCTCGCCTACTCACATGTCCACTTGAAAGATCACTCGGCAAAGATGATGCGATCCTCTGTCATCTCGGTAATGCTGACCAGGGCGTGGAGGGGTACGCCCAGCGACTCTAGCTCGGCCCGCCCACCTTCGAACGCCTTTTCAATAAGCGCCCCGATGCCCACCAGTTCGGCCCCGGCGTGGCGGACCATGCGCACCAGGGCCTTGATGGTCTGGCCACTGGCCAAAAAGTCATCAATGATGAGGATCCGTTCCTGGGGTGTCAGGAATTCGGGGGAACACATCAAAAAGACGGATACCCCTTTGGTGTGGGAAGGGGCCGCCTCGACATACACCGGGTCGGTCATGGTCACGGGCTTGGTCTTGCGGGCGTAGAGCAAGGGCACGCCCAGGGCCAGGGCGGTGGTCAAGGCGGGAGCGATGCCCGAAATCTCGGCGGTCAGGACTTTGGTCGCGCCCACGTCGGCAAAACGGGCGGCCAGTTCCTTTCCGGCCTCCATCATCAGCACAGGGTCCACCTGATGGTTGACAAAGCTATCTACCTTGAGGATGCCCTTCCCCAGGTGTTTCCCTTCGCGCAGGATCCGTTCCTTGAGCGCTTGCATGGTTTGTCCTCCGGATTTTATTGTCAGAAGTCAGGGCGCCACTCCTTCAAGGCGCGCAAGCAGGCCACACATCTGCGCAAGCTATCCGAATGCCGCTCGGCAACTTTGGGACGCCAACCATCCTCTGCATTCACGAACTCGATGATCCGCCTTGTGTATCCCGGGCCTACGCGAGCGCCGCTCCCCGCACGGGGAACCATTTCCTCGCGGATCGCCCGCCTTTGGCTGTGACGCGCCAGGTTGACCAGAAAGGCTTTCGGATCCGCCAGCGCGTCCGGGTCGGCAGGAATGCGCTTGGCCGGGATAGACAGAAATCGTGCCATTCGTTCCGCATCGGCCAAAAGCCAGGATTCAATGGCCCGTACTGCCACACGCAAGTTCATCGCCGGTGCCGGATCGGGCAGGACACTGCGAACCAGCAAAGGAGCGCATTCCGGCTCGCGATCCAGATCTACCACTGCCAGCCAGGGCGCAAAGCGGGCAGCCCGGTTGTACCTGGGCAGGCGACGAAGTAAATCATCCTTGCCCTTTTTGCCGTACACCGCCCCACAAGGCAGGCCCACATACGCCAGAATACGCCGTACAACGGCTTCATCGGTGGGACCTTCGACCAACAGGCTGACAGGATAGGAAATCTGCTCCATATCGTCTCGGCCTCAAAGGAGAGAGAGTTGGGCCGCATGGGGCGGTTGGGTGTGTGGGATAACGGCCTCCGCCGGCGTCAGGCCGGCTTCTAACAAGCGGCGGATCTCTGCGATTTCGGCTCCCACTTTGATCTGCGTCCCCTCGGCAGAGGGAACGGTCAGCAGGATCTCGTCGGCAGCGATCCCTTCATCGCTCAGCAGATCGCTGCTATGGGTGCTCATAAAAACCTGACGGGAACGCTTTGGCCCCCGCTGGATACTTGTCATCATCTGGGGAATATAGCGCACAATTTCGGGATGGAGCGACAATTCCGGTTCCTCTAGCAGGAGCGGACCGCTGCCATCCAACAAGGCCCAGAGCAAGCCCAAAAGGCGCAATGTACCGTCGGAAAAGTCCGCCTCGGTCTGCCAAGCCCCCCGGGGGCGCCAATGTTCATAGTTGCCGTACAGGTGGGGTACGCCTCGTTCGTCCTTGTCCAGTTTGAGTTCCCGGAGCTGGGGCACGGCCACCTGCAACGCCGCAAGGATACGGCGCAAGCGAGCATCCCGCGTCCGTTTGTTGGTGCGGGCGATCTGCTCCAAAAAGTCTCCGCCAAAAGGGTCGGCCGTGCGCCCTCGTGAACGCTCCGGGTCCCGCACCAGCTGAGGGACGATATGATAATAGCGGATAGAAGCAAAAAAGCGGGCGATCTCCCGGAATTCGCGGTTGGCAAAGGTCTGTTCCAAGTAAGTCTGGCGCAAGCGGGCCTCATCGGCTCTGTCCTCATCATTCGGGCGTTGCAAGATCAAGGTTTCGCCTTGCCAGACCTTTTCTTCCTTGAGGAGCGGTTGCCTTTGGTTGTCTTGGGCAAAGGCCAACCGATAACGCCAGGCCAGGCTACCTTTTTCTTCTAAATCCACTTGGACGACAACATCGGGGTACCGTCGGGCGGCCAAGTTGCGGATGCGGGATACTCCTCCTCGCTTTGCCACCGACGCCTGGAACCCACCGCCGGGTACTACCAGGTCGCGCAGGAAGCGGAATGCATCCAAAAAGTTAGATTTGCCGGAGGCATTGGGGCCGACCAGAAACACCCGATTCTGCAAAGGTGCGTCTACATGCCCAAAATTGCGCCAATTTTCCAGGCAGATTCGGGAAAACCTCATACAACCTCCCTCGCATACAGCAGTAAATCCGATTTCGCACGGCTGCAAATGGGCCGGTGTCGCTCAGGCTACGTCCTGTTTAGGTGCATCACGCCGATACCCGATCTCTTCCATCTCCAACCAGTTCTTCCCGATCTTGGCATCCACCTTAAGGGGGGCATCTAGGTCAAAGGCCCCTTCCATCGTTTCAATGACCAGCGGAGCTACCGTCTCCACCTCTTCCTCCGGCACTTCCAGCACCAGTTCATCGTGGACCTGCAAGATCATCCGCGCCCGCAGGCCCCGCGCCTTCAGTTCGCGCCACAGGCGGTTCATGGCCACTTTCAGGATGTCGGCGGCGGTCCCCTGGATGGGAGCGTTGATAGCCATGCGATAGGCTGCCTCGCGGGCCTGGTGGCTCACCCGGCGGTTGGGGGCCAGTTCCGGAAAGTAGCGGCGGCGGCCCAGCAGCGTCTCCACATAGCCTTGCTCGCGGGCCTGCTTTTTGGTGCGTTCAATATACTCCCGGACGCGGGGATAGGTGGCAAAGTAGGTCTCGATCAGTTTTTGCGCTTCCTCCGGCGTCAGCCCCGTCCGTTCGGCCAGGCCGTAGCCGGTCACACCGTAGCTGATGGCAAAGTTGGTCATTTTCGCCACGCGCCTTTGCTCCGGCGTCACCCGGTCCAGGGGAACGCCGTAGATGCTGGCCGCCGTGCTGGCGTGGATGTCCTCCCCCCGGCGGAAGGCTTCCAGCATGGCCGGATCGCCGGAGATGTGGGCCAGGACCCGCAATTCCACCTGGGAATAGTCGGCGGCCAGGAGCAACCAGCCCTCCTCGGCCACAAAGGCGCGGCGGATCTGGCGGCCCAGCTCGGTGCGAATGGGGATGTTTTGCAGGTTGGGGTTGCTGCTGCTGACGCGGCCCGTGGCCGTGCCTGCCTGGTTGTAGGAGGTGTGCAACCGCCCGGTGCGGGGGTTGACCAGCTCCGGCAGGGCGTCCACATAGGTCCCCTGGAGCTTGGAAAGCTGCCGGTGCTCCAGGATAAGACCGATGACCGGGTGCTTGTCCCGTATCTTTTCCAGCACGTCCGCCGCCGTGGAATAGTGGCCCGATTTGCCCCGGCGCATCCAGGGCTGGGCCAAGCCCATCTCGTCAAAAAGGGCTACGCTGAGCTGCTGGGTGGAACGGATGTTGAGGGGATGGCCCACCATCTCCTCAATCTCCTTTTGCAATTCGGCCAGGCGTTGGCTCAACCGGCGGCTCATTTCGGCCAGGAAATCCACATCCAGTTTGACGCCGGCCCGCTGCATCGCCACGATGACGGGGACCAGGGGCATCTCCACTTCGGCGAACAGGTCCCACAGTTTCTTTTCGCGCAGTTCGGGCAGCAACTGGTTCGCCAGACGGAGGGTCATGTCCACATCGGCGCAGGCGTAAGGAGCGACCTTTTCCACAGGAACCTGGTCTATGGTGATCTGCTTCTTGCCCTTACCGATGAGATCTTCGATGGGGGTCATTTCAATCCCCAGCCGCTTCCAAGCCAGGTTTTTGAGACCCAGCCCCCGGCTGCCGGGGTTGAGCAACCAGGCGGCGATCATGGTGTCGCAGGTCAAGGGTGTCACTTCAATCCCTGCTTCGGCCAGGACGGTGAGGTCATAGTTGGCGTTGTGGGCATATTTGGGGAGGGAAGGATCTTGGAGCAGGGGTTGAAGGATTTGGTAAATCGCGGAGTCGGCAGATTGGGGATTGGGGATGTAATAGCCCTTGCCCTCCTGGGCGGTGAGGGCAAGGCCGACCAGCCGGGCGCGCATAGGGTCGGTGCCGGTGGTCTCAACGTCAATTACAAGGGCCTCGGCCCGGCGCAACTCGGCGACCAGGGCTTCCAGGGCTTGGGGATCGTCCACGATCCGATAGTCGGTGGGGGATTCGGGCACGGCGGCTTCCTCTTCGCCAAAGAGGGAAAGCTGCGCCGCTGCGCCCGGTTGCTCCGCACCGGGCAGCCGGTTCAACAGGGCACGGAATTCTAACTCGCGGAACAGCTCCGCCACCCGCTCCCGGTCCATCTCGCGGACGCGGCAGGCATCCAGGTCCAGCTCAACCGGCACATCGCGGACGATGGTGACCAGGTGCTTGCTCAATTCGGCTTCGGCGCGGCCCTTTTCCAGGGCAGAGCGGAATCGCCCGCTTTTGATCTCGTCCAGGTGCTCGTAGATGGCCTCCAGGCTGCCGTACTGTTGCAATAGCTTTCGCGCCGTCTTGTCGCCGACGCCCCGCACGCCGGGGATGTTGTCGCTCTTGTCGCCGACCAGGGCTTTGTAGTCAACGAGTTGAGCCGGTTCCAGGCCGTATCGCCGACGAATGCGCTCTTCGTCGTAGAGTACCGTCTCCCGGAAGGAGCGGCCCGGCGTCAGCACCCGCACATGGGGGCCGATCAGTTGAAAGGTGTCGGTATCGCCGGTGAGGATAAGGGTTTCCACCCCCTGCTTTTCCGCCTGTTGGGCCAGGGCGGCCAGTACGTCGTCGGCCTCAAACCCTTCGGCAGAGTAGACGGGGATGTGTAAGGCTTCCAGCAGCTCATGGATGCGGTCAAACTGCATCCGCAGGTCGTCGGGCATCTCGGCCCGGTTGGCTTTGTACTCGGCATATTCGTCGTGGCGGAAGGTACGGCCCACGTCAAAGGCCACGGCCAGGTAGTCGGGCTGCACGTCGCGCAAGACGTTGAGCAGCATGGAGGCAAAGCCAAAGACGGCGTTGGTCGGTTCGCCCTGGGAGGTGGACATCTCGGTGGGCAGGGCGAAATAGGCACGGTAGGCCAGCGCGTGGCCGTCAATGAGCACCAGTTTGGGCGGTTCGGTCATCGGTGATGTCCTCTCTATCGCCGGATTCGGCGTTCAAACGGCGCAGGAAATCCAAAGCCAGCGTTGTTATCCAGGCACGGGCGCGGTCGTCTTGGCCGCGAAACCCCAGGCGGCGGGTATCCGTCGCCCTCTCGCGGGCGACGGCGGCCCACAGTGTGCCTTCCCGGTCTTCCACAACCGCCAAGGCCCAATCGGTCCTCCAGGCGCGGCGCAGGTGAGCGGCGACGGCAGCAGCCCTTTCGTCACCGCCGGACCCTTCATCGGCCAAACCGAGCAAGCGGACCAGGGTTGCTCCATCGGCGGCGGCGAGGCCACCTTGCATCACGGCGGGGTATGCGCTCAAGCGGCGGGTGATCTCCCCCTGGGTGAGGGTTTCGGCCACGGCCAGGGTAAGGCCCTGCTGCTGCATCTGCGCGGCGATGGCCTCTTCCAACGTCGTCTCGCCGACGGCATAGATGGCCGCCCCCAACCGGCGGCGGACCTCGGCCTCAAATTCGGCGACCATTCGTTCCGCTTCGGCCTGGGTGGGGGCTTTGGCTACAATGCGCACATCCACCTGACCGGGATGGGCTGCCAGCCCGACGGTGGGATTGGCCGAGCGTTCCAGGTCGGCGAGGGCCTGGTCAATACGGCTTTCGCCCAGGGCCACGGTCCGCAGAACGCGGGTGACGATGGCCTCCCGGCGCCCCAACCGCTTGCGCAAATAGGGCACGACCGCGTGCTCCATCAGGTAGCGCATCTCGCGGGGCACTCCCGGCAGGCTGATGATCGTCCCTTCCTCACTCTCAACGATAAAGGCCGGGGCCGTGCCCACGGGGTTCTCAATGGGAATGCTACCTTCGGGCAGATATGCCTGGCGGCGGTTGTTTTCGCTCATGGTCGCGCCGATGCGGGCAAAAAAGGCTTCGATCTGGCCCAGCAGGTGAGGAAAGAGGACCAGGGGGCGGCCCGTGACACGGGCGACGGCCTCACGGGTCACGTCGTCCACGGTCGGCCCCAAGCCGCCGCTGGTGATCACCAGGTCGGCGCGGGCCAGGGCTTGGGCCAACGCCTGGGCAATGCGCAATTCGTTATCGCCGACGGTGGTGCGGAAAAAGAGATCAATGCCCAGGTCCCGCAGCTGACGGGCCAAATAGGTGGCGTTGGTATCATCTATCTGTCCCAGCAGCAATTCGGTCCCGGTGGTAACGATCTCGGCACGCATGGCTTCCCCCCGGAGGACATTGTACCACAATCGGGAACGGTGACAAGTTTCCCCGCCGGTCCTGTCCCTGCCTGTTGCTACCGTCCTATTTTGCCCGGAATGCTTTTTAGCGTATAATCCGGTCCAAGTAACGGAGGAGCGTGCTTGATGGGGAAAATAGCCGCACTGTTTGACTTGGACAAGACGCTGTTGGACGCTACGTCGGGATGGCTCTATGCCCGCTACATGTACCGTACCGGGCGGATGAAACACCGCGATCTGCTGCAAGTAATGTGGTGGAACCTGCTCAACAAGGTGGGTGTTTTGACCATGGAGGAATTCTTCCTCCGCTGGGTGGCCGAAAGCAACGGTATGGACGCGGAGGAGATGCAACGGGCTTGTGATCTGTGGTTCGTTGAGTCGGTCTTGCCCCACCTGACGGAGAAAGGACGGCGTCGGGTAGAGGAGCATCAGGCGCAAGGGCATGTGGTCGCCATCGTCTCCGCTTCCACCCAGTATGTGGTCCGCCCCATGGCAGCACATCTGGGCCTGGGCGAGCGATACGTTTGCACCCACCTGCGGATCCGCGACGGTCGCTTGACGGGGGAAGTGGAGCCACCCCTCTGCTACGGTCCGGGCAAAGTCGTCTGGGCCGAACGGTTCGCGGCGGAATACGAGGTGGACCTGGGCCGCAGTTACTTTTACACCGACAGCATCAGTGATCGCCCTCTGTTGGAGCGGGTAGGGCATCCCGTAGCCGTGAACCCCGACCGCCGATTGCGTAAACTGGCCCGGCAGCGGGGCTGGCCCATTGAACAGTTTTACTAAGCGGAACACCCGATTCTCCGGGGTCGCTATTCGGTTGCGACGACAAAGGCAACGGCATACTCGCGGCTGTGGGAAAGGCTGATGGCCCAGCGGTGCAGCCCCTGCGCGGAGGCCAGATCCGCCGCCCGGCCTGAAAGGTAAACCTCCGGCTTGCCGTGGGGATCGGGCAGGATTTCAACCTCCCGCCAGGCAATGCCCCGGTCGCTGAGGTGCTGCATTCCCACCCCCAAGGCCTTGGAGACGGCTTCTTTGGCGGCAAAGCGGGCGGCCAATTCGGCAGGATGGCGGCGGTAGCGGGCCAGTTCCGCCGGGGTAAAGATGCGTTCCAGAAACCGCTCCCCGTGGCGTTCAACGGCCCGCTGCACGCGCGCAATCTCAATGATGTCTACGCCTGTGGCTAGGGGCATGGTCGCTCCAAAATTCGCTCTCGGAAATTGCAAACCG
>Ga0256914_1001668_pt1 | contig 19537 bp, 18 predicted proteins | sample HulkmetaG_FD_191571 | JGI IMG/M metagenome (GOLD analysis project Ga0256914, IMG submission 191571) | Hydrothermal chimney microbial communities from Main Endeavour vent field at the Juan de Fuca Ridge, Pacific Ocean - Hulk | ecosystem: Environmental > Aquatic > Marine > Hydrothermal vents ... | reverse complement strand
TCCATAATATTAATCTGTTTTCTCCCTGATTATTTTACCGTTTCCGGTGCGGCGGAATTTACTTTTAAAGAAAACCGATTTCGGCATTTCCAAACGGGATAAAGTTTTTTCTATTTGTTGCAAAAGCCTTTCCGTTTTTGTTTTGCTCCACTCTTCATCTTCGATAAATAGAACCGGTATTTCACCGAATTTTGTGTCGGGTGCCGGAGCCACATAAAAAGGTTTGGATAAAAAGGGTTCTATTTTACGCTCAATCTCCTCGGGGTGGAGTTTTACACCTCCGCTGTTGATAACATTGTCTTTTCTGCCGTGAACGGTAAAACCATGGCCGGGAAATATGGTTACAATATCGTTGGTTTGCATATTGTACAGTCCCAAATGCGGGGCGGTAATTACAAGTGTGTTTTGCTCCGAAACCGAAATTTCAACGTTTTGCAGCGGGTAAAATTTATCCGATGCATTGTTGCCGTTTACCTTCCGGAGTGCTATGTGGCTCATTGTTTCGGTCATGCCGTACGAGTGCCACACATCGGTTTCAAGGCTTTTTATTTTATTTTCCAGCGCCCGGGGAATAGGTGCACCTCCCAGCAAAACCTTTTTTATATTTTTTACAAATGTTTTACCTTCGGTGGTTTCCAGAAGTTTGGAAAACTGGGCGGGAGTAAAAGCAGCAAAGTCGAGTGGCGGGGTAAGTTCGCTAAACGGATACAGTGACGGTTCTATGCAATAGACATCAAGTTTTCCGGTGATACCTCTCACAATCATCATTTTGGCGGCTATGTATTTTACCGGTAAGGCGAGTAATACTTTATCGTTTTTATTAAGTTTGAAAAAATCGATTGTTGCCGCGGCACTATTTTCCATAAACTTTTTATTTAGTTTTATGGTTTTCGGTGCACCTGTTGACCCCGAAGTTAAAGCTTCTACCGTATCCTTATCCGAATACCAGTCTATCAGAAAATAGATTAACTCCTTTTTCCATGGTGCCGGCGACCAATTATCGCGCAGGTGGGCATAGGCATAATTGAGCATCCATTTCTTGTCGAAGCTACCGAAGTTTAAGCGTAAAATCTTTTTTTGCAATTTTTTATCACTTTATTTTAAAACCTGAATTCATAACCTGCGGTAAGTTGGAGGCGGTGAACAAAACCTCCTTCGAGCATAATCCGGTGGTGCGAATTTATTTCCACTCCGGTACCAATCAAAAAGTTCCAGTAATTTACAGGAGTAATATCGGCAACATAATCGGCTTTGTCACCTATTATTTTCGACAACTCTTCCGAAAAATCCGATACTTTCACTTCGCCCCTCATGGTTTGTTTGTTCGACAGGTACATTGCTCCGGTCCACACGACAAATTGTAACGTTTTTGTGGCGTTTACAACGATACCTGCTTTTGGTGAAAACGATTGATAAACGAGCGAACCTTCAAGATCGTCGGGATAAATTATGGAATAGTGGTAATCGGCAGTGAAGAAAAATTTACCGATACCCGCAGCAAGGGTTGTACCTATTCCGTATATGGGGCCGTGATATGGAAGTTTATCGTTAATTACAACGGCAGTATCTATTATTTGTTCGCCGAGTCCGGGAAAGCTGACAACTATTTTAGGAGCTGTAAGGTTGGGACTGACGGTGCCGCTGGTATAACCTATTATTCCGTAAACATTAAGAAAAGGCAAAAGCCATACGTTAGGTTTTACAACCAGTTGGGTTTCCCCCGCTTCCGTATTCTGAATAAGTGTGTCTGCCCAGGCTCGTATTGTATCGCCGGTAATGGGAGAAACCGATGTTAGTATCAGCGATGAGGCTATAAATTTTTGAGAATGGTAAAATACTGATATTCCGGTGCCGAAAGGATATTCCGAGGAGATGCCGTTGTTTTTGAGGCTTTTGGCAAACAGGGGAAGCAGGTTTGTTACGGGTTTTTTTTCTCTGTTGCCGTATTTTATGTTTCGGTTCAGTGGATTTTTATTAATAAACATTCCCGTGCCGCTCATCTGGGCAAAAAGCGCATCCTGAAAAAAAAGAAAAAGGAGAGTTGCCGCAAGGGAAATTTTTATTGCAGGTATATTCATGATTATTGATAATTTGTTGAGAAATAGATAAAAGCAAAATATAATAATATTAAAAACAGACCTTCGAAACGGGCTATCGTATTTTTTGTTTTTCCGGTTTTAATAAAAATCATGAGCATAATGCCCGATGCAAAAACAAGACTCAACTCAATGTTGAGGTGCGATGCAAAGGGAATAGGTTTAACTAATGAGGTAACCCCCAAAACGAGGGTAATATTCAAGATGTTGGAACCTATGGCATTCCCGAAAGCCATTGCCGTGTTCCGTTTTTTTGCCGCAATAATCGACGTAACGAGTTCGGGCAACGATGTGGCGCCGGCAACAATTGTAAGACCCATTGCAGTTTCGCTGATACCTATACTTTTGGCTATTACCAGAGCACTGTCAACAATCCATTTGCCGCCGAAATACAAACCCAGGCCTCCTCCCATAATCATTATTATTGAAAACGGCACGGAATAGGTTTTAATGGGAGGCAGGAGTGTTTTGTCCTCTTTTTCCGATTTGAAAAAACTCGTATATATAAAAAATGAAAAGAATACCAGCAAAATGATGCCGTCGATACGGTTTATTTTATCCTCGCGTCCGAAAAAGCTGTCGTTTAGCAACAAAAACAGAATAACCACGGTGAACAGGCTGAAAGGAACGTCGAATTTAAAAGATTTTTTTCCGACGGCAACAGGATAAAAGAGCGATGCGGCACCTATAACCAGCAGTGTATTGGTAATATTGCTGCCAAGGATATTTCCTATTGCCAAATCGGTTTTGTTTTGAATGCCGGCAAAGATATTTACGATGAGTTCGGGCAATGATGTGCCGAGAGCCACAACGGTAAGCCCCATAACCATTTGCGATACATTCAGCATTTTGCCTATTGACGATGCGCCGTTTACCAAACTTTGCGCTCCAAGTATCAAGATGACGAAACCTCCCGTAAAAAAAACAAAATCCAGTAACATCGCCATTACTTCATTTTATTAAGATACTTGTACAAATCGCTTTTGGTGCTTAATATTATTGAAGTTTTTGTGTCGAAAGTTTTCCGGTAAACTTCCATTGTTTTCAGAAATCCGTAAAGTTCGCGCGATTTGGGAGTTTTATTGTAGGCCGAGGCATAAATTGATGCCGCTTTGGCATCGGCTTTCCCCTTTATCTCTTCTGCTTTTTTAAATGCTTCGGACTGTATGGTAAGCAGTTCGCGCTCTTTTTCGCCGTTTATCCGTGAAGCTTCGCCCTGTCCTTCCGATTTAAACTTATCGGCAATACGGTAGCGTTCGCTTTTCATACGTTCGTAAACTTGCAGACGCACCTCTTTTACGTAGTTAATTCTTTTAAAGCGGAAATCCAGAATCTCTATTCCCAAATCTTTTGCCTGTTCGTTGGCTTTTTTTCGTATCAGTTCCTGAATTTTTTTTCTGCCTACGCTGATGTGGGTAAGCGAGTCGCCGAGGAGTTCACTTATTTCACCGGCATGAGCCGGTATTCTGTTGCTGCTTCGCACGGCATCTTCAAGGTTGTTTTTTGCTATGAAGTCTCTTGTTTGTCCGTCGAGTATATCGTCCAATCTCGACTGTGCACCCCGCTCATTGGTCAATCTTTTGAAAAATTGTAAAGGGTCCGAAATACGCCAGCGGGCATAGGTATCCACGAAAATAAATTTTTTATCTTTTGTTGGCACTTGATTGGGGTCGCCGTCCCATTCCATATAGCGTTTGTCGAAATAGTTTGCCGTTTGTATAAACGGGGTTTTAAAGTGCAAGCCGGGTTCGGTAATTGCATCTCCAATGGGTTTGCCGAACTGTGTTATTATGACCTGTTCGCGTTCGCCGACGGTGTATGTCGATTGTGCCAAAACGATAATGAGAATTAAAATCCCCGTCGTTAACCAGATATATTTTTTCTTGTTTTTCATGCTTTTTGTCTCCTTGAATTACTTTTTATTGCCGTTCATTTGCATTTGAAGCAGCGGTAAAACATTGTTTCCTTTTTCGTCGGTAATAATTTTGTTGCCGAGTTCGGGAATTACTTCTGACATTGTTTCCAGATAAATTCTTTGGCGGGTAACTTCCGGAGCCTTTACGTACTCTTTGTACAGGGCGTCGAAACGTGCCGCCTCTCCGAGGGCCGTATTAATTCTTTCGGTGGCGTAGCCTTCGGCTTTTTGAATTGTCTCTTTGGCTTGTCCGCGCGCTTTGGGTATTACTTTGTTGTATTCCGATTTGGCTTTGTTTATCAAGGTCGATTTTTCCTGTTGTGCTTCGTTTACCGCATTGAATGCCGCTTTTACGGGTTCGGGCGGGTTAACGTCTTGCAGAACCACCTGCTCTATTTTAATCCCGAGAGAATATTCGTTACAAATCTCCTGAATAAGATTTTCCACTTCGTTCGAAATTTCGGTACGCCCTACGGTAAGCACCTCGTTAACGGTTCTGTCGCCCACAATTTGGCGCATTGCCGCTTCCGAGATGTCGCGCAAGGTGCTTTGCGGGTTTCTGACTTTAAAAAGGTAATTGTATGGGTCTGATATGCGGTATTGAACAACCCATTCGACATTTGCAAGGTTCAAATCGCCTGTGAGCATGAGCGATTCGTCGAGGTTTTTCCGCTGGTTGTATTGGGTTCGTACCCCGGGACGACGTGTTCTGAAACCGAATTCCTCTTTTTGCTGCCTCTCAACGGCTACTTTTGTTACTTTCTCTATGAAAGGCATTTTTACATTCAATCCGGGCTCCACGGTCCTGATATATTTACCGAAACGTGTTATTACGCCAACCTCTTCGGGGTCAATCTGGAAAAACGAACTTATTATTAATATAAACAAAACAAATATCAGTAAAATGCTTTTCCCGTGTTTTAATATCTTTTTTATTGCGGGAGGTGCCTCCGGCATTGTGTAATAAGAATTATCCCTGTTGTATGTGGCCATATTTTTATTTTTAAGTTAAAATCTGTATCCTATTTGAATCAAATATCTGAAACCCAAGCCGAAACTTGTCTTTATGCCTTTGTCGGTCGACCAACCGTCGGATATTAAATCGTCGAAACCGGGTATCAAATTTTTCAGTATGTCAACAAGCGCTTTGTAATATTCGTTTTCTTCGTCGAAATCTATGTTTCCCGACAGTTTCATGTTCAAATTGTAAAGCGAAACCGAGGGGGCGAGAAATACCACATCTACCGTCCATCTTTTTTTGAACGGGAATTGATAACCGAACTCGAGACCCGTGCTGAAAATGTTGAGGCTGCCTTTCCAGTTTATTGTCCCCGAAACATTGTCGTTGTTCAAAACATAGATGTCGTTTTGAAAATTATAGTTGTGAAACGAGGTGTAAATACCCCAGTACAAACCTCCCGGAGCCGCAATTTTATTGGTGTTTTTGATATAAAAACGGTAATCGCCCGAAACGGTAAAACCTATCGATTTGTTTGAATGGTTAATGTTAAGGCTGTCGAAAATGCCGGAATGGGGCAGTATAAACAATCCTGCGTTAATGCTGAACGACCTGAAAGGGGTAAGTGTCCTTTCGTATTCGAAATTGATGTTTTTGTAACCCCAAATCAAAAACGGGGTAATATTCCACTTGATGACATTGTGTTTGTATGCACTGTCGTAGTAATTTAATTTTTCTTGTGCATCAATTGTGTCGAATACCAGAACCGAGAAAAGAATGACAAGTAAAAATTTTTTCATAATACCCAATTTTCCGAGCGTAAAAGTAATAAAAAAAACCGCCCCGGTACAGTAAACAGGGCGGTTTTTAAATTAAGAGTTAATATTTTTTTAAAACAGGTAAGAAATACCTATTGAAATTCCTATCCATGATTGAGCCGACGTATCTTTGGTTTTAAAAGCGGTATTATACCTGAAGTTCACCGTGGCTCCCGTATTGCTGTTTCCAAAAGGCACCACCACACCGGCTTCGGGAGCCAAACCGAAATGCCATGCTTTATCTTCCAAATAGTATATTCCCATTTGGTCGCGGGTTTCTATGTAATAGGTACCGACACCCAGTCCGATGTAAGGCATAACGGTTGCATTGTTAAAGTAGTAATGGGCTGTGAAGAGTATAGGTATATCGTTGATGTACCGTTTGTTGTACCCCGTTAATGTAGCTGTTCCCTGTGTTCGTGTTATGCGTCCGAAATCTTTGTAAAAGGTGTTCCAGCTAACGCGTCCTCCAAGGGTAATATTGTCGGTTACAAAACTTCTTCCTTCGATACTTGCACCTCTAAACGAGGGGGCACCGTCAACAAAGGTTTTGGTGTCACCGGTACCAAAGCCCATATCCCATTGAAAGTTCCAGAGTCCGCCGCCTTGAGCAAACGAAAAAGAACTCAAAACTGAAAAGATAGCGGCTATTAATATTGCTTTTATATTTTTCATAATATTCTCTTTTTTTAATGTTAATTACCGGTTTTTATTTCGGGTGACTGTTCAAATATCTGGTCTATTCCTTTAATGGTACGCTGTTTTATGTCGGAACCTTCCAAAACGCCGTTCAGGGCGCCGTGCCAGTAAACGCGCATAACGGTATCTCCGTCTATTACATCGTAATCTTTCGGATTCATCATCTCCAGAAGCAGAGTACCCGTTTTATAGGTGGAATAGTAAGGATACGAGGGGTAATAGTAAGGCGGGTAGTACCAACCCCAGCCCGGATCCCAATACCAGTACCAATCCCAACCCCAGCCGGGATAATAGGGATACCACCAGCCAACGCTGATGTTTTCAACTTCTACCGCCGAAACTATTAACAGCACGTCGGGAATTTGTGTCGTATCGTTGCTTGTTATCCGCTGATAACCCATTTTTTCCATGTTCGAAGCAATTTCGTTTAAGTAGTCCTGCTGATACTCCACGGGTTTAATGTTCGACGTGTCGTCTGTCATCGGAAATATCGTATCGGGCATATAGTAGGTGGACAGTTTGGTGAAATCGACCGAATCGTTATATCTGGTAAGTACCAAATCGGTTTGACTTACCGATATATCGCTGTCGGGATAACATCCGCTTACAAGAAAAATAGTTCCCGTTACGATTACAGCAACAAAGATTTTCAAAATTCTTTTCATCATTACTTAATGTTTTAGTGTTAATTAATAATTTGTTGCAAAGATATATAAAAAAACGCATAAATTTCAAACTCTTTTTTGTGGTATCTTTGCCGTTGGTTACGGTGTTTGATAACTTTTTTGTTTCAATTTTATTGCAGGGAATTTTATTAAAAAAACTTAAAAACCGCTAACATTTGATTTTTATTGAGGTAAGATAAATACAATAAGGGTAAATAATTGTTTGAAAAATGGCAGACGAAAACAAAATAACGCATACGGGGATAGTAAAAAATGTTGAAGACGGCAAGGTTGTCGTGTCGATAGTATCAAAAGCAAGTTGCATATCGTGTTCGTTGAAGAACGTCTGTTCGGCGAGCGATTTGAAAGAGAAGGAGATTGTTGTCGATATGCCCGGTACTCCGGAATATAGCCCCGGCGAGAATGTCACTTTGGAATTGTCGCAGTCGGCAGGCAATTGGGCTGTGGCAATAGGTTACTTTTTTCCTTTTATTGTTTTGATGTTATCGTTGATACTATTCCTCAATGCGGGATTAGACCAGGGTGTTGCGGGAATTTTGTCGCTTGCAATGTTAATACCTTATTACCTTGTAATATATTTGTTGAAAGGATATTTCCGTAAACGTTTCAAAACAAAGATACTTTAACCCTTAATTCCTGTTTTGTTAGCCCTTTTTCTGTCGAGTTCGTTAAGTATGATTTTTCTCAAACGCAACGAACGCGGAGTAACCTCGAGATATTCGTCGCTTCTTATTATTTCCATGTATTCTTCCAGCGAAAACCTTATGCGTGGGGGAATAAGCACTTTATCGTCCGAGCCCGCCGAACGCATATTGGTAAGTTTTTTCGTTTTATTTACATTTACCACCAAATCGCCGGCTCTGGTATGTTCACCAATTACTTGTCCGGCATAAACTTCGTCGTTAGGAGCGATGTAGAATTTACCCCTGTCGAGTAATTTCCAAATGGCATAAGGAATAGCCGTACCCGTCTCCATGGAGATAAGGGCGCCGTTTATTCTTATTTGGAAGTCGCCTTTCCACGGTTCGAAACTTTTAAAGCGGTGCGCTATAATTGCTTCGCCTTCGGTGGCGGTAAGGATGGAGTTTCTCAGTCCGATAATTCCTCTTGAAGGGATAGTAAATTCGAGCATCATCCTGTCGTTTTTGGGTTCCATATTCAGAAATTCACCTTTACGCATGGTGACAATGTCGATGACTTTGCCTGAAAAATCTTCCGGTACCAGTACCGTAAGGCTTTCAACGGGTTCATGTTTCACACCGTCGATATTCTTTATTATAACTTTCGGTTGACCCAGTTGAAATTCATAACCTTCGCGCCTCATGGTTTCCACCAGTATTGAGAGGTGAAGGATGCCTCTTCCGTACACGAGGTAGGCATCGGGCGAGTCGGTCTCTTCAACTTTCAGGGCGAGGTTTTTTTCGGTTTCAAGAAAGAGACGGTCGCGCAAATGGCGTGAAGTTACATATTTACCCTCTTTGCCGAAAAAGGGTGAAGTGTTTATGGTAAAAAGCATACTCATTGTGGGCTCATCGATTTTTATAGGCGGCAAACCTTCGGGATTTTCGAAATCGGTAACGGTATCGCCTATTTCAAAATCTTCGATGCCCATCAGTGCCACAATGTCGCCCGAATAGACCTCTTTTTTATATTTCTCTTTGCCGAGGCCTTCGAAAAGGTATAACTCTTTAATTTTCGATTTGGTAATGGTGCCGTCGCGTTTTACAAGCGAGACATTCATTCCCGCTTGCAGTTTTCCTCTTGTGAGTCTGCCAACGGCAATACGTCCGAGGTAGGTGGAATAGTCGAGAGATGTTATTTGCATTTGGGGTGTTCCTTCCACATGACGTGCGGGAGGAATGTGTCGGATAATTACATCCAGGAGGTACGACACGTCGGTGGCCGGTTTTTGCCAGTCGGCCGACATCCAGCCCTGTTTTGAAGAGCCGTAAACCGTGGGGAAATCCAGCTGGTTTTCCGATGCCCCGAGATTAAACATAAGATCGAATACCGCTTCTTGAACCTCGTCGGGGCGGCAGTTGGGTTTGTCAACTTTGTTTATCACCACAATGGGTATCAAACCCAGATCTATTGCTTTTTGGAGGACAAATCTGGTTTGAGGCATTGGACCTTCGAAAGCATCGACCAGCAGCAGCACACCGTCGGCCATGTTGAGAACCCTCTCCACTTCACCTCCGAAATCGGAGTGTCCCGGGGTGTCAATGATATTTATCTTAACACCTTTGTAGCGTACCGAAACGTTTTTCGATAAGATGGTTATTCCCCGTTCGCGTTCAAGGTCGTTGCTGTCGAGTATCAAATCTTTTACTTCCTGATTCTCCCTGAAAAGTTTTACCTGATGTAATATTCTGTCAACCAGTGTTGTTTTGCCGTGGTCAACGTGGGCAATAATAGCTATATTCCTGATATTTTGCATTAATATTAGCTTTTTGATTTTAAGGCGGCAAAGGTAATGGTTATTGAGTGCCGAAAAACAGAGAACCGGAATAAAATTTTACTGGTAAATAGGCAGGCGGAACGAGAATGTGCTTCCTTTACCCGGTTCCGACTCTATTTTAAGTTCGCCTTTATTCATTTTAAGGAAATTTTTACAAAGTATCAATCCCAGCCCTGTACCCTTTTCGCCTTCGGTACCGGTAGAGGTATATTCCCCTTGTCCCGACAGCAATTTGTCGATTACCTCTTTTTTTATTCCCATGCCGGTATCGGTTATGCTAACCCAGAGGTTTGTATTTATGAGGTTGCTGTTTATGGTTATTTTTCCGTTTTTCGGGGTAAACTTAATGGCATTCGACAGCAGGTTGCGTATTACCACGGCGATTGAGCCTTTGTCGACAAAGGCAAAATGGTGTGGGTTAATTTTGTTTTCTATGGTAATATCTTTTTCGTCGGCATTTATTTCGATATAGCTTATCACTTCGTCGAAGATGTTTTTAATGAAAACAACCGAGGGTTGATACGAAATGGCACCCATCTGTTGACGCGACCACTCCAAAATATTGTTCAAAAGGTTGTATGCCTGCAAACTGTTTTTACGCAGTACTTTAATCATTGTATATTTTTCTTCTTCGCTGAAATCGTGGAATTTTGCCGAAAGCAACTCGGTAAAGCCCAGCAACGAGTTAAATGGCGAGCGCAAATCGTGACCTATTATGGAAAATATTTTATCTTTTGTTTTGTTGAGTTCTTCCAATTCGGAGAGAGCCTTTTTGAGTTTGTTTTCGGTTTCTTTGATAGGGGAGAGGTCGATATCAAGGGCGAAAATCTCTTTTTCGCCGAGGTAGTTAATAATTTGGATTAACGTTGAATAGACGTAAAAAATGGTGTTGTCTTTTCTTTTTCTGCGGTATTCACCAGGTTTTGCAAGACTTTTGCCGTTAATCCATTTGTCGATTAAGTTTTTGGCGGCCTCTTTTCTGTCGTCGGGAATTATGAGCTCTTCAAACTCTTTTCCCAGAGCTTCCTCTTTGGTGTAGCCGTAAATTTTTGTGCTTGTTTCGTTCCAAAATATTGCTTTTCTGTTTTTATCGTAAGCTTGCACAGCAATATTAGGCAGGTTTTCAAAAACCGTTCTATATCGTTGTTCGTTTATTTTTAAGGCTTTGTCGGTAAGTTTTTGCTGGGTGATGTCGAACAAAACGGCGAGGTAGGTGTTGTCGTCAAGTTTAATTCCGTGGTAGGAGATAAATTTTTCGGCATCGTTTACGACAAATCTTCCTTGCCCGTTGACCGACCCGTGCATGGTAAGGATTTTCAATCCTTTATCGAAACCTTCCAGGTTATCGGGTTTAATAAAATTTTTGATATTTACACCTTTCAGTTCCTCTTCTTTTTTACGTGTTATTTTTTCAAAAGCCGAGTTAACCTCTTTGATATTCCCGTTTTTGTCGAACACGAAAATGGCGACCGGCATAAAATTCAGATAGTTTCTGAATCTTTCGACGGTGTCTTTAAGCTCTTTTTCATATTTTTTTAGTTCGGTGATATCGCGAGCATAGCCTACCGTACCGGTAATTTTGCCATTGTCATCTTTTAAAGGGGCCTTGTAAACGTCAAGGAACATAAACTTTCCCATAACGTTTCCGTATTCGTTAAACCGTCCTGATTTGCCGGTTTTTTTTACTATTTCGTCTGAATTTTGACACTCTTCACCAAAAGAGTACCAATCTTTATCGTTTTTATGTTTATTGCGTTCGCGTTTTATGAAATACATCTCGTTTTTTCCGATAGGCTCTTCCGTATCTTTTGCATTTAACAGTTTTTCGGCAACAACTTTATTTACAAAGGTAAATTTGTTGTTTTTGTCCTTAGTCCAAATCATGTCGATGGCGTTGTCCGACATGATTTTCATTGTTTTGTAAAGTGTTTCGTATTTTTGTTTGCTTTCCGACAGTTCGGAATATGCCCTTTTTTCGCGCGTGATGCTTCTTATGGAATTGTAAAAGGTTGTTACCCGTTTTTCCTTTTTGTCGAAAATACCGTAACCTATATCTTCGAGCCATTCGATATCGCCGTTTTTTTTCTTTATTCTGTACTGAACCGTTGCGGGTTTGTTTTCCAGCAACGATTTTATTTGATTTTTAACTATAAAGAGATCATCGGCGATTATTAACCCTTCGCGACCGCCCAATTTTTCAAATTCTTCAAAACTGTAACCTGTAAGTCCTTTTATGTTTCCTCCCACAAATTCGGTTGTGATATTCCCGTTTTTATCGACATAATTAATAAAACTTGCGTCGGAAGTCAGCTCCGACAGTATTTTATATTTCTGTTCGATATCGCTTTTGTTAGTATTCTTATTCATGGATTTCAGGTTTTTGGTAATAAAACCGCAAAAGGCAGGTTAATTTTTTTTAAAGAAATTATCAATAAGATTTAACAAAAGGTTAAGTTTTATGGGTTTTGATATATATCCGTCCATTCCATTGTCAAAGGCTTTTTGTTCGGTCTCTTCCAAAACGTAAGCCGTTTGAATTATTACGGGCAGTTCGGGTCTTATTTTTTTTATCAGTTTACCGGTTTCATATCCGTCCATTCCCGGCATTTGTATATCCATTAAAACGAGGTTTATTTCGGGTTGGTTTTTTATGTATTCGATGGCTTTTGAACCGTTATCTGTCCAGTACAGGCTGACTCCGGTACGGCTAACGGCAAGTTTGTAATAATTGAAAATTATCTCAAGGTCGTCCACGATAAGTATAGATTTACTGCTCCAATCATAGTTTGAGGCGGCTATATTTTTATTCATAAGTGTACTGTTGTTATTAATAAAACGTGTATGTTTTCCGTTAGCTGTTACCTTAAAAAAAGTTTTTACAAATATACACTAATTTTTATTATTTATGACCGGATAAGTTATTGTACTGGATTAATAAAAACCTCCCGGCAAAGGTATCGTATTACATTGCAAGTTTGAGTGGGAGTTTGTGACGTTTCTATTTACCGATACAGAATTTGCCGAAAATGTTTCCGAGTATTTCATCGGTAGTAACTTCGCCCGTAATGGAGCCGAGGTAATACAAAGCCTGACGTAAGTCGATTGCGATTAAATCGGTGGGAATATTGTTGACAAAGCCCGTTTTCACCTGTTGCAAAGCGTCGAGTGCTTTTGAAATGGCTTCGTAATGCCTTGAGTTGTTAACGATAATGTCGTCGATATCGCCTTTTTCTTTTAAAACATTTACAAGGGTTTCGGCCAAGAGGTGAATGTTTTCGCGCCGTTTAGCCGACACGAATACCGTTTGCAGGTTGAGAATCTCTTTAAGATGAGACGGAACCTCTTGCAGTTTGTCTATTTTGTTTGCAACAAGTATAAAACTTTTATTATCATCTTTAATGTAACTTTTAAACTCGTCGAGAACATTTTCCATACTCTCTTTGTTTACGTCGCTTATGTCGCAAACATACAGTACTATTGAGGCTTGTTTAATTTTGTCGTAAGTACGTTCAATTCCGAGGTTTTCCACCATATCGTCCGATTGGCGCAACCCGGCGGTATCGATAAACCTGAATGTGTGTCCTTGTATGATAATGGTATCTTCGATACTGTCGCGTGTGGTGCCGGGGATATCGGAAACTATTGCTTTTTCTTCGTTTAAAATGGCATTCAGCAATGTTGATTTTCCGCTGTTTGGTTTACCGATAATAGCTACGGGGATACCCTTTTTCAGCACATTGCCGAGTTTGAAGGAGTTTTTCAGTTTTGAAAGTTCATCAATAAGTTCATCCGTGATATTATGAAATTGGTTTCTGTCGGCAAATTCCACATCTTCTTCGCTGAAGTCGAGTTCCAGTTCCATGAGCGAGGCGAGGTTCAGTAATTGATGCCGCAGCTCTTTTATTTTGTGTGAAAATCCGCCCCGCATCTGTTTAATGGCCATGGAGTGTGCCGATTTGGAATGCGAAGCAATGAGGTCGGCGACGGCTTCGGCTTGCGAGAGGTCCATTTTACCGTTTAGAAAAGCCCTGAGGGTAAATTCGCCGGGATTTGCCAGACGTGCGCCTTTTGAAAGGAATAGTTCGATAATGCGCTGTTGAATGTATTGTGAGCCGTGGCACGATACTTCCATGATATCTTCGCCGGTGTATGAATGCGGAGCCTTGAAAAAGCTTACCAGTACCTCGTCAACGGTACCTTCGTCGTCGGATATTGTTCCCAAATATATTTTGTGGCTTTCAAAACCGTTGAATTTACCTTTTTTTTTAAAAACTTTGTTGAGAATATCAGCACTTTTGCTCCCGGAAAGCCTTATTACGGCTATTGCACCTTCGCCGGGAGGTGTGGCAACGGCACAAATAGTGTCGTTGGTATATGCTGATGTTGAGTTGTTCATAAACCGACTTATTTTTAAACGATAATAAATAACAAAAATAATTAAATTTTTATTTCTATTTATTGAAAAGGTTTTACCTTTGGCAATTCTAAAAAAACAATTGCTTTAAAGCTAAAAAATTTATATAGATGAGTGTATTAGTAAACAAAGATTCAAAGGTTGTGGTTCAGGGCTTTACGGGAAGTGAAGGAACTTTTCACGCAAGCCAGATGATAGAATACGGAACCAACGTTGTGGGAGGTGTTACTCCCGGTAAAGGGGGTCAAGAGCACCTTGGCAAACCTGTATTTAACACCGTAAAGGATGCCGTTGACAAAGCGGGAGCCAATGTATCGGTAATTTTTGTGCCTCCTGCCTTTGCGGCTGATGCCATTATGGAGGCTGCTGAAGCCGGGATAAAAGTTATTGTTTGTATTACCGAAGGTATCCCTACCGAAGATATGGTTACGGTGAAAGAGTACATAAAAGATATGGATTGCCGTTTGATAGGTCCCAATTGTCCCGGAGTTATCACTCCCGGAGAGGCAAAAGTGGGTATTATGCCGGGTTTTATTCATAAAAAGGGACGTGTAGGGATAGTTTCGCGCTCGGGAACCCTTACATACGAAGCTGTTGACCAACTTACGAAAGCCGGTTTGGGACAAACAACCGCCATTGGAATAGGGGGTGACCCCATAATAGGAACCACCACCAAAGAGGCTGTTGAGCTTTTTATGAATGATCCCGAAACCGAAGGGATTGTTATGATAGGTGAGATTGGGGGAAGCATGGAGGCCGATGCGGCATATTACATAAAAGAGCACGGCACAAAACCCGTTGTTAGTTTTATTGCGGGAGCTACCGCACCCAAGGGACGTACAATGGGACATGCAGGCGCCATTATAGGCGGAAAATCGGATACCGCGGAAGCCAAAAAAGCCATTTTGCGCGAATGCGGAGTTCATGTGGTGGATTCTCCGGCAGACATCGGAAAAAAGATGTTGGAACTTTTGGGATAAAAATAGTGATACACGATATTTTGAAAGCCTTTCCGGACAACGGAAAGGCTTTTTTTGTGCGTAAAAATGTTTATGTGTCTCGTGACGACTGCGGCAGGGATGGGAGCGGCAGCCCGCAGGCGGCAGCATTAATGAAGCCGGCGGAGGCAGGGCTGACGTGAGGAAGCCCCTGAAAACGCCGTAGCTGAATAATGGTGCCGGCGAGGACTATTAGCGGACAGCCCGTTTGCCGCCCAAAAGAGATATAATTGCCGGAAATTGCAATTGTCGAATGTGCAGTGTATAGAGTGAGGGAGAGGCTGAAAAGAAAAAGCGCCGCACAAATGTACGGCGCCAAACATAAAAATTTACCCGAGGTAAGATTTCAATATCTTACTTCTCGAAGTGTGTTTTAACCGCCGGATGCCTTTTTCCTTTATTTGGCGGACACGTTCGCGCGTGAGGTCGAATTTTTCGCCTATTTCCTCGAGGGTCATAGGGTGTCCACCGTTTAAGCCGAAGTAGAGTCTTATGACGTCGGCTTCGCGCTGTGTAAGTGTTGAAATAGCCCGGTCGATCTCTTTGCGCAGCGATTCGTACAACAATCCTGTTTCGGGGGTAACGGATTCCTCGCTTTTCAAGACGTCGTACATGGTGTTGTCTTCGTCTTGAATAAGGGGAGCATCCATTGATACGTGGCGACCCGCATTACGCATAGATTCTTTAACCTCCGTTTCGGTTATTTCGAGCAATCCGGCAATCTCTTTGGCATCAGGTTCTCTCTCGTTTTCCTGCTCAAGACGTGCAATTGCCTTATTGATTTTGTTGATGGAGCCTATTTTGTTTAGCGGGAGCCTTACAATTCTGGATTGTTCGGCGAGGGCTTGCAAAATAGACTGTCGAATCCACCATACTGCGTAAGAGATAAACTTAAAGCCCCGTGTTTCATCGAACCTTTGAGCCGCTTTTATCAGGCCCATATTTCCTTCGTTGATAAGGTCGGGAAGGTTAAGTCCTTGGTTTTGGTACTGTTTTGATACCGAAACCACGAAACGCAAATTGGCTTTGGTAAGTTTTTCGAGGGCTTCCTGGTCGCCTTGTTTAATGCGGCGAGCAAGTTCGACCTCCTCTTCGGCAGTAATCAGGTCAACTTTACCGATTTCTTGCAAATACTTGTCGAGTGAAGCAGTTTCACGATTGGTAACCTGTTTTGTAATTTTAAGTTGCCTCATAAGGTAAAAATCAATTTGATTTTATTACGAATAAAAAAAATTAAAGTTTCAAATTAATAACGATGTTTTCTTTCGGGGCGTTTTATCAACGCTTTACGCGAAAGTTTCATTTTGCCGTTTTTTTCGTCGATGCCAATCAGTTTAACTTTTATTTTGTCACCTACCTTAAGAACGTCTTCAACGTTTTCGATGCGTTTCCAGTCTATTTCGCTAACATGAAGCAGGGCATCCTTACCGGGAAGGATTTCCACGAAGGCGCCGAAAGGCACAATGCTTTTCACGGTACCGAGGTATATTTCACCTACTTCGGGAACAGCAACAATACCCTTAATGGTATTTTTAGCTGCTTCTATTGAGGCTTTGTCTTGCGAGACAATGTCGATAACTCCGTAGTTTCCTACCTCTTCGATGGTGATGACGGTATTTGTTTCGCGTTGAATTTCCTGAATAACTTTTCCGCCGGGACCGATAATGGCTCCGATAAATTCTTTGGCTACCATCATTTTTTCGATGCGCGGCACGTGGTCTTTGTAGTCGGGGCGGGGTTCGGTAATTGTTTTTGCCATTTCGTTAAGTATGTGGAGTCTGCCCTGTTTTGCCTGCTCGAGAGCCTCTTCCAAAACCTCGTAAGAGAGGCCGTTTACTTTGATATCCATTTGACAAGCTGTAATACCGTCGGCAGTACCCGTAACTTTAAAATCCATGTCGCCGAGGTGGTCTTCGTCGCCGAGGATATCGGACAGCACGGCGTAGTTGTCGCTATTTTCGTCTTTTATGAGTCCCATGGCAATACCTGCAACCGGTTTGCTGATTTTGACGCCCGCATCCATAAGAGCCAAGGTTCCGCCGCAAACGGTAGCCATGGAAGAAGAGCCGTTTGACTCGAGGATATCAGAGACAATCCGTATGGTGTAAGGGTTTTCTTCTTCGGAGGGGATAACATATTTGAGAGCTCTCATGGCCAGGTTGCCGTGTCCTATTTCGCGACGGCCCGGGCTGCCGAAGCGCCGTACTTCGCCGGTTGAAAAGCCCGGGAAGTTGTAATGGAGGATAAATTTGCTGCTGCCTTCGATAACTGCGCCGTCGATGGTTTGTTCGTCGAGTTTGCTGCCGAGGGTAACCGTTACGAGAGCTTGGGTTTCGCCTCTTGTAAAAATAGCCGAGCCGTGAGCCGAGGGCAGATAGTCAACTTCAGTCCAGATAGGGCGTATTTCGTCGAGTTTTCTGCCGTCGAGGCGAATGCGTTCGTTCAGAATGGCATTTCTAACAGCCTCTTTTTCAACTTCGTGATAATATTTTTTTACGAGTTTGGTTTTCAGTTCCAAATCGTCGTCTTGGGGTAAAGTTTCTATAAATTCGTCGCGGATTTTTTTGAAAGCTTCGCTTCTGGCATGTTTGTCGGTATTTCCTTCTAAGGCGAGTTCGTAAGTTTTTTGATAAGTTGCTTTTCTTACCTCTTCCCTGAGCTGTTCGTCGTTTACTTCGTGACAATATTCGCGTTTTGTTTGTGCTTTTTCCACCATAGAGGCGAGTTCCACCTGTGCTTGGCATTGCACTTTAATGGCTTCGTGAGCCGCTTTGATGGCTTCGAGCATAACTTTTTCGGAGACTTCGCTCATTTCGCCTTCCACCATCATGATGTTGTCTTTTGAAGCAGCGACAATAAGTTCGAGGTCGGCATTTTCCATCTCGGTAAGCGTAGGATTGATGACATATTTGTCGTTGATGAGGGCAACGCGCACTTCTGATATTGGCCCGTTGAAAGGAATGTCGGATACCGCCAGAGCCGAAGAAGCCGCAAGAGCAGCCAATGAGTCGGGAGCAACATCGTCGCCACCCGAAATCAGCTGTATGATAACCTGCGTTTCGGCATGGTAATCGTCGGGAAACAGGGGTCGTAATGCGCGATCGACAAGTCGGGAAATTAAAATTTCGTATTCCGAAGGCCGGCCTTCGCGTTTAAAAAATCCGCCGGGAAATTTTCCTGTGGCGGCATATTTTTCTTTGTAATCAACCGATAAAGGCATAAAATCAACATCTTCGTTGGCTTCCTGAGCGCTCACTACCGTGGCGAGAAGCATGGTGTTACCCATTTTAACAACTACCGAGCCGTCGGCTTGCTTAGCAAGTTTTCCGGTTTCGATGGAAATTTGTGTTCCATCCGGCATTTCGAAAGTCTTTGTAATAGCTTGTACAGACATAATAATTTGATAAAATAAATACTTAAAAACAGGATTTTCATAAACACAAAAAAAGGCAATGTGTTATTGCCTTTTTTTGCATAAGGTTTTCAGGACTATTTCCTTAAGCCCAAGTCTTTGATTATTGCACGATACCTTTCAATGTCTTTCTCTTTTAAGTAATCGAGCAATTTACGTCTTTTTCCGACAAGACGAATGAGAGAGCGTTGAGTAAACAAATCTTTTTTGTTTCGTTTAAGGTGCTCAGTCAAATGTTTAATACGGTAGGTAAACAGTGCGATTTGACCTTCGGCCGAACCCGTATCCTGATCGTTCTTCCCGTATTTTGCAAAAATTTCTTTCTTCTTTTCTACTGATAAATACATAGATTTAAATTTCTAAAAATTAGGGCTGCAAAATTAGAAAACATTCCGATATAAAAAACAAATGTTTTGTTTTATTTTTATTTGCCGGTATGAAATTCCGAATGTTTTCCTGACGTCATATGTGTTATATATTGAAAAACAGCCTGTTAATGTTTGCATGGGTTTAGTTATCACCAATTGATTGTTGATTTTTTTTTGTATTTGCTTTGAAAAATCAAAGGGGTTTACAAACTAAAATCCCGTGCTTTTGATAATCATAAATAGCCCTATCAGAGTAAGTATTACGGTCAAAGTTCCTTTAACTGTTTTTTCGGGCAGTTTGACGGATATGCGTGAACCTATCTGACCTCCGGTAAAAACTACAATACCGAGAATAATTGCCGTGTTTATATCCAAAGGAGTGTGAAACAGATGCCCGCCGAGCCCCACGAGTCCCGTCAGCCCTACCATTAATGCCGAGGTTGCTATTGCAATTTTAGTGGGAATACCGAACCACAATATCATAATGGGTATTTTAAAAACTCCTCCCGCAATACCGAGTAATCCCGATAGATAACCTATTAGAAAGGTGACGGGAATAATTGCAAAAAGCGGCAAAGAGTATGAGTAGCCGTTAAAATTACGGTTCCAATACCCGAAACCGTGTTTGACGCCTGAATTGCTTTTCTTTTTGTTACCTGATTTGTAAGTAAAACCTGCGGCAATAATGAGCAAAATCCCCAACAATATTTTTAGA
>Ga0256914_1001667_pt1 | contig 19538 bp, 12 predicted proteins | sample HulkmetaG_FD_191571 | JGI IMG/M metagenome (GOLD analysis project Ga0256914, IMG submission 191571) | Hydrothermal chimney microbial communities from Main Endeavour vent field at the Juan de Fuca Ridge, Pacific Ocean - Hulk | ecosystem: Environmental > Aquatic > Marine > Hydrothermal vents ... | reverse complement strand
AGGCGGCGGTGAGCTCCAGGCCCTCCAGCACGGGCAGCATCACCTCGCCGTAGAGCGCCCATTGGCGACGGTCCCCCTCGGCGGAGGAGCCGGCGGTGCCAATGACGTTCTCCGCCTGGCTCTGATCGTCGTAGATGTCGGCGAACGATTCGTCCCGATACTCGTAGCCAACCGCCCAGGCCACGTTGCCGCCCGCCATTTCGAACGGCGCTTCCCCCGTGAGGCTCACGCCGGCATTGAAGAAATCATTGTGCATGTCCCGGCCGATGGTGGTCCGCATCTCGTCCATGACCCAGGCGGGCGTGGCCCAGGGGTTGGCGGGATCATAGTTGCCGTTCTCGATGTGGGTGACGGCCTTGTCGTAGAGAATGTAGTTCTTGCCGGTGTAGTCGCCTTCGTACTTGTTGTAGCGGAAGAACAGATCGTAATCCACCGAGTCCGACAGGGCGCCTTGGATTCCCGCCACGGAATCGACCTGAAGGTTGACCATGGTGTCGTTGCGCGGCCCGAACGGATGAAAACGCACCCCCAGCCAGGTGTCGGGCCCATAGGTCGGATCGTTCACATAGAGGCCGCCATCGTCCGGCCCACCCAGCGCCGGAGCAAACCGGCCGAAGGAGCGGATCCGGGACAGCAATCCCTGGAAATAAAAGGTGGTCTCGGTGTCGAGCTCGTAATCGAATCGGAAAAAACCGCTGCCCCGCTCCATGCGGTTGGTCTCCGCCGCCACGTCGGCATAGGCATAGGCGCAGACCGTCCCTTCGTTGAGCGCCGGATCGCCGTTGGGATACTGATACACGCCGGCGAACACGGCCGGATCGCACACGCCCTTGTAAGGCTCGTAGAGCCAGGTCGCAGGATTCCACACCGTGTTGCCGAACAGACTCAGGCCGCGGGTGGTGTCGAAGTTCACGCCATCCCCCAACACCTTCTCACTCCACCAGCGATCCCGGGACCAGATGATGTCCTTGTTGTGATACTCGAGGGAGAAGAGGTAGCTGCCTCTTGCGTGGCGCCCTCCATGTACCAGGCTGAAATTCTCGGCGTCGCCGCCGGAACGGGTGGGACGCTCCACCATTCCGGCGAGCTCCGTGCCCTGGAAATCCTTGCGCAAAATGATGTTGATGGCGCCTGCGATGGCCTCGGAGCCGTAGATGGCCGAAGCCCCTTCCTGGAGGATCTCGATACGCTCCACCGCCGCCAAGGGGAGGATATTGAGATCCACCGCCTCGCCGCCCACCACCGGAGAATTGGGCAGGCGCCGGCCGTCGAGCAGCACCAGGGTCCGTTCCGCCCCCAGCCCGCGCAGGGAGACCTGGGCCTGGGACTGGCCGGTGTTGCCCGACACCTCACGGAAGGAACCGAAGGTGTTCCACGGGCTGTTACGCAGCACGTCGGCTACGGTGGAGAGGCCGGAGAGCTCGATCTGCTGCCGGTCGATGACGGCGATGGGCGTGGCGCCCTCGACATCGACCCGGCGGATGTGGGACCCAGTGACCCGGGTCTTCTCCAAAACGATCGGCTCGTCCTCCGTCGAGGCGTCGGCCGGCGTCACCGCAAGGAAAAGGGCAAGAAGTGGTCCCGGATGGAGGAATCGCGCCATGGCCCGCGAGACAATGAATCGAATCCGGCGGTCAAGGGTAACCTGGAGGGGGCGCCGCGTCCAACATGGCGTGGTCAGAGGGGCGCCCGTTCGGCCAGGGGCGACAGATTCGGCAGAATCCACCGTGGCGGCGGATGCTCGATCCAGGGCCATCGCACCACCGGATCACGGCGCAACCAGACCGCCCGCAAGCCCGCCCGCCGGGCGGCGAGCACGTCCCGCTCAGGGTCGTCGCCCACGTGGAGCATCTGCGACGGTTCCACGCCGGCCCACTCGGCGGCGGCATGGAAGATGGCCGGATCGGGCTTGGCGGCCCCCACCTCGGCGGAGGTGAGGTCGAGGTGGAAGCACCCCGCCAACGGGGTCTTCTCCACCTGGGCGTTGCCGTTGGTCACCGAGACGAGGAGGAAGCGCTCGCGCAGCCGGCGAAGCACCGGCACCACGTCCTCGTAGGGCTCCACCCGGTTGCGCGCTTCGCGGAACACCGCGGTGGCCTCCTCTGCCAACGCCAGGGGATAGCCGTGACGCGCCATCACTTCTTGCAGGGTGCGCAGGCGCACCAGGGTGAGGTCGTGCACCAGCTCGGGGTGGGACCGCATGAAGGCCTTGCGGTGTTCCCACATCGCCTCCAGGCTCATCGCCTCCGTGACCCGGGGCGCATGGCGCCGAAGCCAGTCGTAGACCACCTGCTCCGCCCGCCGGATGACCGGCCGGCACGGCCACAGGGTGTCGTCGAGATCGAAAGTGATGACCCGGATGCCGGCGAGCATCACAGCACGGAAAGGACCTTCTCTTCCACGAAGTCCGCCAAGGGGCGCAAGGCCTCGTAATCCCGGCCCACTTCGGTGACGTAACCCAGGGTCCGGGGAATGTCGCCCAGATAACCGGGCTTGTGGTCACGATGGTACAGCCGGGCAAAGATACCGGCCGCCTTGAGGTGGCGCTGCACCCCCATGAGATCGAACCAGCGCAGAAAGTCCGCCTCGTGCGCCTCGCGCAGCACCCCCGATTGCACCGCCAGTTGGAAATAGCCCCACGCCCACTCCAGCACCCGCTCCCGAGGCCAACGGATGTAACAATCCCGGAGCAGGGAGACCAGATCATAAGTGACCGGCCCCTCGACGGCGTCCTGGAAATCCAGCACCCCCGGCTCGGGGGAGACGCCGGCCACCAGATTGCGCGAATGGTAGTCACGGTGGACGAAGACCCGCGGCTGCTCCAGCGCGCTGTCGGCCAACAGGCCGAACACGCGATCCAGCATCTGGTTCTCGGCGCCGGTGAGCGCCATGCTCAGGTGGGTTTCGAGCAGCCACTCCCTGAACAGCTCCATCTCTTCGAGCAGGAGCGCCCGGTCGTAAAGAGGCAGGCCCGCAGGATCGATGCAAGCCTGCATGCTCATCAACGCGCCCAGGGCATTGCCGTAAAGACCCTCCACCCGTGCCTCGTCAAGCTCATCCAGATAGAGGCGATCACCCAGGTCTTCCAGCAGCAGGAACCCCTGCTCCAGGTTCTGCGCATGGATCCGCGGCGCATGCACCCCCACCGCCTCCAGGCGGGCGGCCACCTCCACGAACGGACGGCAATCTTCCCGCTCCGGCGGCGCGTCCATGGCGATGCGGGTGGCGCCATCGGCCAGGCGGACACGGAAATAGCGGCGAAAGCTGGCATCTGCGGAAGCAGGCTCGAGCTCGAACTCCTCCAGGCCGCACGCCTGCCGCAGCCACAGTTCCAGCTCCTGTCGTCGTTGGGCCATGATTCTGCTCGGGTCACTGCCCGGTCCAGGATTGAACGAGGCGCCATTCTATGCGATTTTACGCCGGCCATCCCAGATTCCGGTGCCCCTTTTCCCCGTGAACTCAAGGCCTTTCATTCTCCTGCGCCTTCTGGCGGCTTTGGCGGCGCTCCATTGGGGGGCGGTCACGCCGGCACGGGGAGAATGGACCTGTCGACCGGCGGCCCATGGCGACGGCTGGGCATGCCACGCCGAGCCACGGACCGCGCCAACACCGCCGCCCACCGCCTCCAGGGAAGGGGCGGCCGCACCAGCCGGAGCGCCCTCCGCCTCTCATACAGCCCCAGCAACCGAACGCGCCCTTTCGGCCACCGAGCCAAAAGAGGACCGGACCGCCCTCCATCCGCCCCCGGCTGCCGCCCCCCAAACGCAGCCGCCCACTCCGGAAACCCAACAGTCTCCTTCGGTCGAGCTGGAAGAAGCGCGGGCCGGCGCCTCCTCTGACGCTCCCTCTTCGGACGGAAGCGCATGGTTCCCCTCCCTGGATCGCGATCTGGAGTGGGCGCAGTGCCAGCTGCGCGCCCTGCCGCCCAAACCCATCGACAGCCCCGGCGGCCACATCGTGGGCGAGGCGGACGCGGTGGAGCTGGCACACCACAATCAGGTGGCCCTGTTCCGCGGACGGGCCGAAATCCTTCAGCCCGGCATGCGGGTGCGCGCCGACACCTTGGAGTACGATCGCCGCCAGGCCCGGGTGCGAAGCGACCATCCCCTGTACATCGAACAACCCAGCCTCCGCCTGGTGGCGGAGAAGGGAGAGTATTTCCCACGGCAGCATCGAGGCACCCTGGATACGGTGGAATACCGCCTGCTGGAGCCACGCGCCCGAGGGCGCACCACCAAGGCCGAACTGCTCGACGCCGACCACAGCCGCTTCGATGAGGTGAGCTTCACCACCTGCCCCCCCGGCAACGATGGCTTCATGGTGCACGCGCAGCGGATGGAGGTGGACCGGACCGAACAGGTGGCCCGCTTCCACCACGCCCGCCTCGACCTGTTGGGGCTGCCCGTTTTTTACTCCCCTTACCTCTCCATCCCTCTGACAGACGCACGGCGCAGTGGCTTTCTGACCCCCACGGTGGCTTTTTCCAGCACCAACGGCTTCGATCTGACCGTGCCCTATTACTTCAATCTGGCACCCAACTACGACGCCACCCTGATGCCCCGCTGGGTGGCGAAGCGGGGGCTGCTCCTGGGAGGGGAGTTCCGCTTTCTCCATCCACCGCACAACGGCACCTTACGGGCCGAACTCCTGCCGAACGACCGCCTGTACGAAAAGAGCGGACCCCGCGGCGCCTTTCATGCCCAGACCCGCAGCAACCTGGGGCAAGGGCTTTCCGCCACCTTGGATCTGAACTGGGTCTCCGACCGCGACTACCTGCGTGACCTGGGGCGCAGCCTGGCGGTCACCAGCACCAGTTTCCTGCGCAACCGGGGCGCGCTGGAATACCATCACCGCAACTGGGATTTTCTGGCCGAGCTGCGCCACTACCGCACCCTGGACGAATACATCCCGCCCCGTTCCCGGCCTTACAGCCTTCTGCCCCGTCTCAACGCCGACTGGCGTCTCGTCCAGGGACCGGGCGGCTTCGATTACGGCTTCACCGGCGAGTTCGTCCACTTCTACCGGGAAGAGAGCGTCACTGGCCAGCGGGTGGACCTCCTGCCCCGCATCGCCTGGCCGCTGCAGCGCAGCTGGGGCTATCTCACCCCCTCCGCGGAGTTGCGCTACACCACCTACCGACTGCAAAACCGCCTTCCCGATGAGGACGACGCCCCGGACCGTTTCACTTATACGCTGAACCTGGACGGCGGCCTCTTCTTCGAGCGGCCGGCGGAGTTTTTCGAGCGCCACCTCCTGATCACCCTCGAGCCCCGCGTTTTCTATACCTATACCCCTTACCGCGATCAGGACGAACTGCCCCTTTTCGACACAGGACTTTTCGATTTCACCTTCGACAACCTGTTCCGCGGTAACAGGTTCAACGGCCCCGACCGCGTGGGCGACGCCAACCAACTGGCGTTGGGGCTCACCAAACGCGTCATCCAGATGGACGACGGCCGGGAACTGCTGCGCGCCGCCATCGGTCAGATCTTCTACTTCGAGGACCGGCGGGTGCGTCTCGATGCGGTCGCCGATCCCGTGGAAACCAACAGCTCTTCGATCATCGCCGAGCTCTCGACCCGCTTCTTCGACGGGTGGCTGCTGCGTGCCGGCGTGCAGGTGGACCCCCACCACCCGCAACGCAAACTGCGCCAGGGGCTGGTGCAAGCCACATGGCGCGGCGAGGACGACCGGCGGTTCCACGCCAGCTGGCGCCTGCGTGAAGACATATTGGAACAGACCGATCTGGCGGCCGTCTGGCCCCTCACGTCCAGGGTGAGCCTCATCGGTCGCTGGTACTATTCGGTGATGGAGTCGCGCACCGTGGAGGCGGTGGCGGGCGCCGAGTACGCCGACTGCTGCTGGCGGGTGCGTGCCGTGTTGCGTCGTTTCCTCAACGGCTCGGAAGAGATCTACGACAACTCCATCATGCTGGAACTGGAACTCAAAGGCCTGGGCGTCCTGGGCCACAACATCGACCGCTTTCTCGACCGGACCATCTATGGCTACTGATCTCAAATCCCTCTTGCTCTTTTTTCTTCTTCTCCTGCCCGCGTTGCTGGCGGCCCAGGAGCGTCAACTTCTCGACCGCATCGTGGCGGTGGTGGACGACGACGTGGTGCTCGAAAGCGAATTCCGGCGTGAATTGGCCGAGATCCGGCAGAAGCTGGCCGAGCTCGGTGCCGCCAGCATCCCCGAGGAAGAGGTGCGCAAACAGGCGTTGGAGCGCCTCATCCTGCGCAAACTGCAACTGCGCGAAGCCGAACGGCTGGGCATCGGCGCAGACGACGAAACCTTGCAGCAGGCCCTTCTCGCCATCGCCCAGCGCAACGGGCTCACGCCCGAGGAGATGGAGCAGGCCATGCGCGAACAAGGCATCTCCCCGGACCTCTTCCGCGAGCAACTGCGCGAAGAGATCACGCTGCAACGGCTGCGTGCACGTGAAGTGATCAACCGCATCCAGGTGACCAAAGCCGAAGTGGACGCCTATCTGGCCAATCAAGCCCGTCAAGGCGACCAGGAAACCGCCTACCGGTTGCGCCATATCCTCGTCCCGGTGCCGGAAGGGGCCAGCGCCGAACAGATCGCCCAGGCCCGGGCTCAGGCGGAACGCATTCTGGAGCGTCTCCGCGCCGGCGAGGACTTCGCCACTCTGGCCGGCCGTTATTCGGCAGGCCAACAGGCCCTGAAAGGGGGGGATCTGGGCTGGATTCCCGCCGGCCAGTTGCCCACCCTCTTCGCCCAAGAGGTGCCCGGCATGAACAAGGGCGACGTGCGCGGGCCGCTGCAGAGCCCCAGCGGTTTCCACATCATCAAGCTCGAGGACGTCAAAGGGGTGAAGCGCAAAATCGTGCAGCAGACCCATGCCCGCCACATCCTCATCCGCACCGACGAAACCACCTCCGACCGCGATGCCCGCATTCGCCTGGAACAGCTCCATCGGCGCATCACCGGCGGAGAGGATTTCGCCGCACTGGCCCGCGCCCACTCGGACGACACCGCCTCGGCCTTGCGTGGCGGCGACCTTGGGTGGGTGACCCCCGGCGATCTGGTGCCCAAATTCGAACAGGAGATGAACCGCCTGAAAGTGGGGGAGGTGAGCCCGCCTTTCCGCACCCAGTTCGGTTGGCACATCGTGCAGGTGCTCGGGCGGCGGGACAAAGATGTCACCGTGGAGGCCCAGCGCGACGCCGCACGCAAGGCCATCCGCCAACGCAAGTCGGAAGAGGCGCTTCAGCTCTACCTGCGCAAGTTGCGTGACCAGGCTTTCGTGGAAACCCGGCTGGACGACCTGGATTGACCCTGCTCTACACCCCCGGCGAACCCGCCGGCATCGGTCCCGATCTCATTTTGCAGGCCGCGGCACAAGGGCTCTCCCGACCGGTGGCGGCGGTGGCCGACCCGCACCTGCTCGAACGGCGCGCCCTCCGTTTGGGCCTGAAGATCGACATCGAGCCGGTGAACCGCCCACCGGAAAAACCGGCACCAGCGGGCCGGCTGGCGGTGCTCCCGGTACGACTTTGCGGCCTGGACCGCCCCGGCCACCCCGATCCAGCCCACGCCCCTTACGTGCTGGCCTGCCTGCGTCGCGCCCTGGTCCACTGCCGAGCGGCTCCGACACGCCATGCCTTGGTCACCGGCCCCCTGCACAAAGGGGTGGTGAACCGCGCCGGCATCCCCTTCACCGGCCACACCGAGTATCTCGCCCGGCTGGCCGGCGGCCATCCGGTGATGATGCTCGCCTGCCCGGGCCTGCGCGTGGCGCTGGTCACCACCCACCTGCCGTTGCGGGCGGTGGCCGATGCCATCACCCCCCGTCGGCTGACCCGGGTGCTCCGTATCCTGCACCGTGACCTCATGCGGCGATTCGGCGTGAGCCGCCCCCACATCCTGGTCTGCGGCCTCAACCCCCACGCCGGCGAGGAGGGGCACCTGGGGCGGGAGGAGCTGGAAGTGATCCGCCCCGTGCTGGATCGACTGAGAGCCGAAGGGTTGCGCCTGACCGGACCGCTCCCCGCCGACACCCTGTTCACGCCGAACCACCTGAAAGAGGCCGACGCCGTGTTGGCCATGTACCACGATCAGGGGCTTCCGGTCCTCAAGCACCTGGGGTTCGGGCACGCGGTGAACATCACCCTGGGGCTCCCCATCGTCCGCACTTCCGTGGACCACGGCACGGCCCTGGAACTGGCGGCAACGGGCCGAGCGCGAACCGGCAGCCTCCTCGCGGCGATGGAGGCGGCGGCCGCCATGCTCGACGCCCAAGGTTCCGGAGAAATCGTCAGACGTTGAAACGGAAATGGATGATGTCGCCGTCCTGGACCACGTAATCCTTTCCCTCCAGCCGGAGCTTGCCCGCTTCACGGGCACCCTGCTCCCCGCCACAGGCGATGAAATCCTCGTAGCCGATGACTTCGGCGCGGATGAACCCCCGCTCGAAATCGGAATGGACGACACCGGCCGCCCGGGGCGCCGTGGCCCCCACGGGAATGGTCCAGGCCCGCACCTCTTTCGGACCGGCGGTGAAGTAGGTCTGTAATCCCAGCAACGCATACCCGGCCCGCACCAGCCGATCCAGCCCCGGCTCATCGAGCCCCATGTCGGCCAGGAACTCCTGCTTCTCCTCGTCCTCCAGCGTCGCCAATTCCGCTTCGATGGCGGCGCAGACCGGCACCACCGACGCCCCTTCGGACTCGGCCTGGCGCCGCACCGCCTCCAGATGGGGGTTGTCCTCGAATCCCTCTTCGCTCACGTTGGCCACATAGAGCACGGGCTTGGCAGTGAGCAGATGCAGCGTCTCGAGCTCGGCCCGCGCCTCTTCCGAAAGGTCCATGGCCCGCACGGGCGTCCCCTGGTCCAGCCCCTCACGCACCTGCTCCAACACGGCCTTGCGGGCCAGGATCTTCTTATCGCCGGTCTTGGCCATGCGGACGGCCTTGTCCAGGGCGCGTTCCACCGTTTCCAGATCGGCCAGGGCCAGCTCGGTGTTGATCACCTCCATGTCGGCCAGGGGATCCACCCGTCCCGCCACGTGAACCACGTCGTCATCCTCGAAACAGCGCACCACCTGGACGATGGCATCGGTTTCACGAATGTTGGCGAGAAACTGATTGCCCAGTCCCTCCCCTTTGGACGCGCCGGCCACCAGCCCGGCGATGTCCACGAACTGCATGGTGGTGGGGACCACCTTCTCCGGCCCGACGATCTCGGCGATACGCGCCAGCCTCGGATCGGCCACCGGCACGATGCCCACGTTGGGATCGATGGTGCAGAAAGGATAGTTCTCCGCCGCGATGGTGTTACGGGTCAGGGCGTTGAAGAGGGTGGACTTGCCCACGTTGGGCAGCCCCACGATGCCGCATTTGAATCCCATGGATGCCTCTCAAAGCGTGGGTTTGACCACCGGATGCCCTTTGCGAATCCAGTCGGTGATGCCCTTCTTCACGTTGTAGACCTTTCGATAGCCGAGCTTCTCCGACAGGAATCGGCTCACCACGCCGGTACGGTTACCGGTGCGGCAAATGAGTATGAACGGATCGTCCTTGCCCGCGATGGCCGACAGCTTCTCCAACCAGGCCCGCACGTCGTATCGCCCTTGCTTGTCGAAAAAGGTGATCAGATGGCTGCCTTCGATGACGCCGGTCTGGCGCCACTCCTCCGGACGCCGGATGTCGATGACGGGCACGCCCTGATCGATCAACGCCTGGAGCGTCTCGTCATCGATATGGCGCACACCAGCCCAAGCGGGCAACGTCGTCAAAACCAGCAACAGAACCCATCCATACCGGCGCATGGTATTTTTCCTCGATGAACAAAGGTGGTGACAATCTTCCCCGGCCGGGCTTTTCACGAGGCCGAAAAAAGCCCGTCTCCGCGACGGGCCGGGAAGTGGAGCCGGTGATAGGAGTCGAACCCACGACATCCTCATTACAAGTGAGGCGCTCTACCAGCTGAGCTACACCGGCTTGGAATGAAAATTATCAGTCAATTCCGCCCCGCCGGCAACCGCCCACCCCGCTCAGGGTGACGCCTCCTCACAGGCGCCATACTCGATGGTCCGCCCCTCTTGCAGCCCCTTTTCCAACCGCTGGACCACCGAATCAGGCTGTCGATGAAACCGGATCCAATAGCGCATCTTTTCCGTGGTCCGCGGCTTGATCTCGACCTCGAACCCCTGTTTTCGCAGTGCTTCGGCCCGCCCACGGGCGGCCCCTTCCCGACTATAGAGCCCCAAGGAGATGGCGTTTCGCCACTCACCATCGGGCATGAGCCACAGGTCGGTCACCCCCGCCGCTTTGAGCCGCTCGACCATCCGGCGTGCCACCTTTCGATCGGCCGCCGGTGGGATATAGACCCACCAGGTGGACACCACCGGCGTGGGCCTTTTATAAAGCTCGAACCCCGATTCCAGGCCTAGCGTGCGCAACAGGCGGCGCGCCTGGGCTCGGCTGCGGAAAGGACCGACTTCCCCGCAATAGCGGCTCGAAACCGCCGGCACCGGCACCTCACCGGCTTCGGTTTTCGGCGCATTGGTTTCCTGCGCTGCCTCGGCGGCGTCCGGCGTCGTCTCCTTGGCTTCCGGCTCCAGCCGAGAAGATTCGGCCGGCTCCGCCGGCTCCTCCATCTCTTCGGAACGCGCCGGCACGACGAGAGGGCCTTCGGCAGCCGGTGATGCGGAAGGCTGCTCTTGCCCAGCCATCACCGAGGGGCCGTCCGTCTCCGACGCCTCGGGTGCCGGCTCGACAGTGCTTTTCGTCGCATCGGATGGGGCTGTGTCGATGGAAATCGGTGCCGTGGCAGATGCGGGCGGAAGCGCTTCGGGCGGCGAGGCATGGGGTGCGACCGGCCGGTCCGCTACCCGGACCGCCACCAGGCGGATGCTCCCCACGTCCGGGCGAACCCGCGTTTCGGCATCAGAAGGCGACCGGCTGCCCTGCCCCAAACGCAAGTGGCCGTAGAGAAAGACCAGGACATTGAGGACGACCAGCAGCCCGATGAGCCAGCGCATCATTCAGTGAATCTCCGGGAACACAACCAGACGCCCTCCAGGACCAGCGTATCGTGCCGGCGGTAGTCTACCTGTAACAGTGACGACAGAAAACCGGCCTCGCCGCCGGTCACCACCAGAGCAGGATCGCAAACACCAGCCGCCTGCAGCCGCTCCAGCGCATGTTCGGCCAGCGCCGCCACCGCACCGGCAGTACCGAGCGCAATACAGGTTTCGGTACTGCGCCCCCACTCACCATCCGCAACCGAATCAGCCGGTGCCGCAGCAAGGCCGACCTCCCGCTCCAGCAACGAACGCATGCCTTGGATTCCCGGCAAGATGAATCCCCCCAGATGTCGGCGGCCAGCCACGGCATCCAGGGTCACGGCGGTACCGCAATCGACCACGAGCGCACCCGCAGGATAGTGCGCGCGGGCGGCGACAAGAGCGGCCCAACGGTCCGCACCGAGCCGCTCCGGCGGATCGTAAGCGGGTATCAGATCGGGCTCGTCCCTTCCAGCCTGGACGAACACCACGTTCCGCCCCCACCGCGCCCATACCCACGCCTGGAGCTTCTCGCGGATCGTGACGGGCGCCACCGCAGCGGCGAAAACGCGCATCGGCACCGGCAAGGTTCGCCAATGCGCCTCCAGCACCGCGTCCAGCCCCTGCGCGCGCCATTCGGACGCCTGCCACGCCTCCAAAGCACCAGCCCAGGCCCATTTGATTCGGGAGTTGCCCAGATCCACCAACAGATCACTCATCGCCGCCTCCCCGAAGGCTCAATTCGCCCGCATGATGACGCTCGACCCCCGATCCGGTTTCGAGCAACAGGGCGCCGTCGGCATCCACGCCCAGACAAAGACCCGAGCGCACCCCGCCACCCGCCCCTTCCAGCCGCACCGGCCGACCGCGGAAACCATCGCGTCGACGCCAAACCTCCAGAAAGGACGAAAGCCCAGAGTCGCCATACCGAAGACACCCCTCGACCACCCCCTGAACCATCCGACCGGCGAGACGGTTGCGTGCAGGCGGCGCCGCCATCACCTGCTCGAGGTCGATCCAAGGTTGATCGATGCTCCGTGCCGACGCCTCATCGAGACGCAGATTGATGCCGATCCCCACCACCGCCAGGCAAGGCCCGCCGGCCTCACCGGACGCCTCCACCAGAATTCCCGCCAACTTGCGTCCATCGAACAGCACGTCATTGGGCCATTTGAGCACATGACCTTCCAGCCCCTCCTCCTCCAGAACCGAAGCGACCACGGCCCCCACGGCCAGACTCAGCCCCCCCAAATCCGCCAAGGGCAGATCGAAACGCCAAGCCAACGAGAACCACAATCCACCGCCCAAAGGTGAATGCCAGCGCCGTCCCCGCCGGCCCCGACCTGCCGTCTGATGTTCAGCCAACACCACCACGCATCTGTTCGTTTCCGTAGGCGCCAGACGTTGCGCCCGCGCGTTGGTGGAATCGACCTGAAGATGCACCTCCATGGCCCCAATCCGAGCGGCGGCCGAAGGAGAGAGATGCGCCCGGATCCGTTCCGGCATCAGCAGCTCCAGAGGCGACGTCAAACGATATCCCCTGGACGGCGCTCGCTCCAACGCCACACCGGGAAACCGCTCGAGTTTCTTCAGCCGTTTCCAGACCGCGGCGCGAGTGACACCCAACATCCGGGCCAGATCTTCTCCCGAATGCCAGCGGCCGTCGGCCAGCGCCTCCAACAGCGCCCTATCGGCCTGATCGTTCATTGCGACAACCAGACCTCGCGCCGCCCTCGAACCTCCGGCTGGATTTGCCCGGAATCCATCACCCGCAGTTCACAGGTGTCCTCCGGCGGCGGCTGCAACGGCAAACGAAAACGACGCAACCGATCCTCTCGGAAGGCGTGGATCTCCAACCACGGCTGATCCGGCCACCAAGACAACAGGACTCCCAGGTTGTCGGCATCCGCCTTGAGCCCATTCACCGCCACCAGCCGATCCCCCGCAGAGAGCCCGGCTTCCTGGGCGGGTCCGCCGTCGATCACATGGGTGAGCTCCACGCCACCGGCAACACTCCGCCAGCGGGCGCCGAGCCAGGCACGAGACGGAGCATTCGATCCATCCTCACGCCACAACCCACCCAAATCATCCTCGTCGAAAGCCCGACGCAACCGCATCTCCACTCCCAACGCCCTGAGCCATTCTTCGAGAGGCAATTCGTCGGTGCCTTCCACTGCCATCTCAAAAAAGTCGTCCAACGGCGCCCCCAAAAGCCGCTCGGCCAACCGCAGCAGGCCGCCCTCCTCCAGAGGGCGGCCCCCTCGACCGTGTTCGCGCCACAGTAACCGCATCAAATCGTCCAACGAGACCCGATCCCGCGAACGCATACGCAACACCACGTCCAGCCCTAAGGCGACCAAGGCCCCCTTGAGGTAATAGCTCACGATGGCGTTGGGTGCATCCTCGTCCTGTTTGTAGAAACGGGTCCATGCATAATGGCTCGATTCCGCCAGACTCTGCCGGAAACGCCCAGGGGTGCGCAGAAAACGGGTGATGTTCCGAGCCAACAGCTCCAGATAACCCTCCACATCGATCACGCCGCTGCGCACCAGCATCAAATCGTCGTAATAACTGGTGATGCCTTCGAACACCCAAAGATCCCGAGTGTAGGCCTCCTGGAGCAGATCCGACTCGGCGAGCGCCTGCGGCCGAATTCGTTTCACATTCCACAGATGGAAGTACTCATGGCTGAAAAGCCCCAGTAAACCGCGGTACTCATCCGAGACCTTCTCCACCCCCGGCTGGGGCAACGCTTTACGGCTGCACATCAACGCACTGCTCTCCGCGTGCTCCAGGCCACCGTAACCATCACCCACGATTCGGAGAAGAAAGAGATAACGGGAAACCGGAAGCTCACCGAACAACCGAACGTGGGCGGAACAAATGCGTTCGAGATCGGCTTTCAAACGCGCCTGGTCGAAACCTATGCCCCGATTCCATACCACTTGGTGCGGCACGCCACCTGCCCGAAATCCGATGGCGTCGAGACATCCGATCTCCACCGGTGAATCGATCAGATGGTCATAACCCTGCGCTCGATAGAGGCCGAAGCCCCTTTCATCCACGCTCACGGGCGGCAGCGTGGTGGCGACCGACCATTCGCCCCATACGGCTCCGGGAGCCGGTGGATGGAGGATCAGATCACATGGCCGCCCCTCCGCTCCCCGTACTCGAAGGAAAAGGCTCGTTCCATTGAAAAAAGCATGTTCCTGGTCGAACTGGGCCGCCCGTACCGAATGATCCCATGCGTAGACCTCATACTCCAAAACGAGCGGCCCTTCCGCCTTCCCCTCGATGAGCCAAGTCTGCTTGTCCAGGGGTTTGACGACAAGCGCACCCCTTTCATTGCAAGCCTCGACGGTCGACAAGTTCCGAGCGAAATCCCGAATCATGTAGCTTCCGGGAATCCATGCCGGCAAATCCACGGTGAGCGCACTACCGGACAAGCCGGTGACCCTCATGCGAACCTTGAACCTATGGGCGTTGGGCCGATGGAGAAACAGCTCGTAAACCACGTGGACGCTCATCGCCAAACCTCGACGGAAAACCGGGAACTGTTGGGGCAAAAGAAAACCCCCGACCGGTTCCGATCGGGGGTTTGGGGTATCAAGCCTGGCGGTGACCTACTTTCGCATGGGGAGACCCCACACTATCATCGGCGATGCGCTGTTTCACTTCTGAGTTCGGAATGGGATCAGGTGGTTCCAACGCTCTATGGCCACCAGGCAAACTGGCTCGGAATTCGGGAACATCCCGAATTCCAAATTCGGCTCGATCCGGTCGTACAGGCGCGGATTGGTCCGGCTCACGACCCAAAGTTCTTGGGTGTTATATGGTCAAGCCTCACGGGCAATTAGTACTGGTTAGCTTCACGCGTTGCCGCGCTTCCACACCCAGCCTATCAACCTGGTAGTCTTCCAGGGCCCTTCAGGGACCTCGAGGGTCCAGGGAGACCTCATCTTGGGAGGGGCTTCCCGCTTAGATGCTTTCAGCGGTTATCCTGTCCGAACGTAGCTACCCGGCAATGCCACTGGCGTGACAACCGGAACACCAGAGGTTCGTCCACTCCGGTCCTCTCGTACTAGGAGCAGCTTCCCTCAAGTCTCCAACGCCCACGGCAGATAGGGACCGAACTGTCTCACGACGTTCTAAACCCAGCTCGCGTACCACTTTAAATGGCGAACAGCCATACCCTTGGGACCGACTTCAGCCCCAGGATGTGATGAGCCGACATCGAGGTGCCAAACACCGCCGTCGATATGAACTCTTGGGCGGTATCAGCCTGTTATCCCCGGAGTACCTTTTATCCGTTGAGCGATGGCCCTTCCACTCAGAGCCACCGGATCACTAAGGCCTACTTTCGTACCTGCTCGACGTGTCCGTCTCGCAGTCAAGCACGCTTATGCCTTTGCACTAACCGCACGATGTCCGACCGTGCTTAGCGTACCTTTGCGCTCCTCCGTTACGCTTTGGGAGGAGACCGCCCCAGTCAAACTACCCACCACACACTGTCCCCGGCGCTGTGACGCCTGGGTTAGAACTCCAAACATACCAGGGTGGTATTTCAAGGGCGACTCCACCGGAACTGGCGTCCCGGCTTCGCAGTCTCCCACCTATCCTACACAAGTATGTTCAAAGTCCAGTGTGAAGCTGTAGTAAAGGTTCACGGGGTCTTTCCGTCTAGCCGCGGGTATACGGCATCTTGACCGCAATTTCAATTTCACTGAGTCTCGGGTGGAGACAGTGTGGCCATCGTTACGCCATTCGTGCAGGTCGGAACTTACCCGACAAGGAATTTCGCTACCTTAGGACCGTTATAGTTACGGCCGCCGTTTACCGGGGCTTCGATCACGAGCTTCGCCCGAGGGCTAACCCGATCACTTAACCTTCCGGCACCGGGCAGGCGTCACACCCTATACGTCCTCTTTCGAGTTTGCAGAGTGCTGTGTTTTTAGTAAACAGTCGCAGCCACCTTTTCACTGCGGCCCCCGGCAGCTCCGGACGCGAGGCCCTTCACCGCCAAGGGCGTACCTTCTCCCGAAGTTACGGTACCATTTTGCCTAGTTCCTTCACCCGAGTTCTCTCAAGCGCCTTGGGATACTCACCCTGCCCACCTGTGTCGGTTTGGAGTACGGTTACCCGCAACCTGAAGCTTAGGAGCTTTTCCTGGAAGCATGGCATCAGCCACTCCAGTCCCGTAGGACTGTCGCCATCACGCCTCAGCGTTAACGACCTCCCGGATTTGCCTAAGAGGTCCGCCTACACGCTTGGATACGCAAGACCGACTGCGTTCTGGCCTAGCCTTCTCCGTCCCTCCATCGCAGTTGCGGATAGTTCCGGAATATTAACCGGATTCCCATCGACTACGCATTTCTGCCTCGCCTTAGGGGCCGACTAACCCTGCGCCGATTAGCGTTGCGCAGGAAACCTTGGGCTTTCGGCGAGGGGGCCTCTCACCCCCTTTATCGTTACTCATGTCAGCATTCGCACTTCTGATACCTCCAGCATACCTTACGATACACCTTCAACGGCTTACAGAACGCTCCTCTACCATACGTGCAAGCACGTATCCGCAGCTTCGGTACATAGCTTAAGCCCCGTTAAATCTTCCGCGCAGGCCGACTCGACCAGTGAGCTATTACGCTTTCTTTAAAGGGTGGCTGCTTCTAAGCCAACCTCCTGGATGTCTATGCCTTCCCACATCGTTTCCCACTGAGCTATGATTTGGGGACCTTAGCTGGCGGTCTGGGTTGTTTCCCTTTCCACGACGGACGTTAGCACCCGCCGTGTGTCTCCCGTGATAGCACTCCTGGGTATTCGGAGTTTGCATCGGTTTGGTAAGTCGGGATGACCCCCTAGCCGAAACAGTGCTCTACCCCCCAGGGTGAATAACACGAGGCGCTACCTAAATAGCTTTCGAGGAGAACCAGCTATCTCCGGGCTTGTTTAGCCTTTCACTCCTATCCACAGCTCATCCCCTCATTTTTCAACATAAGTGGGTTCGGGCCTCCAGTGGATGTTACTCCACCTTCACCCTGGCCATGGATAGATCGCCCGGTTTCGGGTCTACTCCCAGCGACTGATCGCCCTGTTAAGACTCGGTTTCCCTACGCCTCCCCTAAACGGTTAAGCTTGCCACTGAGAAGTAAGTCGCTGACCCATTATACAAAAGGTACGCAGTCACCCCCGAAGGGGCTCCCACTGCTTGTACGCATACGGTTTCAGGTTCTATTTCACTCCCCTCAACGGGGTTCTTTTCGCCTTTCCCTCACGGTACTGGTTCACTATCGGTCGGTAGAGAGTATTTAGCCTTGGAGGGTGGTCCCCCCATGTTCAGACAAGGTTTCACGTGCCCCGCCCTACTCGTCGCAACCCTAGTTCCACATTCGATCTTTCGTGTACGGGGCTGTCACCCTGTATCGCCGGACTTTCCAGACCGTTCCACTAGATCAAATGCTAAAAGTTGCAAGGCTGTTTCCCGTTCGCTCGCCGCTACTGAGGAAATCTCGGTTGATTTCTTTTCCTCCAGGTACTTAGATGTTTCAGTTCCCTGGGTTCGCCTCCTGCCGAAGCAGGATACCCCGAAGGGTGGGTTTCCCCATTCGGAAATCCCCGGATCAAAGTCTGTTTGCCGACTCCCCGAGGCTTATCGCAGGCTACTACGTCCTTCATCGCCTTCTACCGCCAAGGCATCCACCATATGCGCTTATTCACTTGACCATATAACCCCAAAAACTCTGGAATCATATGACTAACATGAATGCTGTATATGTTTTGGTAAAATCTCACGACTTTACCTCACGCCTATACTTCAATTTCTTGAGAAAACCACATAAGTGATTTCATTGAAATTGCTAGATCAAACCAAATTGTTAAAGAGCAGACTTTGCAAACAAATACAAAGTAGTCAGCGCTCACATGTAGCGCTGGCTACTTGGTACTTGCAGAAGAATGGTGGAGCCAGGGAGGATCGAACTCCCGACCTCCTGCGTGCAAGGCAGGCGCTCTCCCAGCTGAGCTATGGCCCCGCGATAAAGTCGTTTGGTGGGTCTGGGTGGATTTGAACCACCGACCTCACCCTTATCAGGGGTGCGCTCTAACCAACTGAGCTACAGACCCAAACGCGGTGTCTTAGGTCTGCGTTCAGACCTGCTGTCTGCAAGTTCAGGTAACTTGTGTGGGTACTCCGCCACCGGAATGATGGCTTTCATTAAGGAGGTGATCCAGCCGCAGGTTCCCCTACGGCTACCTTGTTACGACTTCACCCCAGTCATGAATCACACCGTGGTAACCGACCTCCCGAAGGTTAGTCTAGCTACTTCTGGTGCAACCCACTCCCATGGTGTGACGGGCGGTGTGTACAAGGCCCGGGAACGTATTCACCGCGACATTCTGATTCGCGATTACTAGCGATTCCGACTTCATGGAGTCGAGTTGCAGACTCCAATCCGGACTACGACCGGTTTTCTGGGATTAGCTCCCCCTCGCGGGTTGGCAGCCCTCTGTACCGGCCATTGTAGCACGTGTGTAGCCCAGCCCATAAGGGCCATGATGACTTGACGTCATCCCCACCTTCCTCCGGTTTGTCACCGGCAGTCTCCTTAGAGTTCCCGACATTACTCGCTGGCAACTAAGGACAAGGGTTGCGCTCGTTACGGGACTTAACCCAACATCTCACGACACGAGCTGACGACAGCCATGCAGCACCTGTCACTCGGTTCCCGAAGGCACGAAAGCATCTCTGCTAACTTCCGAGGATGTCAAGGGCTGGTAAGGTTCTTCGCGTTGCATCGAATTAAACCACATGCTCCACCGCTTGTGCGGGCCCCCGTCAATTCCTTTGAGTTTTAATCTTGCGACCGTACTCCCCAGGCGGTCAACTTATCGCGTTAGCTGCGCCACTAAAGCCTTAAATGGCCCCAACGGCTAGTTGACATCGTTTACGGCGTGGACTACCAGGGTATCTAATCCTGTTTGCTACCCACGCTTTCGCACCTCAGCGTCAGTATTGGTCCAGGAAGTCGCCTTCGCCACTGGTGTTCCTCCGGATATCTACGCATTTCACCGCTACACCCGGAATTCCACTTCCCTCTACCATACTCTAGCTTGGCAGTATCAAATGCAGTTCCCAGGTTGAGCCCAGGGCTTTCACATCTGACTGACCAAACCGCCTACGCGCGCTTTACGCCCAGTAATTCCGATTAACGCTCGCACCCTCCGTATTACCGCGGCTGCTGGCACGGAGTTAGCCGGTGCTTCTTCTGTGGGTAACGTCAAGACCCAAGGGTATTAACCTTGAGCTTTTCTTCCCCACTGAAAGTGCTTTACAACCCGCAGGCCTTCTTCACACACGCGGTATTGCTGGATCAAGCTTTCGCTCATTGTCCAATATTCCCCACTGCTGCCTCCCGTAGGAGTCTGGGCCGTGTCTCAGTCCCAGTGTGGCTGATCGTCCTCTCAGACCAGCTACGGATCGTCGCCTTGGTAGGCCATTACCCCACCAACT
>Ga0256914_1001666_pt1 | contig 19544 bp, 13 predicted proteins | sample HulkmetaG_FD_191571 | JGI IMG/M metagenome (GOLD analysis project Ga0256914, IMG submission 191571) | Hydrothermal chimney microbial communities from Main Endeavour vent field at the Juan de Fuca Ridge, Pacific Ocean - Hulk | ecosystem: Environmental > Aquatic > Marine > Hydrothermal vents ... | reverse complement strand
GTAAGCCCACCCTGCCACGTGTGTGGAGTCATGTCAACGCCCACCAACCGTATCGCGTGTCCGAACACCGCGTCAACCGGGTAGCGGGTCATCGGGACTGTGAACTCCCGATGACTTTGTTTGACGTGCCATTGAAAGCCAAAGGGCAAAGGGTGAACTCGCCCTGTGCGCCTGTCCACATAGGTGAACGTGATGTCAACAAGGCCTGGGGGGATATTCTGGGGGATCCGGATCTTCCACTGGGTGAAAAAGACCCCTTGATGCGGCCACGAGGTGGTGTCATACCGTGCCAGCGAGAATCTCCCCAAAGGCGTGGGAGGTTGACCAGGTCGAATAAGGGATCCGGTGACAACGTCATTGGGGCCAGGAGGACGTGAACTAAGCCAGGCAACTTGAAGGTCTACGGCCTGGCCGGGCTCATAGGGCTCACTGGGGATAACCCGGGCGGCCAGGATGTCAAAGGGAGCAGGGCGCGGCGCACGATTGTACACCTTGGTCGTGGGTTTTCCCTGAAGTCGTGGGGGGAGTGGGGGCCAGGGTAAGGGAGGTTGCGTGTTCGTGTATGGGCGGGTGACGAATAAGGGAACGCTGGGAATCACCGCGTCGCGACCTTGAGGATTGCCAAACTGGTCCAAAATGTCCAGGCCATCTGGATGTTCTGCTGAGTACAGGCGAATTCGCAGCGTGTAATCCCCCGCGGGAGTCCCAGGAAGGGTGGGCAGGTTGTGGTGTCCCATGACGATTTGGTCTGGCTTCCAGCGAAATGTAGGGTACAAATAAGGCCCCGGCCTGGTATCGCCTTGTCCCCACATATGACCTTGTTCATCCCATACCTCTACGTGAATCCGGTAATCCGCGCGCAAGGCAGTTCGAGCACGGAAGAAAAGGTAAACATCGCTACCCTTCCCCTCGGTAACCCCCAGAAACTCCACCTGATTTCCCCAGTTCACAGAAGCAGGATATGTGATGGGGGGAGTCTCCGGAACATGAACGGTGGGAGGGAGTTGATAATGGCGTACTCGCACGTGCCAGAACGCGTTGGGCACCTGGGAATCCTCAGTGCCCACACGACTCAGGAGAAAGGGGACAACTCCCATAGGATCCACAACCTCATCCTGCCACAGTAACAACCACACACCGGGATGACCGGCCAAAAATCGATTCATGGGCCGAGCGACCGCGAAGTCCAACACCTGGTTAACATCCAACACATCAATGTCTGGCAAACGCAGGTAGGGAAGCCCCGGTGCATAATAGTCCACCACCGGACTCATGTGGCCAGAGACTAGAATCAGGGGTTCCTCTGGCGTCCGGTGCTCCACAATGTAGTGGAGCGCCCCCCGAAAGTCGGGTTTGGTGAACGCGGGATCTGTGAACCAGTTGAAGTCAGCCCAGAGGAAAAAGGGGAGCACGAGGATGGGGAGGACAAGCGTTAGGCGTGGCAGGTGATGCGTACTCTGGGAAGGATGGAAGCCCTTGTTTGGGGCGAGCGCGGTGGTAAGGATAAGGATCCACGCGGGATAAACGATCATCAGGTAGCGGGGGTTGAACTTGGGCGTGCGGTACGCGAGGGCGAAGATGAAGATAGTGGGAAAGAGGAGCCACATGAGCAGAAAGACCATGGCTGGGGATTTGCCCCTGCTGGAAGGTTCCGAGAGGTGTTGAACGTCCAATGGCTGTTCTCGGCCCCTATCCACAAGAAAGAGGAGATGACATAGAAGGGCACATCCGGTGACAGCCAGGAGAACCGGTAACCATAGGACAGCCCTGGATTCAAGAAAGGTTTCGGGGGCTCCCAGAGTCATGTGGATAAACCAGTGGCGCAGGGCTTCGCCTAATTTGAGGGTTCCGTGCCAGTAAGAAGCATCCACGTGCAGGCGCCGTACAAGGTAAGGCACCCAAGGCGCGTATCCGATACCCACGATGAGGGCTGTTCCCCCCCAGGTTTTACCCCACGACAAAAGAAGCGAAGGCCCGTTAAGAAGGCGGGAGCGATGTCTGATCTGGGTCAGGACGATGAACAGGTGCCAAAGTGCGAAGGTTACGAGCAAAAACAGGCCGAAGTAATGGGTGTACAGGATTAAAAGGGCCAGGACACTCAATCGGAACGCGTGACGCCAGGGCTTTTGGTGGGCTTCCTCCATGTCCAGGGCCACGTACGCGAGCGCCATGCTCAAGGCGATGAGCATGGTGTACATGCGAGTTTCCTGGGCGTAATACACCATCCACGGGGCGAACCCGAGCAGAAGGGTGGTCAGGCGGGCAACACGGACGTTACCTGTCAAACGCAGGGCTAGCACATATCCCATGACAACGGCGATGTACGCCCAGGTCGCGGAGAAGAAGCGCAGGGCCCACTCGCTAGTGCCTACCCCCCCCTGCCAGAAATGGAGGAGAATGTAGTACAGCGGAGGCTGGATGTCCGCGGCCGTCCAGTGAATAAGCGCGGGGATGGGCATGGTGGCCAAGCGCGCGCTGACGGCTTCGTCATACCACAGAGATTGGGCGTCCAAACGGTAGAGGAAAAGCGCGAAGGGGATAAGGAGGAGAAGTACGTTAATCCACCTGTCATGGCCGAATTGCGTGAAGCGCTTCATGGGCTAAAGGAAGCAGTGGGGGAAGGGTTAACACCCTTCCCCCACTTATTTGTGTTATGCAGACCGACGGCGGAGGTACACACCCAGTGCTGCCAGTGTGGCACCGATGGCGGATGCGCCGACCGGCCAGGCCACAGGGATACCGCCAGTGGTGGGCATGGTTGCCACCATCTTAATGCGACCCTCGACCTTTGGAGCAATGGGCGAATGAACTTTAATGTACTCCGCTACAGCCTGGTCCAGGGGTGGACCGTAGTCATAGGGGTTGATGGCCTTTTCGGCCAGCACCTTGTAGTCATCGCCGCCTTTGCGCATGAAGTCGTTGGCCGCCACCTTGTAAATAGCGTTCGGATCCAGCGGGCTGTACGTACCGTCGGGATTCCGCACCTCAACACTGATGATGCGTTCTCCCACGGGTCTGGACGGATCCCACGTGTAGCGGAGGCCGGCCACCTGCAGGAAGCGACCTGTACCTTCGTTTTCGGGGTTCTCAGCCCGGCTTACACCGTTCTCCAGGGCAGCCCACAGGTCCTCACCCTTGATCTCAAAGGTAGCGATGGTGTTACCAAACGGCAACACTTCCATGACCTGCCCCATGCTGATGGGTCCTTTGGGTATGCTGGCGCGAATGCCACCGCCGTTTTGCAACGCGATCTGAATGCCCTGGTCCTGCATCTTCCAGAGAATCGCGTCGGTGATGAGGTTGCCCATGTTGCACTCGGCAAAGCGGCACACAGACCGTTCGCCAACCAGGTCAACCAGGGTCTCACCAATGATTTGGGACTTCAGTTCCTCAATGGGTTGAGCGCGCTTGGCAACTTCGGCCGCTACTTCAGGATCCTCGGGCACGTTCTCATCCTTGACCTTGATGAGACCACCATCCCACTTCACCGGCACGCCCTTGTCGTCAAACGTCACGTTCAAACGACCCATGTACTTCAGTTTGGAGCAGGCCTGCACCACCAGCACGGGTTGACCCGATGGTGAATTCACCACAGTGGGGTAGGGGCCAGCCGAGTGCTTCACGTCACCCAAGCAGGTGTGGGAGTGTCCACCCACGATGATGTCCACACCATCCACCTGCGCGGCCAGTTGTTTATCCACCTCGTACCCTACATGAGTCAAAGCGATGATTTTGTTGACGCCCTGGTCGGTAAGGGCAGCCACTGCGTCTTTGAGAGCATCCACTGCCGGGAGGATCTTCACATTCGGTCCAGGGCTGGAGAGAATGTCCACCTCCTCGGTGGTGATGCCGATAATACCAATGTTCTCACCACCCACCTCGACAATAGTGTACGGCTTAATGAGTCCTTTCAGGTCGGGATCCGCGGATACGTCCAAGTTCGCGGAAAGAACAGGGAAGTTGGCACCCTTGATGAATTTCGCCAAAGTCGCGGGGCCATCGTCGAACTCATGGTTTCCCACGGCCATGGCCTGGTACCCCTGCAAATTCATAGCCCACTGGGCCATCTCCCCTTTGTACAACTGGTAGAAAAGGGTACCCTGGAAACGATCACCCGCGTCCACAAGGAGCAGGTTGGGCACCTCTTCACGAATCTGCTTAAGGAGAGTCGTTTGACGTGCCAACGTACCTTCATAGTTCGCGTGCACGTCGTTGGTGTGGAGAATGGTCATGGAGAACTCACCGCCGCCCTGGGCGAACACCGGTGTTCCTGCAGGGAACAGGACGGCCAGAGCAACAACGAGGACAACGAGAATCCGAGTGATGCGCTGCATAGGTCTCCTCCTTCTGTGTTCTCTCCGGAATTGTGGATAGTGGGGAGGTTTTCCCCGACTTCTGTTAGAGGTCCCCTACAATAGTGAGAGGGAAAAATATCCCGGATGTTTCTATTGTAACAAGAGCGGTCCGTAGGCCAAAATTTGTCCTCCTTGTGGAGAACACCCTCATGCCCCACCGCGCGGTAGCCAGAAGAAGCCGACCTCATCCCTCCGTGCCGCCCCCGAAGCGACGACGAACTTCGGCCGCAGCCACCTCACCCGCGGCCTCCACCACCTTCCCCACGATTGGGTGGACCACCACACTGGTCACCGCGCCCGCGAGTTGCGGCAAATGCTTCGTGAACCACTTTCTCACATACTCCATCGTGGTGAGGTCAGGCTTTTCCCCGGTAATAGCCTCCTCCAGTTCATTCACCCGCTCCAGGGCTGCTTCCTTTTTCGCGGGAGGAGCCTGAGCCGAGACCTGAGCGCGCAAATCGGCCAGCATCTGGCGAATAACCTCCAAATCAGCCTCCGTCACCTCAGGCCTAGCCTGAACCGTCTGCCTTTGCACAATATCCTTTCCCACAGCCACCTGACCACTCACATTGCCACTAATGTTCACGCGAATCTCATCGCCCCCACGTTCCTTCTCCGACATTTTCCCCTCCTTTTTCGCCTACCGTACTACCTCCACTGGACCGAAAAGATTGTTCTCTTCATTTGACTCCTTGACCCGGCAATACGCCGGCATGAACTCATCCCCATCACAACTATCTCCTGCCGCCCACAGATAAAGCACAGGCGCATCCGTCGCGGGAATGGTCACCACCCCCGCGAATTCAAACACCTCACCAGGGGATAATTCATCAGGCGTAAAGGGATACCACGCATCAACCTGTCCTTTCACCCGATAAGGGACGGATTCACGCTTCCTGTTTGGCGCATCTGCGTAATAAATGGCCACCTTAAAACGAGGAGCATTGGAACGACCTTGATTCATTACCCGGGTTACCACACCCAACGCCAGAGCCCCATCCTCCTGCACCTTCACCTCCCCCGTACGTACCTCAAGAACCACCACATCCGGGAGTCCTTCTGTTCTCACACGCGAAACATCCACCATAGGGGGAACAATCCTAACATCTGAAGTAGGTGTAGGAGTCAACGCGCGCGCGGTGAGAGCACACTCCCCGCGAGCCACGGATTTACGTTGAGTTGGGAGGAACAGTTCCGCCTCCAAAAGATGTTCTCCAGGTTCACCAAACACCCAGGAAAAACGCAAAGGTGCTCCAGGAGCCACAGCATCCTGCACAATAAGCGATCCATCCAAAAACACCTTGACCTCACCCGCGCGACTGGCCGTTATCACCACTTCCGCCTCCTGCTCAAGAGGCACCTCTCCACCGCATTGTCCGTCAACAGACACCCGAATTTCGGGCTGGGGCAATCGGGTCAAAAGGGAGGTAGGCCGAACAACCACAACCCGACGAGAAGGTACAACAGATTCCTCACCGCCTCCCTGAAAGAGCAACACACCAAGCCCTCCAAGACCCACAAGCACCACAAGCCCAACGAGGACCTTCACCACCAGCGGGAACCCACCCCCGCCAGACGAGCCCGCGGAAGGGGGCGTCCCCGACAAAGGAGGAGGTGGGGAGAGGAAACCCAGATTATGACGGGTAACAGCCGCTCCGTTCACATCCCCCAAACCCTCTCGAATATCCAACGCCTGGCGCAGGTAAGTTTCCGCAACATCATCCTCACCCAGACAAAGCCATCGAGTTCCCAACTGGTGTAGGACCCATGCCTCCTCAGCCCGATCCCCTAGATGACGAGCGGCTTCCAGCCCGTGCTGCAGCACCTCTTGCCACGCATCCCAGTACCCCCCCAAGCCCAGTGGCACATCCAACAAGTGTACCAGGCGCAGCACGTCAGACCATCGCTGATGGGCGGTCAGCCACTTCAATACCACGAAGAAGGCTGGCACGTGTACCAGCAAACTACCATAATCTTCGCGATGGTTCACAGCCCACTTCAGGAGAACAAGTGCAGCCCGCTCTTGCCATGACTCCAGGTCTCGCGTTTTGGATAACACCGCGGCCAAATTAGGAGCAAGCGTGTAGCGAGGACTATGATGTCGTACCACCCCTTGCTTTTCCAGGTGGTGCAAAAGATCCGCCGCGTGGGGAACACCTGCTATCTCCCCTAGCACTTCCGCGTCTAACGGGGCCCCCTGCAAGGCCGCGAGCGCCAGCAACAGGCGTTGTTCCACATCACTGCGACCAGCAAACACCGCGGTCGCCACCGCGCGTTCTGAATCCGCCTCCCTCCCGCGCACGTGAGCCAACGCCTCTTCCAGAGTAAACACCTCATCCGACACGTGACCGGCCAATTGAATAATGCTCAGGGGGTGACCTTTCAGTCCCGCAACAATTTCCCGCACAACCTCCTGTTCCCCTTCCGCCAGTGGGCGCCCCAATTCCGCCTCAAAAAGGGCGACACCAACCTCAAGGGGTAGACCCCGCACGTGCAATTTCGCTCCGGCTTGAAACAGACGCCGTTCCGAGTCGGCAATCACGAACGTTGCCTGGGGCGCCATGTTCAGCAAAATACGCACATCCTCACGCTCCCAGGCCACATCGTCCACCAAGACCAAGGCCTGAATCCCAGCCAATCGGGCCTGCGCCTCAGAGCGTGTAAGTTTCACCGAGGAGCCCCCCTCGTAAAAAGCCCCCACCAGATCCTGCAAGAAATCGTCCAGTGACTTGTAACGCGCGGAGAGGTACACCACACCATCAGGGAACGCGTTCTCGGAAATTCGATGGCTCCAATACTCCAACAGCGTACTCTTCCCCACCCCAGCACGACCATAAAGATTAACAGATTCCCCACGCCGTGAGGAGACTGTCAAAACCTCCAATTCACTTTCACGGTCCAAGAAAAGCCGGGGAAAAGCCGGTAAAAAGCGGACAGGACGCGAGCGGGGTCGCAACAAATCATCAGGTGTAAACCCGGGGACTGCAATGTTGACCACCCCACCGTAAATGGAGCCCAGTTGAAGGATATTCTTGCCAACAGCAACTTGCCCTTCTACATTGCCCTCAATGAGTGCTTCAATGCGTTCAGGAGAAGGGGACGAACGGGACACGGAAGATGTCATAGGAGCCCCCTTTCTACTTATGCAACCCACAGGCCGAGGAACACAACTTCGCTAACCGTTGCAGGAGCAATCACAACTGGAGTTAGGCGCGCAGAACATTTACCGCGTCGCGGCCAATTCATGTCCCCTTCTATTATCGCTCATCCTGTGCCAAACGCGCAATAAACCCAGGACGGAAACCTACCTCCCACCTACCGCGTCTGCGTCACCTTGGTCAAACCACGCGGGTGGTCGGGATCGTAATCCTTGGCCAGGGTCAGATAGTACGCGAACAACTGGCCTGGAATCACCGTCACAAAAGGCGTCACCCGTTCGGGCAGGGATGTGGGCAAGGGCAACGGTACTCGCGCCAGGTCCAAACTCTCCCGCACGTCAGAGATGATGACCAACTCCGCGCCCTTGCGCTTCAATTCCTGAGCCTGCTTGTGGATCTCCGCGTGCACTTTCCCCTGGGGGGCGACAATCATCACAGGAAATCCATTAGCCACCATCGCGATGGGCCCGTGCTGAAAATCCGCGGAGGAGTAAGGCTCGGCCACCACATACGTCAGTTCCTTTAACTTCAGCGCAATCTCGTAAGCCGTCGCGTAGTTGTACCCGCGGCCAATGACCACACACGCGTCCATGTAGCGGTAGCGGTCCGCGATGCGGGAAATGGGCTCGGCCAGACTCAGCGTCTGACTCACAGCCGCGGGCACATCCTGCAACTCCTGGAGAAGGACTTCATCCCCAGCCATGTGCGCGGCCAACAGGGCCAGCGCCATCAGTTGAGCCGTGTACGTCTTCGTGGCCGCGATGCTCCGTTCCACCCCCGCGTGCAAGGGGATGGTGTAACTGGCAGCCTGGGCCAGAGGCGACGATGGATCATTGGTGATGGCCAGTGTGGGCACACCCTGGTCCCGAGCGTCCTGCACCACGGTCACAATGTCCGTGGACTTGCCCGACTGGGAAATGCCGATAACCAGCGCGCCCTCCATGCGCGGGGGACGATGGTACAGCGTGTGCAAGGAAGGCGTTGCCAGCGCGACAGGGAGGCCCACCGTGGTGCCGAATAAGTACTTGCCGTACAGAGCCGCGTTATCACTGCTTCCTCGCGCGGCCATAACAATGTAGCGAATATCCTGTTCCCGCAGCGCCTTAGCGATATCCGCGACCCGCTGACTTTCCTCCAGGAACAGCGTTGTTAACACCTGAGGTTGAGCGAATATCTCCCGATACAGATATGGCTGTTCATTCATGGGTTCCCACCTCAGAAATGGTGTGAAATTGTGCATCGCACATCACATATCACGCTCCCGCCGTCGCCGACGTCGTTCACGGCGATTGGCCCGCTGCGCGGAAGCCCGCTGCAACCGCTGAGAACGCCAGGGCTCCGCATCGGCCACCAGCGCGTCCACGTGGGGGAAAGGATCGCGCGCGTGGGGAATGTGAAGCGCGGCCACAAACGCGTCCTGGAACGCGTCCTCCAGCGCGATTTCCACGTAAGTGACCCAACGGGCCACCTGCCGCGCCTCCTCGCGCGCGTCCACATCCAACAGGGCCATGAGCGCGCCATCACCCGCGGCATTGCCCACGGGTTCCACTCGCTCCAGGGACACATCAGGGATAAGACCCAGCATGAGCGCGTGTGCGGGGTCAATGTAACTGCCGAACCCCCCCGCCAGTTTGACGCGGTCCACCGTGGCGATGCCCCGCCGTTCCATGAGGAGTTTCGCGCCCGCGTACAGTGCGGCCTTGGCCAACTGCACCGCGCGGATGTCATCGGAATCCACCGTGATCTCCTCTCCCGATGCGGTCTCATGGGGCCACGCCAGGACAAACTCCCCCTTAGCGCCCCTGCGCCGAAAGCGCGGCGTCTCCTCCTCCAACTGAGGGACAAATCGCCCGCTCGCGTCAATTGCGCCCACCCGCCACAACTCGGCCACCGCCTCAATGATGCCTGACCCGCAAATGCCCCGGGCCTTCACCACTGTTGGGAGGTGCTGATAACGCCGCGAGCGCGCCCGCAAGTCGGACGCGTCCAGCGCCTCCGCGGGCCACTCCGTGTTCCACTGCTCCTCGCCAATGACCTTGAACCGCACCTCCAGCGTCTCAGGGTCGATACGCACCCGTTCAATCGCGCCCGTGGCCGCGCGCATCCCGTGGCGAATCTGCGCGCCCTCAAACGCGGGGCCTGTCGGGCTCGACGCGGAAAGAACCTGCTCCGCGTTGCCCAGTAGGATCTCCCCATTGGTCCCCACATCAATAACCAGGTGAAGTTCCCCCTGAACCCGATGCGGAGCCTCGGCCAGAAGCACGGCCACATTATCCGCGCCCACGTGTCCCGCAATGCACGGGAGCACGTGCACATACCCCCCTGCCGCGATGTCCAGCCCGAAATCCCGCGCCTTCACATCCACCGCGTCCTGGACGGCCAGGGTAAAGGGCGCACTGCCCAGGAACACAGGCGTCAATCCCAGGAACAGGTGGTGCATAACCGTGTTCCCCACCAGCACCACCTCCACCACATCACGGGGCTCCACCCCTGCCTGAGAAGCAGCCTCCTGGACAAGCGCGTTCAGGCCGTCCAAAATCGCCCGATGCATCCGCTCGCGACCGTCCTCATGGCGCATCGCGTAGGAAATGCGGGACATAATGTCCTCGCCAAAGGGAATCTGGGGATTCATCATGGAGACGGTCGCCAGCACCTCGCCTGTGCGCAAGTGCACCAGGTGCCCCGCCACCGTGGTTGTGCCCACATCCACGGCCATGCCGTACAGGTCCTCGTGATACCCAGGCCGCACGTCCACGGCCTCCTGCCCCTGCCAGATGGTCAGGGTGATGGCTCGATTCCCCGCGCTCAGCGCGTCCTGCAACGCTCGCAGCACGTAAATGTCCGCGCGCACGTGGGAAAGCCCAAACCGCGCGGCCAATTCCTCCTGCACCCGCTCCCATTCTCCCAAAGTATCCTCCAACGCAGGTGCTGGGAGTTCCACGTAGTACAAACGCATGGCAGGGTGAACCCGCAACTCGCGGGCCCCCACGGCCTTGCGGATAACCTGCCGCTTCTCGCGGCTCTCCTCGGGGATTTCGATGACAACGTCGCCCAGCACTCGCGCGCTGCACGCGAGCCGTTCCCCCTCGCGCAGGCCACACCGCTCTGCACACGCGCGCTCCCCCGCGTCAGGAGGGCTCAGGTGGTCCGCCGCGGAATGGAGGCCATAGGTGTCAAAGGAGCCCTCGACCACCCGCACACGGCACTTGCCGCAGGTCTGGTGGCCGCCACAAATGGATTCAATGTACACCCCCGCGGATCGGGCCACGTCCAGCAGGGTATCCCCTGGGCGGGCCTCCACCTGCTTGCCGTAAGGCTGAAAGACAACCTTGTAGTGACGCTCGGGGAGTGTCCCCGTGTTTTCTCCCATGCTAGGTGACCTCATCCTCCCTGTGGATTGGGGCTCGTGCTAAAGTATACCCGAGAACGCGCTTTGCTCCCGCATCTTTCAGCGCGTGGGCGCAAGCCTCCAGCGTGCTCCCCGAAGTCATCACGTCATCAATGAGGAGAAAGGTACGCCCGTGGACGTGCGCGGGGTCCACGACGGCAAACGCGCCTTCCATGTTCTTGACGCGATCCCGAAATCCCAGGGTAACCTGGGGCGGGGTGTGACGCACGCGTACCAGGACATCCTCCCACACGGGGATGGTCGCGACATGACCCAGGTGTCGGGCCAGGAGAGCGGCCTGGTTGTACCCCCGCTCGCGGAACCGTCTCTCGTGCAAGGGCACAGGGATGAACGCGTCGACATGCAGGGCCTCCACCCGCAAACGACGGCTCATGTAAGCGGCCAGGGGCACGGCCAGCCGCGTGTTGCCCCGATATTTGAAGTCATGTATCACCTCTTTCAGTGGGGATTGAAAAACCGCCGCGGAACGAGCCACGTCCAGATAACGAAAGCGCCCACTCTGGCACATGGTGCACAGAGTCCCCTCTTCGATGGGCTGACCACAACGCGCACAATAGGGGGCAACAATGGGCTCAAACTGGGCCTGACAGGTATCGCACAAGATAGTTCCCACCCGTCCACATCCCGCGCAGCGAGGAGGGAAAAGAATGTCGCCAAAGGCTTCCACATAAGCCTGAAACCACAGCCGCACGCGACGAAGAGGCGAAGGAGAGGATAACAGGTCGGGTGGGTGTTCTACGTCCATGGTATCTTACAGGGCAAGAGGGGATTCACCCCAGAATGGGGTAAATCCCCTCTTGTGATCAACCCAGGACAACTTTCATGCCCGCCTTGGCCAATTGCAACCAGAAGTCAGGGAACAGGCCAATGCCGATAACGAAAAGAGCCGCCACCAAGGTCGCCAGCCCCAGCACAGGCCGCCAGGCCAGCGTGGGCGGCTCCTCTTCCTTGCTCATGTACATTTGCACCAGAACATTCAGGTAATAATACGCGGAAATGGCCGAGTTAATAACGCCCACAATGGCCAGCCAGGTAAGGTTGGCCTGCACCGCGGCCTGGAACAGGTAGAACTTGCCGAAGAAACCCGCGAAGGGCGGGATGCCCGTCAAACTGAACATGAAAATGGCCATGGCTGCTGCCAGCAGGGGATGATTGCGGGAGAGCCCCCGAATTTCGGGGAGTTGTACGTCCCCCGCGCCCTGCTTTTCCAAAGCTATAACCACGGCAAAGGCTCCCAGGTTCATAAAGGCGTAAGCGAAGAGGTAGAACAGGACTGCCGCCACTCCCGTGCTGTTGGCCGCGGTGAGCCCCACCAGAATGTAGCCCGCGTGGGCAATGGAGGAGTAGGCCAACATGCGCTTCAGGCTAACCTGGCGCAAAGCAACCAGGTTCCCAATGGTCATGGTGAGAACGGCCAGGACCGCCAGCGCGGGCACCCACACGGTCTTCTCCACGCCCAGGGTCCCCACGAACAAACGCAGAAACGCGGAGAACCCCGCGGCCTTGGCCGCCACAGACATGAAGGCTGTTATGGGCGTGGGCGCGCCCTGGTACACATCAGGAGTCCACATGTGGAAGGGCACGGCCGCGACCTTGAAGCCAAAGCCGACAATCAGCAGGGCCACGCCAACCAGGAATAAGGGAGAGAAGGACGCGGCCTGGGCAATGCCCGCGAAGTCCAGCGCGCCCGTGGCCGCGAAGACCAGGCCAATGCCGAAGAGGAAGATGGCGCTGGAAAACGCGCCCAGGAGCAGGTATTTCAACGCGGCCTCCCCTGAAGTCGCGCGTTCCCGCTCGAACCCCGCCAGGATGTACAGGCTCAGGGAGAGGAGTTCCAGAGCGACGAACACGGTGATGAGGTGTGTGGCCGCGGCCATCAGGGTCATGCCAATCGCGGCCAGGAGCAGAAGTCCGTTGTACTCCCCCTGCTGCTCCCCGTGCGCGTCCAGCCAGTTCATCGCCACCAACAGACCCAACGCGGTCGCGCTCAAAATCACCAAGCGGAAGAACGCGGTGTACGCGTCGGACACCGCCATGCCCTGGAAACTCGCGGCAGGTTGCAGGGCCAGCCAGTACGCGGCTCCTCCTGCCAGGATAACCCCTAGTAAGCCGACCCAGGTCAACCACCGCTTGTCGCCCAAAAACGTATCCACGATGAGGACCACCAGGGCCGTCACCAGCAGGATAATTTCAGGTAAAATGGGCATCATGTCCTGAAATGCCATATCGCCTCCGATGCATCTAGTCTATACGCCCATATGGGCACACAGCCACAAAACATCGCACCCGTACACCCTACACACCCCATATGAGCGATTTCATAAGTGCAAACCGTCGTGCTCTCCCCCTCCGTGAAAGCCCCTTATTTCTCCAGTCCAGGGACCTGGATGGGCGGGGCCGCGTGTTGGATAACGTATTTGTGCGTCTCCATAACCGTAGGGTTAATGCGGTCGAAGAACAGGTTCGGGAACAGACCGATGATAAAGAACATGATGGTGATGGGCACGAGGATAAGGACCTCGCGCTTGGTCAAGTCGGTCAGTTTCTTGTTCTCGGGCTTGTCCAGGGGTCCCTGCATGACCTCGCGGAACGCGTGGAGCAAGTACCAGGCCGCGACGATCACACCCACCGCGGCCAGAGCGGCAGCCACCTTGTACTTCCAGAAGGTGCCCACCAGGATGGTGAATTCCCCGACAAATCCGTTCAACCCAGGTAACCCCGCGGAACTCATGGAAGTGACCAGCAGGAACGCGCCGTACACGGGCATGACCGCCCATACACCGCCGAAATCCTCCAACATGCGGGAATGCCGACGGTCGTAAATCATGCCCACAAGCAAGAAGAGCGCGCCCGTGCTCAGGCCATGGTTAATCATCTGCAACACCGCGCCGCTCATTCCCTGAGGGGTCATCGCAAAAATGCCCAGCATGACAAATCCCAGGTGCGCCACAGAGGAGTACGCGACCAACTTCTTGAAGTCCTTCTGGCGCAGCGCGACCATGCCCCCGTAGAGGATGCCGATGACAGCCAGCGCGATGAAGAGGTTGGCAAAGGTCGTCGCTGCCCTGGGGAACAGGGGCAACGCGAAGCGGATGAACCCATACGTTCCCATCTTCAGCAGGATGCCCGCCAGGATGACAGACCCCGCGGTAGGGGCCTCCACGTGCGCGTCGGGCAACCAGGTGTGGAAGGGGAACACAGGCACCTTAATAGCAAAGGCCAGGGCAAAGGCCAGGAAGAGCCACCACTGTACGTAATAGTCCAGGCGCGTGTGAGCCAGGATGTAGGTCAAGTCAAAGGTGCCACTGTAGTAGCGCAGAACCAGAATGGCCACAAGCATCAACGCGCTGCCAGCCATCGTGTAGATGAAGAACTTGATGGCCGCGTACACCCGCCGCGGCCCTCCCCATATGCCAATGATGAAGTACATGGGGATGAGGGTCAGTTCCCAGAAGATGTAGAAGAGCACCAGGTCCAGGGCGAGAAACACGCCCAGCATCCCCGTCTCCAGCAAAAGCATGAGGAACAGGTAGGTCACTGGGCGGTCCTTGATGTTCTCCCAGGAGGCCAGGATGACAATCGGCCCCAAAAAGGTGGTGAGGAGCACCAGGAAGAGGCTAATGCCGTCCACGCCCAGGATGTAGTTGATGCCCAGGGACGGTGCCCATGGATAGCGTTCCATGAACTGGTACCCTGGCTCACCCATCTGCCAGTTGAAGAACAACGGCAGGGAGATAATAAACGTCACCAGGGTCACCAGCAGCGCCCAGTACCAGGGAACCCGTCCCTTCTTGGGCAAGACCAGCAATATCATCGCCCCCACCAAGGGGAGGAAGGTGATGACACTCAATAAATGCCAGTTGCTCACATTCTCCATAGGTGTATCTCCACCTTATGTGTTGATTTCTAGTGCACTCCTAGCGTCTGCCAGCCAACACGTGCGAACTGTCCAGCACAAGCACACCCCTATCTTCAAGGGTGACTCAGCAAACTCCACACCCCATCCTATCTTCACCCGTTTGCCGTCACACGGCTATCTGGACAGGCCCCCTCACAAGGCCATCACCACGAAATACACTACCAGCACCACCACGCCCACAAACAGGGTGAACGCGTACGTGCCCACACGGCCCGTCTGAACGCGCCGCACTTGCTGGCCCACCCATCCCGTGAGTGAGGCCACGCCGTTCACCACGCCGTCGATGCCCTGCTGGTCAAACACCACGGCCAGCCAGTCGCCCATTGCCTTCAGCGGGTTCACCACCGCGGCCATGTAGAATTCATCCACGTAGTACTTGTTCTGGACCAACGTGTCAATGGGCCCCAACGCGCTGCGGATGCGCAACACCAGGTCGGGATTGACCACGAAGGCCTGGTAGGCGAAATAGATACCTGCCAGCGCCACCAGCGCGGAGACGCCCATCAACGCCCAGGCGATGGTGCCCGCTTCGGCTTCGTGCATTACCCCTTCGAACACTGACGATAGCCACCCGTGTAGCCAGGACATCTCAGGCAGGCCAATGACACCCCCAATGACCGCGCCCACAGCCAGGACGATTAAGGGCACAGTCATCACCGAGGGGGACTCGTGCGCGTGTTCGAATAACTTGCGGTTGCGCGGCTTCCCCCAGAAGGGGACGAACACCGCGCGGAAGGAATATGTCGCGGTCATAAACGCGGTCACTATGCCAATGAGCCAGAGAATGGGCGAGCGCTGCCACGCGCCCAGGAGAATCTCATCCTTGGAGAAGAACCCCGAGAGCAAGGGGAACCCTGCCAGGGCCGCGGCACCCACCAGGAACGTCTTGTACGTGGTGGGCATCTTCTCCTTGAGCCCGCCCATCTTGCGAATATCCAACTCCCCGTGGAGCGCGTGCATGACACTGCCCGCGCCCAGGAACAAGAGGGCCTTGAAGAACGCGTGGGTGTACAGGTGGAAAATGCCCGCGACAAAGGACCCCGTTCCCACGCCCAGGAACATGTACCCCAACTGGGAAACGGTGGAGTAAGCCAGGATGCGCTTCAGGTCCGTCTGGGCCAGGGCAATGGTCGCAGCGAAGAACGCGGTCAACGCGCCAATGGTCGCCACCCACGTCATGGCTGTCGGTGTCAGCGCGAAGAGGGGCGCGTTGCGCGCGATCATGTACACACCCGCGGTCACCATTGTGGCCGCATGGATGAGCGCGCTGACAGGCGTGGGACCCTCCATCGCGTCGGGCAACCAGACGTAGAGGGGTATCTGCGCGGACTTGCCCGTCGCGGCCAGGAGCAGGAAGAGTCCAATGGTGGTCGCCCCTACCTGAAGCGCCTGGATGTTCTCAGGGTGGAAGAGTTCCAGGAAATTCAGCCGTCCGCTCAGACGGAACACCCAGAGCATGGCCAGGATAAAGCCCACATCCCCCACGCGGTTCACCAAAAACGCTTTCTTGCCCGCGTCCGCGGCACTGGGCTTGAAGAACCAGAACCCGATGAGCAGGTACGACGCCAGACCAACGCCTTCCCAGCCGATGAACATCTGCACAAAGTCATTGGCCATGACCAGGGTGAGCATCATCAGGATGAAGAAGTTCAGGTACACAAAATAGCGCACAAAGCGGGGCAGATCCCCCATGGCTTCTTCTTCCCCCTTTTCGTGGGGCGCCCACATGTAGCCAATGGAGTAGACGTGGATGAAGAAGCCCACGAACGTCACCGTCATGGCCATGAAGACGGACAGGGGGTCAATGAGCAGGCCAATGTCCACACGGAACTGGTCAATGGTGATCCACGGCCAGAGCACCTGTTCGATGGTGCGCTCCTCTGCGGGCAGGCTGTTCAAGTGCAAGAACAGGCCCAGCGCGACCAGGAAGGAGCCCAACACGGCCGCGGAGGCAACAATGCCTGTCACCTTCTTCCCCCACCTGGCCCCAAAGGCCAGGTTCAACACCAGCCCCAGAATGGGAAACGCTAATAAAAGCCACGCGTAATCAATGATCATCGGCGAAACCTCGCACACTGTAGAGTTATCGGATTCTCACACGTTTTTCATCAACAACCCTCACGTGCCCACGTACTCGTGCCAGGCCAGCGAGACCACTCGCCCTCGCTTTAAAACGCAAGCGCGTGCATTTTCCTCCATTACCACCGCAACAGGTTGATCCGATCCACGTTCGTGGTATCCCGATGACGTACCAGGCCCACCACGATACCCAGACCAATGGCGACTTCGGCCGCGGCAATGGCCATCACCAGGAACACAAACACCTGGCCGTCCAACACACCATATTGCCGAGCAGCCGCGACAAGCACCAAGTTGGCCGCGTTCATCATCATCTCGATGCACATAAAAATGATGAGCGCGTTGCGACGCACCAATACCCCCAACGCGCCGATACTAAAGATAATGGCTGCCAAAACCAGGTAAGACGATGTCGGAACCATGTTCCTTCCCCATCACAAGTATCTGATTGAACCCACTACTCGTCGTTGCTATCCTCTCACTCCTCGGGTTTACCCAAGGGCGGCTTGGTCCGTCCTGCCAGGATGATGGCCCCGATCATGGCGGCTAATAAGATGACCGACGCCAACTCAAAGGGCAGCAAGTAGGACTGAAACAGCAATGTCCCCACCTTTTCCACGGCCCCGTCAGCAGGCGCGCCCTTTGCCCCTGACCAGGGGGAGGCCCAAAACGCGTATCCGAGCCCCGCCAGGAAGATAACGGCCAGGGCCACTGCAGCCGTGCGCAAGGCAGGACGCTCGCGGGCCACAAAGTCGTCCACTGTCTCATACCCAATGAGCATTACCACGAAAATGAACATCACCACAATCGCGCCCGCGTACACCAGAATCTGAGCCATTGCCAGGAACTGGGCTCCCAGCAACAGGAACAACATGGCCGTTGAGACGAAATTCAGCAACAGGAACAACGCGCTGTGCACAGCGTTCTTGCTCAGCACAACACCGATGCTGCCCACCAGCGCGGTTATTCCGAACAGGGCGAAGAAGAACCACTCCATCGGCCTATTCCTCCGATCGGATAATCACGTTGGGCTCGGGCGGATTCAACAACTCCTCCTTGGTGAGGATGAAATTCCGCCGCTCGTAATTGGCCAACGTGTAATTGTATCCCAGTCGAATGGCTTCCACAGGGCATGCCTCAGCACATTCACCGCAAAAGATACACCGCAGCAAGTTCACCTCATATACCTTGGCATAGCGCTCCCCTGGTGAAACAGGGTTATCAGGGTCGTTCTCCGCGGCCTCCACGTAAATTGCCCCTGTGGGACACGCGGCCTCACACAGTTGGCAGCCAATGCACCGTTCCAGGCCGTTGTCATACCGCGCCAGGTAGTGCCGCCCGCGGAAGCGAGGGTATACCTGGATAGGCTCCCTGTCGGGCGATTCTACCGTAATCGGGTGCTGAAACAAGTGCTTAAGCGTTACACCCAGGGCTTTCGTGACAGCACGTCCGCCCTGATAGAGTTCCTTCAGCGCCATGAAGATCCTCCCTCATCAGTCGTAAGACGTACCCCGTCATTCGGCACGTGAGCAACCACCTCTGAACTACGCCTTACGCATTACGTATCACGCATCACATCTCACCCGAACATCACCACCAGCACTGCCGTTATCGCCAGATACACCAGTGACAGCGGCAACAGGTACTTCCACCCAAAACTCATCAGTTGGTCATAACGAATGCGAGGCATGCTCGCCCGTACCCACACAAACAGGAAGAGAATGAACACGATCTTGATGGCCAGGTAGAGCAGGCCCAGCAACGGGAACTGATCCGCGAGCGGGCCCTTCCAGCCGCCGAAGAACAGCGTGGCCACCACCGCGCTGCTCGTCAGCATGTGCAGGTATTCGGACACGTAAAAGACCGCGAACTTGAACCCACCGTACTCTGTCTGATATCCTGCTATTAACTCGTTCTCCGTCTCTGGCAAATCAAAGGGAGCCCGATTCGTCTCAGCCAGCACCGTGATAAAGTAGAAGGGAAAGGCCAGCCACAGCCAGATCCACGCCCACAGCGGCCGCCCTCTCTCCACAATCTGCACCACACTCATTGTCCCCGAGATGAGGAGCAGGCTGGCAATGAACACGCCCATGGACAACTCATAGGACAACATCTGCGCGCTGGTGCGCATGGCCCCCAGCAGGGAATAGTTGTTGTTACTGGACCACCCTGCGAGCATCACGCCATACGTTCCCACCGACGCGATGGCCATGATGTAGAGCACGCCCACGTTCACGTCCCCCATGTGGAGGGGAATTTCCCGCCCGAACAGGTGAATGTTCGGGCCCAAGGGGACCACGGCAAAGATGGCCAGGGCTGGAATCATGGCCAGCATGGGCGCCAACAAGTACACGGGCTTGTTCACGTGTTGCGGGATGACCTCCTCCTTCAGGAAGAGTTTCACCGCGTCGGCCAGGGGCTGAAGAATGCCGTACGGCCCTGCCCGATTTGGCCCCAAACGCACCTGAAAGCGCGCAATCAACTTGCGCTCAAACAGCGTCAGGTACGCGGTGGCCGTCAACAGAATGACCAGAATCACAACGCCTTTGATAAACGGAATGACGATCAAGCCAATCCAGTCCATAGGTTGTACCTCAGCGTGTCATGGTGTTCAGAATCAAAAT
>Ga0256914_1001665_pt1 | contig 19548 bp, 17 predicted proteins | sample HulkmetaG_FD_191571 | JGI IMG/M metagenome (GOLD analysis project Ga0256914, IMG submission 191571) | Hydrothermal chimney microbial communities from Main Endeavour vent field at the Juan de Fuca Ridge, Pacific Ocean - Hulk | ecosystem: Environmental > Aquatic > Marine > Hydrothermal vents ... | reverse complement strand
TTTAGCAACTTTTTTTGCAAACTCTTCATTGGCAGTACCAGAAAAGACTTTATATCCTCTCATTGTTATATCCCTTGTAAAATAAAATTGGAATATTATATTATATTACTGCTTAGAATTGTATATAACCAATAAACACTTAATCAAAAAGCATAAAGCAATGGCATGATTATTTCGTTAGATTGGAGCTGATTAAGACAGATTGAAAAAGTTGAAAATTTCTTTTATACAAGACAAAATAAAAAGTCGGTATAAAATTTATTATTTACCAAACCTTGCCGTAAAGCCCTCGGCTTTAGTCGTAGGGATATAAGACAATAGAAAGTTCGATAGAGAGTAAATCTTCCTTGAGAACTTTCTAATAATACTTGTATTATATTTCAAATTATATTATAATACTTTGTATGAAAGATACAGTAAAATATAAATCAAATAGAAATGTTGTCTATTCTTGTAAATATCACATAGTCTGGTGTCCTAAATATCGTAGAAAAGTATTAGTTGGCGATGTAGAAAAAAGACTAAAAGAGATAATACAAGAAGTTGCAAATGAAGTAAATGCAGAGATAATAGAGATGGAGACTGATAAAGACCATATTCATATTCTTTGTGAAGTTGATCCGCAATTTGGAGTAAATAGATTTATAAAACTTGCAAAAGGTAGAAGTGCAAGAGCTTTAAGAGAAGAGTTTCCGCATTTAAAAACTAAACTACCTACACTTTGGACAAATAGCTATTTTATCTCTACAATAGGTGGTGCACCGCTTGAAGTAATAAAGCAGTATATAGAAAATCAACAAACAAGTCAAAGACCAAAAGAGAAATTAAAGTGGCAAAACTATCTAAAGAGTATCAGATGATTAGAACCTACAAATATAAACTCTACAACACAAAAAGATTAAAGCATCTTGATAGAACACTTGATATTGCAGGAATAATCTATAACCATTGTATAGCATTGCATAAGAGATATTATAGACTCTTTGGAAAAAGTCTAAATAAATATCAACTCCAAAAGCATCTAACTAAACTCAAAAAACTTCCAAAATATGAATATTACAAAATTGTACCATCTCAAGCAATCCAAGATATAACAGATAGAATAGATAAAGCATATAAGCTTTTTTTTCGTAATCAAAAACAAGGTATTAAATCATCTCCACCATCTTTTAAAAAAGTAAAAAAATATAAGTCATTCACTCTTAAGCAAGCAGGGTACAAAATAGATGGTAATGTTATCTATCTTAACGGTTATAAATATAAGTTTTGGCTATCTCATACAATTGCAAGTAAGATAAAGACTATAACCGTTAAGAGAGATAATATCGGAGATTTCTATATCTGTATATCGTTAGAGCAAGATGAGAACAAGAGGAATACTACATCGGGTAAAATCGTGGGTATAGATTTTGGTCTTAAAACATTTTTGACTCTATCTGATAATACAGAAATAGAATCTCCAAGATATTATCTTAAACACTTAAAAGAGTTAAAGAGACTCCAAAAGAGACTCTCCAAAAAACAAAAAAACTCTAATAACTTTAAATTAGCTAAAAGAAGATTAGCAAAACTGCATATTAAAGTAGCTAACACAAGAAGAGATTATTTCCATAAACTCTCAAATGATTTAGCTAAAACTTATGATAACATTTTCATAGAAGATTTAAATATGAAAGCTATGCAAAGATTATGGGGCAGAAAAATATCTGATTTAGCATTTAGTGAGTTTGTAAATATCTTAGAGTATAAAACAAATCTAATCAAGATAGATAGATTCTATCCATCATCTAAAACCTGCTCTAAATGTGGATATGTTTTAGATGAGTTAGATTTAAAAATAAGAGAGTGGCAGTGTCCTGAATGTAAAACAAAACATTTAAGAGATTTAAATGCTGCCATAAACATCTGTAGAGCTGGGGCATCAACTCTTGGCATAGAGACTGTAAGACCTGCATAAGTCAGGCAAGTCTTGTTCTAAAGCCAGAATCCCCCGCCTTTAGGCGTGAGGAGTATGTCAATCTATAAACTCATATACTTCTTTGGGATTTAGCCTTATTCTTGCCGGTTGAGGTTTTGCTCTGTAGCCAAAAGGAAGAACCAAGGCTATTTGAAATTTTGTAGTGTCAAGCCCAAGAAGTTTTTCAACATTTTCTTTTTCCATTCCTTCTATCGGACATGAGTCAATTCCCTTGACTGCCGCAGCAGTCATCATATTGGCTGCAGCTATGTAGCACTGTTTGGAACTCCACTCATATATATTTTTATCATTACTGAGTATTTTATTTTTTGTCAAATGACTTTCATAAACTTTTATATACATATCAATTTTTTCTTTCGGCAAGTCTCTTCTTTGAAATCTTTTTTGAGGTGTACCGCTTTGGGGTTTTAGTGCTTCAATGGCCGCCAATATAATAACAAGATGAGAACATGTTGTGATTTGAGGTTGATTCCAGCAGTATGGTTGAATTTTTGATTTTAATTCATCATCGGTTATAATTAAAAATTTCCATCCTTCCTGACCAAAAGAAGAGGGAGAATTTCTACCTGCTTCAAGTATAAACAGCATATCCTCTTTGGTTATCTTTTTGTTTTTGTCAAACAATTTGCAAGCATGTCTGAAATTCATAGCTTCTTTAAAACTTTTATCCATAATTTACCCTTTCCAAAATATTGCCAGCCAAACAGTGGTTTTATCTGTCGCCGTAAATGCAACTCTATGTTTTGCATGAGCGGGAATCAGCATACAATCTCCCTTTCTTAAAAAGTGAATATCTTTTTCAAACTCTATCTTTGCTTCTCCTTCTAATAGCAGGACAAATTCATTTTCATCCTGGTCATACCAAAAATCCACAGGTGAACTTTGTCCGCAGGATACAATTCTTTCTATTTTTATTTTTTGATCTTTAAAAATAGTTTCAAAAATTTCTCTCTCTTTGCTTGGAACAATATCATCAAGCAGATTGGATTTAAACAAATTAGATGATGTCAAATATAAATTCTTTTCTTTTACCAATTTTTTTTATCTCTCTTATCTTAAGATTCGGAAATTCAATATCTAAAAATTCTTTTTCGTTTGACGGTTTTTTTAAAGCAATCTCTCGTGCCAAAATACCTCTGTATGCTTTTGCCCAATGGCTGAGTACTTTTTCGTTTTTTAAAAATTTAAAGGTAAGATAATTTTTGTTTGGCTTATATATTTTGTTGTAAAAACCTGCTCTTAAGTCCACAATAAATCTATTTGCCAAAAAAATATCAAGCTGATTAGAAAAACTTTCTTTATAGTGATTCTCAAAAGAAAAATTATCTATTTTTTCACTTTGTTTCAGTTTATAAAACGGTATATGATCTTTTGCCATAATCGGTCCGAAAAGATTGGAAAAAATAATCATATGATTTTCTATAAAATTTTGGGATTCTTTATCAAGTGTATTGTATTGGAGATACTCATATCCTACACCTGTATATCTGTTGATAGCTTTTTTGGTTTTATTGGCAAATATATCCAATCTTTTTAATTTATCAAGGGTGTCTGTTTGCTTGATACCGCATAATTTTGATAATTGGTTTTTGGTGGCAATTTTCAAATAATTCTGATATGTTTTTAATGCAACAAGTCTTTTATCATAAAGAGTGGGAAATAAAAAAGAGTTTTTGTTAAAATGAGAATATATACCATCTTCACTTTTGGCTTCACTTGGGGAAAATAATATAATCATACAACTCCTTCCAAAACAAAAAAGCAATTATATCATATAATTTGGATTAAAAAAATGACAGATAAAATCTAAATTTTTACCTTTTTTCTACATATTTTCAAAAAAATTTTCAAAAATGTTAATATCTATTGACTTTTTATCGAATATAAAGTATAATTTCACCTCATTTTTAAGAGGTGCTGGCGTAGCTCAGTTGGTAGAGCACCTGATTTGTAATCAGGCGGTCGGGGGTTCAAGTCCCTTTGCCAGCTCCATTCTTAAAGATTTGAGACAGTGTTTGACCAGATATAATATAGTAAAAATGGCATTAGGGTGAGATACTCAAGCGGCCAACGAGGGCAGACTGTAAATCTGCTGGTTTTTACCTTCGGAGGTTCGAATCCTCCTCTCACCACCATTACTATTAAGCGGGAGTAGCTCAGTTGGCTAGAGCATCAGCCTTCCAAGCTGAGGGTCGCCGGTTCGAGCCCGGTTTCCCGCTCCATATCAAAAACTGGGAGCTGTTGCAAAGAAATACTGATAAAAAGAACTGAATTGTTTCGACATTATTAGAGTACTCTGCAACTTAATTTTTATAAGCCCCTAAGTTTTTTGATTTGTTTTTGTAGTTAGTTATATGAGAGTTTGCTCATATGGCTCAGAGGTAGAGCACTTCCTTGGTAAGGAAGAGGTCGAGGGTTCAAGTCCCTCTATGAGCTCCATTACACATAAAAACAAAAGTTTCGGCCGAAGCTTTTAACTTGCATGCAATGCCAATGATGTAAGTAAAACAAAAATTACCCACGGAGGAAAAGATGGCAAAAGAGAAATACGAAAGAAGTAAACCACATGTAAATATAGGTACCATCGGTCATGTTGATCATGGTAAAACTACTTTAACTGCTGCTATATCAGCTGTTTTGGCAGAAAAAGGTCTTGCAGAAAAGAAAGATTTTGATCAAATTGATAATGCTCCTGAAGAGAGAGAAAGAGGTATCACTATCGCTACATCTCATATTGAGTATGAAACTGACAAAAGACACTATGCACATGTTGATTGTCCCGGACACGCTGACTATGTAAAAAATATGATTACAGGTGCAGCTCAAATGGATGGTGCAATTTTGGTTGTTAGTGCAGCTGATGGTCCTATGCCGCAAACTAGAGAGCATATCTTGCTTTCAAGACAGGTCGGTGTACCTTATATAGTGGTTTTTATGAATAAGGCTGACATGGTAGATGATGAAGAGTTGTTAGAATTAGTCGAAATGGAAATTAGAGAATTGCTTGATGAGTATCAATTTCCTGGTGACGATACACCTATCGTAGCCGGTTCTGCTCTTAAAGCTCTTGAAGAGGTAAAATCAGGAAATCTTGGCGAGTGGAGTGAAAAAATTATTGAACTTATGAATGAAGTTGATGAATACATTCCTACTCCGGAAAGAGATACCGATAAGGATTTCTTAATGCCTGTTGAAGATGTTTTCTCAATATCAGGAAGAGGAACAGTTGTAACAGGTAGAATAGAAAGAGGTGTTGTAAAAGTTGGCGATGAGATAGAAATAGTAGGTATCAAACCAACTCAAAAAACAGTAGTAACCGGTGTTGAAATGTTTAGAAAAGAATTAGATCAGGGTGTTGCCGGTGATAACTGCGGTGTACTTTTAAGAGGAACAAAAAAAGAAGATGTTGAAAGAGGTATGGTACTTTGTAAGCCGGGCTCAATCACTCCTCATACTAAATTTGAAGCTGAAGTTTATATTTTAACAAAAGAAGAGGGTGGAAGACATACTCCTTTCTTCAACAACTACAGACCACAATTTTATGTAAGAACTACTGATGTTACAGGTTCAATCACATTGCCTGAAGGTACAGAAATGGTTATGCCGGGTGATAATGTAAAAATTTCTGTTGAATTGATTGCACCAATTGCTATGGAAGAAGGTACTAGATTTGCTATCAGAGAAGGCGGTAGAACAGTTGGTGCCGGTGTTGTTTCTAAAATAGTAGCTTAATTATAAAAAATTAAAACTAAAACGAGGCATTATTTGCCTCGTTTCATTTTTTACAAGGATACAAAATGAGAGTAAAAATAGGTCTTAAATGTACAGAAAGTGGTGATATTAATTATACTACCACAAAAAACAGTAAAACTCATTCTGAAAAATTTGAAGTTAAAAAGTATAGTCCTAGACTAAAGAAACATACACTTCATAAAGAAGTTAAGCTAAAATCATAGTTTAGATTGGTCTAAAAATAGGGCAGTAGCTCCAATTGGTAGAGCGCCGGATTCCAAATCCGATGGCTGGGGGTTCGAGTCCCTCCTGCCCTGCCATTACAAGGATATATATATGGATAAAATATTGAGTTACATAAAACATTCCAGAGCAGAATTGACAAAAGTTATATTCCCAACTAAGGAACAGGTAAGAAATGCTTTTGTATCTGTTGTGGTAGTCGTAACTGTAGTAGCTATATTTTTAGCACTTATTGATTTGATTATGTCATTTACATTATCACATATAGCATAGGTTAGGTAGAAATATGTCATTAAAATGGTATGCTATACAGACTTATGCAGGTAGTGAACAAAGTGTTAAAGAGGCTATAAAAAATTTGGCACAGCAGTATGGTATTGAAGATAAATTAGGTGAAGTTATAGTGCCTACTGAAGATGTCATCGAGATAAAAAACGGCAAAAAGAAAATAAGCGAGAGAAGTCTTTATTCCGGATATGTTTTTGCCCAAATAGATCTTGATACGAATTTTTGGCAAAAAATACAGTCACTGCCAAGAGTAAGCAGATTTATCGGTGAATCTAAAAAACCTACACCTTTAAGCGATAAAGATATAGAATTGATACTTGAAAAAGCCAATAAAAAAGGTGAACCAAGACCAAAAGTATCTTTTGATGAAGGTGAGAATGTTAGAATTATCGAAGGACCTTTTGCAAACTTTATAGGTGTAGTGGAAGAGTATGATATGGAGCATGGAAAATTAAAATTAAATGTTTCCATTTTTGGAAGAAGTACACCGGTTGAGATTTTGTATTCTCAGGTAGAAAAGATAGTATAGAATTTGAAAATAGCAATAGCTTGTTTTGATTCTATAAATAAAATATCATATATTGTTTCAAAGTCGTAGATTTTGTTTGCAATATGATATCAAACATATAGCATTATGTTGATCGTATAAAACAGAGTAAAGCAAATATATGTTTTTACTGTTTAAGGTAAAAATATAAAAATTAGATAAAGGAAAGAAATGGCTAAAAAAGTAACTGGCGAAATAAAGCTTCAAATAGAAGCCGGAAAAGCAAATCCTTCACCACCGGTAGGTCCTGCACTGGGTCAGCAAGGTGTAAACATTATGGAGTTTTGTAAAGCTTTTAATGAAAAAACAAAAGATATGATGGGTTTTAAAATACCTGTGGTTATCACTGTTTATGCCGATAGAAGTTTTACATTTATTACCAAACAACCCCCGGCTTCAGATCTTATAAAAAAAGCTGCCAATATAAAAAAGGGGAGTGATAATCCTTTAAAAAATAAAGTTGGCAAGTTAACTCGTGCTCAAGTTGAAGATATCGTTGCTAAAAAAATAGCTGATCTCAACACAAAAGATGTAGCTGCTGCTTCAAAAATCATTGAAGGCAGTGCAAGAAGCATGGGCATAGAGATAGTTGAGTAAAAATCCCCAACCACTTGGGATAATGTGGTAGCAAAAAAAATGCGGAGAATATAATGGCAAAAAAGATTTCAAAAAGATTTCAAGAATTAAATAAAAAATTTGACAAAAATAGTGTTTATCAAAAAGATGAGGCTGTAGAAGTAGTTAAAAATCTGGCTTCAACAAAATTTGATGAAACAGTAGAAATTGCATTAAAACTTAATGTTGATCCCAGACATGCCGACCAAATGGTAAGAGGATCGGTAGTTCTTCCTGCGGGTACGGGCAAAAAAGTCAGAGTTGCCGTTGTTGCCAAAGATGCAAAAGCAGACGAAGCAAAAGAGGCCGGAGCTGATTTGGTAGGTGCTGAAGAATTGATTGAAGATATACAAGCAGGCAAGATAGATTTTGATGTTTTGATTGCAACACCAAATATGATGGGTTTGGTTGGAAAAGTTGGTAGAACATTGGGACCAAAAGGTCTTATGCCCAATCCGAAAACCGGTACAGTTACCATGGATGTAGCCCAAGCAGTTAAAAATGCTAAAGGCGGTCAGGTTAATTTCAGAGTTGACAAACAGGGAAATATTCATGCCGGAATAGGTAAAGTAAGTTTTTCAAAAGAACAAATCAATGAAAATTTAACAACTTTTATCCAAGCCATAAACAAACACAAGCCGGCAGCTTCAAAAGGAAGATATATAAAAAATGCCGCTTTGTCATTAACAATGAGTCCGTCAGTGCATCTTGATGTACTTGAACTAATGGATATAAAATAATTAATCTTAAAACTGAAGACAGCTGGTGGGGGGTACTCCTTATCCCCATAAATCCCGCCGAAGTTCGAAGTTTTGAAAGGAGAATAAATGCTAACAAGAAGCCAAAAAGCCGAAAGAATTGATTATCTCGCTGATGAGTTTAAATCTTCCGGTGCAGTAGTTATCTGCGGATTCAGCGGTATAACTCACAAACAGCTTGAAGCTTTAAGACAGTATGCTGATGAGAATGAAACAAAAGTAAGAGTTGTAAAAAATAGTTTCGTAACATTGGCAGCTGAAAAAGTCGGTTTTGATAAGCTTGATATTGTCGGAAACAATATTGCAATATGGTCAAATGACCAAATTTCAGCATGTAAAGTTGCTGATAAATTTGCTAATGACAATAAAGACAAGTTTATTATAAAAACCGGATATCTTGAAGGTAAAGTTGCGGATATTGAAACGATTAATGCTATGGCCAAATTGCCCGGACATGATGAGTTGCTTGGTATGTTGCTTTCTGTTTGGACAGCACCTGCAAGAAACTTTGTTACCGGTCTTGACAATCTTAGAGCTAAACTTGAAGAAGAAGCTGCATAGTGCAGTTTAAAATTTTGAAATAATAAAATAAAAGGATGAAAAAATGGCAATAACTAAAGAAGATGTATTAGAGTATATCTCAAATCTTAGTGTATTAGAACTTTCCGAACTTGTAAAAGAGTTTGAAGAAAAATTCGGTGTTTCAGCTCAACCTACCGTTGTAGCTGGTGGTGCTGCCGGTGGAGAAGCTGCTGCTGCTGAAGAAAAAACGGAATTCGATGTAATATTGACTGCTGCTGGCGATAAGAAAATAAATGCAATAAAAGCTGTCAGAGCAATAACCGGTTTAGGTTTAAAAGAAGCAAAAGCTGCTGTTGAAGAGGTTCCGACAACTCTTAAAGAGGGAATCTCCAAAGATGAGGCTGAAGAGATTAAAAAACAACTTGAAGAAGCTGGCGCAACCGCTGAAATCAAGTAATTATATATTTGATGCAGGAAGTTTTCCTGCATCAAACTTTAGCACAACCGTAATAATGGTGTTAAATGTTTTGAAAAGTTTTTCAAAACAACTTCTTCTATTTTATTGCGACAGCAATAAAAAAAATACTACTATGAGGTAGAATTCATGTCAAATAACATAAAATCAGGAAATCGATTAAGAGTTGATTTTTCAAAAGTAAAAAAAAGTATAGATGTCCCCAATCTTTTACAACTTCAACAAAAAAGTTTTGAATATTTTTTAAATGTAAATAATGAAGGCGAAAGCGGTATAGAACATGTCTTCAAATCAATTTTTCCTATACATGATCAACAAAACAGAATAACATTGGAGTATGTAAGTAGTGAGTTGGTAAAACCAAAATATTCCGTAAGAGAGTGTATAGACAGAGGTTTAACTTACGCAGCAAATCTAAAAATGAATATAAGATTGATACTTTGGGACAAAGATGAAAAAACCGGCGAGAAAAAAGGTATCAAAGACATAAAAGAACAAAGTATATATATCAGAGACATTCCATTGATGATAGATAGAGTCTCTTTCATTATAAACGGAGTTGAAAGAGTTGTTGTAAATCAGCTTCACAGAAGTCCGGGAGTTATTTTTAAAGAGGAAGAGAGTTCTGTTGCATCAAGTAAACTCATATATACTTCACAAATAATTCCGGATAGAGGCTCATGGCTCTATTTTGAATATGATGCCAAAGATATTCTTTATGTGAGAATCAATAAAAGAAGAAAAGTTCCTATAACAATTTTATTTAGAGCATTAGGATACAGCAAACAAGATATATTAAAATTATTTTATCCTATACAAAAAATTATAATAAAAGATAATAAATTTTTGATAAAATTCAATCCGGAAGATTTTTTAGGAAGGGTTGAATTTGATCTGTATGATGACAAAGGAAATCTTCTTATAAAAGAGGGAAAAAGATTAACAAGAAAAAAAGCGGATAAACTAAAAACTGATGGCGTAGAATGGATAGAATATCCGACTGAAACACTTATCAATAGATTTTTATCATCTCCAATCATAGATAGTCAAAGTGGTGAAATATTATACGATACGCTTACCCAACTTGATGAAAACAAAATGTTAAAATTGATTGAAATGGGTTGTGATGAAATTGAGATAGCAAATGACTTGGCACCGGGAGTTGATGATGCTATAATCAACTCATTTCTTGCTGATTTTGAAACACTTAAGCTTTTAAAACAGACTGAGGGTGTAGAGGATGAAAATGACCTCTCTTGTATAAGAATACACAAAGTTATGAGACCCGGTGAGCCTGTTACGAAAGAGGCGGCAAGAAAATTTGTCAATGATCTTTTCTTTAATATTGAAAGATATGATTTGACAAAAGTGGGTCGTATGAAAATGAATCACAAGTTAGGATTGGAAATTCCTGATTATGTGACTGTTTTAACAAATGAAGATATTATAAAAACAGCAAAATATCTAATAAAAGTAAAAAATGGTCAAGGTCATATAGATGACAGAGACCATTTGGGTAACAGAAGAATCAGAGCAATTGGTGAACTTTTGGCAAATGAATTGCATACAGGCCTGATAAGAATGCAAAAAGCTATAAAAGATAAATTTACTACTCTTAGCGGTAATATAGAAGATATTATGCCGTATGATTTGGTTAACTCTAAAATGATAACAAATTCTATAATGGAATTTTTTACAACTGGACAACTTTCTCAGTTTATGGATCAAACCAATCCATTGAGTGAAATAACTCACAAAAGAAGACTCTCAGCTCTCGGAGTTGGCGGACTTGTGAAAGAGAGAGCCGGATTTGAAGTAAGAGATGTTCATCCGACACATTATGGAAGAATTTGTCCTATAGAAACTCCGGAAGGTCAAAATATAGGACTTATAAATACTTTGGCTACTTATGCCAAAGTCAATGATCTTGGTTTTATAGAAGCTCCTTACAGAGTTGTAAAAGATGCAAAAGTAACAAGTGAAGTCAAATATATAACTGCTACTCAGGAAGAGGGTTTGACAATAGCGCCGGCTTCTACAAAATTGGATAAAAACGGCAATATTGTAGAAGATTTGATTGAAGTTAGAAAAGATGGTGAAATTATACTTGCTCCTAAAGAAAGTGTTGACCTTATAGACTTGGCTTCAGTTATGGTTACAGGTGTTGCGGCAAGTTTGATACCATTTTTGGAACACGATGATGCAAACAGAGCCTTAATGGGATCCAATATGCAACGACAAGGAGTTCCTCTTTTAAAAAATGAAGCTCCAATGGTCGGTACAGGAGTTGAGAAAATTGTAGCCAGAGACTCATGGGCGGCAATAAAAGCCAAAAGAGCAGGGATTGTAGAAAAGGTTGATAGTAAAAATATATATATCTTGGGTGAAGACAATAAAGGTGCATATATAGATCATTATACTATGCAAAAAAATGTAAGAACCAATCAAAATACATCATATACTCAATATCCTGTTGTAAAAAAAGGTCAGTTTATCGAAGCCGGTCAAGTTATTGCAGACGGTCCCAATATGGACCTGGGTGAATTGGCTATAGGAAAAAATGTTATGGTTGCTTTTTTGCCTTGGAACGGATATAACTATGAAGATGCTATTGTTATAAGTGAAAAACTGATACGCGAAGATACTTTTACAAGTGTTCATGTGTACGAACATGAGGTTGAGGCAAGAGAGCTTAAAGACGGTACGGAAGAAATTACAAAAGATATACCAAATGTCAAAGAGGAAGATTTAGCTCATCTTGATGAAAGCGGAATTGTCAAAATAGGAACATATATAAAGCCGGGTATGATAATAGTAGGAAAAGTAAGTCCGAAAGGCGAAATAAAACCTACTCCCGAAGAGAGACTTTTAAGAGCTATTTTTGGAGAAAAAGCAGGTCATGTTGTAAATAAATCACTATATGCAAAATCCTCAACGGAGGGTGTTGTTATAGATGTGAAAATTTTTACAAAAAAAGGATATGAAAAAGATCCGCGAGCTGTTAAAGCATTTGAAGAAGAAAAAAAGAGATTGGATCGTGATCATCTTGACAGACTTTTGATGCTTGATCGTGAAGAGATACTAAAAATCAATTCTCTTTTATCAAAAAATCCTCTTGAAACTGATGCCAAAATAGGCTCCAATGAGTATAAAGCGGGTGATTTGATAAAAAAAGCTGACTTGGAAAATGTAAACAGATTTGCACTTAATTCTCTGGTAAAATCTTTTTCAAAAGATATTCAAGATGAATTCAATCATATAAAAGAGTATTTTCAAAATGCAAAAAAAGAGTTAAAAGAAGAGCATGATGCAAAACTTGATGTTATAAAAAAAGATGATATTCTTCCAAGCGGTGTTGTAAAGCTTGTAAAAGTTTATATTGCCACAAAAAGAAAATTGAAAGTAGGCGATAAAATGGCGGGAAGACACGGAAACAAAGGTATTGTTTCCAATATAGTTCCCGAAGTTGACATGCCTTATTTAAAAGATGGAAGAAGTGTTGAAGTATGCTTGAATCCTCTTGGTGTTCCAAGCAGAATGAATATAGGTCAGATTTTAGAAATTCATCTGGGTCTTGCGGGAAAAAGATTGGGCGATCAAATAGAAGAAGTTTTTAAGAAAAAGCAGGGTGAATGGCTTAAAAAACTAAGAGAAAAAATGAAAGAGATAAGCAAAGTTGCAAAGTTGACTACACCTGAATTTTTAGATGGTTTGAGTGAAGAAGAGTTGTTGGCTTATGCAAGAGATTGGTCAAAAGGTGTTAAATTTGCTACTCCTATATTTGAAGGTGTCAATGAGGATGAATTTAAAAAATTATTTGAATTGGCAAAAATTGATATGGACGGCAAGACTGAACTTTATGACGGAAAAACCGGCGAAAAAATGGAAGAAAGAGTCAATGTAGGCTATATGTATATGCTTAAACTTCATCACTTGGTTGATGAAAAAGTTCATGCAAGAAGCACCGGACCTTATTCTTTGGTTACTCAGCAGCCAGTTGGAGGTAAGGCACTCTTTGGCGGTCAGAGATTTGGAGAGATGGAAGTTTGGGCTCTTGAGGCTTACGGTGCTTCACATACTCTTAAAGAGATGCTCACAATAAAATCAGATGATGTAGAGGGACGTGTAAAAGCTTACAAAGCACTCACAAGAGGAGAAAATGTGCCTCAAACCGGAATTCCGGAGACATTTTTTGTTTTGACAAATGAACTTAAATCATTAGCGCTTGATGTTCGTATATATAAAGAGGAAGATGAAAATGAAGAAAATGGTTGAGATAGAGATAAACGAAGAAAATAGACCAAGAGACTTTGACCAGTTTCAGTTGAGATTAGCAAGTCCCGAGACTATATTGTCTTGGAGCTACGGCGAAGTTAAAAAGCCTGAAACCATAAACTACAGAACTCTTAAACCGGAGAGAGACGGACTGTTTTGTGCAAAAATATTTGGTCCGATAAGAGACTATGAATGTTTGTGCGGCAAATATAAAAAAATGAGATACAAAGGTATCAAGTGTGAAAAATGTGGTGTTGAAGTTATAAGTTCAAAAGTAAGAAGAAGCAGAATGGGACACATAGAGCTTGTTACTCCCGTAGCTCATATATGGTATGTAAATTCTCTTCCAAGCAGAATAGGAACGCTGCTTGGTGTAAAAATGAAAGATTTGGAAAGAGTACTGTATTATGAGGCGTATATTGTTAAAAATCCGGGTGATGCGTATTATGATAATGAAAATAAAAAACCTGTTGCAAAATATGATGTTTTAAATGAAGAGCAGTATCAATCTCTTATAAAAAGATATGAAGATAGTGGTTTTGAAGCTTATATGGGCGGTGAAGTTATACGGGATCTTTTAAGCAATTTGGATTTAGTTGAGCTTTTGGAAAATTTAAAAGCCGATATAGAAGCAACAAATTCCGAAGCCAAAAAGAAAACTATAATAAAAAGACTTAAGGTAACGGAAGCATTTTTAAACAGTGGAAACAAACCTGAATGGATGATGATAACCGTATTGCCCGTGCTTCCTCCTGATCTTAGACCATTGGTTGCACTTGACGGCGGTAAATTTGCAGTCAGCGATGTAAATGATTTGTATAGAAGAGTAATAAACAGAAACAGTAGACTTAAAAGGCTTATGGAGCTTGATGCACCTGAAATTATCATAAGAAATGAAAAAAGAATGCTTCAAGAAGCTGTTGATGCTTTGTTCGATAACGGAAGAAGAGCCAATGCCGTAAAAGGCGCCAATAAAAGACCTTTAAAATCACTTAGTGAAATTATCAAAGGAAAGCAGGGAAGATTTAGACAAAATCTTCTTGGTAAAAGAGTTGACTTTTCAGGAAGAAGTGTTATTGTTGTCGGACCGAATTTAAGAATGGATCAATGCGGACTTCCTAAAAATATGGCATTGGAGCTTTTTAAACCGCATCTTTTGGCAAAGCTTGAAGAAAAAGGTTATTCAACAACAATAAAACAGGCCAAAAAGATGATAGAAGCAAAAACAAATGAAGTATGGGAATGTCTTCAAGAGGTAGTTGATAACTATCCTGTTATGCTTAACCGTGCTCCTACACTTCATAAACTTTCTATTCAGGCATTTCATCCCGTTCTTATAGATGGTAAAGCCATAAGACTTCATCCGCTTGTTTGTTCCGGATTTAATGCTGATTTTGACGGTGACCAGATGGCAGTACATGTACCGCTCTCACAAGAAGCTATTGCAGAGTGTAAAATATTGATGCTTAGTAGTATGAATATCTTGCTTCCTGCCTCAGGAAAAGCTGTCACGGTTCCTACGCAGGATATGATTTTAGGTACTTATTATATTTCGCTTGAAAAGGTTGGCGTTAAAGGGGAAAACAAGCTTTTTGCCAACATAAATGAAGTTATGATAGCCATGGAAGCGGGACTTTTGGATACTCATGCAAAGATAAAAACCATAGTTGACGGAAAAATAACATTTACAACAGCCGGTAGATTGATAATAAAATCAATTTTGCCTGATTTTGTTCCTGAAAGCTTATGGAATAAAATATTAAAAAAGAAAGATATAGGTATTTTGGTAGATTATGTATTTAAAGAAGGCGGATATGAAATAACTGCTGAATTTTTAGACAAGTTAAAAGCACTTGGTTTTAAATACTCTACAAAAGCCGGAATTTCGATATCTATAGATGATATAAAAACTCCTGAAAGTAAAGCCGGATATATAAAAGAAGCAAAGAAAAAAGTTATAGAAATTCAAAAACAGTTTCAAGCAGGCTTACTGACCGAACAAGAGAGATACAATAAAATTATTGATATTTGGACAGATACGAACAATACTCTTGCTAGTGAAATGATGAAGCTTGTGGAAACCGATAAAGATGGATTTAACTCAATTTATATGATGGCCGATTCCGGTGCAAGAGGTAGTGCCGCACAGATAAGACAGCTTTCCGGTATGAGGGGATTGATGGCCAAACCTGACGGTAGTATTATTGAAACTCCTATTATATCAAACTTCAAAGAGGGTTTGAATGTATTGGAATATTTTATATCTACTCACGGAGCAAGAAAAGGTTTGGCAGATACTGCATTAAAAACCGCAAATGCCGGATATTTAACGAGAAAGCTTATAGATGTTGCACAAAATGTAAAAGTTACCATGGAAGATTGCGGAACTCATGAGGGTGTCGAAATAAGTGATATTACTTCAAACGGTGATTTGATAGAAAGTATTGATGAGAGAGCTCTTGGAAGAGTTCTCGCTGAGGATGTTATTGATTCTATTACAAATGAAGTGCTTTTTAGTGAAGGAACTTTGATAGATGAGCAAAAAGCAAATACTTTAAAAGAAGCAGGAATCAAATCCGTAGTTATAAGAACACCTATAACTTGTAAAGCACCAAAAGGTGTATGTTCTAAATGTTACGGCTTGAATCTGGGAGAAGGTAAGCTTGTAAAACCCGGTGAAGCTGTTGGAATTTTATCAGCCCAGTCAATCGGTGAACCCGGAACCCAACTTACCCTAAGAACTTTCCATATTGGAGGAACAGCGTCAACTGAGGCTCAAGACAGACAAGTTACAGCTAAAAAAGAGGGTTTTATAAGATACTATAATTTAAAAACATATCAAAATAAAACAGGTAAACTTATAGTTGCCAACAGAAGAAATGCTGGAATTTTACTCGTTGAGCCAAAAATAAAATCAACTATCGAGGGCACTATAGAGATAGTAAATATACATGATGAGACCAATATTATTATAAAAAATGATAAAGAGAGCATCAAATATACTCTTAGAAAAAATGATATAGCCAAACCTAATGAGTTGGCAGGTGTTGGCGGTAAAGTTGAAGGTAAATTTTTAATTCCGTATAAAAACGGAGATAAAATTGCAAAAAATGAAAGTATAGTTGAAGTCATTAAAGAGGGATGGAATATTCCAAACAGAATACCGTATGCCAGTGAACTTAAAGTTAAAGATGGAGAGCCTGTTGTTCAGACTATAACCTCAAAAGCATCAGGTATTGTAAAATATTACAGATTGACCGGAGATTATTTGGAGAGATTCAATGATATTGAAAAAGGACATAAGGTTGTTGAAAAAGGACTTTTTGCAGTTATAGCCGATAATGAAGGTAGAGAAGCAATAAGATATTATTTGCCCAGAAACTCAATAATCAATTTTGAGGATAATTCACGAATTACAAAAGGCGACAAAATTGTTGTTCCTTCAAGCAATGAACAAATGGTCATAGCCGAATGGGATCCTTATTCAACTCCGATAATTGCCGAAGAGAACGGTGTTATAACTTTTGAAGATATAACACCGGGTATTACGGTTGATGAGCAGTTTGATGAATTGACAGGTCAAAGCAGGCTTGTAGTAAACGAATATCTTCCAAGCGGAGTTAAGCCTACACTTGTTTTAGCAACTGACAAAGGTGAAATATTGAGATATCAGTTAGAGCCGAAAACTGCTATATTTGTTCAAAACGGTACGAAAGTTGCACAGGCAGATATCATAGGCAGAACTCCTAAGGCTGTTGCGAAATCAAAAGATATAACAGGAGGTCTTCCAAGAGTCAGTGAACTTTTTGAAGCAAGAAGACCTAAAAATGCTGCTGTTATAGCTGAAGTTGACGGAACTATCAGATTTGGTAAGCCACTTAGAAACAAAGAAAGAATTATCATAGATACACCTGTTGGAAAATCGTATGAATATCTGGTTGATAAAAATCATCAAATTTTTGTTCACGAAGGTGAATTTGTTCATGCCGGTGAGCAGTTGACCGACGGTGTTATTTCCAGTCATGATATACTAAGAATTCTTGGAGAAAAAGCACTTCATACCTATATCATCAGCGAAATTCAACAAGTTTACAGATCTCAAGGTGTTGCAATTAACGATAAGCATATTGAAGTTATTGTTTCTCAAATGCTTAGACAGGTAAAAATTGTTGATAGCGGTAATACAAAATTGATTGTCGGTGATTTGATAAGCAGAAGAAAATTCAAAGAAGAGAATGAAAGAATTATTAAGATAGGCGGAGAGCCGGCTATCGCTGAGCCTGTACTCCTTGGTGTTACAAGAGCGGCTATTAGCAGTGATTCAATTATTTCATCAGCATCATTTCAGGAAACTACAAAAGTATTAACTGAAGCCAGTATTGCAGCAAAAATTGATAATCTTGAAGACTTGAAAGAGAATGTAATTTTGGGAAGAACTATTCCGGTTGGAACCGGTTTGTATAAAGATAGAGAATTTAAAATAAATCCCAAAGAAGCTGTTTAAAACAAGGGTGATAGACGGTATATACTTTATGATAGCTTAATTTAATTAAAATAAAAGCTATAAAAAGATAAAATACCGTCTATTTTTGGATAAAACCGAAAAATAAATTTTAGAAAAAGGAATAGATGTGCCTACCATCAATCAATTGGTAAGAAGAGAGAGAAAAAAGGTGATTAAAAAATCAAAATCACCCGCACTTGTTAAATGTCCTCAAAGAAGAGGTGTTTGTACAAGAGTTTATACTACAACTCCAAAAAAACCTAACTCAGCTTTGAGAAAAGTTGCTAAAGTTAGATTGACAAGCGGATTTGAAGTTATTAGTTATATTGGCGGTGAAGGTCACAACCTTCAAGAGCACTCAATCGTACTTGTAAGAGGCGGAAGAGTGAAAGATTTACCCGGTGTTAAGTATCACATTGTCAGAGGTGCGCTTGATGCTGCGGGTGTTGCAAACAGAAAAGTTGCTAGAAGTAAATACGGTACGAAAAGACCTAAATAACATATAGCTAAACAGGTTAAGCTTTCATTGGCTTATACTTGAGTAAATTTTAAATTGAAGGAATATAAATGAGAAGAAGAAGAGCACAGGTCAGAGAAGTACTGCCTGATCCTATATACAACAGTAAAATAATCACAAAATTTATCAATTCACTTATGAAAGACGGTAAAAAAAGTATTGCCACCAAAATTTTTTATGATGCATTGGAAACTATAGAAAAAAAAGGTGAAGAAAAAGGTATTGATGTTTTTAATGCCGCGATAGACAATATAAAACCTGTAATGGAAGTTAAAAGTAGAAGAGTAGGCGGTGCTACTTATCAAGTTCCTATAGAGGTTAGACCGGCACGTCAACAATCTTTGGCAATCAGATGGCTTATAACATATGCAAGAAGAAGAAGCGAAAGACTTATGAAAGACAGACTTGCAAATGAGCTTCTTGATGCAGCTAACAGCAGAGGCGCAGCTTATAAAAAGAAAGAAGATACTTATAAAATGGCAGAGGCAAATAAAGCATTTGCTCATTATGCATGGTAATAAAAGGAATACACAATGGCAAGAAAAACACCCATACAAAGAGTTAGAAATATAGGAATTGCTGCTCACATTGATGCAGGAAAAACCACTACAACAGAGAGAATTTTATTTTATACCGGTATAAGCCATAAAATTGGTGAAGTACATGATGGTGCTGCTACAATGGATTGGATGGAGCAGGAAAAAGAAAGAGGAATTACAATTACTTCTGCTGCTACAACATGCTTTTGGAAAGATCATCAGATAAATATTATTGATACTCCCGGTCACGTTGATTTTACCATAGAAGTTGAAAGAAGCATGAGAGTGCTAGATGGTGCTGTTGCCGTATTTTGTGCAGTTGGAGGAGTTCAGCCCCAAAGTGAAACGGTTTGGAGACAAGCAAACAGGTATGAAGTGCCAAGAATGGTATTTGTTAATAAAATGGATAGAGTAGGTGCGAACTTTTATGAAGTTGAAAGACAGATAAAAGAGAGATTAAAAGCCAATCCTGTTCCGATTCAACTTCCAATAGGTGCAGAAGATAATTTTAAGGGTGTGGTTGACTTGGTTGAGATGAAAGCTTATGTTTGGGAA
>Ga0256914_1001664_pt1 | contig 19570 bp, 18 predicted proteins | sample HulkmetaG_FD_191571 | JGI IMG/M metagenome (GOLD analysis project Ga0256914, IMG submission 191571) | Hydrothermal chimney microbial communities from Main Endeavour vent field at the Juan de Fuca Ridge, Pacific Ocean - Hulk | ecosystem: Environmental > Aquatic > Marine > Hydrothermal vents ... | reverse complement strand
AGACGCAACAGATCCTGCAGATACGCCTGATTCGCCGGGTTGTGCGGCCCCGGAGGCCCGGTCACCACCAACGCAGCCTGGGGATGGGTCGCGCGCAATGCGGCCAGCACCCGCAGTGCGAAGGCAATGTTCTTGCGGCGGGTAATGCGGGCTGGCAACAGCAACAGGGGCGCGGCATCCCACAAGTTGAGTTGTGCGACCAACGTTTGGGTCAGGGGCTCCAACTTGTAGAACGCCTCAGGATCGATGCCAGGCGGGATCACGGCCACGGCATCCAACGGCAACCCCAGCGTCTCCGCCAGCAGCCGGGCCCGAGGGGGCGAAATGGCCACATAGCGGGTGCGCGGCCATGGCGTGCGCAGCAAGTCCCACGGCTGGCCGGGGTGCAAGGCCGGAAGATAACCTTCGTCGGCCCAGGCGAAGTCATGACACCAGGCGACCAAGCGCGGGCCGCGCGCATCGCGCGCTTCGGCATATAGCGCGGCGGTCAAGGCCAGGTTCTTGTGCAAAGTGACCACGTTGTGCGCGACCACCACATCGGCGATGGCCAACAAAGGCCGCAGTTGCTCGCGCAGGCGCGCGCGCAAGGCAGCGAACGCGGGCGGCACCCGCCCTTGGGCCAGTTCGGCTTGCACGGCCAGCACTTCGGGATGCCGCGAGTCCATCAAAGGCACCGCGTGGAAGACCGCGCCCGGAATCTCGGGGCCACCGCGACCAGCCGCGACATGCACCCGAAAGTCGAGCGCGGCCAAATGCCGAGCATGCTCGCCAATGGTCTGCTCAACGCCGCCCACCACAGGCGGCGCGGCATAATGCAGCATCAGGACGGTCGTCACGGCGCGCTCCTGCTGCCCTGCCATACGCGCGAGGCGCCCCTGGGCCCGCGCGCCCACCTCCTGTGGGCGTGGGCAGGGCTGCACCCTTATCATACCCGAAGTTGAAAGGCGCAAAAGATGGCAAGCGGCCAAGCCCTCAAATGCAAGCCACCACCCCGCCGCGCGCGGGGCGCGGGCTGCAATCTGGCCTCTTCCGCCCAGCCTTGACAGGTGGCCCCTCATGTGTTATAAACCCGAACAGATGTTCGCCTGACTCTTTGGGAGGGAAATCATGCCGCGGCAGCGAGAACCTGGTGTATTGGACGAATTGGACCGGCGTATCTTGCGTTTTCTCATCGAATACTACAACGAGCACGGCCGCTCGCCCACGGTGCGGGAAATCATGGCGCATGTGCCGGGCCTATCGTCCACATCGGTGGTCAAATATCATCTCAAACACCTCAAGGACGCGGGGCGCATCGACTATCCGCGCGGCATTGCCCGGGGCATTGAGGTGCAAGATCTGCCCCGCATCAAAGCCGTGCCCAAAGTCGGCTACATCGTCGCCGGCCAGCCCATTGCGACCGCGGGCGTCACCGAAGCCGAGGCCGAAGAATGGGTCTCGGTGCCCCAAGATTGGCTTCCTCACCCCAAACGCCGTGTCTTCGCGCTGGAAGTGCGCGGGGATTCTATGATCGACGCGTCCATCCACGACGGCGACATCGTCATCCTTGAGCCGGTCACGCCCGACGATGTGCGCAACGGCGACATGGTCGCCGCGTGGATCAAATCTGAGGGCGAGACGACCCTCAAGTGCTTCTACCGCGAAGGGGACACGGTACGCCTGCAACCCGCGAATGCGGCATACCAGCCCATCCGCGTCCCCGCGGCGGATGTGGAAATTCAAGGGCGGGTGGTGGCCGTGCTGCGCCGCGTGCAGGGGTGCGGCCTCGGCCGAAGCAGTGATGCGGGCCCGGCTTGAACCGACCCGCGTCGCCATCGCGCGGTCAACCGTTGACCCACGCGCCGCACAGACGACGGTTCAGCGCGGCTCGGGCAGCGGTTTGCGCGGATGCCGCAAATCAAAGATGATGTATCCCTCGCCCTCGGCCACAACGGGATAGTACTCGGTCAAGATTTTCCGCAGCGCGGGTTGGCGCTCCCATTGGCCCATGGCCGTGACCAAGAAGTAATCATACCCTGCGGTCTTGTCGCGGAACAAATCCCACGCGTCCACCGTGCGGCCTTGCCACACCCGTTGCAGTTCCAACGTGGCCGCGGTGGGCCAAATGTCCATGGCTCGGCCGCCAAAATAGTTGAGCCGCAAGCCAAAGTCTTGAATCAAGCCAATGCCCTTGCCCGGCGGCAAGTGTGCGACCACCTCTTGCCAATACGCGGGCTCTGCCCGATAGTCTTTGGACGCCAACTCGCGCACCGCGGCGGCCGAGGCATAGACCACCGCGGCCAACACGGCCAACGCGATGGCCGCCTGAGCCCAGGCAGGGCGACGGCGCACTTCGGGCCACAACACCGCGGCCAGGCCAGCCAAACCCAGGGCTACCCACGGCAGCAACGGCAGATGGTAATAACTGTGGGTCATGCTCTGATAGGGCACCAACATGCCATACACGCCATACCCGACGGCCCAGCCCCACCCCGTGGCCCGCGCGCGGGGGTGCTCTGCCAGCGCCCAACCGACCGCGGCCGCGAACAGCCATGGCCCGCCCAAGTGTTCCACCAAATTGTGCAGCCAGCGCGCGTAGAACATGGGCGACAGCCAGAAACGCATCATGGGCGCGGTCCAAGTGCCGGCATAATCCAGCACCATGCCACGATACAAGCCGTAGAAGCCCACCAGGGCAGCCAACACAGCCCCGGCCGTGGCCCACACGTCCTTTCGCCGCAGCGCGCGACGCAGGCCAAAGCGCTGCCACGTCAGCCCCGCGGCCGCGCCGCTCAAGGCGAACACCGCGTAAGGCTTGACCAGCACCGTGACGACGCTGAGCACCCCCATAGTCCAGGCGCGGCGCGGGGCGGGAGATTCAGCCCACCGCTCCCACGCCCACAGGGTCCAGACCAAACACAGCAGCATGAGAGGGTCGGGCTGGAACGAACGGCTGGCCAGCACCGCGAAGGGCAAGAAGAGGAAGTAAAGGGGCGCGGCCAGCCCGGGCCACGGGCCAAACCACCGGCGGGCCAAGACGTAGAGCCCCACCGCGGCGCCGCTCCAGAAGAGCACGGTGAAGATACGCGCCACCCAGAGGACCTCGCGGCCCACCGCCAAATACACCAGCGCGGTGAGCGCGTCGGTCACCGGCGGTTCCAAGGGCTGAATACGGCGGTACAGCCCTTCGGCCCACTCCTTTTGCTCGGGCGTGGCCGCGGGGTTCCACTGATAATACAGGTACCGCGCGGTGATCGCGCCCCGCAACTGCCGCAAGGGGTGAAACTCCAGCGGCGGGTCGGTCAGGTCATAGAACCGCACCGCCAGGCCCAGCAGCAAGGCCAAAAGCAACAGCAGCGTAGGAAGCCGAGATGCGCGGCGCATCGTTGGTCCACCCAGCCCCAAGCCGAGCCGCGGCCTGGGCCGCGTGCGCTACGCGCGGCCCAAGTCCACCCAATATAAGGCCTCGCCTTTGGGGATGTCTCGCAGGGCTTTGGTGCCCACGACGCGGTCGATCTCCCACGGCTGGATGGCCCCCGGCGTATTGGGCCGGAGCACATCGATCATGTCACGGGTGAGGACTTCGCCCGCGCGGATGTCGCGCGCGGCCCGCAAACAGCGGCGCTGCACGATGTACGTCTCCTGCTCGTTGCCCGCGACGAACTTGTCCGCCGACCCCAACGCCCGCTCCAGGCGGCGGGTTTCTTCGACCATCAAGGCCCACTCGTCGGGGTTGGTGGCGAACTTGTGGTCTGGCCCTTCGCGGCTGTTGTCGTCGGTGAAGTGGCGTTCGATGACGCGCGCGCCCAAGGCCACCGCGCCCAGCACCGTGGCCAAACCTCGGGTGTGGTCCGACAGCCCCAGCACCGCGTTGGGCCACATGGTGCGGTAGGTCTTGAGCACATTCAGGTGGATATGGTCGAAGTTCGCCTCGCTGCCCGTGTAGTTGGTGTTGCACTGCATGAGCACGATTTGGTCGTTGACCTCCATGACCGCGCGCATGGCTCGGGCCACATCGCTGATGTCGGCCGCGCCCGTGGCCATGATGATGGGCTTACCCTTGCTGGCCATATAGACCAGCAACTCGGGCCACGACATCAGCCCCGATCCGGCCTTGAACACTTCCACATACGGGTCGATGTGGTCCACCGACCCGAAGTCATAGGGTGACGAGAAGAAGTCGATGCCCACCTTGTCGGCTTCTTCTTTGAGGATGGGCGTCCAATCCCACGACAGCGACGCCTCTTCATAGACCTGGTACACGGGCTTCTTCCACTCGGCTTGGTGCGAGAGTTGCCGGCCCAACGCGCGAAAGCCGTAATCAGACACGATCTTGGGCGCGCGAAAGTGCTGAAACTTGACCGCGTCCGCGCCGGCCTCCTTGGCCAGGCGGATGAGCATCTTGGCCCGCTCCAGCGAGCCGTCGTGATTCGCGCCGATATCGGCGATGAAATAAGTGGGGTGTCCGTCACCGATCCAGCGGTTGCCAATGCGAATTTCGGCCATGAGAGTCGCCTCCTGGGGTGCAGGGTTTGCGGTTTGGGGGAAGCCCTCCGGGCAGGGCCGGCGGCGCGGCGCGTGCCACCGCGCTCCCCGCGGGCCCACGCGGAGCCCGTCCCCCAACACGGCAGGTTAACGCCCGAAATAATCCACCGTCCGAGCCAACACTTCGGCCTGGCGTTCCATTGTAGCACGGTCGTAGTAGTTGGTCGGCAATTGAATGAGCCGGGGCTGCACCTCCTCGGCCACGGGGCACAGGCCGGGCTCGAAATCTTGCCATTGATACGCGGCGAACTTGCGGCCGCGAAAGGCGGGTTCCAAGTAGTTGAGACGCCACGCGCCGTAAAAGGGTTCACCACCCAGTTCCAGATACTTGCGCCGAAAATCGTGCCATGTGATGTCGTCCCGGTCCAATTTGAGCACATAGGTCCAATACGAGTGGCCGTAACCCGGGGGCACCTCTTGGGGCGTTAGCCAATCGACGCCGTCGATGGCCTGCTGATACAGCCGGGCCATTTCCACCCGCCACGCCACCAATTCGTCCAGGCGCTCGGTCTGCTCCAACGCGACCGCGGCGGCCAATTCAGAGATGCGATAATTCCATCCCACGGTCACATGCCGCGCGTAGCCAGGGTCTTGGATCTCATCTTTGGAAATCTTACCCTCGCCCGCGCCCACCGCGGCATAACCCAAACTGCCAAAACGGCGCACTTTGTCGGCCAATTCGGGGTCGTTGGTGATGACCATGCCCCCTTCGCCGCTGGTCATGTGCTTGGAACTTTGGAAACTAAAACTCGCGGCATGGCCCAGCGTGCCCACCAAACGGCCTTTGTATGTGCCCAAGAAGCATTGGGCATCGTCCTCCAACACGAACAGGCCGTGCTCACGCGCCAGATCCATGATCGGGTCCATGTCGGCCGAGAGTCCATAGATGGCCACGGGGATGATGGCTTTGGTGCGCGGCGTAATGCGCTCAGCCACCGACGCGGGATCCAACGTCCAAGTGCGGGGGTGGATGTCCGCGAACACGGGGATGGCGCCGGCATGCAGCGCGGCAAACGCGGTGCTGGCCATGGTCAGCGGCGGGACGATGACTTCATCGCCGGGACCAACGCCGGCCGCGGCCAAGGCCGCGTGCAAGGTCGCGGTGCCGTTGACGAAAGAGATGGCATAGCGCACACCAAAGCGCTCGGCAAAGGCTCGCTCCAAGCGGCCCATCATGCCCGCGGAACGCGAGCCAAAGAACTCCGAGCGCAGCACCTCGCACACATATTGATACGCGCGGCTGCTGATACGATCGATGCGTTGAATCATGATCTGCGTACTCCTCGGCAGAAAGGATGAAGGTGCCCTGAAGGACACATCACGACAAGGCCCAAGCCAACAGGCCCCGCCAGGCTTGCCGCGCTTGGGTTTCGCTGCGGGCCCGCCACGCGGGGTCGGGCGGAGCGAACAGGGCTTGGAATTCGCGTCGCACCCAAGCCGCGACCGCCTCCGAAGCGGCGCCGTAATGGTACATTTGATTTTCCAGCACCAAGGCGCGCAGACTGCGCAGTTGGGCCGCGGTGCTGAGGCCCAGCGTGCCGAACTCAAACGCCAAAGTCGTTACCTCGGTGCGATGGCGCGCGGCCTGGCGCCGCACGTCTTGCCCCCAATCACCCCGAATGGGATACACCGCATCGCTCGCCACCCGCGTGACCGGCCGATAGCCCAGCGCGGCTTCCAATTCGGCCTCGCTGTGCGGCTCACCCTGCGGGAAGATCAGACTCAGCACCCCAGCCTCGCCATAGCCGGTGTGCATGTCCACATGCAACACCCGCGGATGACGGGCCAACACGGCGTCCATGACGGCCCGCACGGCCCGAGTTTCGGGTTGCAACTCGCGGCCAGTGAAGAAGATGCCCTGCGGATACGTGGATTGCCCTTGCAGCGACGCGGCGCGCAGCGCGGCCGCGCCCCCAGCACGGCGCAAGGCCAGCAGCCCACGCAGCCAAAAACGCCAGCGGTCGCTGGCCTGCACCGGCCCCCGCGGGTTGAGAAATGATTGCAACGCGGCATAGGCCGGGTTGTCCACCGCGGGGAAGGGCTGCCCCGCGGCTTCGGCCACGAAGTTGCGGTTCAAGTCTACATTCGCGGCGTTGACCCGACGCCGATGGGCCATCCCCCATGGGTTGACCACGGGCAGCACATACAGGCTGGTTGTGGTCGGGTCCAACGCGGGGCTGAACTCCTGAAGGAACAAATCGAGCATCGCGGCGCCCACGTAGCCCTCGATGCCGTGCAGCCCCGCGCTGAGCACCACGGCCTGCCGTGGCTCATGCGTGGCCGGGGCCTCGATCCATTCCAGCACCGCGGGGGCGGGGCCATCCAAAGGACGGTGGTGCCAGCGCGCCTGGGGCCAACGGTCGCGCAACACCGCGGCCTGCTTTTGGAAGTGCTCCCGGCTCGCGGCATACGACGCGGGGTAAAAGGGGGCGGTCGTCATGGGGCGGCTCCTATGACGCTACCGGGGGGCGGCGGAACTTGCGCCAATAGCGCAGCACCCCCGCGGCCGACATCCACGTGGGATTGGCCGCCTCGTAGGCCCGGTGCAGGGTCTCGTCCACCCCGTCCCGGCGGTTCCACTCGGCCACCCACTGCTCCAAAATGCGGCGCATGGTGGGCTCGTCGGGTTCCGAGGGCATCACGCGCGTCAGCAGGGCCTCGACATCGTCCAACAACGCCTCCAGCCGGTCCAAGTGCCAGCGCACATCGTCGAAAGGCCCAAAGTGGGTGGGCACAATGAGACGGGCGTCCACCGAGCGCAAACGCTGCAGGCTGGCCCGCCATTGTTCCAAATGGAACTCAGGCGGCGGCATGGGCAAACGCATATGCGGCACGCCGGGCAAGCGCACGCCGCCCACATCGCCGGTAAACAGCACGCCTTGGTCGGCCCACCAATAGGCGAAGTGATGCCGCGCGTGGCCGGGCGTGTCGAGGGGCACGAAGGTGTGCTCGCCAATGCGCAGCGGCTGGCCGTCTTGGGGGATATTCACCTGAGCCTCGGGCACGGGCAAGAATTCGCCCCACAGCCGCTCCATCTGGTCTCCGTAAATGCGCCGCGCGGAGGTCAGCAAGCGCTCAGGCGCCATCATGTGGGGCGCGCCAATGGGGTGCACGTGCACCCGCGCGCCGTGCCGGGCCAGAAAGCCCGCCGCGCCCGCGTGGTCCAGGTGGATGTGGGTCAGCAGCACATCGGTGATGTCGTGCAGCCCATAGCCGTGCGCGGCCAGGGCTTGCGTCAGCGCCTCCGTCGTGCTGCCAGGCCCGCTCTCGACCAGCAGCGCGCCCTCGCGGTGCGGAATGAGATACACGGCAATGGCCCGCGGGGTGCCCAAAAAGTGCATATCCAGAGTGTAGAACGGTGCGGACATGGACGCTCCTTTTCGGCCAAGGGGGTGTGGAAATTATACGACATTCCGCGCCCAACGGCGCAAGTGCTCCAGACAAGGGCGGGTCATCTTGTGGCCGGCCTCGGCCCAGCAGTGGGTCACTTGCGCGCCGGCCTGCTGCAAACGGCGGACCATGTCTTCGGCCCGGGCCGCGGAGATGAGCGGATCGTGCCGGCCATGGGCCAAGAAGACGGGTTTGTGATGCCACGGCCGGGCAGCGACCAAGGCCTCCGCGCCGCGCGGCAAATAACCCATCAGCCCCGCGTACGCCGCGACCCATTGCGGATGGCGCAGGCCGACCACCGCGGCCGTCGCGGCGCCTTGACTAAAGCCCAGCCACAGCGCGCGCTCCCACGCGGCCGCGGGATAGCGCTGGCGCAACACTTGCAACCCTCGCTGCACCACCGCCTCGGCCGCGCGGTAATCCTCCACCGTGCTGCCGCGCACCCGGTCCGGGGGCAACCAACTGAAGCCCGTCCGCCCGTTGGGCGCGGCGCCGGGCGGCACCGGAAAAGGCGCGCGAAAGTAGGCGCGCCACCCCGCGGGCAGGAACGCGGCAATGGGCTCCAACGCGGTCTCGTCGCCGGTCCAGCCGTGCAACAGCACGAACGCGCGAGAGACGGGGGTGGTGGGCGGCACGACCCGGACCAACCCGCCGACATCCAAGGGCAAGCGCACTTCTGCGGCCGCAAGAGGCATGGTCACAACTCCAACACTTCGTCGTCTTCGGGCTGCCGTTTGGGGCGAGTGAGCCAACGCCGCCACGGGCGCAACGCACGCCGCAGCGCGGGCCAGGCCTGCTGGGCAGCAGCGCGGCCGCGCGCGATCACTTCGTCCGCGATCTCCGGGCCGGCCAACAAGCCCACATCCCCCACGGCTGGGGCGATGACCACCTCGGGCCGGTCATGACGCAAACGCCAATGGGTCAAATGCGCGCCGGCGATGTCCACCGAGCGCATGAAATAATTGAGGGCCTGCACATAGCGCAACCGCTGAATGGCTTTGCCAAAGACGGGCAAATCGGCCAAAAACTGCACGCCTTGGTCCGCAGCCAGTTGGTCGGGCCTGGGCGTCAGCACCACGGCCACGACGGGCAGGGAAGGCGCCAAGCGCCGGGCCAAACGCACGGGCACGTTGTCCAACACTCCGCCGTCCACCAGCAAATGCTGCTCGCCCCACGGCACCGGCGGGAAGATGCCAGGCACTGCAGCCGAAGCCAACACCGCGCGCACCACGGGCCCATGGCGCACATACACCAAACGGCCAGTGTGCAAATCCACCGCGGTCACGCCAAAGGGGAGCGGCAAATCCGCGAAAGTGCGCTCAGGGCCCAGGGCCTCGCGCAGCATGTGGGCGATGCCGGCCAAGCCCAAGAACGACGGCGGCGCGTCGTTTTCACGGCGAAAGGCCTCGTCAGGCGGCACGCTGCGGATGAACCCCTCGATCTCCGCGGGGGTGTAGCCCGCGGCCAACAACGAGCCCACGATGGCGCCCACGCTGGTGCCCGCCACCGCGGCCGGGCGCAAGCCGCGGCGAAACAGTTCGTCGAGCACGCCGATGTGGGCATAGCCTTTGGCGCCGCCACCGCCCAGAGCCAGGCTAAACGCGCCGCGCGCGGCCGTGGCCATACGCACCTCCTCACCCCGCGCGAATGCGGCCCTCGCGCAGCAGCCGATCTGCCAAGGCCCGCACCGCGCCATGGCCGCCGGGCTGGGGCAAAACCGCATCCGCGGCTCGCTTGGCTTCGGGGTGGGCATCGGCCACCACCGCGGCCCAAGCCACCACCCCAAAGCACGGGATGTCGTTAACATCGTTGCCGATGTAAATCGTCTCTTCGGCCCGAAAGCCGTGGTCCTGCAAATAGGCCCGCAAGGCCGCGGCTTTGTCGTCGATGCCTTGCAGCACGGGCAGGCCCAATTTGCGCGCCCGAGCCGCGACCACGGGGTTGGTTTCGGTGGACAAGATGAGCATGGCCGCCCCAGATTGCCGCAGCCGAGCAATGCCCATGCCGTCGCCGCGGTGGGCCGCCACGGCCTCACGACCGGTTTCGTCGACCCACACGCGATTGTCGGTGAACACACCGTCGAAATCGAACACGATGAGGGACACCTTTTCGGGCAATGGCCGCGGTTGACGGCCGGGCCATACCATGTCCAGGTCGCCATATACGGCCAAGTATTCGGCCCGCTCCCAATCGCGCGGGGTGTCCAAATCCACCGTGTAGCGCGGATCGATGAAGACGGGCAAAATGACCTCGCCGGTCATGGAATGCTTTTCCAACAAAGTGCGCGGATAGATGACATCGATGTGCCCGGTCTGCCAGTAAACCGGCGGCAATTGCTGCCGCGGCGCGTTGTAGGGTTCAGGGATGCCCGGCACGGTGAGCAAAGGGACCAAGCGACCGTCGGGGGCAACCCGCCACATTTTGTGCGGATTTTGCCCTGCGGGCACCACGCCGCGCGCCGAATCAGCCTCGGGGTGCTCCAGCAGCAAGCGCACTGCCCGATCGACCAAATCGCGCGGGCGAATGGGGCTGGTAGGGCGCAATTGGACGATGATCTCGGGGCGATACCCCTCATGCCGGGCCAACCACTCCAGCGCGTGCAAGAATACGGGCAGATCAGGCGTGTGATCCTGGGCCAAGTGGGCCGGCCGCAAGAAGGGCACTTCCGCGCCATACTCGCGCGCCACGGCCGCGATTTCGGGGTCGTCGGTTGAGACGATGACCCGCGTGACCGTGTCGGCTTGCCGCCCGGCCGCGATGCTGTACGCGAGCAAGGGATGTCCGGCAAAAGGCTTGATGTTCTTGCGGGGGATGCTCTTCGAGCCCCCACGCGCGGGGATGAGGGCCAACACTTCGGGTCGGGGCACAACGTCGCTCCTGGCCCCAGTAGGGGCGTGTTCTGATTGTACCGCGGATGAAGCCCCCAGCCCGAGGCGCACGGCCACGGCTTAGGAAGGCGCTCCCAGGGCGTCGGGCGCATTGCCCCCCCCAGCCCCCGGCGAAGCCAGAAAGCGCTGCACCAGGGGCAGAATGCGAGTCCACACGTCGGGGTCGCTGCGGAACCAATGGATGCGCGGATCCCGGCGGCGGAACCAGTTGGCCTGACGGCGTACGAACGTGTACGTGCGCCGCAGGATGCGGGCTTTGGCCTCTTCCAGACTCCAACGACCTTGCAAATAGCCGATGAGTTCCGCGTAACCGATGCCAGAAAGCGCGGGCAAATCGGGGGAGTAGCCCCGCGCCAGCAGCGTGCGCACTTCCTCCAGCCAGCCTTGGGCCAGCATGGCGTCCAATCGCTGGGCAATGCGTTGGCGCAGCACGTCGCGCGGCAACCACAGGCCCACCATGAGCACGCGATAGCGGGGCGGGCCTTTGCCTCGCTGCTCGGAGAAGCGGCGGCCGGTAGTGAAGATGACCTCCAGCGCGCGCACGGTGCGCCGCAGGTTGCGCGGCTGGATGCGGGCCGCGGCCGCGGGGTCCACCACGGCCAACCTGCGATGCAAGGCCTCAGGGCCCAGGCGCTGGCCCCAGGCTTCCAGCACGGCCCGCAAACGAGGCTGAGGCGGCACTCGGGGGATGCGCCAGTTCTCGACCACGGCCCAAACATATTGCCCCGTGCCGCCCACCAGCAACGGCACCCGCCCCCGGGCCCAAATGTCGTCAATGGCCGCGAAGGCCGCATCTTGATATTGGCCCAAGGACCATACTTCGTCGGGGTCGGCCACGTCGATCAGGTGGTGGGGCACGCGCTGCCGCTCTTCCCAGGTGGGTTTGGCCGTGCCAATATCCATCCCCCGATAGAGCAGCCGGGAGTCCGCGGACACGATTTCGCCGGCGAGGGCCTGGGCCAACGCCAAGGAGTGGGCCGTCTTGCCCACCGCGGTGGGGCCGACCAAAACCACGAGGGGCGGGCGTTCATTCGGGTCGGACATCGGTCCAATGCCGTACCTGGGGCGGTTGGGATGGATCGGGCCAGTACAGCGCGAGCACATCCAGCCGCCACGACCATTGGGCTTGGGGGTCGTGCTCGGCCAGATAATGCTCGGCTGCCGCGAGCATGTGGGCCAACTTACGCGGCGTAATGGCGTCCTCGGGCCAGCCAAAGGCGCGAGTCGTGCGCGTCTTCACCTCCACGAACACCACTTGGTCGCCGTCTTGGGCCACAATGTCAATCTCACCGTAAGGCGTGCGCACATTGCGGCCCAAGATGCGATATCCTCGCGCTTGCAAATAGCGCGCGGCCCAGTCTTCGCCTTGACGGGCCAAACGCTGCGTCGCGGGCATGGCCGCCCTCAATCGGCCGCGGGCGCGCGGCGTTGCTGCTGGCGATGCTTCACATACTCCCACAACATGGGGAGCACCGAGACCAAGATGATGCCCACCACCGCGTAATGAAAGTTGGTCTTGATGATGGGGATGTTGCCGAAGAAGTAGCCCAAGAAGAGAAAGCCACCCACCCACAAGAAGGCGCCCACCACATTGTAATGGATGAAGCGGCCATAGTTCATCGCGCCGATGCCGGCCACGAAAGGCACAAAGGTGCGCACGATGGGCACGAAGCGCCCCAAGACCACGGCAAAGCCGCCGTGCTTGTCATAAAAGGCTTGGGTGCGTTCCAGGTATTCGCGCTTGAGCACTTTCTTGAGCCACGGGTTCTGGGTATAGAAGAGCCGCAGGCCCACTCGGTGGCCGATCCAATAATTGACGGTGTCGCCCGCGATGGCGGCAGAAGTCAGCAGCACAAACAGCCACCAAACGTTCATTTGGCCCAGCGCGGCGAACGTCCCCGCGGCGAAGAGCAACGAATCGCCCGGCAGGAAGGGGGTCACCACCAACCCCGTCTCCAAAAAGATGATGGCCACCAAGAGGACGTACGTCCACGGGCCCAGCACCTCCAGCGCAGTGGTGAGGTGCTTGTCGAGGTGCAAGAACAGGTCAATGACGAACTGAAGCCATTCCGGCATCGAAAGCACTCCTTTCGAACAGGGAACCTCAAGCGGCCACAATAGGTGGTCGCCCCCGCGGTCGCGCGCTCGCGCGGCCGCATAACGGACCGGAATTATACCCCAATGTCAGGGCCCGCCCGCGCGGAGCCTGGGCGCGGCGCGCGGCCGGCCCGTGCCCGGCCAGCGCCATGCCAGTGGCCCAAGCCCGCCTATACCGACACGCGAAAAGCCCTCTCACCAGCCCGGGCCGGCGAGAGGGCCATTCGGCAATGACCGCGCGGCTCAGCGGTTCCAGTCGAACCAGGTCAACACCAGTTCGCGCGCGGCTTTGACCTCGTCCACGCGGCCGAAGGGCGTCGTGTGTGGCGCCTCGTGCAGCACTTGGGGATTTTCGCGCGCCTCACGCGCAATTTGCTTCATGGCCGCCACGAACGCGTCCAATGTGCGCTTGCTCTCGGTCTCGGTGGGCTCGATCATCAGCGCTTCGTGCACAATGAGCGGGAAGTAGTTGGTGGGCGGATGGAAGCCAAAATCCATCAAGCGCTTGGAAATGTCCAACGCGCGCACGCCGGGCGCGTCCTCCCAGCGACCTTCGGCCACGAACTCGTGCTTGCACAACCGGTTGTAGGGGATGTGATACGTGTCTTGCAGCAACACGCGCAGGTAGTTGGCGTTGAGCACCGCGTCTTCGGCTACTTGGCGCAGCCCTTCCGCGCCCATCATGAGGATGTAGGTCAAGGCGCGCACCATGACGCTAAAGTGCCCATAGAAGGCCTTGACCCGTCCGATGCTGCGTTTGGGCATCACCAGGCCGAAGGTGGGCAGGTCGTCCTCTTCGTCTTGGTCGACGATGGCCACGATGGGGCCGGGCAAGAAGTCCACCAAGTGCTCGGCCACGGCCACCGGGCCCGATCCTGGCCCGCCACCGCCGTGCGGCGTGGAAAAGGTCTTGTGCAGGTTCAGATGCACCACGTCGAAGCCCATATCGCCGAAGCGGGCAATGCCCAACAGCGCGTTCAGGTTCGCGCCATCGCCGTAGACCAGCCCACCCGCGTCGTGCACGGCTTGGACCACCTCGTCAATGTGCTCTTCGAAGAGGCCCAAGGTGTTGGGATTGGTGATCATCAGGCCGACCAGGGTGTCGTCGCATTCGGCCTTGAGTTTTTCCAGGTCGATGTTGCCCCGAGCATCGGAGGGGATCTCGACGACCCGCAAACCGCTCATGGCCGACGAGGCGGGGTTGGTCCCATGGGCCGAATCGGGCACCAAGATCTTGTTGCGTTTGGTGTCGCCGCGGCTGCGATGGTAGGCGCGCATGATGAGCACGCCGGTGAGTTCGCCGTGTGCGCCCGCGGCGGGCTGCAAACTCACGCCGGCCAAGCCGGTGATTTCCTTCAGATACTCTTGCAAATAATACATGAGGGCCAGCGCGCCCTGCACCGTTTCTTCGGGTTGCAGGGGGTGAACGTGGGCGAAGCCCGGCAGGCGGGCCATGTCTTCATTGATTTTGGGGTTGTACTTCATGGTACACGACCCCAAGGGGTAGAAGTCGATGTCGACCGCGTGGTTGAATTGCGACAAACGGGTGTAATGCCGCACCACGTCCACCTCAGACAGTTCAGGCAAGGGCAAATCGTCGCGCACCAGGCCCTCGGGCAGGTCCGCGGCGGGCACATCGGCCGCGGGGAACCGCACACCGCGCCGGCCCGGCGACGACAACTCCACCAACAGGGGCTCGCGAAGGGTGATCTCGCTCATGGGGATTCCTCCATCTCGGGCCGGGTCAAGCCGCGGCTTCGCGCGCGATTTCGTCCAGCGCCGCGGCCAGCAAGTCGATCTCGTCTTTGGTGTTCATCTCCGTCACCGCGACGAGCATGTGCCGATCCAGGCTGGGGAAGTCTTGCGACAAGTCGTAGCCGCCGAAGATGCCATAGTCGAGCAAGCGGCGGTTGATCTCGGCCACGGGCAAGGGCGTCTTGAGGGTGAACTCGTTGAAGAACGGCGTATCGGGGAAGGCCAATTCATAGCCCTCCAGCGCGGCCAAACGCTGGGCCGCGTAGTGGGCCTTGTGGTAGTTCAGTTCGGCCACCCGGCGCAGGCCATCTTTGCCCAGCAAGCCCAAGTACACCGTCGCGGCCAAAGCCATCAGCGCGTTGTTAGTGCAGATGTTGGAAGTGGCTCGGGCCCGACGAATGTGCTGTTCGCGTGCGGTGAGGGTAAGCACATAGGCCCGCTGGCCCCGGGTGTCCACGGTCTCGCCCACGATGCGGCCCGCCATCTTGCGCACATACTTCTTGCGGGTGGTGAAAATGCCCAGATAGGGCCCGCCAAAGGACAGGGGGATGCCCAAAGGCTGCCCTTCGCCGGTCACGATGTCCGCGCCCATGTCGCCGGGGGGCTTGAGCAAACCCAAGGCCAAGGGGTTGACCGCCACGCCGAAGAGTGCGCCTTTGGCATGCACAGCCTCGGCCAACGCGGTGAAGTCATATACCCGGCCGAAAAAGTCGGGATATTGCACCATCACCAGGCTGGTGCGCTCGTCCACCGCGTCCAACAGGCGCATGGGGTCCGCGGTCGGGTCGTCCGCGTGGGGCACCACAATCTCCCGGTCGGACGCGTCGTAGTATGTGTGCACCGTGGCCAAGGACTGCGGATGCAGGGCGGCCGAGAGCACGGCCTTGGGGCGCTTGCCGCGGAACACATGGTAGGCCATGTTGACGGCTTCCGCGACCGCGGTGGCGCCGTCGTACATAGACGCGTTGGCGACCTCCATGCCCGTGAGGGCGCACATCAGGCTTTGAAACTCAAAAATGGCGTGCAGCGTGCCTTGGGAGACCTCGGGCTGATAAGGGGTGTAGGCCGTGTAAAACTCGCCGCGCCGCAAGATGTGATCCACCACCGCGGGCACATAGTGATGATACGCGCCCGCCCCCAAGAAGGAGACGAAGTCCTTGACGGTCAAGTTGGCGTCTGCCAAACCTTGCATCTCTTCGGCCACTTCCATTTCGGTCATGGCCGGCGGCAAGTTCATTTTCGGATAACGGTACTTGGCGGGCACATCAGAGAACAGGTCCTCGATGCGCTGGACGCCGATAGCCTCCAGCATGGCCCGCCGCTCTTCAGGGGTGTGCGGCGTGTACATAGGCAACTCCTTGTGCGTGGCAGTTTAGTGTTCCCGCTCTTCGCAATATTGCTGATACGCGTCCGCGTCCATGAGTTCGTCCAATTCCGCGGGGTTGGCGATTTCCAGGCGCACCATCCACGCGTCGCCGTAGGGATCGCTGTTGACCACCTCGGGGGTGTCGGCCAGTTCGTCGTTGATGGCCACCACCGTGCCGCTCACCGGTGCGTACACATCCGCGGCCGCCTTGACCGATTCGACGGTGGCCACGATGTCGCCCTTCTGCACCTCATCGCCCTCGGACACGGTGATCTCCACATACACCACATCCGACAATTGCGCTTGCGCGTAATCGGTGATGCCGACAGTGCCGTCCTCGGGGTTGATCCATTCGTCGTTCTTGGTGTATTTCAGGTTGGGCAAAACCTTCCAAGACATGGCGAACCTCCTAATGGGTGTGGGATAAAAGCCGTTAGGCCGGCAAAAACAAACAGAGGGCACGCGCGGGCTTCAGCCCCCGCGCACCCTCTGTCAACAGGCCTGAGAGATGCGCGCCCAGAAGGCGCTTGCCCCGTCGGCGGCGCGGCCGCGGCCGCGCGCTCTCCAGAGGGTCCAGGCCGGCGGAGTCCTTTTGCCTGAGAGTTTCACCCGAGAGACTCGGGCTTGCCCCTTCGGCGCCCGCCGCAGCGGAAGACCGCTCGCGGGTCTCTCCCCCGCCGGCCGCGGCGGCGTTGGGTTAAATCCAACCTTGGCCGCGAGCGAACGCGGTCAATCCTGGCACTTCGGCCCACTTCCCTTGGTAGGCCTGATAAGCCATATAGGCTTGATAGATCCACGGCAACGGCAACAAGCACAAGCCGATCAGCGTCAATGAGAGCACGATCAGCACCAGGCCCACCACCACATTGAAGAGCAACGAGTTCACCGCGTGGAACTTGCGGAAGGGCCGAGCGCGCTGTTCTTCGACCAGCAACACATACAGCGAAATCAGGCCGCCCACAATGGGCAACCAGGCCAGCATACCCCACGTGCGATCGTCTTCGGTAACCGCTTGGGGGGCTGAAAAGTTCGGTTCGGTCATTTGATTCTCTCCTTACGCGGTCGACATAACCACGCCCGCGCGTTTTCATTATACCAGGCTCGCAACCCCGCCAGCACGGCGAGAGGCCAAAGGGGGCAAGCAAACGATGTAGAAGTCGACAAAACAAAAAGAAAATCTCCTGGGGAGAGGTATCAAGTCCACTTCCAAACCAAAGGAGATTCTCCAATGAATCTTAGCTGACCCGATGTGCAAGTTTTAGAAAGCAATAGCCTGAGCGAACTGCAGAGGAGAAGGGAGGCCTTGTTGCCAGGTGAAATATACAGCAAAGGTATGGGCCAGGATTTTACGCCACAAGCGGGAGCTTAGATGCCACGGGTCGCGTGCCCACACAGCCCGCAGATTGAGCCGTTGTACGATCGGGCTCAAGACCGTTTCAATCCGCCGGCGTTTCTGGGTGAGCCCGCGCGGTCAGGGGCAGCGTTCATGCTTGGCAGATTTGAAAGGGGGCAGCAGAGCGATGGGATGCTATTGCAGCTCAGTCCGCAAGCGGGGGCTCCAATCATTCCGGTCACCCAACAGCCAGCCGGGGGAGTAGGGCGCGAGTTCGGGCACCCAAGGGACGTCGTGTACATGGGCCGGGGCCAGTTCCACGCCCACGATGACTCCCGGCCAGGCTACACGCAAGTGTATTTGATATGCTGGAAAGGTGCCTCATCAACCGATGGCGCGATCATTTACGCCCATTCCCTTACTTCACTTGATTTTGTGTCAGGTAATCAGAATATCCCCATGTTTTTCCGCCAATACCCTTTTCATTTCAACCGTTCCGCTTCTGATTTTAAAATATAAAAAATCCAGTCACGCTTTCCCACTCGAATTTGATGGATAGGAATATATCGCTCTCGAAGACGATTCGCTCGCTGGGCTAGATCGGGTTGTTCATTCCATAGATCCCATATAGAGATCCCTCTTTTGAAAGTATCCACAATAAAAATAGGTTTGTTTCTCTCCAAATCAGACAAAAGCCGTTCCAGATGTTGCTCATAATTTGGAGCGTATGAAGGAGGGAAGACGACATATCTGGTCGGTGTGCGCCGTCGAGCCAAGACGTTTACCCGAATTTCACCCCACAAAAACGATGTTTCGGTGGGCTTTGTGTAACGCTGAATGAACTGGGATGCATTGACATATTCATGATGCTGGTACTTTTTGGTTTGAATCCACCACAAGCTTGTTTTAGGAACCAACGCGAGCCAAAGAGATGCGAAAAGCATACTCGCGGTTAATGCTTTGTGGCTAAGCGCAACAGATCTCCAATGTTTGAACACGAAGATAAGGCCGTAAGCACTCCAAAAGGCGAAAATTGGGACCAGATTCATGGCATAGTGCACTACTGCACGACGAGGCAAGGCGACAGCAATAATGTCGGCGACAAGCAAGCCAATATAAGGAATGAAAAAGTTTTTTTGTGATTTTTCACTGCTGTAAAATGCAACACTTACAGATAACAAGACCATCCAGATTATCCATGGCGGGAGAAAATACAGGAGCTGAACAAAGATTTCCCACCATGTTTTAGAGAATCCGGCTTGATGATACGACAAATTGAATACCACCACGGCATCCCAAAAGGCTTGTAAGGCATGATGTTTTTTCATATAAAGCAAAAAAGGAAACCAAATGCTGAGAAGACTAAGTAGCCAAATACCAAAGCTCTTCCATCGTTCTCGCGTCCCTCGGTAACGCAATGCATAGCCGAAAAGAAACAGTCCCCCTAAGGCGATATTCGGTCGGGACATTAAAAGAAACGCCGTGGTGCTCCCCAATAGAGCGAAATGAGGTAGCTGCCATTGGGGAATACTGGCTAAATATAAAAGTCCCACTTGCCAAGGTAGGGCAATATTTTCAGTCATGTTACGGATGTAGGTGTACTGAAAAGGAGCCCAAAAAGCCGGTAGCAACGCAATGACTGCTTTTTTGCCATATTGGTGATATAAGAGATATACTAATAGAAAGAAGGAAAAAGTGATAAGAATTGTTTCAATAAGCCAAGCCCCCGCTTGGCCACCGGTTAAACGGTATCCGATAGCATCAATAAGATAGATTAAGGGCGGTTTGTGATCCCATAAATCACGATAGGGAAGCAAACCTTCGTTCCATTGCCAACCAATATAAAGAAAAACCGCGGCATCAATAAAGGGTACCGGTGAAAAGGATGGCAAATGGGGGACAAGGAAAAATAGCGAGACTAATATACTCATCCCTAACAGCCAAAACGAATGAGGAATAAGTGACAATAAATTAGACAAAGAAAATCTTCTCATCTGGAAATACTCCTATTTCGTCAATAATATAGACGATAAGGTGCGCCACATCCTTATTTTACCAACCCCTCCTACATTGTACATTCTATCATCTAAACGGAGATGCAAGCCGTTACCGGTCTGCACCGCAAGAGCCTCCTTCGTTTGCTCCACAGCGACTTGCGCCGCAAGCGGCGTCGCCGCCAGCGAGGGCCTACCTATACCCAGGCCACGCAGGAAGTCA
>Ga0256914_1001663_pt1 | contig 19572 bp, 11 predicted proteins | sample HulkmetaG_FD_191571 | JGI IMG/M metagenome (GOLD analysis project Ga0256914, IMG submission 191571) | Hydrothermal chimney microbial communities from Main Endeavour vent field at the Juan de Fuca Ridge, Pacific Ocean - Hulk | ecosystem: Environmental > Aquatic > Marine > Hydrothermal vents ... | reverse complement strand
ACGAACTGTTAAAGGGGTAAATTTTGTAAATTTGCGTGATGCTGGTGATTCTATAGAGCTTGCAAAAGTTTATGATAATTCGGGGGCAGATGAATTAGTTTTTTTGGATATTTCTGCAACAGATGAGGGAAGAGAAACAATGGTTGCATTTGTAAAAAATCTTGCTAAAAATATTTCTATTCCATTTACAGTTGGAGGTGGAATTTCTTCGATGGAATCTGCAAAAAAAGTTATTTTTTCTGGAGCTGATAAGGTTGGTATAAATTCTGCCGCAGTACGAAATCCGCAAATTATAAATGATATCGCAAAAGAATTTGGAAATCAGGCTGTTGTTTTGGCTATTGATGCAAAAAAAACAGGTAATACAGAAAGTGGTTGGGAGGTCTTTATTTCTGGTGGAAAAAAAGAAACAGGTTTAGACTTGGTTGCATGGGCTATGAAAGGTGTAAATCTTGGAGCTGGAGAGATTTTATTGACTTCTATGGATAGAGATGGGGTTAAAAATGGCTTTGATATAGATATGTTAAATGCGATGGAAAGTGCAGTAGATGTTCCTATTATTGCAAGTGGGGGAGCAGGGAAAAAAGAAGATTTTGTAGAAGTTTTTGAAAAAACAAAAGTAACCGCTGCATTGGCTGCATCGGTTTTTCATTTTGGTGAAATTGAAATTCCAAATCTTAAAAAATATTTAGATAAAAATAATATTCCTGTAAGGGAAAGTGTGTAAATTAAAAAAATTATCGTTTTCTTCCACCTCTTCCAGATCCACTTTTTTTAGAATTTCGTTCACTGTGGCTATTTTTACTACTTCTACCTCCTCGTCCTCTATATTGAGAATTCTTAAAATTTTGACGTTTTTTTACAGTGTTAGATATTTCATGAGTTGTATGAAAGTCGTGTTCTTGGTCAATTTTTATTTTTTTTCCAATTAATTTTTGAATATCATTTATATATGCAACTTCTGTGGCATCGCAAAAAGATAGAGCAATTCCTTTGTTTTGAGCGCGACCAGTTCTTCCGATTCTATGAACATATGTTTCTGGTTCATTTGGAATTTCAAAATTAATTACATGTGAAAGTTGGTCTATATCAATTCCTCTTGAGGCTAAATCAGTTGCAACAAGAACTCTTATTTTTCCTGATTTAAAATCTTTTAAGGCATTTTGTCTAAAATTTTGTGATTTATTTCCATGAATTGCTGCGGCTCCAACTCCAATTTCATTTACAAAATCTGCAATTTTATTTGCCTTATGTTTTGTTCGTGTAAAAACAAGTACAGATTTTACTTTTCTGTTAAATAATATGTCTTGTAATAGTTTTTGTTTATTTGCTGTGTCGACCATAAATAATTTTTGAGCAACCGTTTCTGCAGTTGAAGAAACTGGTGCAACTGTTACGCGAATAGGGTCTTTTAGTAGTGATTTTGCAAGAGATATAATAGAATCTGGCATTGTTGCAGAAAAAAACAATGATTGTCGTTTTTCTGGTAATGCTTTAATTATTTTTTTTACATCATGTACAAATCCCATATCGAGCATTCGGTCTGCTTCGTCAAGTGTGAATATTTTTAAATTTTTAAGGCTAATAATTCCTTGGTTCATTAAATCTAATAATCTTCCTGGTGTTGCAGTTAATACATCAACACCTCTTTTTAAAGCAATAACTTGAGAATGTTGTTTTACTCCTCCAAAAATAACAGTATGTTTGAGTCCTGTTCCTTTTGAGTATTCTTTAATATTTTCATCAATTTGAATGGCAAGTTCTCGTGTTGGGGTTACAATTAAGCATTTAATTCCTTGTTTTTTCCATGCGCTCCAATCAGATCCATTGTTTCCTTTGTTTCGTTCTTCTAGTAAAATTTGAAGTGTTGGAATGGCAAATGCTGCAGTCTTTCCTGTTCCTGTTTGTGCACATCCCAGTAAATCTTTTCTTTTTAAAATGGGTAATATGGCTTGTTCTTGAATTGGAGTTGCATGCGTGTATCCTTTTTCTGCAATTGCATTTTGAATTGTTTTATCGAGTGGTAAATCTGTAAAGATCATATTTTTGTTGTGTTATAAAAGTGAAGTATGGATCATACGCCGAGTTCTGTTTTTCAGAGAAGAATCTATCTAGTTTTATATTTGCATATAAAATCGAGCAGTGGGTGATAAAAATTTAAATAGTACCATAAAAATTTTTATACACCATCCCACCTTGCTGAAATATTGGGGTTTACCATTCATCATTATTACTAATGAGAAATTTGCAAAAGCAAATCGTTTCATATCCTCAAGCATAAAAATGCAAGATTGCTGCGTCTCTGTGGCACTTTCCGTACTTTTTTCAAAGCCCCTTCCGTTAGAAGGCAATACTGGTATCTATCAGCTCGGACGTTCCTTTTGTGTTTATTCACAAATACTTCCCTCACCATACTTCAAGTTTACTATATAGAAATATATTATTTTTAGCAAAACATCTTGCAAAAAAATGCTTTTTATTTGACAATAAACACACTTTTTATAAAAAATTATGACTGAAAATACTGCGAATAATACGGAAGATGTAAATGTTGAAGGAGATGAAATAGAAGAAGAAAAGAAAAAACCAAAGAAGTTTCAAACACTTCGTGGTTTTCAAGATTTGCTTCCAGATTTTCAAGATTATTATACAATGATTAAAAAATCTGTTCGACATAGAGGGCGACAATCTGGATTTAAAAGAATTACAACTCCTATAATGGAAGAAACTGGTGTGTTTTCTCGTTCGTTAGGGGAAAGTTCAGATGTGGTAAGTAAGGAAATGTTTACAATGGAAAGTCGTTCTGGAAAATTGATGACTTTGAAACCAGAAGCAACCGCAGGAATAATGAGAGCATATATTGAGCATGGAATGCACACACTACCACAACCTGTTCAATTATATTCTATTGAGCCTCAATTTCGATATGATAGACCTCAAAAAGGGAGATTTCGGCAATTTCATCAAGTGAATTTTGAAGTTTTGGGAATTAAAGATGCATCAATTGATGCACAATTAATTCACATGTCATATAAAATTTTAGAAGATTTGCATATTGCAGATAGGGTTGATATTCAAATAAATACCTTAGGAACTGCAGAAAATAGAGAATCATATATGGAAGCATTACGAGATTTCTTTTTTGATAAATCTCAGCATTTATCAGAAGAATCTCAAGCTCGTTTAGAAACAAATCCTTTAAGAATTTTAGATTCAAAAGACGAAGATGATCAAATTCTTGTTTCTATGGCACCAAAATTAAAAGACTTTCTTTCTGAAGAAAGTAAAAAATATTATGAAACAGTAAAAGATTATTTGAGAGAATTAAATGTTCCATTTTATGAAAATGAAGGATTGGTGAGAGGGTTAGATTATTATTGTGATACTGTTTTTGAAATTTGGGATAAATCTCAAGGAGCTCAAAATGCAATTGGTGGAGGAGGGAGATATGATGGTTTAGCAGAATTGTTGGGAGGTCAAAAAACAGCAGGTTTTGGGTTTGCAATGGGGGTAGAACGAATTGTTGGACATATGAAGGATGCAGGAATTGAAGCATTTTCAAAAGATAAAGTTCATTTTTTTGTTGCACAACTGGGAGAAGAAGGAAAGAAAAAAGCATTAAAAATAACAACTAATTTAAGAGATTTGGGGTATCATGCGTTGGGAGGAATGGGAAAAAGTTCTATGAAAGCTCAGTTAAAAATGGCTGATAAATCGGGAGCTCGATGGGCGATTATATTAGGAGAAATTGAAGTTCGAGAAAATAAAGCAATTTTGCGAGATATGGAAAAAGGAAAACAAGAAATTATCCCTTTAGATGATATAGAGCAGACTGTTATTAGAATTTTAAATGAAACATCTGATACTTATACTTTAGGTGAATAAAAATATTAAATAATAAAAAAACTATGACAAATGTTGTAAATTCTCGATTTTTTAGTTCTGACGCAGGAATGCATTTTGCAAAAAATACTGTAAAAAAATTAAATGTAGAGCTTTCTGATTTAACAATTAAAAAATTTTCGTGTGGAGAATTTTATGTAAAATATAATGAATCGGTACGAGGAAGAGATGTCTTTTTATTTCACACTATTCGACCAGGAAGTATAAATGAGGATTTTATGCAATTATTTTTATTGTGTGATGCTGCAAAACAAAGTTTTGCAAAAGAAATTCATGTTATTCTTCCTCATTTTGGATATTCTAGACAAGATAAAATTCATGATGCAAGAGAGGGTATTTCTGCAAAACTTATGGCTGATTTATTGGTAAAATCAGGAATGGACCATATGGTTACTCTTCATTTTCATTCTGATCAAACTCAAGGTTTTTTTGATGTTCCTGTTGATAATGTGAATACTCAAAATATGTTTGTAAATTATTTTAAGAATATTCAAAAAGAAAAAAATATTTCTGACTTTATTGTTGTTTCTCCAGATGCAGGAGGGGCAAAATATGCAAAATCTTTTGCTGATAAATTAGGAGTAGAGTTAGCAATTATGCATAAATCTCGACCAAAACATAATCATGCAGAAATTAATGAAGTGGTAGGAAATATCTCTGCAAAAACATGTATTTTGGTAGATGACATGATAGATACGGCAGGAACAATTTGTGCTGCAAAATATGCATTACTTTCGAATGGTGCAAATTCAGATATATATTTGTGTGCTACTCACCCTATTTTTTCAGGGCCAGCAATAGAACGATTAAATAATGCAGACTTTAAAGAAATTTTAGTTTCAGATTCAATTCCATTAAAAGGAGATGTAAAAAATATTAATATTCTTTCTTCTAGTGAATTACTTGCAGATATTATTAAAAATACACTTGACCAAAAATCTGTATCAGAATTGTTTTAAGTTCATTATAAATATTTTAAGAAAATATATTTTCAATATCTTGTAATGTATTTATTAATGCATCAATATCTGAATTATCATTATAAATCCAAAAACTAGCTCTTACCGTCCCTTTTATTTTAAGGTAATGATGTAGTGGATTTGCACAGTGCATTCCTGCTCGTACTGCAATATTTTTTTCTGCAAGCATTATAGCAAGATCTGAATGATGAATATCTTTATGATAAAAACTAAGAAGAGAACTTCTATTTTTTTTATCAGTATCATAATTTTTACTTCCAACTATAATAAAGTTTGGAAGTCTTTTTGTAAATTGTTCTAGTGCATATTTTATTAAATTTTCTTCATGATTTTCTATATTTTGAAATGTGATTTTTGTTAAATATTTTATAGCAGAATGAAATCCAACAATATTTTCTATGCTTGGAGTTCCTGCTTCAAAACGAGTGGGGGAGTTCAGTAATGAATATTCTGTTTCGTGAACATCGTTTACAATACCTCCTCCAACTGAATATTGTGGTAAAATCTCAGAAATTTCATCTGATAATAACAATGCACCAATTCCTCCGGCTCCCAATTTATGGCCAGTTATAAAGATAGCATCGCATGAAATTTTTGAGAGTTCGTCAAAATTTATTTTTACATGTGGGGCACTTTGGCTTGCATCTATTGCAAAGTAAATTTTTGAATTTTTATTTCCAAATTCTTTTTCTCTGAATTTATTTATTTTTTGAATTATTTTTGCTATTTTTTTTATATCAAAAATTTGTCCTGTTACATTTGAGATATGTGCAGAAATAATAAGTCTTGTATTTTTTGTAATATTTTTTTCAAAATCTTCTTCATTAAAAATAGCAAAATTATTGTCTCTGTTGAGTTGAGGATATATATATGTAGATTTTACATTATTTTTATTTTGAAAAAGTGCAGGGAGTAAGCTTGAATGATGTTCTGAAATAGGCATTAAGATTTCAATATTTTTATTTTTCAAATCTGTATTATTTTGAATATATTGTAAAATTCCAGATGTAAAAATATTACTGGCTTCTGTTGCATTTTTTGTAAAAACTAAATTTTTTGCATTTGTTCCAAAAAAATTTGCAATATCATTTCGTGCATTTTCTATGGATTCTGTAGATTTTAATGACAAATTGTATGCTCCTCTGTGCACATTTGCATAGTCATGTTCGCAAAAATATTTTATATCATCTAATACGCATTGTGGTTTTTGACTACTTGCTGCAGAATCTAAAAAAATCAGATTTGGATTATTTTTAAAAATAGGAAAATCTTCTTTATAATTTTTATTATTATTTTTATATATTTTTGTCATTTTATAAAAAGTTAAATTTTTTAATTATCTATAATTTATCTATGATATTTTCTATTGTTATTAATCATAAAGCATCTGTAGATTTGTTCAAATAAAAATGTTCTGAATAAATCATGAGGAAATGTCATGCTAGAAAAAGAGAGTTGTAGCTGTGCTTCTTGTAAAATATTTTCAGATAAACCTAATGACCCACCAATTACAAATGTAATTCCTGCAAATTTATTTTCTATATCTTTTAATTTTTGTGCAAATTGTTCAGATGTAAAGCTTTTTCCTTTTACATGACATGCAATCAAAAATATATTTTTATTTTTATTAATTTTATTAAAAATTTCAAAAAATCTCTCTGCTTCTTTTTGTTTAATTTGTTCTTCGGAAATTGTTTTACCCATTTTTTCTTCTTTTAGGGGTATGTATTCAATTGGTGAAAACGGTGAAATGCGTTTAATGTATTCTTTTTCTAATTGAATAGAGTTTTTATTTGATGTTTCTCCAAATACAATAACAGTTGTTTTCATAGTAATAATTTTTTTATTTTTTTTGCTAAAATTTTAGCATTTTTTTCTACATTGATTTTAGCATTTTTAGATAAATCATCTTTTGCTTTAAAGACAATATCTGCATTATCAAAGTAAATATCTACTCGTTCTTCCCATATTTGTCTTATTTCATCTGAAATACTTATTTTATTGGTAAGAGAAGGTCTTTTATTTTTTGATTCTCTTTTTTCTAAACGGGTAATTAAAGTTTTAAAATTTACAAATAAAAAAACAGTAATAGAGTTTTTGTGTAAAATATCTTGATTTCGCTTAAATGTTATGGCTCCACCTCCAGTTGAAATAACAACATTTTTTTTTTGTGAAACTTCTTTGCAAATGTCATGTTCCAAGTCTCGAAATGTGTTCCAACCATGAATTTTAACAATTTCTGAAATTTCATTACCAGATTTTTTTACAATTTCATCATCTGTATCAATTTTTTTCCATTTCAATTCTTTTGCTAAGCATGATGCAAAGTGGGATTTTCCACATCCTCGCATTCCGATAAGTACAATTTTGTTAAACTTCATTATTTTTTATTATTATTTGCGTATGCATTGTATACTTGATCTAATTCATTTTTTGTAAATTGGAAATGTAGATGTCCTGCAGTTCCTTGTGCTGAAAGTTTGGCATATTCATTTTTAAGTTCAGATGTATTTAATCCTAATTCTTTAAGAAAATTTGTTACTTTATCAAAAGCATCAATATGAAGGCTTCCTTTTTTAAGGCTATAATCAAAAGCTACACCATCAGTATGTTTTGAGTGATATTTAATTTTATCATGATGAAAATCATCATTTACCGCAGCACTGTATTTAAACATATTTGGAAATTTATCTTCTAATAATTTCATTAAAATATATGTTCCTTTGTGTGTTGGTGATTTTTCAGTGTCTCCTCCATGTACAGTTTCAGAGCTTTTAAGTTCTAATTCTGCTTGTAATTTTTGATATGTTGTACTGTTTGGAATTATAAATTTTTCTTTCATTGGTGGAGATATGCTTCCTTTAAACATTCTAGAAATAGCTGTTTTTGTTTGTAATATCATTAGCTTACCTACTTCTGTTTCTATCTTTGATTTTTCAGGAATTACTTCTTTTGTTTCTTCTTTTTTTACTTTTTGAGCAAATTGAGGTGTTTTAGATGCTGTTGTGCTTCCAATATCATGATTTTTTTCATCGCTAAAGAAGTCTAAAATAAATTTAGGTATAAATGGTTTTATTGTACTCCACGTTTTTGATAAAAATTTTCCAATACCAGAGTCTTTATTTACAATTTCTTTAATTTTTGTAACATTTTTTTCATCAGCACCTGCTAATACTGCAAGGTTTGCAATATTATTCACTACACTCTCAGAAATATTATCATCAGTATTATTATTTTCTTTTGTACTTTTTATAGATGGAGTTTTTTTTTGTAATTTTGCTAAATCTGTTGTTGTATCTGTTGTATTTATATCAGTTGCAAGATTTGCAAGATTTTTTGTATCTATTTTAACTGTTGGTTTTTCAGAAGTTGGTATTTGCTCCTCAGTTATTTCTTTTGTATTATTATTATTTTCTAGTGAAGTCATATTTTAAAATTAAAAATTTATTATTTTGCTATTACTCTTACTTTACTAGAGAAATCTTTCGAATCTCCAGTTACTTGAATATATAATGAATATTCTCCTTTTTCTGATGGATTCCAAGAGAAACTAGCGAGTCCATTGGCTGGAATTTTGTTTCCATTTAATGAAAAAATATTTTGTTTTTTCCCACTTTTTTTTCGTGCCATAACTGAAATATTAACTCCTGATTTTCGCATTCGAGTTGGAATAGAAAATGTAATAGGGATTGAAGATGTATATGAATCTCCTGCTTTTGGAGATGTGATAGCTAATACTCTTTCTGTGTTATTGTTACTGTTTGCATCTCCTCCTATAAATGTTTCTCTTTCTACTATTTCTGTTTCTGAATTTACAACAGAAAATGATGTTGAGGTTTCGTTTGAATTGCCTGCAGAGTCAATAGCAATAGCTTTTATAGTATGAGAGCCAATGCTTACGTCAACATTCCAAGAGTATTGATATGGACGAATAACTTTTGTTTCTGTTAAAGCTCCGTCTAAATAGAATTGTACTTTTTTTATAGAAGAATTTTTGTCTAATGCATCTGCAGAGATTTGTACTAAACTATTTTTTTCAATTCTTTCTCCATTTTGAGGGTATGAAATAGAAACTTCCGGTGGAAGTCTGTCTTCTCCAACTTTTACATTGATAGATGTTATATCTGTATAATTTAACGAATCTGTTACTTGAGCTTCTAATATATAAATTTCTCCTATTTTAGCATTTTGTAGCGGAATTGTAAAAATCCAAGGAGCTTCTTTTTTGCTTGCAACTAATTTTCCTTCCCAAAATAAATTTACTGATTTTACTCTATTTTTAGCTCTTATATCGACTGTAATATTTACAAGTGGGGGAGATATTATTCCCATATTTGATGGAGATAATATTGAAATTTTAGGAGCATTTTCTTTTGTATTTTCAGAGTACAAAGTTGTTTTTTCTGTGGGTACAAACCCTATAAGATTTGGAATATCGTATGCAGCAGCAAGTTTTAATCCATTGTTTTGTAACCAAAGTTTTACAGCAGATTCCCATTCTAAATTTTTAGGAAAATATGAATGTAGTTCAATATATGTAAATTCTTGAATTACAGTTTCTGGTGTAAATTCATTTGGCAATAGTTTTGATTCTTTTTCTAGTTTAATAACTTGAAAAGAGTTATCTTGTTTCGATGGAAGTGAATTTATGTTAAAGAAATCTGATTTTATAAGTTTTGCAGGAAAATCTTGTGGTGGAATTTTTCCTGATAATGTAGATACTGATATTTTTTTTACACTATCTGGTTTTTGAAATTCTTCAACTTCTAAGTCTTTATGAGCTTCAATCATAATATCTCGCCATGGAATAGCAGCATTTGTAAGTCCAGATGCTTTATCATGTAATAATCCAAAAGGGTTTTCTTTCCAACCTTTGTTGTTTCCCATCCAAACAAGCGCTGTTCTTTGTGGAGTGTATCCAATGGTCCAGACATCATGAGGATGAGTTATATTATTTACAACTCCTGTGCTGGTTCCTGTTTTTGCAGCAGATGGTCTGCCAGGTAGACTTAAAAAATTATTCCAAGATTGTGGTCGTGCATTTCCAGTTTCATCAGATAAAATTGATGTAATTAAAAATGATGTAGCTTGTGATAAAACTTGTAAATCTTTTTCTTCTTCTTGTTTTAATACATCAGAATGAGAATATAAAATTTGCCCATCTGCGGAAATAATACTTTCTATAGCATATGGTGTAACTTTTTTTCCATTATTTGCAAATGTTGCAAAAACAGCTCCCATATCAAGAGGACGAACGGTTGGGGCTCCAAGCGCTATTGCAGGACCAAATCGAGAAGTATCTTCATGATAAATTAATCCGATTTTTTGTGTGAAATTTATTAATTCTTTTATTCCAACTATTATCCCAACTTTTACTGCGGGGATATTTAGAGATCTTCCTAATGCTTGTCTTATAGATACTGGACCTGAAAAACTTCCATCATAATTTCGTGGAGAATATTTCTTTTTCTTATTTAATGATAGATTTGTTTCTACATCCATTAAAATAGTGGCTGGAGAAAGTCCGTTTAATTCAAATGCAGCAGCATATGCTAGGGGTTTAAATGTTGATCCTGGTTGTCGTAAAGAAGTCATAATATTTACTTCTCCATCAAATTCATGACTATTAATTTCTTTTGCATAATAATCTCTAGAACCAGCCATTGCAAGAATTGCTCCAGTTTTTGAATCTAAAACAAGTCCGGCAGCATTTCGAATATTGAATCCTCCATCTTCAGCTTTATCCCCATTTTCAGAAATAATCCGTTGAACTTCATTGTTCAGTTTTAAATCTATAGTTGTTGTAATTTTTAAACCTTCTTGATGTAAAAAATTTTCTGCTTCTTCTTCGTTATAATTATATAAATTTTTTAATATTTTATTTAATTCATCTTGTGCATAAAATGTAAAATGTGGAGCTTTAATAATATCTTTAAATTCTTTGATTTCTAAATTTTTTAATTCTTCTTTTGCTTGATTGTATTCAGATTGATTTATGAAATTTTTTGCGAACATTTGCCCCAAAACATAATCTGCACGACCTGGAATATAGTCTGTTGCACCATTCGCAAAAATATATTCTGTTCCAAACATACCTCTGACAAATGTTCTATAGCTAATTTCTCCTGATTGTTGACGAGTTATTAAATCACTAAAGCTGTTAATATTTAATTCATCAAGTTTTGTTTGAGAAAGTGTAATTCTTGATACTTTGTTTCTTTGATATCGCCCCGGGGCTTGAGGAAGTCCTGCAAGTAATGCACTTTCTGCAATTGTTAAATGTTTTGCAGATTTTCCAAAAAATGCTTTTGATGCTTTTTCTATACCATAAATATTTCCTCTAAACGGAGATCTGTTTAAATATAAAAGAAGAATTTGGTCTTTAGAATATTTTTTTTCAATCTCTCTCGCAAGAGTAATTTCTTGAATTTTTCTTATTATTTTATCTTTTAATGTTTTTTCTTGTTTTTTTACATCACTTAATACAGTCATTTTAATTAACTGCTGAGTTATTGTTGATCCACCTGTAGATTTTCCAGCTAAAGAATCTCTAGCTCCTCGAACAATTCCTCTAATAGAAACTCCTGAATGTTGATAAAAATTAGCATCTTCAGCAGCAATCATTGCATTTCTCATATGAAGAGATATGTCATCTATAGACGTTAAAACTTCTCGTCTATAATCTCCTATTAATTGATACAGCATTTTTTTTCCAGTATTTTCATATAAAACACTAGATTGCTCAAAAGACGAAGAATTGATTTTATCTAAATTTGGAGCTTGACTTGAAATATAAAATATCCAAGCCAGTAATGCAATTCCTCCTATCAGGCAAATATCAAAAATAAACCAAAATAGAAATTTCAATATTTTCCAAAGTAAAAAAGGTTTACTTTTTTTATCTTTCTTTTTTTTTGAGTATTTGTCTAATAGGGAAGTACCTGCAATTACATATTTTTGTGATTTTTGTTGTTGTTTTTGATACACCGCTTCAGATATGAATGGAATATTTGTTGAGTTATTTTTAGATTTTTCTGTTTTCTCTATTTTTCGATTCGAAAATGACATATAAAATACAAAATTATAATTTTTTATTAAATAAATAATAACAAGTATTATTTATTTAAACAAATTTAAACAAATTTAAATTTATAATTATTCTAAAAAATTATTTTACAATATTTGTAATTTCATATTCAACTTTTCCAACAGGAGCATCTACAAAAAATATTTCTCCTTTTTTTCGTCCTAGTAGTCCTTGACCTACAGGAGATTCGTTAGAGATTTTATTTGTAAATGGATCTGCTTCTCTCGCTCCAACAATTTCATATTCTTCTTCTGATTCTCCATCTATTTTTAATTCAACTTTAGATCCCAGATGAATAGAGTCTTTTGAGCCACTTGTTTTTTCTATTACAGCATTTTGAATTTCTTTAGATAATGAAGAAATTTTTCCTTCAAGAAAAGCTTGTTCTTCTTTTGCTTCTTGATATTCAGAATTTTCAGAAAGATCTCCATATGAAATAGCATCTTTTAGTCTATCTGCAATTTCTTGACGACGAGTTGTTTTTAAATATTCTAGCTCATCTTGCATTTTTTTATATCCTTCTGCTGTTACAATTATTTGAGACATGTTTTTTTTAATTTTAAATTATAAATTTATTACTATTATTAATAGTATTATTAATAGTATTATTATTTATATTTTTACAAAAAATATAAATATATTCTAGTGTAAAAATTAGCTTGGTGTTACTTTTTTTCGTACAATTTTTTTAGAATTGTTTTTATCAGTAATATATTGTTCTTTTATTCGAACATTCATAGGGTGATCTCTTAATTTTTGTAAAACTTTTGCTTCAATTTGTCGAATTCTTTCTCGAGTTACTCCAAAATCTTGTCCAACTTCTTCTAATGTATGAGAAACTCCATCGGTTAGTCCAAATCGCATTTCAATAATTCTTCGTTCTCGTGGCGATAAATAATCTAACATAGATTGAATATTATCTTTTAAAATTTGATTTGATGCTGCTTCTGCAGGTGATTGAGCATCTTTATCTTCAATAAAATCTGAAAGTTTTGAATCTTCTTCGCTTCCCACAGGGGCTTCTAGGGGAACAATATCTTGAGAAATTTTCATGATGTATTGAACTTTTTTTTCGTCCAATTCCATTTCTTCAGATAATTCTTCTATTGTTGCATCTCGTCCTAATTCTTGTGCAAGTCTTCGTTTTGTATGGGTAAGTCTGTTAATAGTTTCAACCATATGTACTGGAATCCTGATTGTTCGAGCTTGATCTGCAATGGCTCTTGTTATGGCTTGTCTAATCCACCATGTTGCATATGTCGAAAATTTAAATCCTCGTCTATAGTCAAATTTTTCTACGGCTCGAAATAAACCAATATTTCCTTCTTGAATTAAGTCAAGAAAAGAAAGACCTCTTCCTATGTATTTTTTTGCAATAGATACAACAAGTCGTAAATTGGCTTCGGCTAAATGTTGTTTTGCTGAAGCATTTCCTTTCTCAATTTGTTTTGCCAATTGAACTTCGTCATCTTTTGTTAAAAGATCTACTTTTCCAATTTCAGATAAATACATTCGAACGGAATCGTTTGTAACATCTTCAATATTTATTCGTCTGTCATCTTCTAATTTTTGAGCTTCTTCTTCTTCTTTTATGGCAGAGTCAGCTCCGGTTGCATGACTTGCCAATTTTGAGGTGTCTTCACCTTCTTCAATATCTTCATCATCTCTTGAAGTTCTTGATTTATTTTTTTCAGAATCAGTCATTCTCGAGCTGATAAGAGAAGTAAGCTGTTTTGCTATTTTTTCTCCATCTCCAGACTCTTTTTCTAAGTCATCATCAGATTCAGCATCTTCTTTTCCAAAAGATAATGCTTCTTTCGCTTCAATAACGGTAATTCCAATATCAAAAAATAGATTATATAAGTCATCTAAAAGAACTAAATCTTCTTCTGCATCAGGAAGAGCTTTCATTACCTCTTGATGTGTTACAAATCCATTTATTTTTCCTTGTCTTATAAGAGCTAAAACTTCTGGTGGAAATTTATTTAAATCTTCTTCTGATGGTTGACTAATGAAAGTTGTTGCTTTTGCCACAAATATATATAAAAAGACTAGTATGTTGTTTTTATTTTTTTCAATGCATTTGCATAAAACTGAAATTGTTGAATATTTCGTACCGATGCATCGGTTTCAAGCAATTTTTTATAGATATTAAATTGCTCAATTACTAAATCTTGTCCAACAGAATACACTAAAATTTTAATTTCTTCTTTTCGTTGCGAAGCTGATAATTGCCCTAAATGCTGGTCTGCATATAGCATAGACCGCATTAAGTCGTCTTGAAATTGAGAAGAAAATTTAGATAATACTTCACGCATTGAAATTTTACGACTTTCATTATACGCAATATTTAGCAAGGAATACAACTCTTTTTCTTCTTCTGAAGAAAAATAACTTGCTTCTATTGCAGAAAAAACATATGTCATTTCAGAAAAAAATTTTAATAAAACTCCCCAAAAATATGATTTTTTTGGAAGTTCATGAATATTGGATAAATCTTTTTTTTTATTTATTTGTCGTCCTCTCATTATAGAGGTTTTTTTATTTCCTATAAATATGTTAAATTCATCATTAAGAGTAATTTCATCTATTTGTAAAATATTTGAAATGATTTTTAGATCTGATTTTTTTTCTAAATTAAATATATGAGATTGCACCATTGGAAAAACTGTTTCTAGAATTTTCCGTTTTTTATCTACTGTAAATTCTAAATTATTTTGTGTTAAATTATTTTTTAATTGTTTTATTAATACATCTATAGCAGGTTTTGCATTTTTCATAGCAGATATAAAAATATCTTTATGTTTTTGCAAAATTTCATCAGGATCTTTTCCAAATTCATTTGAAATTTCTAGTGTTTTTGCAGAAATATTTTGTGCAAATAAAACTGGCAACATTCGTTCTGTTGCTTTTATTCCTGCATCATCATTATCTAATGCAAGAAGTGCGTTGTTGGTAAATCTTTTTACCAGTTTTGCTTGAAATTCAGAAAATCCAACTCCAGAAATTGCAACCACATTTTCAATTCCAAATTGATGGCATACCATTACATCTAAATTTCCTTCTACAAAAAGAACTTCATCATGTTTTCGCATTGCATTTTTTGCTTCATAAAATCCGTATAAGTTTTTTGATTTGTTATACAATTCAGATTCTGGAGAGTTTAAATATTTGGGTATTCCTTCTCCTAAAATTCGTCCACCAAAACCACAAATTTTTCCTAAACTATCTAAAATAGGAAACATTATTCTGTTTCTGTATTTATCTATAACATCTTTATTGTCTTCTAACTCACCAGAAACAACCCCAGCATCTAGCATTTCTTTTCGAGAAAACTTGTTTTTCAATAAATATTCTCGTAAATCTGAGTATGAATTTGGTGCAAATCCAATTCCAAATTTTTGAACCGTTTCTTCATTTAATTTTCGAATTTGATACACATATTTTTGTGCGTCTAAGCCACTATCTTTATTAAATTGATTTTTGAAAAAGATTTGTGTTTCTATTAAAACTTCTCGAAGTCGCTCTTTATATTCTTTTTTTTCTGATATTTTTTTTTGTTCTTCTGGTGTTTTTTCAGAATCAAATAAATAATCAGAAGCATTTTGTCCTCCAATTTCTGCAATTATTTTAATAGAATCTGGAAAACTACATCCTTCAATTTTTTGAACAAAAGAAAAAATATTTCCTCCATTTTGACAAGCAAAACACCATGCAAAATTTTGTGTAGTATTTACTACTAAAGATGGGGATTTGTCATCATGAAATGGGCACAGGGCTTTGTAATTTTTTCCACTTTTTACCAAAGTTCTATATCGAGATACGACATCTGTAATAGAAACTGATGTTTCGAGTTCTTCAATAGAGTGTTTTGCTTGCATTGTTAAAACTGAGATTTTATGAAAAATAAACTTGATATGAGGATTATATCATGATACAATGATATGAAGCTATAAAATTTCATATAAATATATACTTTTTTTCAATACAAAATGAAACTTCAAAATACAAACAAAAAAGCATTATTAATTGGTGGCGGAGTTCTGGCTATTGCAGTTGGAACTTTTGCAGGAACTCAATTATTACAAGAGGAAAGAGAAAGAGATCCATTGCAGGAATTATTAGGGAATGCACTCTTGCAAGATGATGGAAATCTTTCAGCAGATTTTACAACTGATGAATTATTTGATTATACCGGTCCTATTTCTGCAGCTGTTAAGTCTTGTATAAAAAATTCTCCAACTTCTGAAAATAAAGGAGTTGTGTATGCGAATATTGATAAGGTTGAATTATCAAAAATGTTGAAAGAAAAAGAAGATGGAACATTTAATAGGCTTGAAATTAGAGAGCAACTTATGCCAGTCTTAGGATATGCGATGCAACATTCTCAGATTAATTGGGACTGGCAACCTGATACTTATTCATATGAATTTTATGTAACAGAAGGAAATGAAGCCTTTTTAAATTGTTATTTTGATTTATCTTCTGAAACAGAATTTTTTCCACGATTTTTTTCTGAAACACATTATGATGTAATTGCTTCTGATATAGATACAGATGGTGATGGGTTAAGTGATAAACGAGAAAAAGAATTAGGAACAGATCCAAATAAGGTTGATACAGATGGAGATGGATTAAGTGATGGAAAAGAAGTTATTGATTATCATACAAATCCTTTGATTAAAGATAGTGATGCTGATGGGTGGACTGATAAAGAAGAAATTGATGCAGGAAGTGATCCTTTGGATAAAAAATCTCGTCCAGATAGTGAAGATAGTGATGGTGATGGATTAACGGATGAACAAGAGGAGGCATTTGGTACAGATCCACACAAAGCTGATAGTGATGGTGATGGGTTGAATGATAAAGAAGAAATTGAATATTCTACAGATCCGAATAATCCAGATAGTGATGGTGATGGTATAAATGATGGTGATGAGATAAATAAGTATAAAACAAATCCAAGAAGAAAGGATAGTGATGGAGATGGAATAAATGATGATGTTGAAATTAATGATGGGACAGATCCAACAAATTCTGATACAGATGGAGATCGTGTTTCTGATGGTCGTGAAAAAACGTTAGGAACAGATCCACTTAAAAAAGATACTGATGGAGATGGTGTTGAAGATGGTGATGAAATTTCAGATGGGACAAATCCAAATGATCCATCTGATTACCTTGGTGTTGCAGATAGTGATGGAGATGGTATTTCAGATAAAGATGAAAAAGAAAATGGAACAGATCCATATTCTTCAGATACAGATGGCGATGGTGTATCTGATAGTCAAGAAATTAAAGATGGAACAGATCCCATAAAATATGATAGTGACGGAGATGGTATTTCAGATGGAAAAGAAAAAGAATTAGGAACAGATCCAAATAAAAAAGATACAGATGGAGATGGTATTGAAGACGGGGTTGAAATTTTAGAAGGTTCTGATCCTAATGATAAAAATGATAAACCTGCAGATAATCTTGTGGATACAGATGGAGATGGGATTTCAGATTCTCAAGAAGCAAAATTGGGAACAAATCCAGATAAAGCTGATACAGATGAAGACGGTGTTTCAGACAGTCAAGAAATTCTTGATGGAACAGATCCACAAAAAATAGACTCTGATGGTGATGGGTTAAATGATGGCGATGAGAAAAAATATAAAACTAATCCAAATAAGAAAGATACTGATGGAGATGGAATTGAAGATGGACAAGAAATTATTGATGGAACAAATCCACAGTATGCAGATACAGATCATGATGGATTATCTGATGGAAAAGAAAAAGAATTAGGTCTTAATCCAACGAATAAGGATACAGATGGAGATGGACTTTCTGATAAACGAGAAATTGACTTGGGAACAAACCCAAAAAATAGAGATACTGACCATGATGGTCTTTCTGATGGAGAGGAAGTTATTAAGCATGGAACAGATCCGCTTAAAAAAGATACAGATGGTGATGGAATTGAGGATGGAGATGAAGTAGCAGGAGGAGGAAATCCTTTAGATCCAAATTCTAAACCTGTTGGAGCAGATACAGATGGAGATGGAGTTCCAGATGATCAAGAATACATAGATGGAACAGATCCAAATAAAGCAGATACAGATGATGATGGGCTGACCGATGGAGAAGAAAAACGAATAGGAACCAAAGGAGATAATCCAGATACTGATGGTGATGGTCTTACGGATGGAGAAGAATATAATATGGGTACAAATCCTTTATTAAAAGATACTGATGGAGATGGTGTTTTAGATGGGCAAGAGGTAAAAGATGGCACAAATCCTAGAAATCCAGATACCGATAATGATGGAGTGAGTGATGGTCAAGAAAAAATTAATGGAACAAATGCAAAAAATGCAGATGAGGATGGTGATGGTCTTAATGATTATAGAGAAAAACAATTAGGAACAGATCCAGAAAAAGGAGATACAGATGGTGATGGATTTTCTGATGGAGAAGAAGTTTTAACAGGTTCAGATCCTCTTGATAAAAATTCAGTTCCAGAAGGTGTAGATACTGATAAAGATGGAATTCCAGATAAAATTGAAAAACAAATTGGAACAGATCCAAATAAAGTAGATACAGACGGTGATGGATTAAATGATGGTGATGAACGAAAGTATGGAACAGACCCATTAAAAAGAGATACAGATGGTGATGGTATAGAAGATAAACAAGAGCAAAAATTAGGAACGCATCCATTGAAGAAAGATACAGATGGTGATGGTCTTGATGATGGAGATGAAATTGCATTTGGAAGTGATCCATTGGCGCCTGATAGTGATGCGGATGGAGTGAATGATGGAGATGAATATGTGAATAAAACAGATCCGAATAAGCAAGATTCTGATGGTGATGGTTTAATAGATGGACAAGAACTTAAACATGGAACAGATCCAAATAAACAAGATTCTGATGGAGATGGTATTGGTGATGGAATAGAGGTTTCAGCTGGTTCAAATCCTTTGGATAAAAATTCAGTTCCAACAGGGGTTGATACTGATGGTGATAATATTCCAGATGAGATGGAAAAATCTATTGGAACAAACCCAAATAAAAAAGATACTGATGAAGATGGTATTGAAGATGGGGATGAATTTTTACATGGAACAAATCCACTAAAAAAAGATACGGATGGTGATACATTGACTGATGGAGATGAAATTAAAAATGGAACAAATCCGCTTAAAAAAGATACAGATGGTGATAATGTTAATGATGATCAAGAGTTGAAAGATGGAACAGATCCATTAAGAGTTGATAGTGATGGTGATGGATTAACAGATGGTGAAGAAAAAGATTTTGAAAGTGATCCTTTAGATAGAGATAGTGATGATGATGGATTGAATGATAGAATGGAGTATGATTTACATACAAATCCAAATAAAGCTGATACAGATGGAGATGATGTAATTGATGGAATTGAAGTAGCAGCAGGAAGTAATCCAAAAGATTATGATTCAGTTCCACTTGGGACAGATTCTGATGGAGATGGTATTCCAAATACGTTAGAGGTATTAGCTGGAACAAATCCAAGAAAAGCTGATACAGATGATGATGGACTTGATGATGGAGAAGAAAAATTAAAAGGAACGA
>Ga0256914_1001662_pt1 | contig 19574 bp, 19 predicted proteins | sample HulkmetaG_FD_191571 | JGI IMG/M metagenome (GOLD analysis project Ga0256914, IMG submission 191571) | Hydrothermal chimney microbial communities from Main Endeavour vent field at the Juan de Fuca Ridge, Pacific Ocean - Hulk | ecosystem: Environmental > Aquatic > Marine > Hydrothermal vents ... | reverse complement strand
GAGGCGAGCGGGTTTTTAACGGCCGCAAAAAAATTTCTTCCTTCCGAAAATATAGAGATCTTTAAAGTCGTATCGGATAATTTCGAGGAGTTTCCCGTAAAAAAAGAGTTTGTAAAAAGGCTTGCGGATAAGCTTTCTAATTTCGTTTTTTAGCTTTCTTCTTTAAAATCTTAAATTTTTGAGGCTGAACGGTAATTTCCGTTACGACCGTTCCCTCCCTTAAATTCAAAACCTCTTTTATAATGGCGGCTATATCTTTAGGCTCTATATAGCTTAAGGGATCCTCGTCGGGAGAGAAGTTTAATTCGTCGAAAAAAGGCGTCTTAGTAAAATCGGGATTGATGTTCGTAACCTTCAATCCGCTCTTTCTCGCCTCCTCGAACAAAGAGATTCCAAAATGTCTAAGACCGGCTTTGGTAGCTCCGTAAACCGCTCCGAAGAAACTCGCTTTCAGCGCGGAAACGGAGTTTATGTTAAAAACGTATCCTTCGTTTTTTTTAAGCTCTCTTAAAAACAGATTCGTTAAAAGAACGGGAGCTTTCAGATTAAGATCTATCATCTCCTCTATTTTTTTAAAGCTAAGCTCCTCATGGGGAGCGAAGTGTCCGATACCGGCATTGTTTATAAGAACTTTCAAATCCTTTTTGGGAATTTTTTTCTTTAATTCGAAAACGGCGTTTGCGTCTTTTAAATCGCACTCGATCCTTACGAAATTTTCGTCTGTCAAATCGCACTTTCCGAAATCTCGCGCGATGCCGAAAACCCTAAAACCTTCCTCCAAAAGCATCCTCGAACACTCTTTGCCGATTCCGCTCGAAGCGCCCGTTACCAAAGCACACTTTAATCCTTTCTCCATCTTACAAAAACCTCAAGCACTCTCTTGCTATCTCTATCTCCTCGTCGGTTTTTACGACCAAAACCTTCACTTTCGAATCGCAAGAGGAGATGAGAGTCTTGCCCGAATCGTTAGCCTCCTTATCGATTTTAAGTCCGAAAAATTCCATATCCCTTAAAACCTCCTCCCTAACAAACGAACTGTTTTCCCCTATTCCGGCCGTAAAAACCAAAGCGTCAACCCTCGACAAAACGGCAAAATACGCTCCTATATACTTTTTTATCCTGTAACAAAAGATTTCCAAAGCCAATTTCGCTCTCTCGTCCCCCGCGTCAAAAGCCCTTTTTATCTCCCTCAAATCGTTCATTCCGCAAAGCCCCTTAAGACCGCTCTCTTTGTTTAAAACTCTCTCGATATCGTCCGCATCCATTCCCTTCTCTTGCATCAAATATATAAGAACTCCGGGATCCAAATCTCCGCATCTCGTTCCCATAACGAGCCCCTCAAGAGGAGTCATCCCCATCGAAGTATCGACGCTTTCGCCTCCTCCGATCGCGGCGACGCTCGCTCCGTTTCCAAGATGCAAAGTTATGAGATTTAGATCCTTTAGAGGCTTTTTAAGATATTTAGCGGCCTCTTTCGCCACGTAACGGTGAGATATTCCGTGAAATCCGTATCTTTTTATCTTATATTTTTCGTAAAATTCGTATTTTAAGGCGTAAACGGAAGCTTTCAAAGGAATCGTCTTATGAAAGGCCGTATCGAAAACCGCCACCTGCAAAACGGAGGGAGCTTTCCTAAAAAAGGCCTCAATGCCCGCTAAATTGGCCGGATTGTGGAGAGGAGCGAGATGAAAAAGAGATCTTATCTTCTTCGTTACTCTCTCGTCTATCAAAACCGAATCGGTAAACTCTTCCCCTCCGTGAACCACTCTATGGCCTATTGCGCTTAAAGAGTCGAAGTTTTCTAAAATTTTCCGCTCGCTTAAAATCTCCTCCGCCCAAATTACGGCTTCAAAATGATCTTTTATCCTCCTTTTTATCCTCTCTTTTTCTCCTCCCGAAACGAAAATCCCCTCCGAATTCTCTTCGGAAATTCTCTCTATCGCCCCTTTTGCCAAAACCTCCTCGTTTTTCATATCAAAAAGAGAGAATTTCAAAGAGGAGCTTCCGGAGTTTATAACGAGTATCTTCATCGCTAATCCTCTTGCGCCTGAATCGTCGTAATCGCTACGGTACTTACGATATCATCCACCAAACAGCCTCTGCTTAAATCGTTAACCGGTTTTTTCAGCCCCTGCAAAATGGGACCTATCGCTATCGCGTTGGTGGCTCTTTGAACCGCTTTGTAGGTGTTGTTTCCGGTATTTAGATCCGGGAAAATAAATACGTTGGCCCTTCCGGCCACTTTGCTGTTTGGCATTTTTCTTTTTCCGACTTCCATATCTATGGCCGCATCGTACTGCATCGGACCGTCTATGAGCAGATCCGGCCTCCTTTTTTTAGCTATTTCGGTGGCCTTTTTAACCTTCTCCACGTCCTTCCCGACTCCGGAATCTCCGGAAGAGTAAGAAAGCATGGCCACTATCGGCTCTATCGAAAACTTCTTTGCGGTTTCCGCCGAGGAGATGGCTATTTGCGCAAGCTCTTCGGGAGTGGGATCCGGATTTACGGCGCAATCGGCGTAAACTAAAACTTTCGTCTCCAAACACATAAAAAAGACGCTTGAGACGAGCAAAACGTCCTCTTTAGTCTTTATTATTTCAAAAGCCGGTTTTATGGTCTCTCTCGTAGTATGGGTCGCTCCGCTTACCATCGCGTCCACTATCCCCTCTTTTACGAGCATGGTCGAAAGATATACGGGATTTTCCATAGCATCGAGCGCCTCTTCGTAGGTGATTCCCTTACAGAGTCTAAGAGAGTAGTATTTTTTCGCCATCCGCTCTTTAAGCTCTCTATCATTCGGATCTATGACTTGGGCCTCTTTTAGATTGACTCCTATCATTTCGGCTCTATATTCAAGCTCCTCTCTCGAAGAAAGAAAAACCACTTTCGCGAGATTTCTGTTTAAAATTATCTCCGCCGCCGTTAAGATTCTATCGTCCTCCACTTCGGGAAGTATCACCTTTTTGGGATCGCGACTTGCTTTTTCGAATATCATATACTCAAACATCGCCGGAGTAACGACGTCCAAAGAGGCTTTTTTAAGCCCCCGCTCGATAGCTCTTTTATCCGCATACTTCATAAACAGCGCTATCGACAAGGCCACTTTTCTCGGATTTTTAAAACTAAGAACCGGCTGAGCCCGGGAAGCTTTCATGGCCGACAGATAGGTATCGTCTTTTCCGATCATAATGGGTATCTTAAAATAATCCATCCCCTCAAGAAGTTTTCTTACGCTCTCTTCCGGCCTCAAGCCTCCGCTTAAGAGAATCCCGGCTATGGAAGGGTAATTTTTAGACATGTTCGTTCCTACGGCGGCAAGCAATATATCCGCTCTATCGCCGGGAGTTATTATAAGATCTCCCTCCTCTATTCTCTCCAAAAAGTGATCCACTCTCATAGCGGCCACTTTAAAACCGTTTATCGTTCTTAAATAGATCCGCTCGTCGGCGCTTTCGTTTAAAAAAGAGAGTTTCAAATGTTCGGCAACGTCCAAAATCGTAGGTTTGGAAAGCTCTTCGTTTTCCGGAATGAAAAAGATATCCGTTTCGCAAGAGGAGGTTAATCTTTTAGCATCCTCTATCGAAAACCGATTTACCCTGTTGGCAAAAAGAGAAAAGAGAGAAACTCCTTCGGATTTCAATAGATTAAACCAAAGCTTTATCTCCTCGTCGAGAGAATGAAGATCCTTATCTTTGGCGTTTACTATTCCGACAAAAGGCACCGCGAGATTTTTCGCTATCTGGATGTTTATGTCGTAGTCGAAAAGAGCCTCCACTCTATCCTGTCCGACTCCGGCGCACAAAACGAAATCGTACTCTTTGCCCAGTTTTCTAAATTTTTCGATAATTTTTTCGTAAAAAAAGTTGTTTTTCCCTTCGGCAAGAAGCTTGGCCGCATCCTCCACGCTCATCGCGAAAGCGTCTTCGTAAGAGTGTTTCAATCTAAAATGTTTTATCATCAACTCTATGTCTCTATCGATCTCCCCCTCTTTAACGAGCGGTTTAAAAAAAGCCACTTTGTAAAAACGGCTTTTTAAAAGCTCCATAAGTCCGAGCAAAATCGTAAGAGTTCCGCTCTTTGGCTCTTTGGCGCCGACGAAAAGGGCTCTATTTTCCATCCTTTATCCTCTCTTTCAAGTCGTTAAGAATATATCGTTTCGGGAAAAATTTCATTAAGCGCTTTCAAACGAGTTTCGCCGAGGGCAAGAGAGGAAGTTTAAAAACTCTTCTCCTTCCTTTTTAAAAACCTTAAACTTCTCTATGAAGAGCTCTCTTTTTTTCATAATCTCTTTTTTCATGCTTTTTCTCAAATAGGAAACGGCTTTGCGGCTTTTTTCGTCGTTTTTCTCTTCAATCGAAAAAAGAATTTTAAGACGCTCTCTCTCAACGACAAGATCCTGATGCTCTCCCAAAACCGTTTGAATCTCTTTCAGCCTTTTTCTCCACCTCTCAAACTCTTTCGCGTCTAAAATCAAAGAGAGCATTTCGCTTAGATATCTTAATTTCTTAAACTCTATTCTAATTTTATGAAACTCTTTCGAAGAGGAGGATAGAGAAATGCCGTCAGCCTTTTTAAGAATCTTTTCGTAACGCTTTTTTAAAAGCTTCTTTACCGAAATAACGGAGGGGGAGAGAGATTTCTCCTTAAAAACGGAGGCAAAAAAGAGTCGCTCGATTTTTCTCAAACTCTTCCGAGTCTTAGAACTTTTTAAAAAGTTTTTCAGTTTCTCGCTCTCTTTTCGTCGAACCGCAAAAAGAGACTCTTTGAAAGATTCAAGCGAATTTTTAAACTCCTCAGGCAAAATTTTTTCATATTCCGCGATTTTCTCGACATAAACGTCCGCGTCTCTTTTGGCGTTCGTTTTTTTCATAACGAAAGAGAGCTCTTTTTCCAACTTTTTGGCGAAATCCTTTTTAAAAAAGGGGGAAAAGAGGGAGAGAAAGGTTCTTGTTTTTCTCAAAGCCACTCTAAATTGATGAAGCCTCTCCGCATCCTCGTCTCCGCTTAAAATCGCCTCCGTATTTGCCGAAACGCTCCCGTAAAGACGGTAAAAGGAGATTCTCAAAAGATCCCTTAGACAATAAAAAGGGTGATATTCGAAAGATAAGGAAGCTTTATAAAAATTCTCGTCCTTTTTAAAAAAAACAAAAGGCTCTTTTTCTTCGCATTTTAGAGAGGGAATGAAGGAGGAGAGGGAAAGAGCTTTGTTGGAAAACTTTCTTAAAGAGGTTATTTCGTCGGAAACGATTCCCGAAACGGGAGGGACCGGTTTGAATCTTAGGGCCTCCGTCTCGTTTTCAAACTCCGCCTCCAAAATCGAAAGCCCCTTTAAAAATCCCTTAAATTCGTCTATTTCATATACCGTGCCTCCCAACTTAGCCTTATATCTTCTCTTTTTTATCACTCTCCCGAGCCTCTTTTTCAAAAACGATCTAAACTCCTTTTTAGAAACTCTCTTTTCTATCTCCTCCCTTTTTAATCCCTCTCCCCTTTTTATGGTTTTTATATACTTTCCGTTCTCTTTGCGGTATCTTATCGCTTCGTTTTCCAAAGAGGGAAGATAAAACTGTTTTATTTTTAAAAGTTCATACTTTATGGAGTTCTTTTTCAGAAAAGATTTCACGCGACAAGGATAAAGTAAAAATCTTCTCTCTATTTCCTCTTTTTTCATAAAAATATTGTAACATATTTGAGTAATTTTGATGAAAAAAGAATCTATGGGAAAAAATCGGGAATTTACCGAATATGAAACTTTATTAAAGTATAATCGCGGGAAAAAAATTAGGAGAGAAAGGATGAAAAGAGTATTCAATTTTAACGCGGGTCCTTCCACGATGCCGACCGAAGTGCTTCAAAAAGCGCAAGAGGAGCTTTTGGATTTTAAAGGAAGCGGAATATCGATAATGGAAGCCTCTCACCGCTCGAAACTCTACGACGAGGTTCACAACGAAACGATAGAGCTTATAAGAGAGCTTTATAAAGTTCCGAAAAATTTTCACATTCTCTTTTTGCAGGGAGGAGCCTCTTTGCAGTTTGCGATGATTCCGATGAATCTTTACAAAGGGGGAGTGGCGGAGTTTGCGGATACGGGAAGCTGGTCGTCAAAAGCCATAAAAGAGGCGAAAATCCAAAATATAAATTACAAAGTGGTGGCAAGTTCGAAAGAGACGGGTTACGACCGCATACCTTCGGATATAAATTTCAGCGACGAAGCCGATTACGCATACATAACCTCGAACAATACGATTTACGGCACTCAATACCGAAAATATCCCGAAACGAAAGCTCCTCTCGTCGTTGACGCATCCAGCGACATATTTTCGTATCCGGTGGATTGGGAAAAGATAGGAGTCATGTTCGCCGGAGCGCAGAAAAACGCGGGACCTTCCGGAGTTACGATAGTGATAGTTAGGGAAGATTTAACCGAAAGAGCTAAAGAAGAAGTTCCGACGATACTCAGATACAAAACGCACGCCGAAAAAAATTCCCTATACAATACTCCGAACACTTTCGGAATCTATATGTTAAATCTTATGATGAAATGGCTAAAGAGCAAAGGAGGAATTGAGGAGATTAGAAAATTAAACGAGAAAAAGGCTAAAATTCTCTACGACGTCATAGACGAAAGCGAAGGTTTCTATAGGGGACACGCAAAGAAGGATTCAAGATCCTTGATGAACGTAACCTTCAATATAAAGGATAAAGATAAGGAGCTTGAAGAAAAACTCGTAAAACTCGCTTTGGAAAACGAAATGATAGGCCTAAAAGGACACCGCTCCGTCGGAGGACTTAGAGCTTCCATCTACAACGCGATGCCGATGGAGGGAGTTTTAAAACTCGCCGAGTTGATGAAGGAGTTCGCAAAAAAACACGGATAATCCGAAAGCGGCGGCGCGGATCTCTCCGCGTCCCCTAAATAAAAATCTTCTCTCTCAACTCCACTATATGAGCTTTTTTGCGAAGTTTGTCGTAAATGGCTTTTTTAAAAATCTCCTGCTTCTCCCTCTCGCCGTGAATTAGAAATATTTTATCAAGTTTCTTAAATCCTCTCATCCACTCTATCATTTCGCTCTGATCCGCATGAGCGGAAAAACCGTTTAAAGTATGAATTCGGGCTTTGACGGATATCTCCTCGTGATATATCCTAACTTTTTTAGTCCCCTCGACTATCTTTCTTCCCAGCGTTCCTTTCGCCTGATACCCCACGAACAAAACGGAATTTTTACGATTCCATAACCTATGCTTGAAATGGTGAAGTATTCTTCCTCCCGTACACATCCCGCTTCCGGCTATTATGATGCAGCCGTAAACCTCGTCGTTTATCTTTTTGGATTCGAAAGATTTCATAACGTATTTTACATAGGGAAAATCGAATACCGAACCGTCCTCTTTAAGATATTCGTTGCAGTGTTCGCTAAGCTCTTCGTGATAGATGTTGTAAAGATTCGTAGCGGTAATAGCCATGGGCGAATCTATGTAGATCTTGCAGTAGGGAAGCTCCCCGTTTTTGTACATATCTTTCAAAACGCACAAAATCTCCTGAGTTCTCTCTATCGCGAAAGAAGGAATTATAACGTTTCCTCTGTTTATTAAAGTATTGAAAACGATATCCTTAAACTCCTTTAAAGTCTCCTCCATGCTTTTGTGATTTCTGTCTCCGTAAGTAGATTCTATAAAGAGAGCGTCCGCCTTATAAACCTGTTTGGCAAAAGGCATCACCATATCGTTCTTATTTCCCAAATCGCCGCTAAAAACGACCCTCTTCGTTCTTCCTTCCTCCCTAAAGGATATTTCGACGGTTGCGGAATCGAGTATGTGCCCCGCGTCTCTAAAGGTGGCCCAAACCCCCTTGCCGAGTTTCACTCTCTCGTCGTAATAAACGTATTCTATCGGCAATTCGTAAACCCTCTCCACGTCCTCAACGTCGTAAAGAGGCTTTCTGACTCTATGCTCCGTTCCCCTCCTTTGGGCTTTTTTATATCTGGTCTTATAGTCTTCCTCCATAAGATGAGCGGTATCCAACAAAACCACTTCGGCAAGATCCATCGTGGACTTCAAAGAGACTATTCTTCCTCTAAACCCCTCCTTTACGAGTTTGGGAATTCTTCCCACATGATCCAAATGAGCGTGCGTTATCAAAAGAACGTCTATATCTTTCGGTCTGAAACCAAACGGCTTATAATTTAGATTTTCCACTCCCTCTCCCTGATAAAGGCCGCAATCGACCATTACGGTCATATTATCGAGTTTCAAAACGTGACAAGAGCCGGTAACGGTTTGAGCCGCTCCGAAAGATTGAAATAAAGCCATTTTTCTTCCTTTTTTACAAATATTGGGCAAAATACGAACTTCTAACCAAAATTCCGGCCGCTACGGCCTTAAATCCCATAGATACGGCCTCTTTTCTTATATAATCGAAAAATTCCGGAGAGTAGTATTTCGAAACCGGACGATGTTTTTTCGAAGGAGAGAGATACTGCCCTATCGTTATCTCCTCCACTCCGGCATTCAAAAGATCTCTCATCGTCTCTTTTATCTCATATTCCCTCTCTCCCAATCCGACCATCAAGGAAGATTTCACTCTCCCTTTGAAATTTTCGGCGTAAAATTCCAAAACTCTCAAACTCCTATCGTAATCTCCCTGAGGCCGAACGATCGGAGAGAGTCTTCTGACCGTTTCGGCGTTGTGAGCCAATTTCTCCGCACCCGAAGAGACTATCGTTTGCAAAGCCTTTGCGTCTTCGTTGAAATCCGGAGTCAAAAGCTCTATTTTGACGCGAGGATTCTCTCTTTTTATAAATTCCACGCATTCTTTAAACCGTAAAGCCCCGAAATCCTCCAAATCGTCTCTATCCACGGAAGTTATCACGACGTAATTCAAACCGAGTTCTTTCACGGCCCGAGCTATTTTCAAAGGCTCATCTTCATCCGGAGGCGGAGGATTTTTTTTCGTTTTTACTTTGCAAAATCCGCAAGATCTCGTACAAAATTTCCCCAAAATCATAAAAGTGGCGCTTTTTCTCGAGTAGCACTCCCCTCTATTCGGACAAGCGCTCTCTTCGCATACGGTAGTTACCCCGTATCGGCTCAAAATTTCGTAAGTCTTCTCGGCCCAAAAAGGATCCGCCACCTTAACTCTCGGTTTATACGGATTCATCGAAAATCTCGCATACTTTTTCAACGACCATCTCTTCAAACTCCTCTTTCTCGATAAAAATGCCCTCTTTTCTCAGGGAGGTCGCCAAAACCCCTTTCAAATCGCAAGGATTAACGAGAGAGTGAAACTTCAAATCCACGTCGATATTGACGCTAACGCCGTGAAGGGAAACTCCATCTTCGTATCTAAATCCCAAAGAGGAGAGTTTTCGATTTTCTATATAAAAACCGGGCCTTTTTTTATCGAAAAATATCCTCTCGTCAAGTTTTTCGAAAACCTCCGAAAAGACTCTTTTTACTTTGGCGTAAAAAAGAGAGGGAGTCCCTATCGAAAAGCAGAAATAAAATACGCTCTGCCCTTCGCTGTGGCAAGTAACGGAACCTCCTCTATCGGTATGAACGACTCGGATTTTCCACTCTTTTTTTCTCCCTTCCGCTCCGACCGTAAAAACTTTCGGATGGGAACAGACGATAAGATGGTTTTTTCCCTCTCTTTTTGCGAGAGAGTGAATCTCTCGCATCATTTTCATAGCCCTTTCATACTCCACCGTACCCCATTTATGAAGAATCAAAGTCTGTAAAATCCTTTCTCTACCGATTCGCTGAAAGTGGGATGCGCCAAAATCGTCTTTCTTGCAAGTTTTGCATCCATCTCTCCGGCTAAAGCCATGGAAACTATCCCTATCAGCTCTTCCGCGTCTTTAGAGAGTATCTCTCCTCCGAGTACGAATCCCTCCCTATCCGCGTATAAAATAACAAATCCCTCCTCGCTTTCGTGTATTGCCGGATAAGTGAAGGATTTTAAAGGAACTACGCTCTCTTTATATTCCGATCCCGTTCTTTCGAGCTCGGCTTTGGTAAATCCGACTGTAGCGTAGCTCATGGGAAGAGTGTGAACGAATTTTACCGTTTTGGAAAGATCCAAAACGGAGGGATTTTTCCCCAAGATACGGTTAACCACGTTCAAAACCTCGGCTCTTGCGGCATGAGCGAGCTGAAGTTTCCCGTTGCAATCCCCGATCGCAAAGTGGTTTTTCAAACTCGTCTCGAAAATCTCATCAACCTCTATTCCTTTCGCGCCCAATTTTATCTCCTCGGTAGAAACCGCCGACGTTACCGCCCTTCTTCCGGTGGCGACAAGAAGCTTTTGCGTCATAACGCCCCCCTCTTCGAATTCCACGAAAACCTTTCCCTTCTCTTTTTCGAATTTCGCCCTTTTGACGGAAGAAGAGGGTTTTAAAATCACGCCCGAGTTTTTCATCATCTCCTCCAAAGAGGCGTTTATTAGAGGATGAGCTTTGGAAAAAAGCTTCTCCCGTCTGTAAACGAGAGTGGTTTTAACTCCCACCGAAGAGAAAAAGCTCGCCATCTCCAATCCTATGGCTCCGTTTCCGTATATGAATATCTCTTCGGGAAGAGACTCCATATTTAAAACTTCGTCGCTGGTTATTATATGTTCCCCGTCATACTCTATACCTTCCGGGACGAAAGGAGCGGAACCGGTTCCGATAATTACGTATTTAGCTTCTATCTCCATATCTCCGGCAACCACCCTATTTCTATAAACGACCTTTCCTTCGGCCTCGATAAGATTTACGCCCTTGCATTGAGCGGTTATGGCCTTTAGGGCCTTCTCTACGATAAGGTTTTTCTTATCGAGAAGCTTTTTCATATCCAAAACGGCGCTTTTAGAGAAAACTTCCCGTCCGCTCTCTCTCAAAACGCTCGCAAAATGCAAAAAAGTTTTGGAAGGAATGCACCCTTTGTGAAGGCAGGTTCCTCCCAACATATTCATATCTTTCTCAATCAAAACGGTTTTTAGGGAAGCCTTTGAAGCTATGACGGCTCCCGCATAGTTCAATCCCCCTCCTATGAAACAGATATCCGCTTTCACTCTTTTCTCCTTTTATTTAAAAACCATCGGATCCGAGGATAATTCTTTCAATCTTTTCATAAAAAGCGCTCCTTCGTAGCCGTTTACGAGCCTGTGATCTATCGTCAAAGTTACGGCCGCTTTAAAATCTCTCGCGGCTCCCACGGCCGCAACGGCGCTGTCGTTTTTGTTTATCATCGCGTCAAACATGAAAATCCCGAGCATCCCGAGATTGGAGATTCCGAAAGTGGATCCCTCCATATCTTGAGGTTTCAATCCCCCTTTCGAAATCTTTTCTTTGAACTCTTTAAGCTCTTTATCTATCTCCCGAACGCTTTTTAAATTCGCTTTCTTAAAAACCGGCATGAAAAGAGCGTCCCCTAAAGCCACGGCTACTGATACGGAGGCGTTTGGATATATCTTTAAAAAATCTCCCTCCAAGACGCTTCTGAACCCTTCGTGTTCCATCATCGCAATCGCGACGATCTTTATAAACCAGACGGTAAAGGAGTATTCTTTATGCTTTTCGATCAAAGAGGTGTCGATAAAATCGAAAATGCGGTAAACCGGTCTTTTTGACGAGGCCGTTACGTTTTTAATTATCGCTTTTTTTAAAGGATCGACCCTCTTTTTAAGAGGGATATCGTTACTTTTTATAAAATCATACACCTCTTTCTCGTCGTGCTTTCTCTTTCGGTCGAAAAGCTCGTAAGAGATGCCGTACTCTTTAAGAAGTTTCCACGCTTTCGGAGTGAAATATCTGCTCCTTTCATACTCTTTAATATCGTTAAAGTGAGCGGGAGAGGGAAGTTTGCCCTCCTCCTGCAGCTTTTCTATATCCATTCCCGCTTTTAAGGCCTCCCTTTTGGCTTTGGGAGAGGCTTTGCCTTTTACTTTCGATATTTCGGAAACCGCTTTTTGAGAATCATCCTCCCCCGCCTTTGCGAATATCTCGTCGATAATTTTCAAAGAGGAGCCTTCGCTATCTTTTTTAACGTTATCCGATTTTTCGGACTCTTTTTTCTCTTCGCTCTCTATAACCGCTATCGGTTTTCCAACCGGAACGCTCTCTCCCTCCTTAACCAAAATCTTTTTAACGACTCCGTCTTTAAAAGCCTGAACCTCCATAACGGCCTTGTCCGACTCGACTTCCGCTATAACGTCTCTTTTTTCAACCCTATCTCCCTCTCTAACCTTCCATGAAATAAGCTTTCCTTCCTCCATCGAATCGGAAAGTCTCGGCATAACGACGCTATAATCCATTTTCGACTCCCCATTCCATAACTCTTTTGGCTATTTTCCGCGGCGTGGGAATTACTTCAAGTTCCAATCTCCTGTTATAAGGGATGGGAACGTCTTTGGATGCTATTCTAAGAGGAGGAGCGTCAAGCTCGTAAAAAAGCTCCTCGCTTGCGAAAGAGACTATCGAGGCTCCGTATCCTCCCGTCTTATGATCCTCTTCAACGACCACCAATCTTCCGGTCTTTTTTATCGAAGAAGAGAGCGTTTTAAAATCAATCGGATTTAGAGAACAAAGGTCTATAACCTCCACGCTCGTTTTCAGACCGTCCTCTATCTCCCCCACCGCTTCCATAACGTCATCGACCATTTTAAGATAACTAACTATCGTTATTCCATCCCCCTCTTTAACCACTCTCGCTTTAAAAGGATCCAAATCCTCGTCGAAATTAACCTCTCCCTCTTTGTTGTATAAAAGTTCGTGTTCGAGAAAAATAACGGGATCGTCCATCAAAATCGCCTTTTTCAAAGCGTGATAAGCATAGTTGACATCACTTGCGGCAAACACTATAAGTCCCGGAACAGCCGAAAGCATCTGCTCGTAACTTTCGCTATGCTGAGCCGCAAGCTGACGGCTAACTCCTCCCGGCATTCTAACGACCATAGCAAGAGTGATTTTTCCCGCGCTCATGTATCTTAATTTAGCCATATGGTTTATAATTTGATCAAAAGCCAAAAGAGAGAAGTTAGCCGTCATGATCTCCGCTATCGGTCTAAGCCCTCCCATAGCCATTCCTACGGCGTTTCCGACTATGCTTAGCTCCGCTATCGGGGTGTCTATGACTCTTTTTTCCCCGTATTTCGCCACAAGCCCTTCGGTAACTCTGTAACTTCCTCCGTATCTTCCGACATCCTCTCCCAAAATCACGACGTTTTCGTCCTTAGCCATCATCTCGTCGATGGCCATGTTCAACGCTTCACGATACAACATTGCCGCACTCCTTGCAAAAAAGATCCCTATAAAGCTCGCTTAGATCGGGCTCTTCGGAATTTGCGGCAAACTCAACCGCCTCTTCGACCGCTTTTACGGCCCTATTTCTCAAACTCTCCAAAAGAGTCTCTTGAGAGGAAAATCTGTCTAAAAGAGTCTTTTCGAGTCTCTTTACGGGATCTTTTTCTTTGCATATTCTCATCTCCTGAGGACTTCGATAATCGCCGGCGTCGCTCATCGAGTGTCCCTCGTATCTGCAAGTCATGGCCTCTATAAAAATCGGACCGTGCCCGTTTAATACATGCTCTTTAGCTTTAGATACCGCTTCGTAAACCTCCAAAGCGTCCATCCCGTCTATCACGAAAGAGGGCATATAGGGTTTGGCTTTTCGAGACTGTTCCAAAAAGGGAGATACTCTCGTTATCTCCGTACCTATCGCGTAACGATTGTTTTCGCAAAGAAATATTATCGGAAGTTTCCAAGCCGACGCTATGTTCAAAGACTCGAAAAAAGCTCCTCCGTTGGTCGCTCCGTCCCCGAAAACGACCATTACGCCGTCCTCTTTTCCCTGATATCTTCTCGCATAAGCGCATCCGACGGCGTTTGGTATCTGTCCTCCCACTATCGCGTCTCCTCCGTAAAAAAAGCGGGAAGGATCGAAAAGGTGCATGGAACCGCCCTTGCCTCTGCTTACGCCGGTAACTTTTCCGAAAAGTTCGGCCATAACGACTTTAGGATCCATTCCTCTTGCTATGGCCATTACGTGTTCTCTGTAAGTGGTAAAAACGTCTCCTTTGTCGAAAGCTTTCATGGAAGCTACGCTTAAAGCCTCCTGTCCTATATCCAAATGCAAAAATCCCGAAATGTTTCCTTTCATATAGTGCTCTTTAGCGGCATACTCAAACTCCCTGCCAAGCACCATATAATAGTAAATCTCTTCCGCCAAAAGCTTATTCATGGCTAAACTCGTCTATGGCTTCTTCAACGGGTATCATATACATCAAAGCCGGTCCCCCGTGCATCAAAACCGCCTGCATCGCCGCATCGAGTATCTCCTCTCTGCTCGCTCCGGCGTTTAAAGCCCCCTTTACGTGCAGCGAGATGCACCACTCGCATTGAGCCGCCACGGCAAGCCCCACGTTTACGAGCTCTTTTTGTTTAAGATCCAAAGCGCTCGGCTTTTCTACGGCTTCCATAAAGTTATGAAACGCACCTATTTTGTCGGGAGCCTCTTTTTGAAGACGGCCTATAAGCCGTTTGATCTCCTCCAATTTCCGAGTGTACTTTCCCATGGCAACCTCCTTTTAAAGTCAAAGTTACTTCATTTTACTCCAAAAGGATTTAAATTTTTCTAATAATTTTTTAGAAGATAATTTTTATTATTTTTGGAGGAAAAAGCGAGGAGAAAAAGAGGAGTTTTATCTCTTTGCGGCTCTTTCGTAAGCTCTTTTGACGGCTTTTATAAATCCGTCCCTAACGCCCTTTTCTTCCAAAGCTTCATATCCCGCGGCGGTGGTTCCTCCGGGACTCATCACCTCGTCTTTAATAACGGCCGGATGTTTCTTTTCCAAAAGAGCGTAAAAACCTTCGAAAAGTCCCCTTACCAAAGCGTAAGAATCCTCTCTCTTAAGCCCCATATTGACTCCGCCGTCGGCCAAAGCCTCGGCCGCCAAAGCCAAAAAAGCCGGACCGCTTCCGGCGATGGCGGTGGCTATGTCTATCTCCTTTTCGCTGTTTAGCCAAAGGGCTCTCCCAAACTTCTCGCATATAAAAAGAGCCTCTTTTTTAAAACCTTCGTCTCCCGTTAAAGTAGTCATCGATTTTTGATAGGAAGCGGCGAGATTGGGCATTATCCTGATATAATAATCGGCTTTTAAGCAGCTTTTCAACTTCTCTATCTCAACTCCCGCCAATACGGACAAAAGAGCGTTGGCTTTCCCTTTTAACTTTTCGGAGACCTCTTTCAAAGCGAAAGGTTTAACGCATAACATAACGTTTAAACCTTCGATATTAAACCCGTCTTTTAAAGTTTCGATCTCCACTCCCTTAAATCTCTCTTTTAACATTTTAAGTTTCTCTTCGTCTCTCGCCACTATTTTAACTTTTACCTCTTTATATATTCCCTCTACTACGGCTTGGGCCATCTTTCCGCTTCCGATTATCGCAATCTCCAAAATCAGCTCCTTATATACTTTTTTATATCTTCCATTAAGCCGAAATTTTCGTATTTTTTCTCATCCAAAACGACTTGAAGCATTCTTTTTTTGCTTATGTTGAAAACGAAAGGGGCTATGAAATTTATTTTCGACTCCTCTATCGGTCTCTCCACTATCATGCTGCATAAAATCAAAACGGCGTCTCTCTCTTCAATATCCAACGGTTTTTTATAACTTTCCGGTATCTCTATATCGTATTCTCTCAAAGCACACGGATCTATCAGAGTGAACGAAACCTCCTTGTCTCCGTTTTTACCTCTAAGTTTGGCGAAAATATCGTCTATCCTCTCCAAATCGGCCTCTTTCATCTTTTCAAATCCCAAAATCGGGGAAACTACCTCGAATTTCATCGCGCACCTCTAATTTAAAAGAAGTCTGATTAGATAAAAAGCCGGTTTAAATATAAAATCCGAAAGCGGAGTGGCCAACACCACGATCAAAAATATCATACCGTAAGGAAAAATCTTTTTTATAAAATCGGCAACGGCATAAAGTCTCATTTTCAAACTCAAATACATCAAAGCGTTAGCCCCGTCCAAAGGAGGAATCGGAACGAGATTGAAAAATCCCAAAACGACGTTGTAAATCACGCTAAAATATAAAAACATCTCCAAAAAGGCCTCTCCCAAAGAGTGGGCGGGCGGAAGAAAAGAGATAATCAGCGCGCTGACTACGGCAACGAAAAAATTATAAACTATTCCGGCCAAACTAACCGCTATCGCTCCGTTATAACCTCCGTTGTTTATAACCACCCCCATATTGACGGGAACCGGTTTAGCCCATCCGAAAAGAAAAGGAGCGTTCGAAAAATACAAAAGGGCGGGAACGATAATCGTTCCCACAATATCTACGTGCACTATCGGATTTATCGAAAGCCTTCCCTGCATCTTAGCCGTAGGATCCCCGTATTTGTAAGCGGTCAATCCGTGCATTATCTCGTGTCCTATTATGGCCGTAGCGAGAGCCGAAACCATCGCCGCTATCTGTAAAATCTCAATTGATTTCATGAACCGCTTCCGATAAAGGAACGCTTTTGTCTATAAATTTGGGATCTTTTTGCAAAGTATCCACGAGTCTTCCTATTCTGTTCCATCTTATTTTATAATTTTTATCCCAAGAAAAATACACAAACCAAGGTTTGCCGACTATCAATCTATACGGAACCGGCCCCCAAAACCTGCTATCGTTTGAATGATCTCTATTGTCTCCCATCATAAAAAACTCCCCGTCGGGAACTCTATAGGGAGGAAACTCGAATATCTCAAGAGGTACCAAAGCTCCGAATTTAACGGCCGGATCGTTTTGGATGCCCGGATATATCCTTCTATAAGGGTTTTTAACCCAAAGTTTCCCCTCTATCTCAACGATGTCTCTTTTATCGTAATGCTTTTTTATATATTCGTCTCCTTCGTGGGGACGAAGATAGAGATCTTTTTTATGAACGGCTATATAATCCCCTCCGACCGCAACACACCTTTTTACGTAGTGAATCGAAGGATTGTTCGGATATCTAAAAACCACTATATCCCCTCTTTTGGGTTTTTCTCCCTCTATCAAATGACCGTTTCCGAAAATGTCGGGAAAAACCGGAACCTCAATCCAAGGAATGTGAGGTATCGGAATGCCGTAGGCGAATTTTTTCACGAAAAGATGATCTCCTATCAAAAGAGTTCTTTTCATAGAACCGCTCGGAATAACGAAAGCCTGCGCCACGAAAAAGATTACCAGTAAAACGATTATTATCGTACCGGTCCAAGTATTTGAAAATTCGTAAAGTTTTTTAAGTTTTTCTTTCATCCGTTTAACCTTTGTTTCGCGGCCTTCAAGGTATTTTCCAAAAGCATCGCTATCGTCATAGGTCCCACTCCTCCCGGAACGGGAGTTATGAAAGAGGCTTTTTGGGAAACGTTTTCAAAATCCACATCTCCCACCAATCTTCCGTCCTCAAGTCTGTTTATGCCGATATCTATAACGATGGCTCCCTCTTTTACCATATCCGCGGTTATCAGATTCGGCTTTCCGACTCCCACTATCACCATATCGGCTCTTTTGGTATGGGAAGCCAAATCTTTCGTAAAAATATGACAAATATCTACGGTCGCAAACTCGTTTAACAAAAGATTCAACATCGGTTTTCCGACTATGTTGCTCGCTCCCACGACGCACACGTCCAAACCTTTGGGATCTATCTCGTACTCTCTCAAAAGCCTCATAACTCCCAAAGGGGTACAGGGAACGAATCCTTCAAGTCCCAAAACCAGCTTGCCGACGTTAAAAGGGTGAAAACCGTCAACGTCCTTTTTCGGATCGATAGCCTCCAAAATTTTATGGGCGTCTATTTGGGAAGGAAGAGGAAGCTGAACCAAAACGCCGTCGATATTGGGGTTTTGATTGATCATCTCTATCGTTTCCAAAATCTTTTTTTGACTTATATCCGAAGGCATCTTATGAACTATGGAGTATATTCCGGTAGCTTCGCAAGCTTTCTCTTTCATTCTCACATAAGTGTGGCTTGCGGGATCGTCTCCCACCAAAATAACCGCAAGTCCGGGAACTATTCCCTCTTTTTTGAGTTTTAAAGTCTCCTCTTTTATGTTTTTTTTGATTTTCTCGGAAAGAGCTTTGCCGTCTAAAATCCGCATTTCTTGCCTTTATGAAGGATTTAAGGTATTTTTATCATAAAAAATGTGATATTATATCATTTTCATTTAAAAAGAGGTAAAGTATGAGGAAAACGGTTCTTTTGGCGATTTTATCCCTCTTTTCATACGCGCGGGAGGACTCTTTCATAACCGATTACGAATACGCCAAAATGCTTTACGAAAACCCAAGAGGCATCGGATGCGACAAGTGCCACGGAGAAGACGCTTCGGGCAAAACGATAGCCTCGTATTTCGACGGAAAGAAAAAGAAAAAAATTTACATAAAAGCTCCCGACATACGGATGATCGATAGGAAGAGATTTTTCAAATCCTTCAAAAAAAACCACTCGATCATGCCGACTTACTTTTTAACTTCGGACGAGATAGAAAGTTTGTACCGCTACGTGCAAAAACAGAAAAACAAAAACGAAAGCAAAGGATCAAAATGAATACGGAAAACAGCATAAAGGCCTACGAAGAGGCAAAAAAGTACATTCCGGGCGGAGTTGACAGCCCCGTTAGAGCTTTCAAAAGCGTCGGAGGAACTCCCGTATTTATAGACAGAGGAGAAGGAGCCTACCTATACGACATAGACGGAAACAGGTATATAGATTTCGTCCAAAGCTGGGGACCTTTGATTTTCGGACATTGCGACAAGGATATAGAGGAGGCGGTCATAAAAGCCGTCAAAAAAGGGCTGAGCTTCGGAGCTCCGACTCTCGTGGAGACGGAGCTTGCGAAAGAGATATGCGAGCTTTTCGATACGGTGGAGAAAGTAAGATTCGTAAGCAGCGGAACCGAAGCGGTTATGAGCGCCATAAGAGTGGCGAGAGGCTATACGCTAAAAGACGACATCGTAAAATTTACCGGATGTTACCACGGACATAGCGACTCACTTTTGGTTCAAGCCGGAAGCGGAGCCGCAACTTTCGGAACTCCCTCCTCTCCCGGAGTTCCCGCAAACCTTACCAGACATACGCTTTTAGCCGAATACAACGACATAGAGAGCGTAAAAAGATGTTTTGAAAGTTCCGACAACATAGCCTGCGTCATAATAGAGCCGATAGCCGGCAACATGGGACTCGTGCCGGCAAAAGAGGAGTTTTTGAGAGAGCTTAGAGCTCTTTGCGACGAAAACGGAGCGCTACTGATTTTTGACGAAGTGATGAGCGGCTTTAGAGCCTCTTTGAAAGGAGCTCAAGGATTTACCTCCGTAAAACCGGATCTCGTTACTTTCGGAAAGGTAATAGGCGGCGGAATGCCGGTGGGAGCTTTCGGAGGAAAAGCCGAGATTATGGATAGACTCTCCCCCGAAGGAGACATCTACCAAGCGGGAACCCTAAGCGGAAACCCCGTAGCCATGAACGCCGGACTCACCGCCGTTAGAAAATTGAAAAAAGATCCCTCAATCTACGAAACCCTTAAAAAAAGAGCCGAAAGATTGACGGAAGGTCTTA
>Ga0256914_1001661_pt1 | contig 19583 bp, 15 predicted proteins | sample HulkmetaG_FD_191571 | JGI IMG/M metagenome (GOLD analysis project Ga0256914, IMG submission 191571) | Hydrothermal chimney microbial communities from Main Endeavour vent field at the Juan de Fuca Ridge, Pacific Ocean - Hulk | ecosystem: Environmental > Aquatic > Marine > Hydrothermal vents ... | reverse complement strand
GGCACCAACAACGGTGTCCTCACCCACGGCCTCGACGCCAACGGCAACCCCCTGCGCGGCACTGCCAAATTCACCAACTCCGTCAACGCAGCCACGCCCACCCCTACCCCCGCGCCGTCTCCGTCTCCCTCTCCCACGCCAACGCCCATCCCCACTGCCACCATAGCCCCTCAGGCGGTGCTCATCAGTGAAATCGCCTGGGCTGGCACAGCCGCCAGCAGCTACGACGAGTGGATTGAGCTCTACAACCCTTCCAGCCAGCCCATTGACCTGACCGGCTGGCACCTCACCGCTGCCGACGGCTCGCCCGACATCGCCCTCCAGGGCACCATCCCCGCGCAGGGCTTCTTCCTGCTCGAGCGCACCGACGACACCACCGTCTCCGACATCCCCGCCGACCTCATCTACACCGGCAGCCTGAGCAACACCGGCGAATCCCTCACCCTCTATGGGCCCTCCAACGAAGTGGTTGACACAGCCAACGCCAACGGCGGCCCCTGGCCGGCCGGCGACGCTGCCATCTACGCCTCTATGGAACGCATCGGCCTCACCGCCGATAGCGATGCCGCTTGGGGCACCAACAACGGCGCCCTCACCCACGGCCTCGACGCCAACGGCAACCCCCTGCGCGGCACTGCCAAATTCACCAACTCCGTCAACGCAGCCACACCCACCCCTACCCCCACACCCACCGCGGCCCCACAGGCCAACCCCGCCCCCACGCCCACCCTCAAACCCCTGAAAAGCCGCGTCCTCATTGGCGAATTTTTGCCCCACCCCCGCTACGACTGGAACCAAGACGGCGCGGCCAACACCGGTGACGAGTTTATCGAAATCGTCAACCTGGGGCCTGAACCCGTCAACTTGGACAACTGGCTGCTGGACGACGGCGAAGGTGGCTCGCAGCCCTTCGAAATTCCCGAAACCGGGCTCATGCCCGGCCACGTGGTCGTCTTCTTTGCCAAGCAAACCGATATTCGGCTCAACGACTCGGGGGATACCATCAGGCTTTTGCGCCCCAACGGCGAGCTGGTGGACGAAGTCCACTACAGCCACGCCTTTGCGTGGAATTTATCGTGGTGTCGCCCAGAGGGGGGCTGGGGGGCGCTGACTTACCCCTGCTGGCCCACGCCGGGGCGAGCTCACAATGTGCTGTACGGCACACCACAAAGCCCTTCCTCGGCCTCCAGCCCAACGCCCTCACCTGCGCCCACGGCCACGCTCACACCACCGCGAACCACTGCCCCCTCGCAGGCCGCATTCCTGGGGTGTTTTTGGTCTTTTGTGCTAAAAACGGGCGTCTGCATCCGGTAAAATAGAGCCCTGCAACGCATTCTGTAGAAATGAGGCCCGTTTTATGAAAACTCGCGTGCTTTTGTTGCTGCTGCCATTGACACTCTGGCTCGCGGCTTGTCAACCAGCCACCACATCCACTTTGCCCTTGGCCTCCCCCGAGGCCCTCGACGCCGAAGCGCGGCTCCAACCCTTTTTCACCGACCCCCACAACGACGCCCTCCGTGGCGGACCCGACGCCGCGGTGGCCAAAGCCATTGATGCCGCGCGGGTCTCAGTGGATGCAGCCCTCTATGACTTGAATTTGTGGAGCATCCGCGACGCACTGATTCGCGCCCATCGGCGGGGGGTGCAGGTGCGCATCGTCGCGGAATCCGACCATCTGGACCGGCCTGAGTTTCGCGCCCTGGCCAAAGCGGGCATCCCCATCGTTGGCGACGGCCGCAAAGCCCTCATGCACGACAAATTCATCGTGATTGACCGTTACGAAGTGTGGACCGGCTCCATGAATTTCACCCTCAATGGCGCCTACCGCAACGACAACAACCTCGTCCGCCTCATCTCCCGCCAATTGGCCGAAGATTACACCGCCGAATTCGAGGAAATGTTCCTCCAACACCGCTTCGGCGCCGATTCCCCAGCCAACACCCCCTATCCGCAGGTGACCTTGGACGGCATCACCACCGAAGTTTACTTCGCACCCGAAGACCACCCCCTCACCCATCTCATGCCCCTGCTGGAAAAAGCCCAAGAAAGCATCTACTTCATGGCCTTCAACCTCACCGACGACGACCTGGCCCGCCTGCTCATTGCCAAAGCCCAACAAGGCGTCAAAGTGGCCGGCGTTTTCGACGAGCGCCAGGCCAAAACCAGCACCGGCAACGAATACCTGCGCCTCAAACAGGCCGGGCTACCTGTTTTCTTAGATGCCAACCCCTACGCCATGCACCACAAAGTCTTCATCATTGACCAACGCGTGGTGGTCTTTGGCTCTTACAACTTCACCCACAGCGCGGAAACGCGCAACGACGAAAACCTGGTCATCGCCCACGACCCCTTGCTGGCTTCCCAATTTTTGGAAGAATTCCACCGAGTGTACGACGCGGCTTCGGCTTATAATCAACGGTGAGGCCACTTTTTGCCCTTTCCCCCTTTGGAAGGCAGCCATGCCCCTGGACTATCGCGCGGTTTACCAAAAAATTCAACACTTTGCCAGCCACGCACGCACGCTCTACGAAGAGCAAGACCGCCGCAAGCAGGACGCCTTGAAAACCCTCCACGCCTGGGCCGAGCGCGGCCCAGCGCTGCAAAAGATGGTTGCCACCGCAGCCGGAATTTACACCCCTTGGCGCTCTGCCCAGCCCACCGACGAACCGCTGACCCTGGCCGTGGACCCACCCCCCGACGCCGAACATCGGGTCGCCCAAGCTCTGGTGCTGGCTGCAGACGGCTCTCAAATCGAACCCGACCCCCACGCCGCGCTCTATTATGCCCTGGTCAACGTCGGCGTGGTGATGATGGCCGCAGACCTGACCCCACGCACCCACATCGTCAGCGAACTCTACACCCCCGAAGACCTCCTCACCCAACGGCTCCAGGTCAACCTGATGCGCGACCTGCGTGAACGAGCTGCATTGGCCGAAGCCGCCAAAGTGTTGCAAGGCCGACAAAGCCCCTCCGCCGACTGGGAAGCCTTCTACGCCGACCTGCCGCCCACCACCGCCCTCTTGGGCCTGACCGACGGCCCGTTGGAACTTTGGGGCGCCAAAGATGACCCCAGCCATTCCTTCGAACAAGCCCTCCAAACCTACCTCGCCCACCTGCGCGACCTGCGTGACATGGCCGTCATCAGCGCAGGCTATGTGGATAACCCCCACGCCAACCTCGTGGTCCACACCCTGGCCTTGGCCGCCCAACAGCCACCACTGCAGCGCGAGCAAATCTTGAAAATCGTCCACAACGACCACCCCTTTCAAGGGGTCAACGACACAGCCCTCTTTGCCCATCTCCTCAAGCCCGGGCAACGCTCCGCGATCTTCGGCTTGGCCTCCCAATCCCGAGCCCAATACACCGGCGACCTGGCGCTCCACTTCTTTTACCTCAACACCGCCATTGACCCCCAAACGCCCAACATTGCCCGCGTTGAAATTCCACAATGGGTTGCCCACGACACCGAAGCCCTCAACACCCTCCACGCGGTGCTGATTTGGCAAAGCCGGCGCGTGCCCCACACCCCTTACCCCTACATCCTGCGCCGCGCCCACGAAGTCGCCGTCGTGCGGCGGGAAGACCGCCAAGCCGTCGAAACCTGGCTAAAGCGCGAACTTCTCGCCCACGGGCTCTTCCCCGGCCTGCCGTCGGCCAAAAAACGCTCCAAAGAATAACCCGCCCTCTGGAACTTTCCCCTCGGAGTTCACCCATGACCTCTTCCCAAGCCTTTATCGGACGCGTTCTCCAGGCCAATGCCACCGGTTTTCTGGTAGGCTGCCGAGTGCCCCAACTGCAAGAAAGCGGCTTAGCCTTTGGCGCGTTGGTGCGGGTCACCCCCGAACAAAACAACCCCGCCGCCGAGATTTTCGGCATCATCTCCGAAATCCACCTGCCGGGCGACGACCTGGTAAAACAACTCACCATCGCGCCCGACCTCCCCACCAGCATCCACGCCGACCAACACCAACGCAACCTGCCGGTAGAAATTCAAGTGCTCTCCCTGGGCTACCGCGACCGCGAGGGGCGCATTCGGCATCTGCTGCCCCCTCGCCCACCGCTGACCCTGGCCAACCTCTATCTCTGCACCCCTGCGGAAGTGCGGGAATTCACCACCGCGGGGCGCTTGGGCTATTTTCGCCACATCCTGCGCGCGCAAGAGGCCGCGACCGACGAGCTCCTGGCCGTGCATCTCCGCCAGGCTCAAGAAGCCCACCGCGACGGCGGCGACCCCGATTGGGCACACCAAGCCACCCGCCACCTCATCACCCTCCTCCGCGACGATTACGAGCGCCTCACCCGCTTGTTAGACGCGCTGGGTGAAGTCATTGTCTGAGCCAACCCCATGCCCAACACAGTTTTCACCTTTCCGCCCGGCTTCCTCTGGGGCACGGCCACCGCAGCCCACCAAGTGGAAGGCGGCAACACCAACAACACCTGGCACGCGTGGGAACAAGCCGGCAAAGTGCTGGAAGGCCACACCGCGGGCCGCGCGTGCGATTGGTGGGGCGGCCGCTGGCGAGAAGACTTCGACCGCGCAGCCGAAGCCGGCCAAAACGCCCACCGCCTCTCCGTGGAATGGAGCCGCATCCAACCCGCCCCCGACCGCTGGGATGAAGACGCCCTCGAGCACTACCGGCAAATGGTACGCGGCCTGACGGCCCGCGGCCTCAAACCCTTCGTCACCCTCCATCACTTCACCGACCCGCTCTGGCTGGCCGAAATGGGCGGCTGGGAAAACCCCGAAACCCCGCGCCTCTTCGCAGCCTACGCGGCCAAAGTGGTCGAAGCCCTCAAGGCTTACGTCACCTCATGGTGCACCATCAACGAGCCCAACGTCTATACCGCGTTGGGCTATCTTGAAGGCATCTTCCCGCCCGGCAAACAAGACCTCGCCACCGCGCTCACCGTCGCCGAACATTTGGCCCAAGGCCATGCCGCGGCCTACGAGGCCATCCACCAACAACAGCCCGAGGCCGAAGTAGGGCTGGTCATCTATTACCGCCCCATGCGGCCGGCGCGCGCTTGGTTCCCCCCCGACCGCCTCTTGGCCTGGGCCGAAAACCGCTGGTTCAACGACTATTTTGCCCTCGCCGCAGGCCTGGGACGCCGCCTCACCCCCTGGGGCGTCCGCCGCGATCCTAAATTGGGACCCAGCCTCGACTTCTTCGGCCTCAATTACTACACCAGCGACCTGGTGGCCTTCACCCCCACCCCGCCCACGTACACCGCCCGCCGCTTCCCGCCCCACGCCCCCCAAAGCGAACACGGCGACATCGCCCACGTGCCCCAAGGTATCTTCCAAGGCCTGCAATGGGCCCAGCGCTTCGGCAAACCCATCCTCATCACCGAAAACGGCGTAGAAGACAGCGCCGATACGCTCCGCCCTCGTTACCTGGCCGAACACCTCTACCAGGTGTGGCACGCCACCCTCTTCAACTGGAAAATAGCAGGATACTTCCACTGGACCCTCACCGACAATTTCGAATGGGACCGCGGCTGGACCCGCCACTTCGGGCTTTGGGCGCTGGACCCCGAAACACAAACCCGCACGCCCCGCCCCAGCGCCGAGTTTTACGCGGCCATCTGCCAAACCAACGCACTGGACATCGAAACCGTTGCCCGCTTCGCCCCCCAGGCTTTGGAAATGCTCATGCCGGGGCTGCAAGAAGCCCCGGCACGCTGACCCGCACCCCGCGCCGACAGACCGCCCCCGACCATGTCTGCCCCATCGCTCGGCACCCTGTTCCTCATCGCTTTTGCCCTCAACGTAGTGGGAGATTTCATCCGCACCGAGCCCCTGCCGTGGGTTTGGGCGCTGGAACGCCGCTTCTCTTGGGTCTCCCGCCATCTCACGGCCTTGACCACCTCGACCCAAATTCACAAATTCAACCTGGTGCTCAGCGCGCTGGTGGCCGCGGTGTGGATTGCATTAGGCCACATCACCGGCGGCATCGTCGCCCTCCTCCTCGCAATATACACCGCCTCAACCGCCTTGGCCTTGCTCAAATTGCTCAATGCGCTCCTGCCGCCTCAAATCCCCATCCGCTCGACAGCCCAAATCTTGGATTTTGCCATCATCTTTCGAGGCGAAGACGAGGGCTCAAGCATACCTTACATCTTGCTCCAGGTGGAGATACCTCAATTCGGGGTGCATGTACTTCCGGCCACGCCTTTCAACTATTTGCTCAAAAACCAACTCCGCCCCGGCAAAGCCGTTTTTGTAGATTGCAAGCTCGGTGGGCTGGGGTTGGTATATTCTTGGCGCAAAGGGGGGTCCCATCGGCCGTGTTGGCGGCCGCTGCCCTACGGCTCGCTGCCCTCTGAACCCTTTGGCCTACATTGAGCGCGTTTTCCATCGAAACAAAAAAGCCAAACAAAAAAGCGCCCTTCGTCTGCCGCCACCACACCGGTTTTGGCGCCGAAGATGCGCTTTCATTTTTTTCCACATAGCCCTTTGCGTCCCGGCCGCGTGGGCCTGCAGGCCCCTCAGGCTTCAGAAGGCACGGCGTTCTCGCCCTCCAGCCCCGGGAGCACCACTGTGAAGGTCGTGCCTTTGCCTACTTCCGATTCCACCCACACACGCCCATGATGGCTTTCGACGATGGATTTCACAATAGCCAGCCCCAAGCCGGTGCCTGGGGTGTCGGAAGCCACGTTGCTGCCCCGGAAGAATTTGTTGAAGATGTAAGGCTGCTCACCCGGCGGGATGCCCGGCCCGGTGTCGCTCACCCGAATGATGATCTGCTGGCCGCGGCTCTCTGCCGTCACGGTGACGCAGCCGCCCGGCGGGGTGTATTTCACCGCGTTGCCGATGATGTTGTCTAACATTTGCCGCAATCGTATGGCATTGCCAAACACCATGGGGAGATCGTCTTCCACCGTGGTGCGGAAGCACAGCCCTTTGCTTTCCACCTGCTCACGGACGCCTTCCACCGCGTAGCGCAACACGCTGACAATCGAGACCATCTCCTTTTCCAAATCAAACCCTGCCTCGATGCGGCCTAAATCCAGCAGGTCGTTGATCAAGGCGGTGATGTTTTCCACGCTCAACCGCACCCGCTTGACGAATTCTTTTTGCATTTCGTTCAAGGGGCCAGCCCGCTCCAACAGTTCCACGTAGCCCAAGATGGCTGTCAAGGGGGAACGCAAGTCGTGGGAAACCGCGCTGACGAATTCGTTTTTGATGCGGTCCAATTCCTTGAAGTGGGTGACGTCGTGCAAGGTGATGGCCACCCCGACGTTGGGGATGGGCACGGCCTGGAGGCTGAAAACGCGGCCGTCGGGGGCGGTAAACTCGGTGTGAAATTCGTGGCCTTCGAGGGCTTCGCGAATGCCCGCTTCCAAGTCGCGGTCCGGGCAAAATTCGGTGTAACGCCGCCCCAAGACCGTTTGGTTCGGGTCCACATCCAGGGCTTGCCGCGCGACCCGATTGATGAGCAGCGCCTCGCCGTTGGGGTTGAGCACCACGATGCCGTCTTCGATGTTGTTGAGCACGGTTTCCAATCGGCGGCGCTCTGCGTTGGCTGCGGTGAAGAGTTGGGCGTTGTCTAAGGCGACGGCCGCGTATTCGGCCAAGGCGGTCAAACGGTCTACGTGGCGCTGGGTGAAATCGCCTCGCCGCTGCCGGTTGTCCACGCCCAACACGCCAATCACGCGGCCATGAATGTAGAGGGGGACGTAAATCAAAGCGTGGACCAAATAGGCGGTTTTGATTTTTTCTGGTGAGTCTCGTTCCAAGAGCACTGGCTTGCCCGTGCGCACCACTTCGCCGGCCAAAGTGTCTTGGACTTTCAAGCGCAAGGTGCTGGCCGAGGGGTCTTCGAAATTGCGAGAGGCGCGCAGATAGAGTTCGCCGGTTTCCTCATCCAGCAGCAAGAGGGTGCTTTCTTCTGCGCCGGTAAATTCCACAGCGGCGTTGACCACAGCGGCCAGCGTTTCGTCCAAATCCAATTTGGCGGTGAGGGTACGCCCGACGCGCAGCAGGGTGTGCAATTCGTCAATGTGGGAGCGGAGGGCAAGGGTGTCGCGCTCGGCTTCCTGCTCAGCCCATTGGAGGGCTGCGCGTTTGCGCGCCAAGGCTCTGCGCAGGGCCTGGGCCAAGGCGTTGCTCCGCACCGGCGGTTCCAACACGTCAATCGCCCCCACCCGCAGGGCGCGCTTCAACACGTCGGGGTCGTCGGCCTGTTCGGCAAACAACAACAGCGGGACGTGCAAACAATGCTCGGCCAGGCCACCAATCACCGCGCTTTCCAGCGCTGCTGTGTCGGCCAGCACCAAATCGGGGTGATATTCGGGGAAGACGTCCGTCGGGGGGCGTCCCCATGCTTCTTCAGGCAAAGCCACAGGCTTGAACCCCAATGCGCGCAATGCCTGGCTAAGCAGCCGACGAGCCTGGGCTTCGGAAACCACAAGCAGAACCGTCGTCAAAACTATCTCCTAAGGGGTGCTTCCACGGCTGGCAATCGGAAGCACAAAATGGAACAGGGTGCCCTTGTTTTTCTTGCTCTCAGCCCAAACTTTGCCGCCGTGGGCCTCGACAATCTCTTTGACCACAGAGAGCCCCAGTCCTAAGCCGCCAAAGCGGCGCGTGGTGGAGCCATCCACTTGATAGAAGCGTTCGAAGATGTGCGGCAAATGTTTGGAAGAAATGCCAATGCCGGTGTCTTTCACCACGACGTGGGCTAATTCCCCTTTGTCGCGGCGGACACTGACTTCGATTTGACCGCCCTCGGGGGTGAATTTGATGGCATTGGTGATGAGGTGGTCGAAAACCATCCCCAGTTGGTCGGGGTCGCCCAACACGGTGACCTCATCGGCGGCGGTTTGCGCTTCCAGGGTCAACTTTTTCTGCTGGGCGCGCGGTTTGTGTCGGGTCACGGCCAAGCGCGCCAGGTCGTTGAGGTTCACCCGCGCCCATTGGTCGGGCGCCAGCGATACGCTTTGCAATGCGGTCACCGATGATACCACCTCGCCGATTTGGGCCAATTTTTGGCGCACTGTTTCCAGCGCGTGGCGCTGCTCTTCGGAAAGGTCGCCCATTTGTCCTTCCATGAGCATTTCAACGTAGCCTTGCGCCACGCCCAAGGGGGTGCGCAGTTCGTGGCTGAGGTTTTGCAAAATTTCGCTTTTGAGGCGCTCGCCTTCACGGGCGGCTTTGGCCGTGCGCTGCATGGCTTTGGCATGCTCTTCCAAAGCCTGGAAGAGCCGCGCGTTGACCAGCGCGATGGAAGCGTAATCTGCGATGGCTTCCAGCAGGGCTTGCTCTTCGGGGGTGAAAGGCCGGGCTTCGTTGCGCACCACGGCCAACAACGCCACCACTTCGTTTTTGACCTTGACCGGCACGACCAGCGCCGATTTGCCCAAAGAGTAGATTTTGAAACGGCGCAGTGGGTCGCCATGAATGCTCAGGGCCTCGCCCGAGAGGGCCACCAAACTGCTCAAACCGTCATCCCACGTTTGCCCCAAACGGGCGGCCAGCGAGCGGGGCAGCCCCTGCTGGGCAACCAGGGTGAGGCCTTTGCCGTTTTCTTCGCGCAGAAACATCCAGCCTTTGTCGGCCTCGGCCAGCCGCAACGCGCCTTCGACCAGCCGCTGAAAGAGCACTTTTTGGTTGGTCACCGAGGCGACGGCTTTGGCCAGGTCAAACAGGGTGGTGAGTTCGCGCACGCGGCGCTGCAGCTCTTGATTGGCCTTCTGAAGCTGACGCGCCAGTTGGATTTTCGCTTGGCGCTCTCTGACTTGTTTGAGCACACGCTCGACAGCTGAGACCACTTCTGTATCTTGCATGGGCCACAGCAAAAAGTCCGACGCGCCTAAGCGAAAGGCTTGGATGATATCGCGCTCTTCACCTTTGGTGCCTACGACGATGATGGGCACATCATCGCCTTGCGATTGCAAAGCCGCGAGCAAATCTTTCCCGCTCAAATCTGGCAAGTGCATGTCGGCGATGATGAGATGAGGGGCAAAACGCGCGCTTTCCTGCAGGGCGGCGCCCGCCTCACCGACGACTTTGACCCGATACCGCAACGGCTGGAGGCTCTGCCGCGCGATCAAATCGGCAATTTCCGGGTCGGGCTCGACCACCAAGATACGCTCTCGGGCTTTGGTTGTCACCATAGGACTCTCTCGAATTCTCGCCGATGGGGGTTGACCTGTTTCGGCCCCGCCCTCACCGAAACAAGCCGACCTGCTTCATTGCGAATGGACGTCAACGGCGTCGCCAAACGCACGCAACACGGCCAGCAAATCGGTCAAGTCTAAGACGGCCTGGTGGATGATGTCTAACAGCTCTTCATCCACCACCAGGCCGTTGGCCTCTGCCTCGCGGCGAATCAGCCCTTCGCTGGTCCGCACCAAACCGATATTGTGCCCTAAATCGTGTACCAGGCTTCGAATGGCCTCCCGATAACGAAGGCGCTCTTCCGGCGGCCGCTGATTCACCAAAGCCGCCAGTTCAAGCCACACTTCTTGTGCTTGGTCCGTCATGTTGCACCACCCGAATGTAGGGCCGCCAAACGGCCAGGGGGCGCCTTTGCTTCATTGTGCAGGCGCAGGGGAATTCGCGTCAGCGGCTTGGCCCTCTTTTGAGGGCGCGTCGTCGCCGCGTTCCCGCAGATGCGGGAACAAAATCACCTCTCGGATGCTGTGTTTGTCGGTAAAAAGCATGGTCAGGCGGTCAATGCCCATCCCAAAACCGCCATTGGGCGGCATGCCGTAACGCATGGCTCGCAAATAATCTTCGTCAATGGGATGGCGTTCCTCGTCGTCAGCGGCGTAGGTGCGCCCCATCTCCAGGAAGCGGGCTTCTTGATCCAAGGGGTCGTTCAACTCTGTAAACGCGTTGCAGAGTTCCATGCCGCCGATAAAGCCTTCGAACCGTTCGACCGTGTTTGGGTCGTCGGGTTTGGCTTTGGCCAAAGGCGAGATGTCTCGCGGGTAGTCATACAAAAACGTGGGCTGAATGAAGCGGGGCTCCAGGAAATCGCTGACCAATTGGTCAATGAGTTTGCCGCGCGAGGCATGGGGTTTGGGCTCAATGCCTTGGGCTTTCATCGCAGCGGCCAAGCTTTCGGCGTCGGGGTAGGAAGCAATGTCAATGCCCGTCGCCTCCAGCACGCCTTGGCGCAACTCGACCCGCTTCCAAGGTGGGTTGAGGTCAATTTCATGGCCCTGCCATGTAATTTTGCGCGTGCCCAACACCCGATCGGCCACGTATGCAATCATCTCTTCCACAAACGCCATCACCTGGAAGTAATCGGCGTAGGCCCAATAAAATTCCAGCTGGGTAAATTCGGGGTTGTGTTTGAACGAAATCCCTTCGTTGCGAAAATCGCGGCCGATTTCATAAACCTTTTCAAACATGCCGACCAAAAGGCGCTTGAGATAAAGTTCAAACGAAATGCGCAAATAGAGTTTCTGCTTCAGTTGGTTGTGATAAGTCACAAACGGGCGAGCGGCCGCGCCGCCGTAAATCGGCTGAAGAATGGGCGTTTCGACTTCCAAAAAGCCGTGGTCGTCTAAAAAATCGCGCAGCGCTCGCACGATTTTGGCTCGGGTGCGGAAGATTTCCCGCACCTCAGGGTTGACGGCCAAATCAGCATAGCGTTGGCGATAGCGGGTTTCAGGGTCGGCCAACACAGCATGGCGAATGACCGTGCCATCTTCGGCCACCTCGTCCTTGGCCGGCGGCAAGGGCGTAATGGCCTTGGCCAACATGCGAAACTTTTCAACATGGACGGTAATCTCGCCCGTGCGCGTCCGAAAGAGGAACCCCTCAGCCTGGATGAAATCGCCCAGGTCAAAAAACTTATTGAATAACTTCAGCTGCTCTTTGCCCAGGGTGTTGACCTGAAAAAAGAGTTGCAACCGGCCGCTCTCATCTTCGATGTGGGCAAAGGTGATCTTCCCCATCGGGCGCATCGCGCGCAAGCGACCAGCGACCACAACCCGCGGCGCTTCCTCTGCCCCCTCGGCCTCGGCCGCCTCTAACGCGGCTTTGGCTTCGGCCGCGGTATGCGTGCGCTCCGCCCGGTTCGGATAGGGCTCAATGCCCATCTCCCGCAGGCGCTCCAGTTTTTCCAAACGAATTTTCTCTAACGGACTGTACTCATGGGGCATTGGGAAGCCTCGTCAACGATGATAATTTGTGTTCCTGACGATTATAACAAACTTTCACCCTGAACGATGTCACGACTTTTCGCCAAAGTATCGTGACAAGCGTCACGCACTGACTTCCCCGCGGCTTAGGGATATAATACACCCAAATCGTGAAAAAAGGAGCCTGGAAGGCCTTTTCTTACCTTTTTCTCACGACCCACACCGTTCGTTCCCCATCCCCAAAAGTGAGGTCCTCATGCCCCGCAAATTGACCCCTACGCCCCTCAAGCGCCGCTTCCCTGTGCCGTCCGACATCGAAATCGCCCAGGAAGCCACCCTCAAGCCCATCGAGCAGGTTGCGGAAGAAAGCGGCATCCTGCCCGAGGAACTGGAACGCTACGGCCCCTACAAGGCCAAGGTCAGCCTGAGCGTGCTGGAACGCCTGGCCGACGCGCCCAACGGCAAGTACATTGATGTGACCGCCATCACGCCCACCCCCTTGGGCGAGGGCAAGACCACCACCACCGTGGGGTTGAGCCAGGCGTTGGGCGCGCACCTGGGCCAAAAGGTGTTTACCTGCATCCGCCAGCCCAGCCAAGGCCCCACCTTTGGCATCAAAGGCGGCGCGGCCGGCGGCGGTTACTCGCAGGTGATCCCTATGGAAGACTTCAACCTGCACCTCACCGGCGACATCCACGCGGTGACCGCGGCCAACAACCTGCTCGCCGCCGCGCTGGATACCCGCATGTTCCACGAGTGGCGCCAGAGCGACGAAGCCCTCTTCCGCCGCCTCTTCCCCCTCAAAAACGGCCAACGCCAGGTGGCCCGCGGCCTGCGCTACCGCATGGCCAAACTGGGCATCACCGAAGAAGACCTGGACAACCTGACCCCCGAACAGCGACGCCAACTGGTGCGCTTGGACATTGACCCCGACACCATCACCTGGCGACGGGTGATTGACACCAACGACCGCTTGCTCCGCGAAATCGAAATCGGCCTGGGCCCCGACGAAAAGGGCTTCACCCGCCGCACAGGATTCGACATCAGCGTGGCCAGCGAAATCATGGCCATCTTGGCCCTCACCACGAGCCTGGCCGACATGCGCGCGCGGCTGGGCCGCATGGTGGTGGCCCTGAGCCGCGCGGGGGAACCCATCACCGCCGAAGACTTGGGCGTGGCCGGAGCCCTGGCCGTGCTGATGAAAGACGCCATCAAGCCCACCCTGATGCAGACCCTCGAAGGCACGCCGGTCTTCGTCCACGCCGGGCCTTTCGCCAACATCGCCCACGGCAACAGTTCCATCATCGCCGACCTGATCGCCCTCAAACTGGTGGGACCCGATGGCTATGTGGTCACCGAATCGGGCTTTGGCGCGGACATCGGCATGGAAAAGTTCTTCAACATCAAGACCCGTTACTCGGGGCTGAAGCCCAACGCGGTGGTCATGGTGGCCACGGTGCGGGCGCTGAAGATGCACGGCGGCGGCCCCAAGGTGGTGGCCGGCAAGCCCCTCGATCCGGCCTACACCCAAGAGAACCTGGACCTGCTGCGCAAGGGGTTGGTCAACCTCCAGCACCACATTGGCGTGGCCCGCAAGTTCGGCGTGCCCGTGGTGGTGGCGGTCAACCGCTTCGCCACCGACACCCCGGCCGAGTTGGAGATGGTGCGCCAAGCCGCGCTGGAATTCGGCGCCTTCGACGCGGTGGTGGCCGAGCATTGGGAAAAGGGCGGCGAAGGCGCGGTGGACCTGGCCAAGGCCGTGATGCGGGCCGCCGAGCAGCCTTCCGACTTCCGCTTCCTCTACGACCTGGACCTGCCCATCAAGGACAAAATCGAGACCATCTGCCGCGAGGTGTACGGCGCCGACGGCGTGGATTACGAGCCCCTGGCCGAGGAGCGCATCGCGGAATACACCCGCTTGGGCTACGACAAACTGCCCATCTGCATGGCCAAAACCCACCTGAGCATCAGCCACGACCCCACCCTCAAGGGCGCCCCGCGCGGCTTCCGTGTGCCCATCCGCGACATCCGTCTCTCGGCCGGAGCGGGCTTCCTCTACCCGCTGGTGGGCAAGATGCGCACCATGCCCGGCCTGCCCACCCGCCCGGCTTACCTCAATGTGGACCTCGACCTGGAAACGGGCAAGGTGGTGGGGCTGTTCTGAGCAAACCCAAAAAGCCCATGCTCCCGTTGTCGGACCTGATTCTGGGGTGGCCCTTTGGCTGGAAGCCTGTGGGTCGCCTGGCGCCCAAGTTGCGCCAACAAGTGGAGCGCCTCACCCAGGGCGCCCCTGGGGCGGATGCGTGGGTGTTGCGCCCCCACGCGCCGCCCCCGCTGGCCAGAGGCCTGCTGGTGGGCCTGCTGGCCGTGGCCGGGTTGGCCTTGCTGATGGTGGGGCGCTTGTTTTGGGGCGCTGGCCTCGCCCTTTGGCGCTCAGGGGTGCGCCTGGGCGGGGCTGCCCCCGCCGCGCTGTGGTGGTACGGCGCCGAGGCCCTCTTTTGCGTCGGCGCGCTGGGCTGGGCCGTGGGCCTCTACGGCGTGCTGCAACGGGCCTATGAGCATTGGGCCCTGGCCCGCCACCCAGAGCGCTACTTCATCGCCTTTACGCCCGCGGGCATCCTCAAACGCCAAGGGCCGTGGGTGGGCTTCCTCGCCTGGGAACGCATCCGAGGGGCTGAGGTACAATTCGAGGGCGGCGCCCCCGAGCCGGCAGGGGCAGCCCTCACCGTCCCCACCCTCCGGCTGCGGCTGCGGGGCTGGCCCCTGGGCTGCCCTTTGATTCGGCCGCCGTGGGCGCTGAGCGCGGCCGAGGCCCAACGCCTGGCGCAAGCCATCGGCGCGCGGGCCCGGGCTTCCTGAGCGCGCCGCTCGCATCGGCCACCGCTGCCCCGTCCCCCTCTTTGAGCACGCCCCCAGAAAGTGCGTCTTGACAGCAACGCGGGGAGCGGGTAGCATACTGCCATCTTAAAAACCCACAACCGCGCGGCCGAGCCGCGAGGAGGTGTTCTTTGTCCGTACCCCAGCCACAACCTTTACCGCAACCCCAAACCTTTACCGACCGGATGCGCGTCCGCTTCAAAGGCCTTTTGGATGCCATCGGCGGGGCGCTCAACCGGTTGGGCATTCACCCCAACGCCATGACCCTGACCGGCGTGGCCGGCAACGCCGTGGCCGCGGTGCTTTTGGCCCAAGGGCGCATCGTCACCGGGGGCGTGGTGGTGTTAGCCATGGGCGCTTTCGACGCGTTGGACGGCACAATGGCTCGCCTGCGCGGTAAGCCCACCCCGTGGGGTTCCTTTCTGGATTCTGTCGCCGACCGCTACTCCGAACTCATGCTCTTCGGCGGTCTGGCCTACTACTACACCACCCAAGGGGACCTGCGCGGGGTGATGCTGGCCTACCTGGCCGCAGCCGGCGCGGTGCTGGTCTCCTACACCCGCGCCAAGGCCGAAGCCCTGGGATGGGAAGTCAAAGTCGGCATCCTGACCCGTTTCGAACGCTACTTGGTTTTTGCCCCTTCCCTGGTGCTCAACCTCCCCCAAGTGGGCTTAGCCATCATTGCCGTAGGAGCCAACATCACCGCACTCCAACGCATCTTCTTCGCCCACCGCTTGGCCCAACAAACCCCTCCCGACCGTGAGGCACACCCATGACCTTCTACATTGGCCCAATTCCCATTCACCTTTATGGCGTCATCCTCATGTTAGGCGCGCTGGCCGGCGCCTGGCTGGCCACCATCGAAGCCAAACGCCGCGGCGAAGACCCCGACATCGTCTGGGACGCCCTCACCTGGGTGCTCATCGGCGGCGTCATCGGCGCCCGACTGTGGCACGTCTTCACCCCGCCTGAATCCATGGTCAAACTGGGCATCACCACCCACTACTACCTCACCCATCCCTTGGCCATCCTGGCCATCTGGCGAGGCGGGTTGGGCATCCCTGGCGCAGTGATGGGAGGCGTGTTGGCGTTTTGGCTGTATGCGCGCTACAAAAAAATCCCCTTTGCGCGTTGGCTCGACATCTTCGCGCCGGGCATTGCCCTGGGCCAAGCCATTGGGCGTTGGGGCAACTATGTCAACCAAGAGCTCTACGGCGCGCCCACCAACCTGCCGTGGGCCATTTACATTGACCCCCAGCATCGCCTCCCCGCTTTCATGGACAAAGCCTACTATCACCCGCTGTTCCTCTACGAATCTCTCTGGAACCTGCTCAACATGAGCATCCTGCTCTACCTGGGCCGCAAATGGAGCGACCGCCTGCGCGCGGGTGACCTATTCCTCATCTATCTCATCATCTACGCCGTGGGGCGCTTTTTCTTGGAATTCCTCCGGCTGGACCCAGCCGAAGTCGGCGGCTTAGACATCAACCAAATGCTCATGGCGGTGGTGGCCGTGGGTGCGGCTGCAACCCTGGCCTGGCGGCATCGCCCGGGCGCCCCCGCGCCGCAGCCCGACTTTCCCACAAACAAACGACACCGCCACAAGAAGAAAAAATAACGCGCCAACCCGGCAGCGAAAGGTGCACCATGATTCACGCGGAGGGACTGGGGAAACGGTTCGAAGATTTCTGGGCCGTGGAAGATTTCACCTTAGACGTCCACGCGGGCGAAGTGGTTGCCGTCTTAGGGCCCAACGGCGCGGGCAAAACCACCACCGTGCGGATGCTGGTTTCTGTGCTGCAACCCAGCCGAGGCAAAGCCACCGTCGCAGGCTTCGACGTCGCCACTCAAGGGCTGGACGTCCGTGCCCATGTGGGGGTCCTGACCGAACAACACGGGCTCTACACCCGCATGCCCGCGCAAGAATACCTGGATTTCTTCGCCCAAATCTACGGTTTAGACGAACGCCTGCGCCAAGAACGCATCGAACGCTGGATGCGCTACTTTGGCCTTTGGGCATACCGCGACTGGCGCATTGCCACCTATTCCAAAGGGATGCGTCAAAAATTGGCTTTGGCGCGGGCGCTCCTCCACGAGCCACCGGTGTTGCTCCTCGACGAGCCCACATCGGCGATGGACCCTGAAAGCGCCCGCCTGGTGCGCGAGGCCATTCAGGGGCTGCGCTCTCAGGAACGCGCCATTGTGCTCTGCACCCACAACCTTTACGAAGCCGAAGCGCTGGCCGATCGGATTGCCATCATGCGCCGTGGGCGGCTGATTGCCGTGGGTTCCCCCGCGGAACTCAAAGCCCGCTGGCTCGGCCCTCCCATGTTTGAAATCGTGCTCAACCGCGCCCTCGAAGGCGACTTGCCTTCCCTGCCCGCCGAAGTGGAAATCCTCGCCATCGAAGGCCAGCGCATTCTCTTCCGCTCCCCCGGCTGGGAAACCTTCAACCCTCTGATCGTGCAGGCCTTGACCGCCGCGGGCTATGGCGTGCTGCGGCTGGCCGAAGTTCCCCAGCATCTGGAACAGGTCTATCTGGAGGTCATGGCACAATGAGCCGATCCGCTTGGGCAACATGGTGGCACGGGACATGGCTGATTGCACGGCGGGAAATTCGCGACCAAATCCGCGATTGGCGGATTGTCGCGCCGCTGGTCGGGCTCACGCTTTTCCTCCCGCTGCTGATGAACTTCACGGCGCAACAAGTGGTGCATTTTGTGCAAAAATACGGCGCCGACATTGTAGCAGAGCGGTTGTTTCCCTTTTTGATGATGGTGGTGGGCTTTTTCCCGGCCTCGATTTCGCTGGTCATCGCCCTGGAAAGTTTCGCGGGCGAGCGCGAACGCCGCACCATCGAGCCCCTGCTGGCCGCTCCCCTGACCGACGCGCAGCTCTATGTGGGCAAACTGCTGGCTGTTTTGTTCCTGCCGCTGAGCGTCAGCTATTTTGCCGTCCTCGTGTACGTTTTGGGCATGCATCTCAAGATGGGGTGGTGGCCCTCCCCCATGCTGCTCTTCATGGTGCTCTTGCTGACCACCGTGCAAGCCGTTATGATGGTATGCGCGGCTGTGGTGATCTCGACCCAGGCCACGTCGGTGCGTGCGGCCAGCCTGTTGGCATCGCTCATCATCATTCCTGTGGCTTTGCTCCTCCAATGGGAAAGCATGATGATGTTTTGGCAGCACTATGAAGTGCTGTGGGCTACCGCGGCCGCGGTGTTGGTCGTGGCCGTTTTTGTCTCGCGCATTGGGTTGGCCCACTTCAACCGCGAAGACCTGCTGGGGCGCGAAGTGGACATCCTCAGCATCGCCTGGATCAAAAACATCTTTTGGAAGGAATTTCGCGGCCAAGCCACTTCCCTCAAAGGGTGGTATGGGCAAATCTGGCACGATCTCAAGAACCTCCGTGCGGCGCTCATCATGGCGCTGGGGCTGATGCTCGCGGCCGGCGCGCTGGGGGCGTGGTTAGCCCATCAAATCCCTCTGCAGGGGGTCGAGCAGCCCCACAACGTGCAAGATGCGTTTCAAAGCATTCAAACCGGCGGGGGGCTTCCCATCGCGCTGGGAAGTTGGCAAGGCGTGTGGGCGCTGTGGTGGCACAACATTCGGGCCTTGCTCGTTGCCGCGGCCGCGGGCGCCCTCACCTTTGGGGTGTTGGGCATTTTGGTGCCCCTGCTGCCTTATGCCATTATCGGCGGCGGCCTGGATTTGATGGCGCGTTTGGGATGGGCTTCTCCCTGGCAAGCATTTGCCGCGCTCATCTTACCCCACGGCATTGTTGAAATCCCAGCTATGGCCATCTTCATCGCTGCCACCTTGCAACTGGGCGCCTCTTTGGCCTCCCCCGCGCCAGGGGAAACCCTGGGCGCGTTCTGGCTGCGCGCCTGGGCTCGCTGGGCGCGAATTTTCGTCGGGGTTGTCATGCCCATGATGGCCCTCGCTGCGCTGCTGGAAACTTGGCTGACCCCTTGGGTCGCCTCCCATTGGCTGTTCTAAACCAATCGGTGGGGCCAGGCGCCCCTTGCCGCGCCCTTTGGGCGGGAGGGGCGAAGCGGCGCTCCGCCCTGGGGCGCACACGGAGCCACAGAGGGCACGGAGGGGGGATAGGACAGGGCATGCCTCGCCCCTACACAAAAAATCGGCGGAAATCGGTGTCAATCGGTGGATAGCCTCACCATGTCATTGCGAGGGCCTTGTAGGGGCGCAGCGCTGCTGCGCCCAGGGCCCGAAGCAATCCCCCGGCTGGGAGGTGTGAGAGGCGAGCGCCCTTTGCCTACTGGCTGGAAGATGGCTTCGGCCCCTGGCGGGGCCTCGCCATGACACGGAAGCGAGGCGGCTCGGCGTTGAGGCTCACACAGCGGCACGGAGCCACAGAGGGCACGGAAGGGAGCAGGGCAAGGCACGCCTTGCCCCTACAAAAAAATCGGCGTCAATCGGTGTCAATCGGTGGACCCATCTGCGTCCATCTGCCCTCATCTGCGTCCATCTGCGTTCCCTTCACCACTGTCCCCAAAGCCACCCCTGCCCCCAACCCGCAATTCGCAATTCCTCATTCGCAATTCGCTCCCCCGCCCTCATCCCCCTGGTTCCCCCCTCTCCCAGCGG
>Ga0256914_1001660_pt1 | contig 19583 bp, 36 predicted proteins | sample HulkmetaG_FD_191571 | JGI IMG/M metagenome (GOLD analysis project Ga0256914, IMG submission 191571) | Hydrothermal chimney microbial communities from Main Endeavour vent field at the Juan de Fuca Ridge, Pacific Ocean - Hulk | ecosystem: Environmental > Aquatic > Marine > Hydrothermal vents ... | reverse complement strand
GCCGCGGCCTGGTCGAGAGGTATCTCGACCGCCTCGAGCAAGAAGCCGCCACCCTCCACGCCAGCCACCCCGGTCCGCTAGACACCCTCTACGTCGGCGGCGGTACCCCCAGCTTCCTGCGCGACCGCGAGCTGGAACGCCTTTTCGCCGCGCTCCCCTGGCGGCTGACGGCGGGAGCCGAGGTGACCCTCGAGGTCAATCCCGGCACCGTCAACCGCGCCCGCCTGGAGCTGCTGGCCGCGCTGGGGGTCAACCGCGTCTCGATAGGCGTGCAGAGCTTCGACGCGGCCATGCTGCGCTTTCTCGGCCGCACCCACGGTCCGGCGGCGGCGCTGCGGACGGTAGAGGAAGCGCTCGGGCTGGGCCTGGCCGTCTCGCTCGACCTCATTCTCGGCCTGCCAGGCCAGAACCCGCGGGCCGAACTGGAAACGGCGGCGGCGCTGGGGGCCGGCCACGTCTCCGCCTACACGCTTCAGGTCGAACCGGGCACCCCCTTTGCCCTGCGCGGGGTCAGCACCGACCCCGACGCCGAGGCGGAGGCTCTCGCCCTGGCCAGGCGGGTGCTGGGCGCCGCCGGGCTCTCGCGCTACGAGGTAAGCAACTACGCGGCCGCAGGCGCCGAGTCTCGCCACAACCTGGCCTACTGGCGGATGGATAGCTGGGGCGGCCTGGGCCCGGCCGCCGCCGCCCATTTCCTGACCGGCGACCCGGCCCGACCCTCGCTCAGGCGGCTCAACCCGCCCCTCCCCCGCTGGCTGGCCGGCGAAGACGGGCGAACCGAGCAGTTCGGCCCGCTGGCACACGCGCGGGAAGCGCTGATGATGGGGCTGCGAACCAGGGCCGGGGTCGACCTGGCCGCGCTGGAGGCCCGCGTCGGCCTCGACCTGCGCCGGCCGCTAGCCTCGGCCGGGCTGGAAGAGCTGGGCGTGGAGCTGGTCGGCGGCCGGCTGCGACCCGACGACGCCGCCCTCGACGGCCTGCACCGGGTGATTCTGCGAGCCTGGGAGGCGCTCGAGGCCGCCTACTCCGGGCTCTCCTGAACCACCCGCAGCGGCTGGGGGAACCAGACCGTCTGCTGCGGGAAGGGAATCTCGATGCCCGCCGCGTCCAGGGCCGCCTTGGCGGCTTCCAGAATCTCGGCGGTAATCACCGGGTAGTCGGGGATGTCCTCCTGGGCTATCCAGACCACCAGGGTTATCTCGACGCTGCTGTCGCCAAGCGCCGTTACCAGCAGCGCCGGCTCCGGCTCGGCCAGCACCCGCGGGTGACGGCGGACCACCGGCCAGAGGGCTTCCTTGGCCTCGGCGGTATCGTGCCGGTAGGCCACGCCCACCGGTATCCGCAAGCGCAGCGGGCCGCCCGCCGAAAGGTTCTTGATTTCGCCGCCGGCGACCACCGCGTTGGGAATGGCGACGCTCTCGTTATCGGGAGTGCGCAGCCGCGTCGTCCGCAGGGTCAGCCCCTCGACCTGGCCGAACTCTTCGCCCACCTTGACCCAGTCGCCAATGCGGAAGGGGCGGTCCATCAGCAGGATGATGCCGGCGATGAAGTTCGAAAAGGTATCTTGAGCCGCCAGGCTGACCGCCAGGCCCAGAATGCCCAGCGCGCCGACCACCGGCGCTATCTCGGCGCCGGCCACCATGTAGGCGGCCCAGACGATTATCAAGGTGATGGCCGCGTAGCGGCTGAGAATCACCAGGTTGCGGTCCACGCCGCGCCGGGCCAGCCGCAACTCGATGAAGGCCTCGACCGCGACCCAGACCAGGTAGGCGAGCATCAGGCGCAGGGTGGCGGCGACTACCCGGCGGGGGTCGCCCAGAGAGAAGACCGAGCTGGCGAAAGTCAGCGTCGCCCCCCAAAAGGCAACGTCCCAGACGCCCAGCAAGCGCCGGCGGGCGGCCGGTTCAAGCTTTGCCGCCAGCAGCCCCGTCAGGCGCTTGCAGACCCAGGCGACCACCCAGGCCGCCGCCGCCAGCAGCACAAGGGCCAGCAGTTGCGCTCCGCGCTCGGCGAGGCCCGTCCCGCTAGCCCCGCCGGCGCCGGTCAGGCTTTCCAGCGCCCGGCTAACGTAACTCCAAACCTGCGTCATCCCGCTAAGTATACTCAAGGCCGGATCCAGACCGCCCAGCTACGCCAGCGCTCCCGCATCAATCCCTCGCCACCGGCCAGCAGCCTCAAACCGGCAGGGGCCGCCAGCAGCTCGCCGGCTTCCCAGTAATAAGGGCTTTGCGGCCGGCCGCGCCGCACCGCCTCCCGCCGGTCGTAGCCCTCCAGCAGCGCCAGGCCGCCGGGCGCCAGCAACCCCGCCAGGCCTTCCAGCAAGGAACGCTGAACGTAGTAGCTGACCACCACACCGGCGAACCCGCCGAGCCCCCCGGGCAGGCCCTCCTCCAGGTCGTGCTGCATAACGTCCAGAGCCAGCCCCGCTCCGGCGGCCAGGTCGGCGGCCGCCCTCAGGGCGTCGCGGCTCCGATCCACCAGCAGTACCCGGTGGCCGCGGGCGGCCAGAAAAAGAGCGTTACGCCCCGCCCCGCCGGCAAGGTCGAGCACCGGCCCGGGCGGCAGCAGCTGCTGGTAGGCCCTGACCACAAAAACCGGCCCGCCGCCCAGACGGCCGCCGGCGCCGTAAAAAGCCTCCCAGTCGCGCGGCAATCAGCCCTCCTCCAAATCGAGTCCGAAGAGGTCGAGCAAGGCGTCTTCGATCCCCAACCGCCAGGTATGCCAGTTATGGCCGCTGGGGTACTCGCGGTACTCGTGGGCAGCGCCGCGATCGGCCAGCACCGCGGCAAAGCGGCGGATCGGGGCCAGCAGCCACTCCAGCAAGCCGGCCTGCACCGCCAGGCGCTCCGGCGTCGCCTCCGCCGCGGCGTACCGCTCCGTCAGCCATTCGGCGTCGGCGTGGGCGTCGCCGCCCCCGGGAACCGCCAGCAGCGCCGGCGACTGCGCCGCCACCGCGCCAAAGACGTCGGGGTGGCCGAGGGCCAGCCATAGCGCCGCCAGCCCGCCGAGGCTGGCCCCCCAGAGGGAATCGCAGTCCGGCCCGCCGCCCAGCGCGGCCAGCGCGGCGGGCAGCTCGTCGAGCACCAGCCTCTCCAGCCCGGCGTCGAACCGGTACTCACTCTCGCGGTCGGCGGGCTCGCTAAAAACTATCCGCAGCGGCCGGACTCTTCCGGCCAGCCAGAGAGCCTCGGCGGCGCGGGCCAGCCGCCCCAGGCGGTAGTAAGCCACCCCGTCGAAGACCAGCAGGCATCCCCGCGGCCGCTCCGGCGGCTCGTAGACGAGCAGGCGGCGGCCGCCGACGGTGAGCCTCTCGACCGCGCCCAGGAGCTCGCCCGGGTACTCGGGCGGCGCCGCGGCGCCGGGCAGCGCCACCGCCCGGGCGTAGTCGTACCAGGGATTGTCGGCCCGCTGGGGGTTGTCGGGGTCGGCGAAGGGACGGCCGGCGGCGTCGAGGAACGCGTATTCGAAGTACGCGCCACGCGGCAGCCGGTACTCCACCGGCCCCTCCAGCAACAGCGGCCGGTACTTCCAGGAGGTGAAGTCGGAGATGAGCCAGCGGGCCCGCGGCGGCGGGCCGATTTTGACGCGGCGGCCGAGTATCTCTACCACGTCTCCATTGTTACATTCGCCGGGGAGCCGCGCCGGGCCGCGTTCCGGGCGGGTTGCGGGAACCGTTGCCGGAAATGCGCTATCATGAGAGCGGAGGTGCAAAATGGGGTGCAACGTAGGAAAAACCGATCAACTGATCAGGTACGTACTCGGCATCGTCCTCCTCATCGCCTACTTCCTGCACTGGATTACCGGAACCTGGGGGCTGGTCTCCCTGATTCTGGGCATCATCTTCATCGTCACCGCCGCCATCCACTTCTGCCCGCTCTACCTGATCTTCGGCATCAACACCTGCAAGGAAGGTTGAAGCGCGGCTGGGTGAGCGCGGCGCGACGCCCCGCGCCGCGCTTTTCTATGCCCGCAAGCCCGTCGCGGCGGCAAATACGTTATGATTAGAAACGTGGATAGATTAGCTTTATTTATTGACGGCTCGTTCGTTTACAACTGCGCAAAGCGGATGGGCTGGAACGTCGACCACCGGAAGGTGATTGAGCACTTTCCCAAAGGCTACTCACTCTACAACGCCTTTTACTATGCTCCCATCACCGACTGGAACGACGAACGTCAGCAAAAGTTCCTGGACGCCCTGATCTTCATGGGTTACTCGGTCCGCTCGCGCGAGGTCCGCGGCGAAGCGCCCAACTTCGAGGCCCACCTGACCACCGACATGTTAATCAGCGCCCCCCGCTGGGACGTGGCCCTCCTGGCCAGCGGCTCCGCCCAGCTGGTGCCGGCGGTGGAGGCGGTTCGCACCATGGGGCGCGAGGTGCACCTGCTCGGCATTCCCGAGCTGACCGACCTGGACCTGCGTAGCGCTACCGACCGCTTCATCGACCTGCGCGACTACCGGGAACTGCTCGAACGCGAAGGCGGCGGCCGCCGCGTATACCCAGACGTTACCCGCGAACTGAATCAGCAGGAAGAAAGCGACGACGAGGAAAACGTAGAGGACTCCGGCCCCGCCGAAGACCAGTCCCTCTGACCCGCGCCATAAAAAAGGCGGGCCTTCCGGCCCGCCTTTTTTATGGCGCGACGGCTAGTCGACCAGCTCGATTATGCATAGCTGTGTGCCGTCGCCGCGGCGGCGCTCGGCCAGCTTGAGGATGCGGGTGTAGCCGCCGTTGCGCTCCGCGTAGCGGACGGCGATCTCGTCGAAGAGCTTGCGGACGACCTCGGGATCGTGAATCTCGCGCATCACCTGGCGGCGCGCGGAAAGGTCGCCGCGCTTGGCCTTGGTAATCAGCGGCTCGACGAAACGGCGCAGCTCCTTGGCCTTGGGGATGGTGGTACGAATCCGCCCGTGCCGCAGGAGATCGGTCGCCATGTTGCGGAACATAGCCGTGCGATGCGAGCTGAAACGGTTGAGTTTTCTGCCGGTCTTCATGTGGCGCATGGCTCTACTCCTTTAGCGACAGTCCGTGGGCGGCGAGGCGCTTCTTGATCTCTTCGACGCTGCGCTCGCCGATACCCGGAACCTTCTTGAGTTCGCGCTCGGTCAGGGCCATCAGGCTGGCGACCGAGTCGATGCCTTCTTCTTTGAGGTTGTGGAGGACGCGGGTCGACAGGCCCAGGTCGTCGAGGGCGGGGGTCGCCCCGCCCGCCGGCGCCACCGGTTCCGCGGCCTCCGCATGCCCCTCCTCCGGTTTCTCCGACTCCACCGCCTCTGCCGGCTCCTCCTCGGCGGCCGGCTGCAGCGTCAGCTGGTCGAAGTAGCCCAGCTGCTTGCGGAGAATCTCCACCGCCTGCGCCAGCGCCGCGTCGGGGCTGACCGAGCCGTCGGTCCAGACCCGCAGGATCAGCTTGTCCAGGTCGGTCCGCTGGCCGAGGCGGGTATCCTCGACGTGGAAGGCGACGCGCTTGATTGGCGAAAAGAGGGCGTCGACCGGGATGGAGTTGATGCGGTCTTTGATGTTGTGCTTCTCGGCCGCCACGTAACCCACGCCCTCGTCAACGCGGATTTCCATGACCAGTTTGGCCCCCTCGCCGAGAGTGGCGATGTAGAGATCGGGGTTGATGATCTCGACGCTGGAAGGAGCCACCAGGTCGCGCGCGTAGACCTCCATCGGCCCTTCGGCCCGCAGGAGCAGGGTTTTGGTGCCCGGCTCGTGGAACTTGACCACCAGCTCCTTGAGGTTGAGGATGATCTGCACGACGTCTTCCTTGATGCCGGGCAGTGTAGAGAACTCGTGCAGGGCGTCTTCGATGTAGACGCTGGTAACCGCCGTCCCGGGAATCGAAGAGAGCAGGATGCGGCGCAGTGGGTTGCCCAGTGTTACGCCGAAGCCGCGCTCGAGGGGCTCGAGGACGAACTCGCCGTAGTTCCCCTCCACGCGGGAAGTAAGCACCGGGGCTTTCACCGTCTGGGTTTCCAACAAGACCGCCTCCTTTACCTCGAGTAGTACTCGATGACCAGCTGCTCGTTGACGGGCAGGGCCAGGTCTTCACGCTCGGGCAGGCGCAGGAACCTGCCCACCATCTTCTCGGCGTCGAACTCCAGCCAGGGGCCGGTCTTGCGGCCCTTGGCGGCCTCGACGTTGGCCTGGATGGCCCCGACCTTCTTGCCCGCCTCGCTGACGGCCACCACGTCACCGGGTTTGACCCGGTAGCTGGGAATGGTCACCCGCCGCTCGTTGACGGTGATGTGGCCGTGGCGGATGAACTGGCGCGCCTGCTTGCGGCTGGCGGCTATCCCCAGCCGGTAGACGACGCTGTCGAGGCGGCTTTCCAGCAGGCGCAGGAAGACGGTGCCGGTAACGCCCTTCTTCTTGGAGGCCTCCTCGAAGAGATTGCGGAACTGCTTCTCGCTGATGCCGTAAATCCGGCGCATCTTCTGTTTTTCACGCAGGCGCACCGCGTAGTCGCTGGGGCGACGGGCGCGGCGCTGGCCGTGCTGGCCCGGCGCGTAGGGACGGCGCTCGATAGCGCACTTGGGGCTGTAGCAGCGATCGCCTTTGAGGTAGAGTTTGACGCCTTCGCGACGGCACAGTCTGCAAACGGGTCCGATGTATCTGCCCATGGTCTACTCCTTTACGCCCGCTTCTTCTTGCGCGGACGGCAACCGTTGTGAGGGACGGGGGTGTCGTCTACGATCGAGCGAACCTGCAGCCCGCTGGCCTGGAGGGCGCGAATCGCCTGCTCGCGGCCGGCGCCGGTGCCCCGGACCACGACGTCCACCTGGGTCATGCCGAAGTTCTGCGCCTTCTTGGCGGCGTCCATGGCCGCTAGCTGCGCGGCGTAGGGCGTGCCCTTGCGGCTGCCCTTGTAGCCGATGACGCCGCCCGACGACCAGGTGACCGGGTTTCCGTCGAGGTCGGTGATGGTGATGATGGTGTTGTTGTAGGTCGCGTGGATGAACGCTTTACCGTGCGCGACCTGCTTCTTGACCTTTTTTCTCGTCGTTCTCGTTTTCTTAGCCTTGGCCATACTCTCCTCCTTGGAGTATCAACTGGCCCACGCCGCTAGCGCGGCAAGAGCAACCTTATGAGCATAACAAACCGCCGCCACCCGCACAAGCTTACTTACGCGGCGCCTTCTTCTTGCCGGCGACGGTCTTGCGCGGGCCCTTGCGGGTGCGGGCGTTGGTCTTGGTCTTCTGACCGCGCACCGGCAGGCCGCGGCGGTGCCGCAGGCCGCGGTAGCAGCCGATGTCCATCAGCCGCTTGATATTGGCCTGGACCTCGCTGCGCAGCTCGCCCTCGAGCTTCCACTTGTTCTCGACGTACTCGCGCAGCTTGACCACGTCGGCCTCGGAGAGGTCCTTGACGCGAATCGAGCCGTCGATGCCGGTGGCCTCGAGCGCCTCGCGGGCACGGGTCCGGCCGATGCCGTAGATGTAGGTCAGCGCTATCTCGATGCGCTTGTTCCTGGGAATTTCAACACCTGCGATACGAGCCATTCTGCCTCCTCACCTCACCCCTGGCGCTGCTTGTGCTTGGGGTTCTCGCAAATCACGTAGACCCGGCCGTGGCGGCGGATCACCTTGCACTTGTCACACATTTTCTTGACCGAAGAACGCACTTTCATGGTTGCTCCTCTACTTGCGGTAGATGATTCTGCCCTTGCTCGGATCGTAAGGGGTCAGCTCCACCACCACGCGGTCACCCGGCAGGATGCGGATGTAGTGCATACGCATCTTCCCGGAGACGTAAGCCAGAATCTCCAGGCCCGAATCGAGCTTGACCTTGAACTGCGTATTAGGCAGAGCCTCTTCGACTACGCCTTCCGCGCGGATGGTGTCTTTGTCTTTCGCCACAGTACCCCCTTAACGCCTTCCGGTTAGAAGCCTCGGACCGCTTTCGGTAATCGCTACCGTGTTTTCGTAGTGGGCAGCGAGGTTGCCCCGCCCGCTGCTGGCGGTCCAGCCATCATCCAATACTACTACAGGCGCCGTAAAAAGTGTAATCATCGGTTCGATCGCCAGCGTCATCCCCGGGCGCAGCTTGGGGCCGACGCCGGGCCGGCCGAAGTTGGGCACCTGCGGGTCCTCGTGCATCTCACGTCCGATGCCGTGGCCGACGAACTCGCGAACCACCCAGAACCCCGCCTCCTCGGCGTGCCGCTGGATGGCGGCCGAGACGTCGCCCAGCCGCGCCTCCGGCCGGGCGGCCTCGAAGCCCTTCCAGAAGCTCTCTTCGGTAACCCGGATGAGCCTGTCGGCCTCCCCGGAAACCCGCCCCACCGGGAAGGTGCGCGCCATGTCGGCGGCGTAGCCCTTGTAAAAGAGGCCGACGTCGATGGAGATGATATCGCCCTCGCGCAACGGCTTCTCCGAAGGTATGCCGTGAACGACCACCTCGTTAGGCGACGCGCAGACGGTCGCCGGAAAGCCGTAGAGCCCCAGGAAGGCGGGCCGGGCGCCCCGCGCCAGGATGCCCTCCCGCGCGATGCGGTCGAGCTCGGCCGTGCTCACGCCGGGAGCGACCGCCGCCTCGATCTGGTCCATGACCTCGGTCAGCAGGGCGCCGGCCTCGGCCATGCGCTCGATCTCCGCGGGGCTCTTGAGCACGATGGGCACTAAACGACCTCCCGGATTCGGCAGTAGATGCGGCCCGGGTCGCCGAGGCCGTCGACGCGCTTCAGGACGCCGCGGGCGGCGTAGTAGTCCACCAGCGGCTGGGTTTGCTCGCGGTAGACCTGAAGGCGGCGCTTGATGGTCTCTTCGTTGTCGTCGGCGCGCCCTTCCAGCTCCGCCCGCCTCAGCAGCCGCCTGACCAGCTCGTCTTCGGGAACCTCGAGCAGCACCGCGACGTCAACCGGCGCCCCCAGCTCGGCCAGCAGGGCGTCGAGGGCCTCGGCCTGCGGCGTGGTCCGCGGGAAGCCGTCGAAGATGGCCCGCACCTCGGGCATCCCCGCCAGCTCCTCGCGGATGATGGCGATGATCAGCTCGTCGGGAACCAGCTCGCCGCGCTCCATAATCGGGCCCACCTGCCGCCCCAGCTCGGTTCCGCGGGCGACGTGGCTGCGCAGGATGTCGCCGGTCGAGATCTTGACCAGGTCCAGGTCGTCGGCAAGCCGGGCCGCCTGGGTGCCCTTGCCGGCGCCCGGCGGGCCGAGGAAGACGATGACCAGGGAGCCGGCCGCCATTAGAAGTTCCTCCGCCCCTTGATGCGCCCCTTGGAAAGGAAGCCCTCGTAGTTGCGCATCATCAGCTGGGATTCGATCTGGCGCAGGGTGTCGAGCGCCACGCCGACGACTATCAAAAGGCCGATGCCCGAGAAGGAGAGGGAGGTGACCTTGGTCATGTTCTGGATGATTTGCGGCAGCGCCGTCACCACGCCGAGGAAGAGGGCGCCCCAGAGGGTCATGCGGCTGACGATGTGCTCGAGGAACTTGACGGTCGGCTCGCCGGGGCGCACGCCGGGGATGAAGCCGCCGTACTCGCGCAGGTTCTCGGCAATTCGCCGCGGGTCGAACTGGACGGCGGTGTAGACGTAGGTGAAGAGGATGACCAGTATCACCTCGATGATCAGGCCGCTGGCGTTGCGGGGGTTGAAGAACGAGGCGATGGCCGCCGCCAGCGGGCTGGTGTCGCGGAAGGGAGCGGTCAGGAAGATGGGAATCTGGATGATCGCCACCGCGAAGATGATGGGGATAACGTTGGCGGCGTTGAGCTTGATGGGCAGGTAGGTGGTCTGACCGCCGTACATCTTGCGGCCCACCACCTTGCGGGCGTACTGCACGGGAATGCGCCGCTCCGCCTGGGTGACCGCCACCATGCCGGCGAAGGAAAGAATAATGAAGGCGAAGAAGAAGATGACGTTGACGATGCCAACCTCGCCCTTGGCCACCAGCTGGAAGAGGCTGATCAGCTGCGGCACCCAGGTGGCGACGATACCGGCGAAGATGATCAGCGAGACGCCGTTGCCGATACCGTACTCGGTGATGCGCTCGCCCATCCAGAGGAGGAGGGCGATGCCGGCGACCTGGGTGATGACGACTATCAGACGGAAGCCCCAGCCGGGCTCCCAGCCGGGAAGCAGGAACTGGCCGCCGTTGCTCTCCAGCAGGCTGACCGCCAGGAAGAGACCCTGGAAGGCGCCCAGGGCGATACCGCCGATGCGGGTGTACTGGGTGATGATGCGGCGGCCCTCCTCGCCCTCGCGCTGCAGTTTTTCCAGCGAAGGGACGGTGGTGGTCAGGAGTTGCATGATGATCGCCGCGGTGATGTAGGGCATGATGCCCAGGGCGAATATCGAGAACTGCCTGAAGTTGCCGCCAGAGAAGAGGTTGATGATGCCGAAGACGCCACCAGCCGCCGTTCCCAGGTACTGGGAGATTTTGACGGGGTCGACGCCCGGGGTGGGGATGTAGGTCCCCAGGCGGTAGGCGGCCAGAACCAGCAGGGTAAAGAAGAGGCGCTGCCGCAGCTCCGGGACAACGAAGGCATCCCTAAAGGCCCGCAGCATCTTACGCCTCCTCGCCCTTTTCGGCCCCTATGACCACGGCCTCGCCGCCGGCGGCGGCAATCTTGGCGGCTGCGCTCTTCGAGAAAGCGTGGGCGGAGACCTTGAGGGCCACGCCCAGCTCACCGTGGCCGAGCACCTTGACCAGGCCTTCGGCCTTGCGGATCAGACCGGCGCGGGCCATCAGCTCGGGGGTTACCTCGCCGCCCTCGGGGAAACGCTCGGCCAGCCGGGCGACGTTGACGGTCTGGAACTCGGGGCGCTTGATGGCGCCGGGAACCTGGCCGCGCATCCCCCGCTTGGGGAGGCGCATGATCAGCGTGGAGCGGCCGCCCTCGAAGCGGCGCGGGTCCTTGAGGCCGCCGGAGCGCGACTTCTGGCCCTTGTGGCCGCGGCCGGCGGTCTTGCCGACGCCGCTGCCGGGGCCGCGGGCGACGCGCTTCTTGCGCTTGGTCGCCCCGGGGTTGGGTTTCAGGTCGGTGATTTTCATTCTTTCACCTCGACGATCTTGACCAGGTGCGCGACCTTGCGAATCATCCCGCGAACGGCCGGGTTGTCGGGCAGCTCGCGCTCGCGGTTCATCTTGGTGAGCTTGAGCGCCCGCAGGGTGGCCTTCTGGTCCTTCGGGTAGTCGATGGGGCTTCTAACCAGTTTGACGCGAATCGTGCCCATCAGGCCTCCTCCTTCCGCATCTTCTTGACCTGGTCCCAGGTCTGCAGCTGCTTGAGGGCCTCGATGGTGGCGTAGGCGACGTTGATTTCGTTGCGGCTGCCCAGGACCTTGGTCAGGATGTCGGTCACCCCGGCCAGCTCCAGAATGGCGCGGGGCACCTTGCCGGCGATGACGCCGGTACCGGGCGCCGCCGGCCGCAGGATGACGCGGCTGGTCTCGTAGACCACCTCGATCTCGTGGGGGATGGTGCCGTTCTCCAGCGGCACCTCGATCAGGTTGCGGCGGGCGATGTTCTGCGCCTTCTGCACCGCCAGCGGCACCTCCTTGGCCTTGCCCAGGCCCACGCCGACGCGCCCCTGGCGGTCGCCGACAACGGCCAGCGCCCCGAAGCGGAAGCGGCGGCCGCCCTTGTAGGTCTTGGCGGTACGGCGGATTTTGATCATTTTTTCTTCAAAGTCGGTTTCTGGCATGCCGTCCTCCTTTAGAACTCCAGCCCCGCTTCACGGGCGGCCTCGGCCAGCGCCTTGACGCGGCCGTGGTACTTGTAGGCCCCGCGGTCGAAGACAACCTGCTTGATGCCCTTTTCGATCGCCTTCCGGGCGATGTCGGCGCCGACCTGCCTGGCGGCTTCCGTCTTGTTGCCCCCGGCCTTCAGCGCCAGCGTGGAGCTGGCGGCCAGGGTCTTGCCGGCCTCGTCGTCGATGATCTGGGCGTAGATGTGATTGAGGCTGCGGTAGACGGTCAGCCGCGGGCGGCCGGAACGCTTGACCCGCTTGCGGGTCCGGTACATGCGACGCTGGAACGTACTCAACCTGGCCACTGCTAACCTCCGGTGACGCCGGCCTTGCCGGGCTTGAGCCGCAGGACTTCGCCCGCGTAACGAATGCCTTTGCCGTGGTAGGCGTCGGGCGGCCGGATGGCGCGGATGTTGGCGGCCACCTGACCTACCTTCTGCTTGTCGATGCCGGAAACCTTAATCTTGGTCGGCTCGGGGACCTCGAGGGTGATCCCCTCGGGCGCCTCGATGATTACCGGGTGGCTGAAACCGATGGAGAGCTCGATCTTGCCGCCCTGCATCTTGGCCCGGTAACCGATGCCCTTTATCTCCAGCTCCTTGACGTACCCCTGGCTGACGCCGGTGACGGCGTTGGCCAGCAGGGCGCGGGTCAGGCCGTGGAGGGCGCGGTGACGGCGGCCGTCGGTCGGCCGCTCGACGATGATCTGCCCGTCCTCGACACGGACGCTGATGTCGGGGTCGAAGTCGACCACCAGCTGCCCCTTGGGGCCCTTGACGATCGCCTGGCCGGGCTTCAGCTCGACGTTGACGCCCGCGGGGAGGGGAATGGGAAGCTTGCCGATTCGCGACATATCACCACACCTCGCAGATGACCTCGCCGCCGACGCCCTGGCGACGCGCCTCGCGATCGACGAGGACGCCCTTGGACGTGGAGACGATGGCGATGCCCAGGCCGCGCCGCACCACCGGCACCCTGTCGGCGCTGACGTAGACGCGGCGACCGGGGCGGGAGACGCGCTGAATGTGCTTGATTACCTTCTCGCGCCGGGGCCCGTACTTCAGCTCCAGGCGCAGCAGCGGCTTGCCGTCGTTCTCGAGGCGCTCGTACCCCTTGAGGTAGCCTTCGCGCACGAGGATCTTGACGATCTCTTCCTTGAACCGGGAAGCGGGAACGTCCACGGTGGCCTTGTTGACCATCAGGGCGTTCCTGATCCTGGTAAGCATGTCCGCAATGGGATCGGTTGTCATATCTTCACTCTCCTTTTGTCTGCACTGCTCGCGCGAGCGGTCTCGAGGGAAACCCCCCGACCGGCCCTCGCTACCATGAAGCCTTTTTCAGGCCCGGAAGCTGACCCTTGTGGGCGAGCTCGCGGATGCAGATGCGGCAAAGCCCGAAGTAGCGATATACCGAACGGGGGCGGCCGCAGCGGGTGCAGCGGGTGTAGGCCCGGACCTTGAACTTTGGCTTGCGCTTAGCCTTTTCTACTAGTGCCTTCTTAGCCATAACGCTCCTTTACTTGCGGAAGGGGAACCCCAGCAGCTCCAGCAGGGCCCTGGCTTCTTCGTCGGTCTCGGCGGTGGTCACCACGGCGATGTCCATGCCGCGGACGGCGTCCACCTGGTCGTAGGAAATCTCCGGGAAGATGAGCTGCTCGCGCACGCCCAGGTTGTAGTTGCCGCGGCCGTCGAAGCCGTGGGGGTTGATGCCGCGGAAGTCGCGGATGCGCGGGAGGGCGACGCTAATCAGCTTTTCGATGAAGATCCACATCCGGTCGCCGCGCAGCGTCACCTTCAGGCCGATCGGCATGCCCTTGCGCAGCTTGAAGTTGGAAACCGACTTCTTGGCGCGGGTGATGACCGGCTTCTGACCGGTGATCTGGCGGATCTCCTCGGCGGCCTTCTCGAGGATGCGCACGTCTTCCTTGGCCTCGCCGAGGGCCTGGTTGATGACTACCTTCTCCAGGCGCGGGGCCGCCCAGACGTTGTCGTACCCGAAGCGTTTGATCAGTTCGGGGCGGACCTCTTCGTAGTACTTCTTCTTGAGATTAATCTCCAGTGGCATCTTTCACCTCACCCGTCCAGAACGGCGCCGCAGTGGTTGCAAACGCGCACCCGCCGGGTCTTGCCGTCTTCTTCGATCAGCTTCTTCTTGACCCGCACCGGCTTGCCGCAGCTGGGGCAGACGGGGCGCACCTTGCTGGCGTGAACCGGCGCCTCCATCTCGTGGAAACCGCCCTGCGGGTTCTCGGGGGTGGCCCGCATGGCCTTCTTGACCATGTTGACGCCCTCGACCACGACCCGCTGGCGTTTGGGGAAAACGGCGATCACCCGGCCGGTCTTGCCCCGGTCCTTTCCGGAGACGACGACCACGGTGTCGCCTTTCTTGACGTGCAGTTTGGGCTGCATCAGAGCACCTCCGGGGCCAGGGAGACGATCTTCATGAACTTGCGCTCGCGCAGCTCGCGGGCCACCGGCCCGAAGACGCGGGTGCCGCGCGGCTCGCCCTGGTTGTTGAGGACCACCGCGGCGTTGGAGTCGAAGCGGATGGCGCTGCCGTCGGGGCGCTTGATTTCTTTCTTGGTGCGCACGATGACCGCCTTGACGACCTCGCCCTCCTTGACCACGCCGCCGGGAATGGCCTCCTTGACCGAGGCCACCACGATGTCGCCGATGCTGGCGTAGCGGCGGTAGGAGCCGCCGAGCACGCGGATGACCTTCAGGCGGCGGGCGCCGGAGTTATCGGCCACAGTAAGACTGGTTTCCTGCTGGATCATGCCTTACCACGCTCCTTGCGCAGGAGGTACCGCTCCACCGCGTCCATCCGGCCCTCCTCGAGCCGGCGGACCACCCGCCAGCGCTTGCGGCCGGAGATGGGGCGGGCCTCCTCGATCTCGACGATGTCACCGATCTTGTAGGCGTTCTCTTCGTCGTGGGCCAGGTACTTGCTGGACCGCTTGGTCACCTTGCCGTAGAGCGGGTGCGGCAACTGCCGCTCGACCAGCACGGCGACCGTCTTGTCCATCTTGTCGCTGACCACGACGCCGGTGAGTAGTTTCTTCGGCATGCTGCTCTCCTTACTCCGCCGCCCGCTGCTTGGCGTTCAGAACGGTCAGCAGGCGGGCGATGGTGCGCTTGGTCTCGCGGATGCGGTGATTCTGCGCCAGCTGGCCGATCGAGGCCTGGAAGCGCAGGTCCATCAGCTCGCGCTTCTTCTCGCGCACCTGCTCCCGAATCTCCTCGGGGGTCATGTTCTCGATCTCACTGAGCTTCATCGTAGGCATCCCTCTTGACGAACTTGGTCTTGATGGGCAGCTTGTGCCCGGCCAGGCGGAAGGCCTCGCGCGCCTGCTCTTCGGTCACGCCAGCCACCTCGAACATCACCCGGCCCGGCTTGACGACGGCCACCCAGCCTTCCACGTTGCCCTTACCCTTACCCATGCGGACTTCCAGCGGCTTCTTGGTGTAGGGCTTGTCGGGGAAGATGCGGATGTAAATCTTGCCGCCGCGGCGGAAGTGGCGCACCATCGCCACACGGGCGGCTTCGATCTGCCGGTTGGAAATCCAGGCGGGCTCCAGGGCCACCATGCCGTACTCGCCGAAGGCCACGAAGTCGCCGCCTTTGGTGGCCCCGCGCATGCTACCGCGGAACTGCTTGCGGTATTTGAGGCGTTTAGGCATCAGCATCGCTGGCCTCCTTCTTTACCCGGCGGCGCACGGCCGGACGGCGGCGGCGCTCGGGGCGGGCTGCCTTGGGAGCGGCCTTGCGCGCCGGCTTCTGCTGCTGACCGATTACCTCGCCCTTGAAGATGTAGGCTTTGACGCCGAGTACCCCGTAGGTGGTCCGCGCCAGGGCGAAGCCGTAGTCGATATTGGCCCGCAGGGTGTGCAGGGGCACGCGGCCGTCGGAGCTCCACTCGGTGCGGGCCTGCTCGGCGCCGCCGATGCGACCCGAGACGACCACCTTGGCGCCCTGGGCGCCCGACTCGACGACCCGCTGGACCGCCTGCTTGATGGCGCGGCGGACGGCGAAGCGGCGCTCGATCTGCTCGGCCACGCGCTGGGCCACCAGCGGCGCGGAGAGGTTGGGGTTGCCCACCTCCTGGACGTTGAGGGCGATGGTCCGCTCGGGGAACATCTTTTGCAGCTCGGCGCGCATGCGCTTGATGGTCTCGCCGCCGCGGCCGATGATGACGCCCGGCTTGGCGGCGTGGACGGTCACCGAGAGGTTGTCGGCGGCGCGCTCGATATCGATGCGGGCGATGCCGCCGTGGGCCACCTCGCGCTCGATCAGCTCGCGCACCTTGCGGTCTTCCTCGAGCAGCTGGGCGTAGCCCTTCTTGCCCGAGTACCAGCGCGACTCCCAGTCCCGGGTGATGCCCAGGCGGAAGCCGATGGGGTTGATCTTGTTACCCATTCTTCTCCTCCACGATGATGGTGATGTGGCTGGTGCGCTTCTTGATGATGTCGGCGCGACCGCGGGCCCGCGGCAGGATGCGCTTGAGGGTCGGCCCCTCGTCGACGTAGGCGGCCTTGACCACCAGCTGATCCTCGAGCAGGTCGTGATTGTTCACGGCGTTGGCCACGGCGCTCTTGAGCACCTTGCGCACCGGCGCCGCCGCCCGGCGGTTCGTGAACTTGAGGATCTGGTCGGCCTCCTCGGCGCTCTTGCCGCGAATCAGGTCGGCCACCAGCCGCACCTTGCGCGGGGACATGCGGACGTATTTGGCGACTGCTTTGGCTTCCACTTCCGCTCCTCCTAGCGCTTCTTGGCCTGCTTGACGTCCTTGCCGTGCCCGCGGTAGTTGCGGGTCGGCGCGAACTCGCCAAGCTTGTGGCCCACCATGTTCTCGGTGATGAAGACGGGCACGTGCTGCTTGCCGTTGTACACGGCGATGGTGTGCCCGACCATCTCGGGAACGATGGTGGAGCGACGGCTCCAGGTCTTGATGACCCGCTTCTCGCCGGCGGCGTTCATGGCCTCGACCTTCTCGAGAAGGTGGTCATCGATGAATACGCCTTTTTTCAGACTACGCGGCATACTTCACCTCGCTACTTCTTCTTCCGCCGGCTGATGATGAACCGGTCAGAGGGCTTGCGCTTCTTGCGGGTCTTCTTGCCCTTGGTCTGCCAGCCCCAGGGCGAGGCGGGCGGACGGCCGCGGGGAGCGCGCCCCTCGCCGCCGCCGTGAGGGTGGTCGACCGGGTTCATCGCCGAGCCGCGGACGTGCGGCTTGCGGCCCAGCCAGCGGCTGCGGCCGGCCTTGCCGATGACGATGTTCTTGTGGTCGGCGTTGCCGACCACGCCGACGGTAGCGTACGACTCGGCGTGAATGCGGCGCAGCTCGCCCGAGGGCAGGCGCAGCACGACGTAGTCGCCCTCGCGGCCCTGAATCTGAGCGCCGGTGCCGGCCGAACGCGCCAGCTGGGCGCCCTTGCCGGGCTCGAGCTCAATAGCGTGGACCACGGTACCGACCGGAATGAAGCGCAGCGGCAGGGCGTTGCCCACCTGAATGGGGGCTTCGGGCCCCGACTGAACCGTCATACCCGGCTTCAACCCCTCGGGGGCGATGATGTAGCGCTTCTCGCCGTCGCGGTAGTAGAGCAGGGCAATCCGCGCCGAGCGGTTGGGGTCGTACTCGATAGCGGCGACGCGGGCGGGAATGCCGGCCTTGTCGCGACGCTTGAAGTCGATGATGCGGTAGAGGCGCTTGTGGCCGCCGCCGCGGAAGCGCACGGTGATGCGCCCCTGGTTGTTCCGCCCGCCCGTCTTCTTCAGCGGCTCGACCAGCGACTTCTCGGGCTCGGTCTTGGTGATGTCCGAGAAGTCGGCGACCGTCATGAAGCGACGGGAGGGGGTATAGGGCCTGAACTTCTTAACCGCCATGGTTCACCTCTAAATCAGCCCTTCCAGGGCCTCTATCTTCTGGCCCGGGGCCACGGTCACGACCGCCTTCTTGCGGTCGGCGCGCTTGCCTTCGTAACGCCCCAGGCGCTTCTTCTTGCCGCGCACGCTGAGGACGTTGACGTCGAGAACCTTGACCTTGAACGCCTGCTGCACGGCGTTCTTGACCTCGGTCTTGGAGGCCTCGGGATGCACCCAGAACGTGTACTTGCCCTCGGCGTATCCGCCGTAGGCCTTCTCCGAGAGCACCGGCTCCAGGATTACGTCGTACGGGGTCTTCACGCCTCACCTCCAACGCCGGCGCGCTCCAGCGCCAGCTCCAGCGCCGCCTCGTCGAGAATCAGCCAGTCGGTGCGCAGGATGTCGTAAACGTTGATGCCCTCGGGGCTGAGGGTGACGACCCAGGGCAGGTTGCGCGCCGCCCGGCGGACGTTCTCGTCGGCGGTAATCAGGGTGACCCGCTCCGAGCCGTCCAGGCCGTGCCCCGCCGCCCACTCGACGAACTGCCTGGTCTTGCCCTCGACTCCGGCGAAGGCCTCGACCACCAGCAGCTTCTCCTCGCGGGCGCGGTCGGCCAGGGCCATCGCCAGGCCGGTGCGGCGAACCTTCTTGGGCAGGGTATAGCCGTAGTCGCGCGGCTTGGGGCCGAAGACCACGCCGCCGCCGACGTAGATGTTGGCGCCGCGGCTGCCGTGGCGGGCGCGACCCAGACCCTTTTGCGGGAAGAGCTTGCGGGTCGAGTAGCTCACCTCGCCGCGGGTCTTGGTCGAAGCGGTGCCGCGCCGGCGGCTGGCCAGCTGCCAGCGGACCACCTCGTAGAGAAGGTGGCTGTTGATCTCTTCGGGCAGGGGCAGCTCGCGCGACTTTTTCTTGCCCTCGGCGGGAATTACGGGAACCTTGTACATCACTTCGCCCCCTTGTCACGCGAGGTCTCGCGCACCACCACCAGCCCGCCGTTGGGGCCGGGGACGGCGCCCTTGACCAGAATCAGGTTCTCCTCGGGAATGACCTCGACGACCTCCAGGTTCTGGACGGTGACGCGCTCGTTGCCGTACTGGCCGGCCATCTTCAGGCCCTTGTAGACCCGGCCCGGGGTCTTGTTCTGACCGATCGAGCCGGGGTGCCGGTGGACCCGGTGAGCGCCGTGCGAGGCGGGGGCGCCGGCAAAGTTCCAGCGCTTCATGACGCCGGCGTTGCCGCGGCCCTTGCTGGTGCCGGTCACGTCGACCTTCTCGCCCGGCTGGAATATCTCGACGGTCACGACGTCGCCCTCGGGCTCGAAGTCGCGGATCTCGCGCAGGTAGCGGACCGGCTCGGCCGAGAACTTGGCGAAGTGGCCCTTCATCGGCCGGTTCACCTTTTTGGGCTTTAGCGGCGCGAAGCCGAGCTGGACGGCGGTGTAGCCGTCGGTCTCGGGCGTCTTGCGCTGGACCACCGGGCAGGGACCGGCGAGGATGACGGTCACCGGAATGGCGCGGTCGTCCTTCCAGATCTGGGTCATGCCTACCTTGGCTCCTAGGATGCCCTTCACCGGCCACCTCCCATCGTCTTGATCTCGATCTCCACACCCGTCGGCAGGTCGAGGGTCATCAGGCTCTCGATCGTCTTCTTGTTGGGGTTGGTGATGTCGACCAGACGGTTGTGGGTGCGGATCTCGAAGTGCTCACGGCTGTCCTTGTGCTTGAAGGGGCCGCGCAGCACGGTGAAGCGGCGTACCCGGGTGGGCAGGGGCACCGGCCCCGCCACCTTGGCGCCGCTGCGCCGGGCCGTCTCGACTATCTTGCGCGCGGAAGCGTCCAGGCTCTTGTGGTCGAAACCGCGCAGCTTAATGCGAATCTTTGGCATCCCTCACCTCACTCCAGAATCTTGGTCACGACCCCAGCGCCCACGGTGCGGCCGCCCTCGCGGATGGCGAAGCGGAGGCCTTCTTCCAGGGCGATGGGCTTGATGAGCTCGACGGTGAACTCGACGTTGTCACCGGG
>Ga0256914_1001659_pt1 | contig 19583 bp, 14 predicted proteins | sample HulkmetaG_FD_191571 | JGI IMG/M metagenome (GOLD analysis project Ga0256914, IMG submission 191571) | Hydrothermal chimney microbial communities from Main Endeavour vent field at the Juan de Fuca Ridge, Pacific Ocean - Hulk | ecosystem: Environmental > Aquatic > Marine > Hydrothermal vents ... | reverse complement strand
GCAGATTTTTGTTGCCCCAAACTCGATTATGTCCTATAAACGATTTGATGCAATGGTCTATTTGACCCGTAAAGAGATAGAGCATGAGTTAAAGGGAAATGATCTCTATATTACCTCTTTTTCAAGCTCTACACTCTCTTACAAAGGGTTGGTAATGCCAACGCACATCAAAGAGTTCTACGTAGACCTTCAAGATGAAGCGTTTCAAATCTCTTTTGCACTCTTTCACCAACGATTCTCTACCAACACCTTGCCAGAGTGGCGATTGGCTCAACCATTTAGAACCATTGCTCATAATGGTGAAATAAACTCGGTAACAGCGAACCGTTTTAATGTAGCCATTAAAACAGGTTCTCTAAAATCAGAAGTTTTTTCAGATGAGGAGATGGGCAGAATCTCCGCAATTATACAAGACAATATGAGTGACTCGGCAAGTCTTGATAACTTTTTAGAGTTTTTACATGCCAATGGTATGGATTTCTTTAAATCAGCCAGAGCATTGCTTCCTGCACCATGGCATAACTCTCCACATATGGATGGTAAGTTAAAAGCATTTTATGAGTTTACCAGTGCGTGTTATGAGCCGTGGGATGGACCAGCTGCTGTGAGCATGACCAATGGTAGGTTTATCGGTTGTGTGATTGATAGAAATGGTCTTAGACCCTCTAAATATATTATCACCAAAGATAATCGGCTCTTAATTACTTCTGAATATGGGGTACTAAAGATACCTGATGAGGATATTGTTGAGCGAGGAAAACTAAACTCTGGTGAGATGATGGGGCTTGACCTTAAAACAGGTGAAGTGCTTAAAAACTCTGATATTAATGACTACATTAAAACAGGTGTACCATATGGAGAGTGGCTTAATGAGAACATGACCTACCTTCAAGAGTATGAGTTTGAAGGTGAATTAGACCCAATTGACCATAAAGAGATGGAGTCTAAGCAACGTTACTTTAACTATACCTTAGAGCTTATGAGAGAGGTTATCCGTCCGATGATAAAAGAGGGCAAAGAGACAACCGCTGCGATGGGTGATGACACGCCTCTGGCTGCATTTTCCAATGAGCAGAGAAACTTTACGGACTTCTTTAGACAAAAATTTGCACAGGTGACCAATCCTCCTATTGACCCAATTCGTGAGAAGAGTGTTATGAGTCTAAATACAGGATTTGGACCAATTACCAATGTACTAGAGGAGTGTGAAAACAATGCTAAACGTATTAAAACCACGCTTCCTATTATGTCAGAGCAACGTCTTAAACTGCTGTTAGAGTTTGGTGATGAGTCCAATGCTAAATTCAATCCTATGTATAAAGCAAAAAACTATAGTACCGTATTTGAGAGTGATTTAGAAAGTGCTCTTAAAAATTTAGTTGAGACTATTGTTGCTGATGTTAGAGAGAGTGGAGTGAGAACCATTACCCTTGATGATAGAGATATCAGTGAGAGTCGTAAATCGATACCGATGCTGATGGTTGTTGGACGATTAAATCAAGAGTTGCTCCATGCCAAACTTCGACACTTAACAAATGTGATTCCTATTACAGGAGAGATGTTTGACCCTCATTCGGCTGCGCTTATGTTGGGATATGGTGCGACAGCAATTCACCCATATCTACTCTTTTATACCATTGGTGAACTGGTTGAAGAGGGAGAAGATGTAGAAGCTGTGCTTAAAAAATCAAGAAGAGCCATTGGTGCAGGTATCCTTAAGATTATGTCAAAAATGGGTATCTCAACATTGGCAAGTTATAGAAATTCAAAGCTCTTTGATGTTCTTGGTCTTAGTGATAAAATTGTAAAAGATTGTTTTGATGGTTCTCATGGATTCTTGTCAGGGCTTTGCTATGCTGATATTGAAGAGAGACTGAACTCCAATCATGCCAAAGCGTTTACTGATGCCTTTGATGGAAAATCAAAAGCCCTCTACAAAGGTGGGTTCTACAAGTATAGAAGAGGCGAAGAGTTCCACGACTTCTCACGGGCTACCATTGTGGCTATACAAGCCTCTGCTGATACAGGTGACAAAGCTGAGTATGAGAAACTAAAAGTTTTGGTAGATAAGAGAGATAAAAAGTTTATTCGTGACTTCTTTGAACTTACCACCGAGAAAGAGGCGATTTCCGTTGATGAGGTTGAGTCAAAAGAGGCAATTCTAAAAAGATTCTCATCGGCTGCTATGTCCATGGGGTCTATCTCACAAGAGGCTCATGAGACTTTAGCTGTGGCCATGAACCGTTTGGGTGCAAAATCCAACTCAGGTGAGGGTGGTGAGGATAAAAGAAGACTTCATGACCCTGAATTAAACTCTAAAATCAAACAGATAGCTTCAGGGCGATTTGGAATCACCCCTGAGTATCTACGTTCGGCTGAAGAGATTCAGATTAAAGTGGCACAAGGTGCAAAACCAGGTGAGGGTGGACAGTTGCCAGGGGCAAAGGTTACACCACTTATCGCAAAGCTTAGATATACCAAACCAGGGGTGACGCTTATCTCACCTCCACCTCACCATGATATCTACTCGATTGAGGATTTGGCACAGCTTATCTTTGATATGAAGCAGATAAACCCAAAAGCAAAAGTTGCCGTTAAACTGGTATCAACAGCAGGTGTAGGGACGATTGCGGCAGGGGTAGCCAAATGTTACGCTGATAAGATTATTATCTCTGGAGCTGATGGTGGTACAGGTGCAGCACCTATTGGTTCCATTCGATTTACAGGTAACCCTTGGGAGCTTGGGCTAATCGAGGCACACAACGCATTAAAAGCAAATGGACTCCGAGAAAAAGTAACCCTTGAGACCGATGGTGGACTTAAAACGGGTCTTGATGTGGTCAAAGCTGCTATCTTTGGAGCTGAAGAGTATGCGTTTGGTACGGGTGCATTGGTGGTTGTTGGATGTAGAATGTTCCGTGTCTGTCACCTCAACACTTGTGGTGTGGGTGTGGCAACACAAGACCCAAGACTACGAGAGAGATTTACAGGGAATGTGGAAAAAGTTATCAACTACTTTACGCTACTTGCAGAGGATATTCGTGAGATTCTCGCCTCGCTTGGGTACAAATCACTGGAGGAGATTATCGGTAAGAATCATCTACTAAAAGTGATAGATGATGAGTTTGCCAAAAAGTTCTCATTTGAAAACTTACTCTATAAACTAGAGGGAATAGATACTTGTCAAGAGCCATTCAATGAGCCATATGACAAAAATGAGTTTGAGATAGCGTTGGTGGAGAAATTAATGCCAACGATTAAAGACCCATCAACTCCTATTACATTAGATTTAGAGATAGATAACTTAAAAAGAAGTTTTGCGACTAGAATTTCAGGGGAAATTGCAAACCTCTACGGGGATACAGGTCTACCAAGAGATACCATTACTCTAAACCTACGAGGAAAAGCAGGGCAATCATTGGGAACACTTCTGGCAGAGGGTATCAATATCAAGCTTATTGGTGCAGGAAATGACTATGTAGGTAAAGGGATGAGTGGTGGTTCTATCTGTATTACCTCTTCTCTTCAAAATGCCTCATTGGCAGGAAATACTTGTCTTTATGGTGCAACAGGTGGACGACTCTATGTAACAGGTTCAGTGGGTGAGAGATTTGCTGTGCGTAACTCAGGAGCCAATGCTGTGGTCGAAGGGACAGGAGACCATCCTTGTGAATATATGACAGGGGGTACGGTTCTTATTCTTGGTAAAACTGGTTCTAACTTTGGTGCAGGTATGACGGGTGGATTGGCGTTTGTCTATGATGAGGAGCATGAGTTTTTTGAGAAGGTGAATCGAGAGTTGGTGGAAGCTGTGCGAATAGATACTGATGAGAGAGACCAAGAGATGTTTATGATGAAACGACTTCTCCAAAAGTATTATGATGAGACCAAGAGTGCCAAAGCCAAAATGATTTTGGATAACTTTAGAATAGAGATATCTCAGTTTTGGATGGTTGCCCCTAAAAATATGGAAGCGACACTAATTGTTGAGAAAAAAGGGGAGTAAGTAGTTAAAACTATTTCTATTAGTTTTCCTTAATTTAATTATAATATCTTTTCGCTATTATAGCTCAAATAAAAAACAACTATTTTTTTATAAAATAGATTAGGAGAATATAATAGATGAAACTAGAATGCTATCCATGTAAGGAAGGTCTCTACGACCCTGAATTTGAACACGATGCTTGTGGTGTAGGCTTTGTTGCCCATTTAAAAGGTGAACAATCACACAATATCGTGGCTCTTGGGTTGGAGCTTTTGACCAATCTCGAACATCGAGGTGCTGTAGGTGCTGAGAAGAACTCGGGGGATGGAGCAGGTATTTTGACACAGATACCCGACAGATTTCTGCGAAGAGTTGTGAAGAAAAGTAGCAATATAGATTTACCTCTATTTGGGGAATATGGTGTGGGAGTGGTGTTTGTTCCTAGAGAACCTGATGCTTACTCTGAGACACAGAGTATTGTGGAGCAGTGTATTGAAGAGTTGGGTCAAGAGTGTCTTGGTTGGAGAAAAGTTCCTACTGAAAATTCGTCACTGGGCGAAACGGTAAAAGGTGTTGAGCCAATTGTCAAGCAGGTTTTTATTAAAAAGTCTGATGATATTGATACTGAAACTTTTGAGAGAAAGCTTTTTGTTATCCGAAAATATATACAATCAAAAGTTATAGCTTCATCGGTTAGAGGTACAGATTACTTCTATATGCCCTCTATGTCTAGTAAAACTATCTCCTATAAAGGTCAGTTGATTACAGAGCAGTTGCCTCTCTATTTCCCCGATTTAGAGGAGGAGGATTATGAGTCGGCAATCGCTTTGGTACATAGTCGATTCTCTACCAATACTTTTCCCTCTTGGGCATTGGCTCAACCCTTTAGATATATTGCCCATAATGGAGAGATAAATACCCTCAAAGGGAATATTAACTGGATGAGAGCCAGACAGTCGCTTCTTCAATCCAAGCTATTTACCGATGATGAGCTTGATAAAATCTATCCCTATCTTATCAATGAACAAAAAGGGAGTGATAGTTCGGTACTTGATAACGTTATAGAGCTTTTAACCCTTGCAGGTAGGTCTCTGCCTCATGTTATGACCATGATGATTCCCGAAGCGTGGAGAGATGATGAGATGAGCGAGGATAGAAAAGCATTTTATGAGTATCATGCTACCTTTATGGAGCCGTGGGATGGCCCTGCTTCTGTGGCATTTACCGATGGTAAAGTGGTAGGTGCTACACTTGATAGAAATGGTCTTAGACCTTCACGATACTCGCTCACCAAAGATAATATTTTGGTGATGGCTTCTGAGCAGGGTGCATTGGAGTTCCCAAGTGAAGATGTTGTGATGAAGGGGAGACTACAACCTGGAAAAATGTTCTTGGCCGATTTGGAGCAGGGGCGAATTATCCCTGATGATGAGATAAAAGAGCAGATGGCAACAGACCACCCCTATAAGGAGTGGGTGGAGAATCAGAAGATAAATCTTGATGATTTACCACTGGACCATGCTATTTGGCAACCAAACCATGAGACAGTTAAGCAGAGACAGAAGTGTTATGGTTATACGGTTGAGGATTTAAAAACAGTCATCACCCCAATGGCAAACAACGCTTATGAGGCGACAGGCTCTATGGGAAATGATGCCTCATTGGCTGTTCTCTCTCACCGTTCGCTTACGCTCTATAACTATTTCCATCAGCTCTTTGCACAGGTGACAAACCCTCCAATTGACCCTATCCGAGAGGAGTCGGTAATGTCTTTGGTCTCCTATATTGGTTCACAAGGTAACTTATTTCAGGAGTTGGATGAGGAGCGAAACTTTATCAAGTTAAGCACACCGATTTTGGACAATGAGCAGATGGCAAAGCTCAAAGGTATTAGCACGTTTAATTTTAAAGCCAAGTCGATTAGTATTCTTTTTGAAGCTGAGAAAACAGGAGAGATGAGAGATGCCCTAGAGCGTGTCAAACAAGAGGCTTCTGACGCTGTTAAAGAGGGGTATGAGGTGATTATCCTCTCAACCAGAGGGGTGAGTGATAAACTGGCTCCCATTCCAACGCTTTTAGCCACAAGTGCTGTGCATCAACATCTTATTAGAGAGGGGACACGTACCTCTTGTGGATTGGTTATTGAGTCTGCTGAACCCAGAGAGATTCATCACTTTGCTACACTTATTGGATTTGGAGCAAATGCCATTAACCCATTCTTGGCATTTGAGACCATCGAAGATATGCGAACGCAAAAACTGATTCGTGAAGATTTAACGCATGATGAAGCGATATCAAACTACATTACAGCGATTGGTAAAGGTATCTTTAAAATTATGTCCAAAATGGGCATCTCTACCATCCGTTCCTACACAGGAGCTCAGATATTTGAAGCGGTTGGTTTAGGGGATGAGCTAATAGATGCATACTTTACAGGAACACCATCACGAATCGGTGGAATTGATATCGCTACACTGGAGAAAGAGACGATGATGTGCCACTCTTTGGCGTATCCTAAACAGATAGTTGAATCAAGTGGCTTGGGTGTTGGTGGGCAGTACGCTTACCGTGAGAAGGGTGAGAACCATCTGCTCTCTCCTGAAAATATATTTCTTCTCCAACAGGCTACCAAAAATAACTCCTACGAGACATTTAAACGCTATACACAGACCGTTGATGCTGTTGATGAGAATTATATTACGCTTAGGGGTCTGCTTGACTTTAGAGGTCAAAGCCCTATAGATATTGATGAGGTCGAGCCTGTAGAGACCATTATGACAAGATTTGCCACAGGAGCGATGAGTTATGGTTCTATTTCGCAAGAGGCACATGAGACCTTGGCGATTGCGATGAACAGTATTGGTGCAAAGAGCAACACAGGTGAAGGGGGAGAGAATCCTAATCGTTTTGGAACCAATAAAAACTCCAAAATCAAACAGGTTGCCTCGGGGCGATTTGGGGTGACAGCGAACTATCTTGTCAATGCCGAAGAGCTACAGATAAAACTCGCCCAAGGGGCAAAACCAGGAGAGGGTGGACAGCTTCCAGGGGACAAAGTAGATGCGATTATTGGGGCAACTCGGCACTCGACCCCGGGGGTTGGGCTTATCTCGCCACCACCACACCATGATATCTACTCTATTGAGGATTTGAAACAGTTGATTCATGACCTCAAAAATGCCAATGTCAATGCTAGGATTAATACCAAGTTGGTCTCAGAGGTAGGAGTAGGAACCATTGCTGCTGGTGTGGCAAAAGCCTACTCTGATGTGATTTTGATTTCAGGATTTGATGGTGGTACAGGGGCTTCTCCTCAAACCTCTATCAAACACGCAGGTCTTCCTTGGGAGCTTGGACTTTCGGAGACACATCAAACTTTGGTAAAGAATGGTCTAAGAGGTAGAATTACGCTTCAAACAGATGGTCAGCTTAGAAGTGGTCGAGATATTGCAATTGCAACGCTACTTGGAGCTGAAGAGTGGGGGATTGCCACAAGTGCCTTGATAGTAGAAGGGTGTATAATGATGCGTAAGTGTCACCTTAACACCTGTCCTGTAGGGATTGCAACCCAAGATGAAGCGCTTAGAGCAAAGTATACAGGGAAGCCTGAACATATCGTTAATTTTGTACGCTTCTTAGCCACAGAGTTACGAGAAATTATGGCAGAGCTTGGGTTTAAAACAATTAATGAGATGGTCGGTCGAGTGGATAGATTAAAGGCAAAAGAGGGTGTACAGCACTGGAAAGCAAAACATCTTCATCTTGACAAACTGCTCTATCGAATGTATGTAAGAGAAGAGGATAGCAAATATAAGACCATTGAGCAAGACCACGGGATAGAGAGCGCGTTGGACAATGCTCTAATCGAAACAATGAGAGAGGCGATAGAGAACAAAGTAGTCACAAAAACAGAGTTAAAAGTACGAAATATCAACCGAACAGTGGGGACAATGCTCTCTGCTGAGATGACACGAAAACATGGTGAAGATGGTCTGCCTGAAGATACGATTTATATCAATGCTACGGGTACAGGTGGTCAGAGTTTTGGAGCATTTGTAAACTCAGGGATTACTTTTGAGATAGAGGGGGATGCCAATGACTACTTTGGTAAAGGTCTCTGTGGGGGTAAGTTGATTTTATACCCACCTGCTAACTCTACATTTGAGGCCTATAAGACGGTAATACTTGGTAATGTTGCCTTCTATGGGGCAACCAGTGGAGAGTCTTATATCTACGGTATGGCAGGTGAGCGATTCTGTGTTAGAAACTCTGGTGCAAAGGTGGTTGTAAGTGCCATTGGAGACCACGGTTGTGAGTATATGACAGGTGGACGCGTGGTTGTTTTGGGTGAGATTGGTAAAAACTTTGGTGCTGGTATGAGTGGAGGAATTGCTTATATCTATGACAAAGATAATCTGTTATCCAAACGGATTAATCAAGAGATGGTAGACCTTGATAGCGTTGAGACTGATGAGGACTCAAATGAGGTTAAAGAGATGATAGAGAAGCACATAAAATATACGGGTTCAAAAGAGGCGAGTCTAATCTTAGAAGATTGGGAAAAGAGCAAAGCTAAGTTTATTAAAGTTATGCCAAGAGACTACAAACGTGTATTAGAGAGTAAAAAGGAGGAGAAGTAAGATGGGAAAAGTAACAGGATTTAAAGAGTATAAACGAAAAAATTTCACTTTGGCTCCAGTTGAAGAGAGAGTAAAGCACTATAATGAGTTTACCACCCCTCTAAGTCAAGATGAGATGGAGGAGCAGGGGGCTAGATGTATGGATTGTGGTGTGCCATTTTGTCACAGTAACTACGGTTGTCCCGTTGGAAACCTGATTCCACAATTTAACGATCAAGTCTATAGAGGGCGATGGAAAGATGCGTTTAGAACATTGATGAGTACCAACAACTTCCCTGAGTTTACAGGTCGTGTCTGTCCTGCTACGTGTGAGACAGCGTGTGTGTTGGGGATGAATGAGACCTCCGTTGGGATTAAAAATATCGAATACTCTATTATCGAAAAAGCGTATCAAGAGGGGTGGATGATTCCCCTTATCCCTGCTGTTAAGACAGGTAAAACGGTGGCTGTGGTAGGAAGTGGCCCAGCAGGTTTGGCTGTAGCCAATCAACTTAACAAGGCAGGTCATACCGTAAGTGTCTATGAGAAAGAGTCGCGTATTGGTGGTTTGGTTCGTTACGGTATTCCAAACTTTAAACTCGATAAGCAGAAGGTGGTTCAAAGACGTGTTGACTTAATGGAGGAGGAGGGGGTACGGTTTATCCTCCATGCCAATGTCGGTGTCACCTTGCCTATCGGTGTTCTACAAGATACCTATAATGCTGTGATTATCACCACAGGAGCAGGAAATCCAAGAGATTTACCCATAGAGAATCGCGATGCCAAGGGGATTCATTTTGCAATGGAGTTTCTTGCTCAATCAAACAGTAGGGTTGAGGGTGAGACGTTTGATGCAGAAGATGAGATATTGGCAACCGATAAACACGTGGTGGTGATTGGTGGTGGAGATACAGGAAGCGATTGTGTAGGAAACTCAATCCGTCAAGGGGCAAAGAGCGTAACACAGATTGAGCTTATGCCAAAATCTCCTGATGAGCGAACCGATGAGATGCCTTGGCCTACCTATCCTAGACTCTTTAAACTCTCTACGTCACAAGCAGAGGGTAGCACCACCGAGTTCAAGATGGACTTTAATGTGTTGTCAAAATCATTTATTAAAGATGATGAGGGCAAAGTAACAGGGATAAACTGTGTCTATATAGAGTGGGAAGGGAGAGGATTTAGTGAGATAGCAGGAAGTGAGTTTGTGTTAAAAGCTGATTTGATTCTACTGGCGATGGGTTTTTTAGGCCCGCTACAAGATGATGTTATCAAAGAGATATCGTTGGAGACGGACGAGCGAAGCAATATCAAAACAACAGGTTTTAAAACCTCAGTAGAGGGGGTCTTTAGTGCAGGAGATAGCCGAAGAGGTCAATCACTGGTGGTTTGGGCAATTCATGAGGGGCGAGAGTGTGCTGTGGAGGTTGATAAGTATTTAACAGGAAAGATAAGTATGCTTAACTCCAAGAGTAAAGCCCATTGTGAGCTTTAATATTTTTTGTCAAAAAAGCTAAAAGGTAAAGGTTTTTTGTTATTATTCTAATAACAAAAAACTTATTTAATGGAGATACTTTTGAAACAAATCGTTTATATTTTACTTTTCTCTTTACTCATGTCAGCCTGTTCTGGCATTGGTTCTAAAACAACTGTCGAAAAAGAGAGCCTCTCAGCTATGGAGAAAAAGATGTTGCTTCAAAAAGCAAATAGATATAATAACGAAGGTGTCAAATCATATCGTAAAGGAGATATGAAAGCTTCTGTCGCTCATTATAAAAAATCTATAAAAATCAAAGAGAGAGTTTTAGGTGTTAATAATCTTAATACGGCAACTTCTTATAATAATCTAGGTTTGGTCTATAAACATATGGGAGAACATAATAAGGCACTTGTTTATATCTCCGAAGCTTTAAAGATTAGAGAACAACAATTAGGAAGAGTGGACAGTCAAACAGCACAGAGCTATAATAATATAGGAACACTTCTTGCTACTATGGGTAAAACCAATCAAGCAATTAAATATACTGAAAAAACGATTGAGATAAAAAAGCAGATTGTCCATAAGGAGCAGATAGATATTGCTGTGAGTTATAATAACTTGGCTGTACTCCATGAAGAGGTTGGAGATTATGACAAAGCATTGACCTCCTATTTTAAAGCCCTTGAAATTAATGAGAAAGTTTTTGGAAAAGCCCATAGAGTTACACATGGAAATTATGCCAATATTGCACTCTTATACTATACGATGAAAAAATTTGATAAAGCCAGAAAGTACGCATCTATGGCAAAAAAAGAGCCTGAAGAGATGACCTTAGAACCAATTACTGTTCAAGGAAATGTTAACGAATAAGTTTTATATTTGTTTGGCTTAAATGGTAAATCTTAGATGCTTTGCCTTTGGTTTGGTTTGGAAAATTTATTGTCACTTCACTCATCTCTTTTGCGTAAGCTTTGTTATATATCGCCCCACTTAAGTTGGCAGAAGAGGAGTATAGCCACTCTACTCTATCTAGCAGTAGATTATGTTCTGTCTCTTTTACCACTCGATAGGATGTGCCATTTGGCATAATAAAGGTAGTTCGTTTGGTGCGTCTTATTCGATTTTTATGTTTTGTGGGAACACGTGTAAATTTTTGTAATGTTTTGAGGGAGTTGACAACACAGATATAGTGCTTGTTGGGAAGACGTTTTTTAGCATGGTCTATTTTTGACGCATCTTGAGAGACAAAGCCCATGGTCGTATCGGTTTGGGTAAGATAGAGGAGTTTTTTCATCTGTTTTATCTCCTCTTATCTTATCTTATCTTTTTGAGTTGATAAATCTCTCAATTCTTTTAATTCCCTCACGGATAGTATCAATATCAGTAGCAAAAGAGAATCTAAAATACCCCTCACTTCCAAAACCAACACCAGGAACAACAGCCACACCCTCTTGGGACAGAAGCTCTTTTGAAAATGCCATAGAGTCATCAGTTATCTCTTTGATATTTACAAACAGATAAAATGCTCCACTTGGTCTCATGACACTAATACCATCAATGGCATTAAAGAGGTCAGTCGCCTCATAGGCTCTTTTTTCAAACTCGACTCTCATCTCCTCTATTACTTCATCAATTGAACCATCTAGCCCTGTTATTGCGGCTGATTGGGTAATGGAGTTGATATTTGAGGTGCTTTGAGACTGTAATTTATTAAGCACAGATATTAGCTCTTTGTTTGGTGTTGCCAAATATCCAAAACGCCATCCTGTCATAGAGGCTGCTTTGCTTAGACCATTAATTGTAACTGTTCTTTGGAACATATCTTCTGAGATAGAAGCAGTTGAGGTAAAGGTAGCACCTCCATAAACAATTTTTTCATACATCTCATCAGAGAAGACAATGATATTCGTCCCTTTTAACACCTCAGCAATCGCTTCAAGCTCTACTTTGGTATAGATAGCTCCTGTGGGATTCGATGGGGAGTTAAGCATCAAAATCTTTGTTTTTGGTGTAATGGCACTTTTTAGTTGTTCAGCTGTTATCTTGAACTCACTGCTGTCATCTGTCTCAACAATCACCGAAATTCCACCTGAATAGACCACCTGTTCAGGATAAGTTACCCAGTATGGCGCAGGAATAATAACCTCGTCACCCTCATCAATAATAGCTTGAAAAAGGTTAAACAGAGAGTGCTTTGCACCATTGTTTGTTTGAATCATACTTGGCTCATAATCTAGACCATTGTCTCTTTTTAGCTTATTAGCTACTGTTTGGAGAACTTCAGTGATACCTGGTACAGCTGTATATTTTGTCTTTTCAGCATCAAGTGCATCTTTTGCTGCATTTTTAACAGCAATAGGAGTTCCAAAATCTGGTTCACCTGCAGAGAATGAGAGAATATCTTTTCCTTCTGCTTTTAGCTCTTGGGCTAATGTTGTGATACCTATGGTAAGCGAGGGAGAGAGCGTCTGTATTCGTTTTGAAAGCATAAAATTTCCTTGTGTAATTCCTTTAAAAATCTTGGCATTATACAAGAAAAATGATTACATCGACTTAATAAAAGTAGAGTAGATTTCCGTAAGCTCATGATCCTCTTTCTCCATGAGTTCAATATCCCCTGTTTTTACCGTCTCTTCAAGAACGGCAATACGCTTAATAAGATATTGAAATATCTCTTTATTGACATCAGGAAGTTTATCATGGCGTAAATCACAATTTTTATTTTCACACTTAATAACTCGTGCAGGGATACCCACTGCTGTAGCATAAGCAGGTAAATTTTTGACTACCACAGAGTTTGCTCCTACTTTTGAGTATTCCCCTAATGTGATATTTCCCAAAATTTTCGCTCCAGCACCAATAACCACATGGTTTTTTACCGTAGGGTGTCTCTTGCCATGAGAGGTACTAACTCCTCCAAGTGTGACCTGTTGATAGATAAGTACATCATCTCCAATTTTAGCTGTCTCGCCAATGACCACGCCGACACCATGGTCGATAAAGACACGACATCCAATGGTTGCAGCAGGATGAATATCAACCGTGGTCAAAAACTGCCCAATAGCAGAGATGAATCTAGGGATAAATCTTAAACCTCTTTTATAAAGAGAGTTAGAGATACGGTAGAAAAACATCGCCCAGAGTCCAGGGTAGTTAAAAAAAAGTTCAAAGGTGGAGTGTAGTGCAGGGTCATTTCGTTTTACGTTTAAAAAATCCTCTTTTATTATTGAAAATAAGTTCAAATTATAAATCCTCTTGGTTGGCTTCTAATAATATAAAATAGCCGTTTTTACTTAAAATATAGAATATGTTACACTATCTTTTTTATATTTAAAGTAGATATTTTAAGGTTATGGGTTGAATTGAAAATTTTCTAGTATAAATAGAGAGAGTAGCCAAATAATAATTCAGCTACTGTTTGTTAGTTCCAGCCCAAATGTTCAGGTTGGTCTCTAAACTTTTCAGTGACAGGTATGATAACCTCTGAGTGTTTGCGTATATTTTGACTTTTGCCTAAACGCTTGACATTTGCATTAAAAATTATCATGTAATCATTGGCATCACCATAATATTTCAAAGCAAGTTCCCTATAAGTTGTATCATAATATACACGGGTAGTTGTATATGGTGTATGTTCTATAAATGTAGGAATCTCATCTCTGCTTTTCCCTGATTCTGCGAAGAGACTACTAGTCCCCAAACTAAGTATGATAGATATTACTAAATTTAATTTTAGAAATTTCTTTTTCATCTTATCCCCTTTTTCATAAATTTTGTGAAAAAAAATTATACTCCGTTTTTATTTAAAAGAGTTTTAGTTTGTTATATTTTAGTTTGCATTTTATGATAAACCTTAAAGAGAATGTGCAGTGGTTTTTTAATAATACTGAATGTTGTTTTATGTTGCTTCTTTGAGAAGAATCCACCTGAGATAAGGTTTGGCTAAATAGCGTCGTGAGAATCAATAGAGAGGAGCAAAACTATAATCACTATTGCCTATAAGCAGAGCTATATTTTTGGCTTAGTATTTTTTATTATCTAAAAATAATATCCTCTATAAATACCTCATGTAGGTTATCAGGTACGATATGGGGTCGTCCTTCGCGTACAAAGACCAAAGTAATCTCCATAGAGAAGATTTTTTTATCCTCTTTGGTGATGGTATGCTCTAGGAGTACTGAGGCAGCTCTTTTTTTAATAACTTTGGTGGTAACCTCTAGGATATCTCCTAAAAAGGAGAATCCTATGAAGTTGGCTTTTAAATCTTTGACCACAAAACCACTTTGGTCTCCATCTAGGGGCATCCTATCTCTTTGAAAAAATATTTCAGACCTTGCTCGTTCACAATATTTTATGTAGTTGGTGTGGTAGACGACACCTCCTGCATCTGTGTCTTCATAATAAATTCTTATTTTCATTGATTATTGCTCTTTTTTACTTTTATTTTTAGGCTTCTTATCTTTTTTCTCTTTTTTAATTCTTTTAAGATACTCTTTTGCCTCTATCTCTTCACCATCTATAATGACATGGGTGGCAATTCTCCGTTTACAAAGCTCTTTGGCTTCCATCCAGTAGTCTTGACCCACTAGCATCTGTTTAAACTCATTCTCTGAGAGAAAACCTTTTTTTACAATAAGGTCAAAAAAGAATTTTTCTAGTTTTTTGGCGGTATGTTTTACGTGTTCTTTTACCTCTCCACCTTTTCCATATGAGCCGTGAGAGTAGGTGTGAAACATTAAGTCGGAGTAGGGGTAGATAATCCGTTTATCAGCCATACAAAAGAGTAATGCCCCCATACTATAGCCATGATTGTCTAGGTATGCTGTAGTGCGTCCAAAGAACTTCTCTTGGATGAGGTTGTAGAACTGTTGCCCCTCTAAGACCATACCCCCACCTGAACTGATAATGAACTCTAGTTTGTCCACAGGATTGGCATCTTTTAGCTCATTGAAGACAGAGTGAAGCCCTTTTCTTAGCTCTCTAAATCTTCCAATGTAGACTCTAAAACGTCTATGTTTGGGGGTGATTTGATAAAGACTCTTTTCTTTATCGACGACCTTTTTTTGTTCTTGGATAGTTTCTATATATAGCGTATGTTGTTCACTGCTTAGTGCTTTTTTGGCATCAGACATTATCACCCCTTTTTTATTTTATTTTCTTATCTATAATTATATCTAATTTTTAACTGATTGGGCTATAAGATGTATTGCCATTCCATAGGAAGTTGAGTTGTTATAACGTGTTAAAACCCTGAAGTTTCTTCCTCCCATCCAGATGTTATCATGCGTTTTGTTTCGTGTTTTTAGTAAGTAAGCTTTTGATTCATTAAATGGCTCTATTGGCTTTATCCCATATTTTTTTAGCGTTTTAACGCTATATTTTTTCTTATGAGAGGTTTTTAATTTTCTAAATCGTTTTCCACTGAAATTGGTAGGCACAGCAACCACATGACCTTTTTTCCACCCTTTTTTGTTCATAAATTTTGCGATAATTCCAATACAATCCTCAACATCCATTGGGTCTTTGATGCCATCATTATTAAAATCCATTCCAAATCGTCTCTGTACAGATGGGACTTGTTGCACACATCCCATCGCTCCTGCAAATGAGCCGTACATATCCTCTACAGGTCGATGCTCTTCACGCGAGAGTAAAAAGAGGTTTTCGAGTTCAGATTTAAAAAACTTCTTCATTCTATTTTTGTGAAAAGCAAGGGTTGCTAGGGCATCAATAACATGATAGTCTCCTGTGTATTCACCAAATTTACTCTCTACGCCAATAAATGCCACGATATAATCCATGTCTACCTTGTAGATATTAGAAGCACGTTGGAGGGTAGGGTAGTAGCTCTCTTTAAAGTTACGAGCCTTTTCTAAAGATATAGGGTCAAGTACATGGGCTTTGTATCGCTCCCATGTTCCATCGGTTTTACCTTTTTTGTATCGACCTGTATATCTATCGAGTGTCTCTTGGTCTAGTTTAGCATTTTTTAGTATATTTGTGAGGTAGGAACGTTTAAAATGATACTTTTTAACCATTTTATTGATAAATCTCTGTACCTCTTTTTTGCCTAAAAAGTTATAGTCTACAGGGGGGATTGGCTCTTTTGCATTGAGCATAATTGTAAGTATAAATGTTAGTATTAGTAGTGTTTTAAGTGTTTTCATTTAAAATAATAACATATTTTTAGCCTTTAGGTGAAAAACTTTTAAATCTAATTTTATTCATATTTTAATATGTTAGAATGCGATTTTTAATATTAAGGAATCATATGAGAAAAGTACTGATTTTATGTACAGGTAACAGTTGTCGTTCAATTATTGCCGAAGCACTAATAAATAAACATTTAAATAATGTTGTCGCCTATAGTGCAGGTGTCAAAGCGACAGGAAAAGTAAATAGCAATGCAATAAAAGTTTTAAAGCAAGAAGATATTTGGAAAGAGGAGTATTCTTCAAAAACTTTGGATAAAATTATGGATATAAATTTTGATTTAGTAGTAACGGTCTGCTCTAATGCAGAGGAGAATTGCCCAACCTTCCCTAAAAAGGTTGAGGTGATACACGTAGGGTTTGATGACCCAGATGGTAAAGGGTTTCAAGCTTTTGAAGAGACACTTTACAACATTAAGAAAAAGCTTCTGCCTATTGTCCGTAAAAAAACTTCATAATTATAAAATGATAAGGAAGAGAAATGAATAAAAACGTAAGCAAAACAAGCCAAGGTGTAAAGATTTTATTTACAGGCGTGGTAGAGAAGCAAAATGTGGTAAAGATGGTAGAAAATTGTGCCACAGGTCAGTGTGAGTGTATGTCTGATGAGACCAAGAACAAGATAAAAGATATGAAAGTAACAGGCGTAGATGGTAAAGTTGAGCTTGATTTACTGGGTGATATAGCAACCAAAGAGATAGAAGAGGCTCTAAAAAAATCGAAGGTATTAAATAAGTAGATGGCAAAACAAGAAAACTTTAGAACAAAGATTATTGGGGGAGAGTTCAAGGGTAAGTTTATAGAGATACCAAATATCTTTACCACTCGAAGCTCCAAAGGGATTTTAAAAGAGTCTCTGTTTAATACCTTGCAGTTTGATATTATTGATAAAAAATTTGTTGAGGTGTTTTCAGGCTCAGGTTCAATTGGGCTTGAGGCATTAAGTCGTGGGGCTTCTCAATGCTATTTTATTGAGTATAATAAAGTAGCTTATCGTGTACTCCAAGAGAATATTAAAAAATTAGACCCAAGTAGATGTCATCATCTCTATGGAGACAGTTTTGAGAAGTTTGATACTGTCTTAGGAATGTTAAAACACTCAGACCAAAAAACATACTTCTACTTTGACCCACCATTCTCTACACGTGATGGGATGGATGATGTCTATGAGAAGACACTTATGCTTATTGAACAGATAGATGTGGATGGGTGTGAGATGGTGATTGTGGAGCATATGACACAGCTTGATATGCCAAAAGAGATAGGAGGGCTAGAGCAGGTTAAACGTAAAAAATTTGGACGCTCTACCATGACCTACTATCGTCCAAAAGAGCAGATATGAGAGTAATAGTATGAAACATGAAGATCATATAGCACTTTTTATTGACTCAGATAATATCTCTCACCGTGCGTTGGAGGGGATTATTAATGAACTTAGTAAGTATGGGGTAGTAAATATACGTCAAGCGTATGGAAACTGGACAAAAGACAACCTAAAAAATTGGGAAGAGAAGCTTTTGGAGTTTGCAATAAAGCCGATTCAGCAGTTTGACTACAGTAAACAGAAAAATGCTACGGATATTTTGATGACGATTGATGCGATGGATATGCTCCATACCAAACGAATAGACGCATTTGCTTTTGCAACAAGTGACAGTGATTTTACCCCTGTGGTGATGCGTGTACAGCAAGAGGGTATAAAGGTGTTTGGTTTTGGTGAGAAGAAAACACCTAAAGCTTTTATGGCAGCGTGTTCACAGTTTATCTTTACTGAGAAGCTAATGAACAACTACCATAGTGAAAACAGTGAAAATAGTGAAAACAGTGAGGAGGAGGTAAAGAAATCTATTAAAAAATCAACCAAAGATTTAAAAAAGGATAAGTGGCTTCTGAATCTTCTGCGTAATGCACAAGAGCAGACAATGGATGAGCATGGTTGGTCAAATCTAGCAACAATGGGAATTTATATCAACAACAGTAGCTCTTTTTCTCCTGTTAACTATGGGTATAAAAAGCTAAGTAATCTCTTGAAATCTATGGATATTTTTGATATCTATATGGATGAAGAGAGTAAACAGATGAGCGTAAGAGATAAGAGGTATCAAGTGTAAAAAATAGAGTTTTTAATTAATATCTGTTATAATATATGCAATGGAAACACAAAAAGGACAATCTAATGAAACGAATACTATTTTTACTTTTAATAATAAACTTCTCTGCTCTTAATGCAATGAGTAAAAAGGCTAATCTCAATGCTGTTGATGATTGGGAGTATAATTCTACCAAAGAGACCTCGGATAGAAGTCTAAATAGTTCAGGAAGTCGTGCCATGCCAATGGCGATGGCACCTGCTCCAAAGATGTACCGAAGTAAAAAGCTTGGTATGGCAGTGGGTGGTGCAAAAGATACCAATAACTTTAAAGCCAATATTGAAAACGGTTATCTTCCAAAGTTAGAGTCCATCACCTATGAGGGGCAGTTCTATAGCCACTATTTTGATACAGGGCTAAATGGTCAAGTCTGTAAAGAGCTTTTCTGCCCAAGCTACTCAACGGCGAGTAAAGAGAATATTTTTTCAAAAGAGCAGGAGTATTTTTTATCTGTAGGCTTAAACTCAGGTATTGATGAGGCTGATTTTAAACGTAAAAAGTTAAATTTGGTCGTGGTTTTGGATATCTCTGGCTCTATGAGTGGAAGTTTTAAATCTTACTATTATGACAAAGCAGGAAAAAAGATTAAAAACAGTGACCAAGCCAAAGTGAAAAAGATGACCATCGCCAATGAGTCTATTGTGGCGATGCTTTCACATCTAAAAGATGATGACCGATTGGGGATTGCTCTTTTTGACCACAACGCTTATACAGCAAAACCTCTGAATCTTGTCGCTTATAGTGATAAAATGGCAATTCGTGATCATATCTTGTCTCTGCAAGAGAGAGGTGGTACAAATTGGAGTAAAGGGTACAAAGAGGGAGTAAAACTTTTTGAGAATATCTCAAATAGCTCCGAGTATGAAAACAGAATTGTCTTCTTGACCGATGCCATGCCAAACCGTGGTGAACTTGCAAAAGATAAGCTCTTTGGCTTGGCTAAAAGTGCAAGTGAGAAGGGAATTCATACAACTTTTGTTGGTGTTGGGGTTGATTTTAATACCGACTTGGTAGAGTATGTTTCTAAAACAAAAGGGGCAAATTACTTCTCTGTTCACTCCTCAAAAGCATTTAAAAAGCTTCTTGATAAAGAGTTTGATTATATGGTAACCCCTTTGGTGTATGATTTGGAACTGA
>Ga0256914_1001658_pt1 | contig 19585 bp, 18 predicted proteins | sample HulkmetaG_FD_191571 | JGI IMG/M metagenome (GOLD analysis project Ga0256914, IMG submission 191571) | Hydrothermal chimney microbial communities from Main Endeavour vent field at the Juan de Fuca Ridge, Pacific Ocean - Hulk | ecosystem: Environmental > Aquatic > Marine > Hydrothermal vents ... | reverse complement strand
GGGGAATTGCTGGTTGAGGGTTGGGGGTTTGAAGGTTCACGGTTCGCGGTTCAAGGTTTGGAGGGGATTTGGAGATTCGGTGGAGATTGATGGCGGTTGAGCGGGCGCCTTTGCCCCTCCCGGCCTCCCCCCGTTTCGGCTGGGGCCTCACGGTGGGAGGAGCTGGCGGTTTACCACTGCCCACTGACCTACTGACCTCTGACCCTCTGGCCTCTGACCTCTGACAGGCTGCGCAGCAGCCACCTGATGCGCTGGCCCGCGGTCAACCCGCCGAGTCACAGACTCGTCTGGACACGTTTTTTGACGGAGGAGCTGGCGGTTTACCACTGCCCACTGGCCCTCTGGCCTCTGACCTCTGGCCCTCTGGCCTCTGACCTCTGGCCCACTGGCCTCTGCCCTCTGACCGGCTGCGCAGCGGCCCCCTGAGCTGCCCCCCCTTCCCTTCCCCGGCAGCCCACTTGTTCTTCCATTTGTCCTCATGTTATCCTTGCCGGGATGAACAGGCACACGTTGCGAGTTTTGGAGTATGACAAAGTATTGGCCCAATTGGCAACCTATGCCAGCTTTGGGCCCGGCAAGACGCGCATGCTTTCCCTGCGTCCCACGACCTTTTTGGATGAAGCGCAGCAATGGCTGCAGGAAACCGAAGAGGCGCGCCAGTTGCTCATCCAGCAGCCCGAGTTGCACCTGGGCGGCGTGCATGATTTAGAGCCCATACTGAGGCAGGCTGCGCTGGGCGGCATCCTTTCGCCGCATGAGTTTTTGCAGGTGCGCTCCACGGTGCTGCGGGCCCGACGTCTGCGGCAGCTACTGCTGGGCAACGCCAGCACCGCACCCACTTTGGCCGATTTTGGCGACCGCCTGCCTGACCTGGAACCACTGGCTGCAGCCATTGGGCGGGTCATTAGCGAGCGGGGCGAGGTTCTGGACAGTGCCAGTCAGCGCCTGGCACGGCTGCGGGCCCTGGTGCATCGCCTGCAAGACCGGGTCACCGAACGCATCCAGCGCATCGCTCGTAATCCTGACAACGCACCCTACCTGCAAGAAACCATCGTCACCCAGCGCCAGGGACGTTATGTGCTGCCGGTGCGGGCTGAATTCAAAGGCAAAATTCCCGGCATCGTGCACGATCAATCGGGCAGCGGAGCCACACTTTTTGTCGAGCCCTTCAGTGTGGTGGATTTGAACAACACGCTGCGGCAGCATCAGGCTGAGGCCGAAGAGGAGTTGCTGCGGATTTTGCGGGAATTGAGCGCTCTGGTGGCCGATGACGCGCCCTACCTGCATCTCATGTTGGATATTTTGGCTGATCTGGATGTGATTTTGGCCCGGGCCCGCTATGCCGATGCGCTAGATGCCAACGCACCGCAATTACGCCCCTTTCAGCGGGATGAGCACTTCCGCCCCCAACAGCATCCCGGCGTCATCCTGGAGCTGCGCCAGGCCCGCCATCCCTTGCTGGCCCCCGAGAGTGTTGTTCCCATTGATTTTCATTTTAGCCACGATACTTTTATTGTGGTGATGACAGGGCCCAACACCGGCGGCAAAACGGTCAGCCTGAAAACAGCGGGGTTACTGGCACTGATGGCGCAATCGGGCATGCCCATTCCCGCGGCTCCGGGCTCGCAGCTCACCCTGTTTCAGCACATCTTTGCCGATATCGGCGATGAGCAGAGCATCGAGCAAAATTTGAGTACATTTTCCAGCCACATGAACACAATCGTGGATATTTTGGCGCAGGCCACACCCCACAGCCTGGTTTTGCTGGATGAGCTGGGGTCGGGCACAGACCCGGAAGAAGGCAGCGCACTGGCGCGGGCGCTGCTGCAACATCTACGAGATGCAGGCATTCCAACAGTCGCTACCACCCACTACTCCGAGGTCAAACTTTTTGCCCATAGCACCGCGGGCATCACCAATGCCTCGGTGGAGTTTGATCCCGAAACCCTGAGTCCCACCTACGAGTTGACCATCGGTCTGCCCGGACGCTCCAATGCCCTGGCCATTGCCCGCCGTTGGGGCATGCCCGATACCATCATCCAGCAAGCTGAGCAAGTCATCCACCCCGAAAGCCTGAGCGCCGATACCCTGCTGGATGAAATCCGCGAGGCCCGTAACCAGGCCCGTCAGGCCCGAAAACGTGCCGAGCTTCACGAGCGCATGGTCGAGGCCCAAACCGCGGCATTGCGTGAGCAACTGGCCAGCATCGAAGAGGCACGGCGGGCAGTGCTAAATGAGGCCCGCGAGCAGGCCCAGGCCGAGCTGGAGGCGCTGCGGAACGATATTCGCAAATTGCGCAATCAGATGGGCAAGGGCAGCAGCCAACACAGCCGCTTTGTGCAAGAAGCAGAGAAAGCTATCCGGGCCCGTAAAGAAGCAGAAAAACGGCTCAGCGAAAGTGTGACGCCAGAGCCAGAGCGTATTTCGGGCCCGCCGCAGCCGGGCGACTTGGTGTGGGTCGAAAGTCTTTTTAGCAGCGGCGAAGTGGAAGATGTTTGGGATGAAGAGCATGAAGCGGAGGTGCGTGTCGGCTCCTTCCGCATTAAATTACCCTTTGATCATTTTGAGATAACTGCCCGTCCGCGGCCGCAGCCTGCCGGGCCTCGGCGCGCAGCCCGCACCACTGCCAGCAACAGTCCCGGCATGGAGCTGGATATGCGGGGTATGCGTGTTGAAGAGGGGCTAGAGGCGCTGGATAGCTACATCGATGCTGCGTATCTGGCTGAATTACCCTGGGTGCGCCTGATTCATGGCAAGGGCACAGGCGTTTTGCGCAAAGTTGTCCATGACTTTCTGCGCCGTCATCCTGTGATTGCCAGCTATCGTCTGGGCGAAGCTGGTGAAGGTGGTGACGGCGTTACAATTGCTAAATTCAAGCTTTAAGTCACTACTAAGGTAGCCCGGCTAGAAACCACGAAGACACGAAGCCACAAAGGCACGAAGAAAAGAAAAAGCCTTGAAATTCTTGGTGTTCTTAGTATCTTTGCGCCTTTGTGGTGATTGAAGTCGGGTACGTTAGTAGTTATAGCTTTAAACTTCATTTGTCACATTCTCAGATTTTTTCAGGAGGCATCCCATGCGAAACCTAACGCGATTTATCCTCTTGCTTCTTTTGATAACGCTGTTGGCAGGCTGCGGTGGCGGCGAAAAATACCAGGCCCCTCCAGCCAATGCCGAAGTTAATGTGGCGGTGAGTATTTTGCCGCAGCAGTATTTTGTTCGAAAAATCGGAGGTGAGCATGTTTCGGTGCTGGTGATGGCGGGCCCGGGCATCAATCCCCTGCACTACCAGCCCCCAAAAGGGCAACTCGAGGCGCTGAAAGAACGAGACATTTATTTTTTGATGGGGATTCCCTCGGAAAAAACGTGGTTGGCCAGTATCGCCGAGAAAGCGCCCGATATCATCCTGCTGGACAGTAGCCAGGAGGTTGACAAAAGCAATGGCGACCCCCATGTGTGGCTTTCGCCGCAGCGGGTGGCGCAGCAGGCCCAAACCATTGCCCAGGGGTTGATTGCGGTAGATCCGGATCACGAGGCCGACTATCGGGCCAATCTGCAAGCATTTCTGGCTGAGCTGGATAAACTGGATGCGGACATCCGCCGAGTGATGGAAAAAAATAACACAGCCGGTAAAACTTTCATCGTTTCGCATCCAGCCTGGAGCTATTTTGCCCAGGATTATGGCCTGACGATGTTGAGCATTCCCGAAAATGCCACCGATGCTCAGTTGCAAGCATTGGCCGACCAGGCCAAAGCCAAAGGGATTGATATCATTTTTTATCAGCGCGGCTTTGATGAAAAATCACCGGAGAAATTATCGCAGATGCTGGAAGGGGGACGCGTAATGCCCATGGAGCCACTGAATCCCAGTTGGGAGCCTAATTTGCGCAGTGTTTCTATGATGTTGGCAAGAAGTGTGAAGTAGTTGTCTTAATGAAAAACCGGAGCATCAGGCATGTGCCCGGTCTCCGGTTTTTGATAAAGGGTAACTATTCACGTTTTTTGATTGACCAAAACACAACGGCGCCAAGAAAGAGATTCCTCGCTTCGCCCTAACAACTGCCGCGTATCCCCAGCTCGTTGCGGGCGATGACCATGCGCTGAATCTCGCTGGTTCCTTCGTAGATTTCAGTAATTTTAGCATCTCGGAAGTAGCGCTCGATGGGGAGTTCTTTTGAATAGCCCATGCCGCCATGAATTTGTACCGCGGCATGCGTTACAAACATGGCAGTCTCGCTGGCAAAGAGCTTGGCCATAGCAGCCTCGGTGGTGAAGCGTTTGCCACTGGTTTTCGATTCATGTTTGGCCAGTGCCGCCTGATAGATGAGCATACGGCTGGCTTCGATGCGTGTTTTCATGTCGGCAATCTTTTGCTGAATCATCTGAAAAGCGCCAATGGGGTTACCAAAGGCGATGCGCTCGCGGGCATATTGCACGCTGGCATCATACGCGGCCACAGCCACGCCTAACGCTTGCGAGGCAATGCCAATGCGCCCGGCATCCAGCACGGTCATGGCAATCTTGAAGCCCTGGCCCGGTTGGCCCAGAACGTTTTCGACTGGACATTTATAATCATCGAACATGATTTCGCAGGTGGCCGAAGCGCGAATGCCCAGTTTGGGCTCCTCTTTGCCCGCGGTAAAGCCGGGCAGGCTGGTATCGATGAGAAAGGCTGTGACACCACGATAGGCTGGCTTGGCGTCGGGGTCGGTGACGGCAAAGAGTACCATGCGGTGGGCCACCGGGCCCGAGGTTATCCACGATTTGATGCCGTTGATAACATAATGCGAGCCATCCTCGCTGAGCGTTGCCCGGGTGCGCATGGTTCCGGCATCGGAGCCAGACATGGGCTCGGTGAGTGCATAAGCGCCAATCTGCTCACCTGTGGTAATAGGAAGCAGCCACGTTTGCTTTTGTTCCTCAGTCCCAAATGAATAAATGCCGTGGCAATAAAGTGAGTTGTTCACCGACATGATGGTAGATGTGGCCACATCTGCTTTGGCAATTTCTTCCATGGCCAGCACATAGGCAATGGTATCCATGCCCGCGCCCCCGTACTCCTCGGGCATCTCAATTCCCATGAATCCCATTTCGCCCATTTTTTTGATGATGGGTAGCGGGAATTCGCCGGTTTCATCATAATGTGCTGCCACGGGGGCGATTTCGTTTTGCGCGAAATCCCGGGCAGCGTCCCGAATCATGACATGCTCGTCGTTGAGATGCAAATCCATTTTTTAGCTCCTTATTTAAGGTTGTGGGATGAAAAAGATGGGATGGGGGATAATTAGCGAGTGAATATCGGTGGCGGTATGTCCTTCATCAGTTGGTGCAGGCGGGCGTAAACTTCCTCTAATGATTCTGGCATCACTTTGGTTTTGGCCAATACCGGCATAAAATTGGTATCACCCAGCCAGCGGGGCACAATGTGCAAATGCAGATGTGCTTCCATGCCAGCGCCGGCTGCTTTGCCCATGTTGATGCCAACATTAAACCCTTGCGCCCGATAGGCCCGCTGCAACAGCGTGGTGCTGTATGTGGTCAATTTAATGATTTCAAACTGCGTTTCATCATCCAGCGCGTCCAGTGTGCTAACGTGTACATTGGGCAGTACCATTAAATGTCCGTTGGAATAAGGATAACGGTTGAGCACGATGAAGGCCCGCGGGGCCCGGAATAAAATATAATTGGCCGCATCATTTTCGCTGTCTTGGGCCAGGTATTCGCAAAAAGGGCATGTTTTGGGCTTAGGATTAACCATGTAATCCCAGCGCCATGGTGTGTAAAGTCGTTCCATAGAAATTTCTGACCGAATGGTGGTGGTTACAGTTATTTGACAATTGAAGTCGCTACTGTTCCTTGTTTATCCTTATTCCGTTTGATTAAGAATGTCAGTATGGGTGGTGTGAGCAGTGTTGTTAGCATCACCATGATGATGATTGCCGAAAATACTTCGTCGGTGATGACGCCCATATTCTTGCCGATAATCGCAAAAATGATGCCGACTTCGCCGCGGGGAACCATGCCGAATCCAACAATGTATTTATTAGCATCGCCTGCGGCAAAACCTGCCAGAACTTTGCCGATGATGGCCACAATGGTCATCACCAGTGCCAGCATCAAGACAGATTTATCAAACAGCATTTCCAGCGAGACGCTCATGCCCGTTGTGACAAAGAAAATGGGTATCAAAAACAAGCCTATCGGCGCAATAAGGTCTTCGACATGATGTTCGATGTGGTGGTTAAGCGTTGTTAGAACTTGCTGCTTTTGTGGCGGGTAAAAGTCGTGAATGGCTCTTCTGACATCGCGCACCACATTCGAGTCTTTGAAAACGCTGAAATGTACCGGGTCCAGCATAAGGCCCGCTGCAAAGGCGCCGACGATCGGTTCCAGGCCCACTGCGCTGGCCAAATAGGCAAAGGAGAGGCAAAAGGTGATGGCCATAGTGAATTTCATGCCTACACCTGTGTGGATGCGGGAAAATAATCTGCCAATTTTCGCCGCTAAAAGTTGCCCCACGAAGATGGATGCAATCAGGAAGATGATGGCTTTGCTGGCGATGAAGCTGATTTCCAGACCGCTAATTTTGCCGGTGGTAATCATGGCGGTCAGGATGGCCAGGATGATCAATCCCAGCACATCGTCGATGACTGCTGCGCTGATGATGATGCGGGCCTCTTTTGTTTGAAGTTGATGCAGCTCTTGCAGGACGCGTGCCGTGATGCCTACTGAGGTGGCCGTTAATGCTGCACCGATGAATAGATGTGTGTATAATCCGGCATCGCGCATCAACCAATAGCCAATAATGTATACGCCAAAGATGAAGGGTAAAAGAACGCCGATGACCGCAACAAAGAAGGCTCGTAATCCCACTGAGCGCATTTTTTCAAAATTGGATTCCAGTCCGATTTGAAACAGCAGGATGACGACACCGAGCTCTGCTAAAAATGTGATGATTTCGTTATGTTTGATAGCTTCGAAAAAGTCCACATTAAGAAGGTATAAATTCCCCAACACGATCCCTGCAATCAATTCTCCCAATACGGCTGGTTGTCCGATGCGTTCTACCAGGCTGGAGGTTCTGGCTACGATTAAGATGATGGCAATCTCCAACAAAATCAATGAAGAACTGTGCATGATAAATACCTTTGCCAAAGTTGGCGTAGAAGTGAGGGGTGGCATGAAAGCAGAGAGGTTTTTCATGCCACCGTTGCTTGAAGTTTATTCACCTTTTTATTTGTTGTGCCTGAGCATTCTCAATAACCAAAGCTATCGCCGACGGGGCGGTGTACGTGGCTCACTTCGGTGGGAGTGTGCCGCCCGTTGGGCGATAGTGCGGCGTTGCTTTGTTGATATGATTATAGTCCAAGCTGGGGTGATTACCAACTTGCTATCGCTTGTTTCCAGGCCTCTTCGGCGGAACGTTCGCCCGAGAGTACGGCCCGGCTGGCCTGGTGTACGGCCCGGGTAAATGCTTCGTCCTGGCTGAATGCAGGCATGAGAAAGCCGTTTTCCAGCGATTCGTTGGCGAAGTTGCGGTAATCGCTGGCTGGCCACTGTTGCAATGAGGCGCGGTTGGCTGGCAGGATGTGGGCCTGGATGCTCCATCGGGCCAGTGTTTGCGGCTCGGTCAGGCGTTTGATGAGGTCGGCGGCCAGTGCTTGTTGCGTTTCATCGGCGGTGATGATGGCGTAGGCCCAGCCGTGAATCAGGTAGCGGGCCTGGCCATCTTGTGTGGGCGTGGGCCCGAAGCGCAGGAATGTGGCATCGCCTTGTTGGCTCAACCATAGCCGGGCGGTGGTTTCGGCCAGTGGCACGGCACCTTGCAAGCTTTGCTCCCACGAGCCTCGCGGGTTGGCAGTTTGCAACATGTCGGCATCGGTTTGCCCCGCTTGGTACAGTGCCTGATAAAATGCCAGTTGACGGCGTAGGGCTGCGCTGTCACGTTCTGTTGGTTTCGACGATGTGGTCGCACTTAGATAGTGCAGCAGCAAAGCGTCGGTCCAGGTGCTATCGGCGCTGCCCACAGGAAAGCTGTAGCGTTTTTTCGAGGCCAGGATAATATCCCAATTGACAGGGGGGTCAGAAAGGACGGCTGGCTGAAAGGAGAGATGCTCAAAATCCGCGGCAAAGGGTACAGCCATCCAGGCTTCGTTGTTTTGGCTGGCCTGCCGGGCAAAGGGATAAAGGTCATCCAGCATGGCATCGGGCAGTTGTTCGTTGAGGGGTTGCAAGAGTGATTCGCTGCCGGCCTGGGGGATTTCTTGTAGGGGCAGTGCTATGATGTCGGGGAGGATGGCGGGGGCCACCGGTTTGGTGGTGCGTAGGGCATCCAGCAATCCCCCTTTGCCTGTAGCCAGTTTGGGAATCATCTGCACCGATACGTTTTTCTCGCTGGCAAAAGCTGCTGTCACCTGGTTCAGTGTTTCCTGGCCTGCAGCTTCGGGAAGAATCATCCAGTCGGGCAGCCACAATGTGAGGGTGGGGATCTCGGGCGTGGCGGGCGCATGATGCGCGGCCTCGGGCGTGGCTGTGGGCGCGGGTACAGGCGTGGGCGCGGGCGAGCACGCTGCCAGCGTCCACAAAAGCATAGCCAGTGCCAAGGGGAGCAATGTTTTCATGGTTTGATTATAAACGAGGGCGCAGAACTCGCCAATAGTAGCGGAGGCCATTAGAGGCCGAAGATGTGGGTGAGGATGGTCGTTCCAGCCCCTCCCACGCTTTGCAGCATAGCAATTTGGGGATTGGGTAGTTGGTTGGCGCCCGCGCGTCCAGTGAGCTGCAAGACGATTTCACTGGTCGATTTGACGCTGCGTTATCCCTTTCTGTTTTCGGGCTCACACGGTTTTTGCAGCACCTTCACCTCGTAAAAATGACGATAAAAGTGCAGACTGGCTAAAAACAACGCCCCGCCCATCCCCGCATAAACTGCGGCTAAAATGCGTCTGTCTAAAGATGAGTGCCGCAAAGCAATACCCATGCTAATCATCAATACGATAAGTAGGTAGCTTTTGGGTGAATTGAATGCCAGCAGGCCCACCGGATCGGGCAGGCTGCACAGCCGACGGATATTTTTAGTTACCGTTTTGGTAAACATAAAATAGTAGAAGTTGATGGCAATGATGCCGCCTAGCAGGGTTAAACCCCAGGCCCAAGATCTATCCATGGCCGCGAGCCAACCCTGGGCCCGCCACATCAGCATCAGGCCCACCCCGGTCCACATAATGCCAGCCAGGGCAGATAACCAATGACGTGAGACAATCGGTTTGAGCTTTTCCATGGCGTTATTTTACCAAAGCAGCCGGGGGATGCAAAGTGTCTGCCGGCGTATTGAGTGCTTGGCCCAGTATCAGGTATAATAGCAGCACCTATCCCTCATTCATCCACAGGAGCCTATCCATGCCTGCGCACAAATACAATGCCACAGTCGTTCAGAAAATTCAGATTCGACCTAATTTGATGATTTTGCGAGTGGCTACCGATGAACCGCGTTCTGAATTTTCGGCAGGGCAATACACAACCTTGGGGCTTTATGGCTCAGAACCCCGCTCGGCCAACTCCGAGCCGGAGGCTATCCCCGTTAAGCCGGAAAAACTGATTCAGCGGGCTTATTCCATTGCCTCGGCTCGACACGAGACCCGGCAATTCGAGTTTTACATTTCGCAGGTCAAGACGGGCCAACTTACCCCGCGCCTTTTTCATCTTGAAGTAGGCGATAAAGTTTTTGTGGGCCGCCGCATCGTTGGTGTTTTTAATTTATCCAACGCCCCTAAAGATGCCGATGTTGTGATGATTGCCACGGGCACGGGCATTACGCCCTACATCAGTTTTTTGCGTTCGCATGTCATGGAGCGCCCGAAAAGCAAGATGGTGGTGATTCAGGCTGCTGCCCACCAAGGCGATTTGGGCTATTTCAGCGAACTTTCATTTCTCGATTCCGCCTTCCCCAATTTTTACTATCTACCCACCCTAACCGATGCGGGCGACACTTGGCCTGGACATCGTCTGTGGATTGAGGAGATGCTGGAATCGGGCGTGTTGGGCCAGGAGACGGGCGTTGCCTGTGATCCGAAAAGGACTCATTTTTACCTTTGCGGCAATCCTGTCATGGTCAAAAATGTGTCGCAGTGGCTGACTGAGCATGGTTATCAAAAGAAAACCCGTAGAACTGAAGGCACACTTTTTGTCGAAGAGTTTTAGCGTGCCACCAACTGATTGAATTCAGGGCATTTTGCTGTAAAAATAGTTACTACTAAGGTAGTCCGGCTAGAAACCACGAAGTCACGAAGCCACAAAGGCACGAAGAAAAGAAAAAGCTTTGAAATGCTTGGTGTTCTTAGTGTCTTTGCGCCTTTGTGGTGATTGAAGTCGGGTACGTTAGTCGTTACTAAAAATAAGCCTTAAGTCCCCAGGAATGGAAGAATCTGTACAGTTTTTTGTGTCTGTGCAATTTGGCGCATTGTTGTGGGTTGGGGTATACTTTAACCCGTTCAGAAAGGATTGAACGCGCATCATTCTCAGGAACTGCCATGCGACATCAGAATGCAACGAAGCATCCTGACTGGGTGCCACTTACAATCAAACTCGTCGTTCTCGTTGGCTTGGCTCTACTCGTTCCGCTCTTGGTGGGTGTTGCCTTTGACCTGTTTTCTGAATCCTCGCCCCTGGGGACATTGTTTGGCATGTTCACAGGGATTTTTATCGCAACGATTATTCTTGTTCGTACCATCCAAACCCGTTATCTGACCATCGCTCCGCTTTCCGATGAGGAAGGCGAAGAAGAAGGAGAATCAGCGTAATGCGCAAACTGCTCCAGCCAAAAACACTCGCTATTATCATCGGCGTCTTGGCCATCCTCTTTGTTTCTGTCAAATTCGTACGTGTGCCCCTGCCCACCATCCTGCTCCCTGCCGAAGCTATTCCGGGGTTGGCAATTGGCAGTTTCAAGATTACAAACACCTTGATTGCCACTGTGTTGGCCGATATTTTTGTTCTGGTTTTCGGTTTCCTTGCTGTGCGCAATATGCAGGAAGTGCCCGAGAGTAAAATTCAGAACATCTTCGAGTGGATTGTTGAAATTTTTGATGGTATGCTGACCGACATCGGGGGCAAAGAAAAAGCCCGAGCCTGGTTGGCTATTTTTATGACCATTTTGCTGTTCATCCTCTTTGCCAACTGGGCCGAGCAAATTCCGGGCGTGGATAGTTTTGGTGTTATCGAGCCTGTAGAAGTAGCTTATGCCGAAAAAGGTGTTGGAGTTGGCTACGGCACCAAGGCATTGGGGCCATTCATCACCCTGACCAATGATCAGGTCATTCTTACTGATGAAGAGCGTCGGGAGATTAAAGAGGCGTTCGAGGAAGCTGAGGCTGCTGGAGAAAAGTATCATCCGCATGAGCCCCGTGGCTATGTGCTTACCCCTTATGTGCGCGCTGCTGCTACCGATCTGAACATGACCATCGGTCTGGCGTTGCTGGTGGTGGTGTGGAGTCATTTCATCGGCTTCCGAAAACTGGGAGGCAAATACATCCGTCGCTTTGCCTTGCCTGTTATCACCGGCATGAAGCTCATTGATTTCTTTGTGGGCTTTTTGGAATTCATTTCCGAGTTTGCCAAGGTTATCAGTCTTAGCTTCCGGTTGTTTGGTAATGTTTTTGCCGGGCAGGTCTTGTTGTTCGTCATGGCTTTCCTGGTGTCGTTCCTGCTGCCGCTGCCCTTTATTGGTCTGGAGCTATTTGTCGGCTTCATGCAGGCTTTTGTTTTCGCCATTCTTACATTCATTTACTTTGAGCAGGCTACTCATAGCCATGCCGGAGATGAACATCATTAAGCGTTAAGTCTGTAGGCGAAGATGGGTGACGTGTATTATCGTCCGTGTTCGTCTGAATGTAGGCGATTTTCTCAAGTTTCAAATGTGCATCTACATAACTTAAAAAGTAACGATTTATTTTACAAACCCTTCTCACTATCCTTTTACGGAGGAAATGATTCATCATGGTAGAAATTCTTTCTCCCGGTCTCGCAATTGGTCTGGGCGCTATTGGCCCCGGTATTGGCATCGGATTGTTGGTCATGGGCGCGTTGCAGGCTATGGGCCGCAACCCCGAAGTCGCTGGCGAAATTCGCACGAACATGATTCTTGGTATCGTGTTTGCTGAGTCTATCGCTATTTACGCCCTGGTTGTCGCTCTCCTGCTGCTGTTCGTGGGCGCGCCTGGCCTGAAATAGGCTCGGCCCCCTATTGTTTTAACTCTACAGCTTTAAGGAGGCAACTGTATGGCTGCATTAGGCCTGAATGGCGCCATGCTTGTGGCGCAAATTGTAAATATCCTGATTCTGCTTTTCTTGTTGAAAAAGTACATCATTCCCCCTGTGGTAAAAATGTTGGATGACCGCAAGGCGCGCATTGCCGAAGGGCTTTCGGCTGCCGATACTGCCCGGCAAGAAGCAGAAAAAGAGCGCAAGCAGTTGATGGCACAAATCGAAGCGGAGCGCTCCGAAGCGCAGCAGCGGGTTGCCGCGGCTTCGGCTCAGGCTGAGCGTGTCAAGGATGAGATCCTGGCCGAAGCTCGTCGCGAAGCTGAAGCTATTAAGACCAGTGCTATCGAAGAAGCAGAGGCTGAGAAACAACGCATCCTGGCCGAGGCCCACAAGCAGATTGCCGAGTTGGCGATGCTTGCCACCGAGCGTGTTGTGCGCGAAGGATTGGATGCCAAAACTCAGCACAAGATTATCGAAGATTTCCTGTCTCAAGTGAGCCTGAACTAATCATGGAAAGAACGCCTGAAGCGTACACCCGAGGCATCCTGGCCGCGGCTCTGGAACCCTGGCTTGAGGGCTTGAGTGCTGTCAGTGCTGCTCTTGCCGCAAATACTAATCTTCGGGAACGGCTGGATAATCCTGTCCTGGAATTGCCCGCAAAGTTGGCGCTTCTGGAGGGCATCTTGCCTGATGGCGCTACCAACGAATTGCGTAATTTTTTGAGCATTTTGCTTAGTAATCATGATCTTGGGCAACTCGACGGCATTGTGAATGCTTTGGAAAAGGTTATGAGTGCCGAGGCTGGTGGCCCGCAGCAAGCTGTTGTTACCAGTGCTGTCGCGCTTACCGAAGAGGAACAAGCACAGGTTAAAGCAAGACTTGCAGATCGTTTTGGCAGCAATCTCAAATTCTCCTTTGTGGTGGATTCTGAGATTTTGGGCGGCCTTATTGTTCAGGTTGGCGATAAGCTCATCGATGACAGCGTTCGTGGCCGTCTGAACGCGCTTCGTCAGAAAATTGGCGTCTGAAGCACTCCCCAGGCGTTTTCATCGCGTCAGATGGCGCAATCCAGAAAAAGAGGAAAGAACTTATGGCAGTCGGACTTGATGATTTCACCCGACAGTTAAAAGAACAGATTCAACATTTTGAGGCCCCGGCCAGCGTGGTCGATGTGGGAACCGTTACCGAAGTGGGTGATGGTATTGCTCGTATTCATGGCCTGCAAAATGCCATGGCCAGTGAAATTCTGGAGTTTTCGACCGGCACGCTGGGCATTGCTCTGAATCTGGACGAAGACACTGTTGGCGCCATTATTATGGGCGAGTACAGCGGTATCCAGGAAGGTGACGTGGTTCGCAGCACCGGGCGTATTGCCTCTGTGCCTGTGGGCGATGCCATGATCGGGCGTGTGGTCAACGCATTGGGGCAGCCTATCGACGGCAAAGGCCCCATCGAGACCGACAAATTCCGCCCGGTGGAACGCATTGCACCTAATGTGGTCGTGCGCAAGAGTGTTGACACCCCGGTACAAACAGGAATCAAGGCTATCGACGCCATGATTCCAATTGGCCGCGGTCAGCGTGAGTTGATTATTGGTGACCGGCAAACGGGTAAAACCGCTATTGCCATTGATACCATCATCAATCAGAAGGGAAAAGACCTGATTTGTATTTATGTGGCCATTGGTCAGAAACGGGCCAGTGTAGCGCAGGTGGTGGCGACCCTGGAGAAGCATGGCGCCATGGCTCATACCATTGTGGTGGCAGCCACCGCCTCTGACCCCGCTGCATTGCAGTATTTGGCTCCTTACTCTGGCACAGCCATTGGCGAGGAGTTCATGGAGCAGGGCAAGGATGCTCTCATCGTTTATGATGATTTGAGCAAGCATGCCTGGGCTTATCGCCAGGTGTCGCTGCTGTTGCGCCGCCCGCCCGGTCGTGAAGCCTATCCCGGCGACGTTTTCTATCTGCATAGCCGCTTGCTGGAACGTTCCGCCAAGCTGGATGCGGAGCATGGCGGCGGTTCGCTGACTGCTTTGCCGGTTATCGAAACCCAGGCCGGCGATGTCTCCGCCTACATTCCCACCAACGTCATTTCCATTACCGATGGTCAGATTTATCTGGAGTCGGATCTGTTCTACGCAGGTATTCGTCCGGCGCTGAATGTGGGGCTTTCGGTCTCGCGTGTCGGTTCATCTGCGCAGACCAAGGCCATGAAGCAGGTGGCGGGCCGCATGAAGCTTTCGCTGGCCCAGGGCCGCGAGTTGGCCGCCTTTGCTCAGTTCGGCTCTGATCTCGATAAATCGACTCAGCGCCAATTGGATCGCTTCCAGCGGCTGACACAATTGCTAAAACAGCCGCAATATCAGCCACTTTCGTTGGCCGATGAAGTGATGGTCATCTATGCCGGAACCAACGGTTATATCGATGAAATTGGTGTCGATCGCATTCCCGAATGGGAGCAGAGCTTCTACAAGTTTATGGCCAGCAACTATCCCGAAATCGGCAGCGCCATCGAGCGGGATAAAAAGTTACTGCCCGAAACTGAAGAGGGCCTGAAACTGGCTATCAACGCCTTCAACAAGCAGTTCGTATAAGGAAATCAGGATCAGGATTGCGGGCGGCCCTCCGCTCCATCCTGTTCCCTTATCCTTTTAGAAGGAGATTTCATTGGCTACCACCCGAGAAATCAAACGACGTATTCGCAGCGTCAAAAACATTGCCCAGGTGACCAAGGCAATGGAGGCGGTTTCCGCTTCTAAGATGCGCCGCGCTCAGACACAGGCGCAATCGACACGCCCATACGCCAGCAAGGCTGCCGAGGTGCTATCCTTTCTGGCCCGCATTCGTCCTGCCTATGCTTCGGCCCAGCCACTTTTGCAGCAACGCGAGATTAAAAACATCGGTATGTTGCTGATTACCGCTGACCGCGGTCTGGCCGGTGGCTTGAACAGCCAGATGATTACGGCTGCTGCCCGCTGGATCAAGGATTGGCAGAATGAAGGCAAGCAGGTCGAGCTGGTGACTGTTGGCAAGAAGGGCCGTGACTGGATGCGCAAATATGGCCCTCCCATCCGGGCGGAATTTGTCAGCCTGGGTGACAGGCCGGGCAGTGTTTATCTGGCTGCCAGTCGACGCAAAGCCACCGCCCAGGTCGGGCCCATCGCCCGCATCCTCATGGATGACTTTATTGCTGGTCGCTACGATGCTGTTTATATTGGTTTCATGCGCTTTGTCAACACGGTTACGCAAGTGCCCACCCTGACACAAGTGCTGCCCATTGTGCCCGATGACAGCGTGCCTGCCGACATGCCCATCGATTACATCTTTGAACCAGATGCGGAAACAGTGCTGGAACAAATTTTGCAAAGCCTGACCGAAATCGAGGTCTTGCAGGCACTTTACGAAGCCATTGCCAGCGAACATTCTGCCCGAATGGTGGCCATGCGCAATGCCACCGATGCCGCAGGCGAGCTGATTGATGACTTGACGCTAACCTACAACAAAGCGCGGCAAAGCGCCATTACCATGTCGTTGCTAGACATTGCCGGCGCTGTTGCCGCTCTGGAATAGCCTCGCAGCAGGAATGAACTGAAAGGGTATTGGATAGCGTGTTTTATCCAGTATCTCTTGATAAAATCATTATCCGATTATCTTATTTGCATCACAGGGTGATTTTCTTTCACCTTTTCCCTACTAGACGATAGTAGTATTTGGAGGAATTACTGGATGAGCACGAATGGCAAATCCCAATCCAAAGGACATATTATTCGCGTTGTCGGCCCGGTCGTTGACGTTGAATTTCCTGACGGCAACCTGCCGGACATCTTTGACGCTGTAAACATCCCCCTGGAGGATGGCGGCCTGCTGGTGTGCGAAGTTCAGCAATTGCTGGGCAACGATCGTGTGCGAAGCGTGGCTATGTCCACCACCGACGGTTTGCGCCGCGGCATGGAAGCGATTGCCACCGGCGCGCCCATCATGGTCCCGGTGGGCCCGGCCGGTCTGGGCCGCATCTTCGATGTCACCGGACGCGCCATCGACAACCTGGGCGACGTGGACACCGACACCTTTTATCCCATCCATCGCTCAGCTCCCCCCTTCTCGGAACAGGCCACCAAGACCGAAATGTTCGAGACCGGCCTTAAGGTCGTGGACTTGATTGCTCCCTTTACCAAGGGGGGGAAAACGGGCGTCTTTGGCGGCGCTGGCGTGGGCAAAACCGTTATTATTCAGGAATTGATTCGTAACGTGGCTGAAGAGCACAGCGGTTTTTCTGTCTTTGCCGGTGTAGGAGAGCGCAGCCGCGAAGGGAACGATTTGTGGCACGAGATGAAAGATTCGGGCGTATTGCCGCAAACGGTCATGGTTTTTGGCCAGATGAACGAGCCTCCGGGCGCCCGTCTGCGCGTGGGCCTGACCGCGGTCACCATGGCTGAATACTTCCGCGATGAAGGGCGTGATGTGCTGCTGTTCATCGACAACATCTTCCGTTTTGTGCAGGCTGGCTCCGAGGTTTCCGCCTTGCTAGGACGTTTACCCAGTGCTGTCGGTTATCAGCCCACATTGGGAACTGATGTCGGTGAGCTGCAAGAGCGCATCACCTCCACCAAACGAGGCTCCATCACCTCCATGCAGGCCATTTACGTGCCCGCAGATGACTACACCGACCCAGCTCCCGCCACCACCTTTGCTCACCTGGATGCCACCATCTCGCTGGAGCGCTCTCTGGCTGAGCAGGCCCTCTTCCCCGCAGTCGACCCGCTGGCCTCTACCAGTCGTATCCTCGACCCCAACATCGTCGGCGAAGACCACTACCAGGTAGCCCGCGGTGTACAGCAAACGTTACAACGTTACAAAGACTTGCAGGATATCATCGCCATTCTGGGTGTCGAAGAACTCAGCGAAGATGATCGCAAAACAGTCGCCCGGGCCCGCAAGATTCAGCGCTTCCTCACCCAGCCCATGTTCGTAGCTGAGCAATTCACCGGCCAGGCCGGACGCTATGTCAAAATCGAAGACACTGTGCGCGGCTTCAAGGAAATCCTCGAAGGCAAGCACGATGACCTGCCCGAAGCTGCCTTCTACATGATTGGCGGCATCGAAGAAGCTGTCGAAAAAGCCAAAGCGCTGCGTTCCGAAGACTAAATACTTGGCCCTTGCGAGCCCCTTTCTCACCTTCAGGTAGCTATGAGCACAATTCATTTATCATTAATTGCCCAGGATCGCATCGTCTACGAAGATGATGTCAAAATGGCCATTTTGCCCGGCGCCTCTGGAGCCATCGGCGTTTTGGCCAAACATGCTCCGCTGATGGCTGTATTGCAGCCTGGCGAAATCCTGGTGCGCAAGGATGGCGAAGAAGACCGCTACTTCGTTGTAGGTGGTGGCTTTGTCGAAGTCCGGCCTGATGAAATCGTGGTGCTGGCCCGCTCCGCCGAATCTGCTGTCGAAATCGACATGGCCCGGGCCGAAGAAGCCCTGCGTCGGGCCCAAGAATATCTGGAAAGCCCCGACAAAGATCGTGACATGGAACGTCGTTTGGTCATGGAAGCCGCACTGCGGCGCTCATTGGCCCGCATGAAAGTCGCCCGTCGTCGTGCAGCCCTGCGTTCACGGGGTGTCGAGCAAGCGATGTATCAGCAGGAACAGTAGCGGCTAACAGCATAACCAACAACCAGAAGCCGGGTGCTTGATTGTCGCCCGGCTTCTTTGCATTCTCAAAGCTGTGAATTTTCATCCTCTTGCATTCTGCACTATAATCTGAGAATCATCGTAACGACTAACGTATCCGCCTTCAATCACCACAAAGGCGCAAAGACACTAAGAACACCAAGAATTTCAAGGCTTTTTCTTTTCTTCGTGCCTTTGTGGCTTCGTGTCTTCGTGGTTTCTAGCCGGGCTACCTTAGTAGTAACGAATCATCCTTGATTTGAATACCCCCCAGCGCCAAACACCTGATACTGGACGCTGCATAGTCATTTAACCTTCTACCCTTTGTAGGAAAGGATTCTTTATGTTTGAAAAGCAAATTGGCGTCGACCTCGGCACTGTTAACGTTCTCCTCTATTTGGCTGGCAAAGGCATTGTCTTGCAAGAGCCCAGTGTTGTTGCTATTTCGATGCGAGATAAAAAAATCCTGGCCGTTGGCGCAGACGCCGCAGATATGTTGGGGCGCGTTCCCGACAGCATCAAAGTCTATCGCCCGGTGCGCGAAGGTGTGATTGCCGACTACTTTGTCACCACCTCCATGCTGCGGCAATTTATCCGCAAAGCAGTGGGCCGCAATCCCATGCTGCGCCCTCAGGTGATGATTAGCTCTCCCAAGGGGATTACCAGCGTGGAGCGTCGTGCCGTTTATGATGCTGCCATCAATGCCGGTGCCAAAGAAGCTTATTTGATTCCTGAGCCCTTGGCAGCAGCTTATGGCGCTGGCTTGCCCATTCACACACCCACCGGCAACATGGTCGTCGACTTGGGGGGCGGAACCACCGAATCGGCAGTCATCTCCATGAACGACATCGTTGTCTGGAGCAGCGTGCGCGTGGGGGGAAACCGCATCGACCAGGCCATTGTCAGCTACATCCGCAAAAAATATAACCTCATCATCGGTGACATGACCGCTGAGCAGCTTAAAATGCAGATTGGCTCAGCCTTGCCATTGGAGGATGAATTGATGCTGGAGGTCAGGGGCCGGGATCAGGTGAAGGGGCTGCCTCGCACCATCAACGTCTCATCCGAAGAGGTCACTGAAGCGATGCGGGAACCCTTGCGTACCATTGTCAACACGGTCAAGCAATCGCTGGAAAAAACACCGCCCGAGCTGGCCTCCGACATCATCGACCGGGGCATCGTGCTAACAGGCGGCACAGCACAACTGCGTAATATCGAAAACTTGCTCACCAAAGAAACTGGCGTTCCCTGCTACGTGGCTGATAACCCCATCGCTTGCGTGGCCATTGGCGCGGGCAAAGCCATTGAAAATCTTGAGATTATGCGTCGTTTTCTGCCCGAAATTTAGTTTTACCGAAACCATCCTTAAAACGCTCCTGTTTGGCAGGGGCGTTTTTTATTGGGTGATTGACAATGAACGAAGGAGGGCGGCGCTGGCGTCCAACCTTGAACCGCGAACCGTGAACCCTCCAGACAACAATGGTGCGTTTCAGTTTGGGGGCGCTTTTATTTTTTGACCGGGCGGATTACGAATTCGCCCTGGGGAGCCCCGCTCCGGAGCCGGATTCGCAATCCGGCGGGTTGCCAGCTCAACCACCTCCGCCCGCGGCTAAAGCCACGGGCTACCGTTGCAAAGCCCCGTCGGGGCTGCC
>Ga0256914_1001657_pt1 | contig 19589 bp, 27 predicted proteins | sample HulkmetaG_FD_191571 | JGI IMG/M metagenome (GOLD analysis project Ga0256914, IMG submission 191571) | Hydrothermal chimney microbial communities from Main Endeavour vent field at the Juan de Fuca Ridge, Pacific Ocean - Hulk | ecosystem: Environmental > Aquatic > Marine > Hydrothermal vents ... | reverse complement strand
AGACATCAATGGCGCGCGGGGGATCTTCCTCCGCGCTTTGGTGGATTCGCCCATCCTGGCCGAGGCTGGGGTGCGCGTTAACATCCGTTAACGAAATTGAATCAGTCTGGAAGAAGCCCATCCCGGAGGACGCCGAGGTGTTCTGGCGGGCCGAGGCCTGCATATACGGCCACCTGGACGCATACGGGGAGCACGCCGGAACCTCGGCCCGCGTCCACCTGACCCGCTATTACAAGGTGCAGGAGACGCCCAAGGGATTCTGGGTTACATCGGGCCCTTATGCGGAGATGCACCTCGTCCTCCACGGCGCCCAGAAGCGTTTTGCCTGGCCAACTCAAAAGGAGGCTCTCGAGTCTCTGATGCGGCGCAAGGAGCGGGAGATCGACCTGCTTCACGCAAGGCTTCGGGATGCGAAAAAGAAGCTGGCCGCGGCGCGGTGGGCTTGGATGGAAGCCGGGGGCGAGGCGGTGGAGGATTTTTGCGAAGAACCGAATATGATGTGAGCTTCCCGAATGGTTAGGAGAAGGAATGGGGGCCAAGTTCATCTATACCATCAACAAGCCGGGCAAGGAACATCTCGACGAGGTGATCAAGGAGATGAGGCGGCTTGGTAGCCCCACCATCCGGGTCGTCGATTGTTCCGATCACTATCAAGCCATCGAGGGAAGCCACAGGATCGAGGCCGCCAGGATTCTCCGGCTTCCGCTGAACCTGGAAGTCCTTGATCAGGATGATTTGGTCGATGCGGATAGCCTTGACCTCGACTGCCTGATCGCTGGCGAGCAGTACACCGCAGGGGAAGTCGCCGCGGAGTGCCATCACATGGGGGCGGGCTGCTACGAAATCGACGAGAACGGCATGCTGGACCTGGTGTTCGAGGCGCGCATGCCGTACATGCCGTTTGACCAAGGAGCCGAGCCGGGCTGATCCAGAAGCGCCAGGGCGCTTGCAAGCCTCCCCTTCAATATCCTATGCTATACAACATAGGGTATTGATGGAGGAATCGTCATGGCCACCATCGTCAAACGTGGTCCCCGTCGCTGGCAGGCCAAGGTCCGGAGGAGGGGGCATCCGACACAATGCAGGACGTTCCTCACCCGCGCCGAAGCCGAAAGGTGGGCCATGTCGCTCGAGTCCGACATCATCCGGGGAAGGTACGGCCCATCGGACTATGAGGCGGAGCGCACCACCCTCCGGGAGCTGATCGAGCGGTACATCCGGGAAGTCACGCCCACGAAGAAGGGTTGGCGCCAGGAGGAGCTCCGCCTCCGGCGCTGGCTCCGCGAGCCCATCGTGGACCGCATCGTGGCCCGGATCCGGGGCATGGACCTGGCCGCCTGGCGGGACCAGCGCCTCGCCGCGGGCATCTCGCCCTACACCGTCCGCAACGACCTGGCCACCCTCTCCCATGTGTTCACGGTGGCGCAGAAGGACTGGGGATTCGAGACGCTCCACAATCCCGCCCGCTCCATCCGCCGGCCCTCGCTCCCGAGGGGGCGGGACCGGAGGCTCGAGGAGGGCGAGGAAGATGCCATCCTGGCCGCCGCCTCCTCCCCCTTCCGCGAGCTGATCATCGTCGCCATCGAGACCGCCATGCGCCAGTCCGAGCTGGTCGGGCTCCAGTGGGCGGATGTGGACTGCCGTCGCCGGGTGGCGGTCCTGCGCGAGACGAAGAACGGGGACACCCGCCGAGTCCCGCTCTCCTCCCGCGCCATGCAGGCCATCCAGCGCCTCCCCCGCCCCATCCATGGCGGCCCGGTGTTCGGCATGACGGCGAATCAGGTGCAGCACCAGTGGCGAGAGATCCGTCGCAAGACCGGGATCCAGGATCTGCGGTTCCACGACTTGCGCCACGAGGGCACCTCCCGGCTCTTCGAGCGGGGGCTGGACATGATGGAGGTGGCCGCCATCACGGGCCACAAGACCCTCGTCATGCTCCGGCGCTACACCCACCTCCGCGCGGAGGACCTGGCGGCGAAGCTGGGGTGAGCCTTTCCTGCCCATGCTTCTTGAGCTTTGAGGCATGCTATACTATACAAGACCGCATGAGTCACGCTCTTTAACAATGGCATAGATACCGTATGCGCCTCCGGGACGGGCCATGGACGGCGGCCTCGGCCCGGCGGCGATTTCCTTCCGGTCCGGGAAGGGCCGTCCACCGCTTTCGAGTTGGTAGAACTTTTGTAGAACGAAAAAGACCAGCAGGATCAACCGCTTGATGGTTGGAGTATTCCCCGCGTGCGCGGGGGTTAAAAGGATGGTTCGGGGGTGGCGAGCACTCGGGCGATGTATTCCCCGCGTGCGCGGGGGTTAAAACAAACCGAAGCCTGCCGCCCGCCAGCGTGCGACGTATTCCCCGCGTGCGCGGGGGTTAAAAGGGAACCGGGGGCCGATGACGAGTAACCCGGCCGTATTCCCCGCGTGCGCGGGGGTTAAAAGGGGAGGCCCTGGGATTGACCTGGGCTGACATCGTATTCCCCGCGTGCGCGGGGGTTAAAAGACTGAGGGCGCGGTCCGCGCGGCCTTGTACCGGTATTCCCCGCGTGCGCGGGGGTTAAAAGGATCGCCTCGAGGACGGTCTTCCGGTCCAGCCGTATTCCCCGCGTGCGCGGGGGTTAAAAGACGCCAGGCGCGCTTGGGCCGCCGCGCCGGTCGATATTCCCCGCGTGCGCGGGGGTTAAAAGGCTGGCTGGCGTGGCAGCGGCTGCGGATCGACGTATTCCCCGCGTGCGCGGGGGTTAAAAGCCGTGGATCGGCAAGATCCAGGGGGCGGCGAAGGAGTATTCCCCGCGTGCGCGGGGGTTAAAACAGGCGATCCTCCCCTCTTGCCTGCCTCAAAAGTATTCCCCGCGTGCGCGGGGGTTAAAAGGCCGGGCATGCCCGGCCGCGTCATCTGGGTCAGTCCGTCGTCTCGCCTTCCTCTTGCTGATCCCATTCCTTTAACGAATACCCGTCCAATATCCGCCGTACCCGGGCGGCCAATTCCTTGTGCTCCGGGTCGGCCATGCGCCCATCCAGCAGATGAATCCTTCTTTTTCCCGGGAGATTCTCCGAGCGGACCAGTCGCCCGATCCCCTGGCGCAGAACGAACAACGCATGCAGGACCTCCCATTGTCCTCCCGGGCGGGATTCCATGCGGTATTTGTGCGTGATTGACTGGTTGGTTCCCAACGGGATCCTGGGGATCACGAGATCGGTCAGAACCCAATCTTTTTCGGGAGGCAGGTATTCTCCGGTGGCCCGCGAATATGCCGCGGCACTGATATCCACGCCGGTCCATGCGCCGCCGATGGCCAACCAGATGGGACGCACGCCTCCACGGGTCAAGGCGAAGAAGGCATCACGCTGGGTGTCCAGCGGCACCTTCCGGTTCGCAACCACCAGGCGCCCGCTCATCTCCGGAATCTGGGCCAGCATCCAGTGCAGGCGTTCCACGGCCCGGTAGGCGGTCATCAGCACCAGGATTCCGCCCTTGGCATCCTGGTCGATGTCGCGCAATCGGCTGGCCACCGACGCCAGCCATCTATCCTCCGCCTCGGCCCATTCGGGGCCATCGAGCTTGTCCCGCGCCAGGGGTGGGCGCAGGTCTGCGGCGGCTTTTGGAGAAGGCAAATAGACCGCTTCCACCTGCGTCTTCACCCATTCCGGCTGGATGGGCGGATATTCCCGCAGGCGGTGCCTGGGCAATGCCAGGCACTCCTTTTGGTAACCCAGGCTTACTCCCGAGACCACGGGCAGATACAAGGTGGCGGACAGGCAGGCGGCCCCTCTTGCCGACTCCCAAAGATGTTGCAGGTAATACGAAACATCCGGCTTGCCAAATATCACGGAAGGATATTTCAAAACCGGAGATCCACGCATCCAAAGATAATTGGTCTTCGAGGCCAGCAGAAGTTCTTGTGACGAGGCCTTCAATTCGTAATAGCGTTGCACCAGACGATAATCAGGTCTTGCTTCATCGCTGTTGGCGGAAGGCGCTCGCACCTTCTCGGCCAGCAATCCAAGTTCCTCGAGATCCATGCGCACGATGAGGCCTTGTTCCACCGACCGGCCCGGCACCTGCATCTCGTTTCCGTTGCCATTCTTTTCCAGCCACCGGGACAGGCGATCCACGAGTTCGTTGGCGTGCTTCAGGTCCTTCTGGGTCACGCCGCTTTTCCGCTTCAGCTCGCCCCAATACTTCTTCAGGTTGCTGGCGACCTTGCGCAAGGAGACCTGCTGGCTCAACAGGTTGGCGAAGGCGTTTTCCAGAAGATGAGCCTCATCGATGAGCAAATAGTTGTACCTGGGCAGGCGCCCCTCGTCCATTACCGCTTCTGCCTGTAGCTCTATCCGCCGGAACAGCAGATCCATCAACTGCTTCCTATCCTTTTCCCGGTCGTGTTCCGCCAGGTCCATGCGCTTTCGCCGCGCAAGGATCGCTTCGATCTCCTCCTGCACATGACGCAGCTCCTCGCTTTCCTTGTTGCGGCGCAAAGCGTTCATCTTGAAACGGATGTTCACCGCAAGCATGGCATGAGTGCAGAACACGATGGGGGCGTTCGTCCGGAACTGGGCCTGGTAGGCATTCTCTCCGGGATCGTCACTCGAAACCGATGCGGTGAGGCTCACGTCGTCCACCGGGAATTTCGGGGCGACCGCCTTCAGCCCGTCCTTCGTCCAGGGAAGCGGGTAGGCGTCATCCTTCGTCTCCCCCGGAGGGGGCGCCCCTTTCTCCATCCACTCCCGCACCCGGTTCTCCGGGTCCTTGTAGTATTCATCCTGCAAGGCCTGTTCCAGCAGCTTCCTGGAAACGAACTCCCCGCGCCCAAAGATGCTGGTTGCCGGCGGCAGGCTGGGGTCGCGCGACCGCATCTGCCGGTAGATGTGATGGAACTGCCTGACCAGGACCAGGGTCGGGGCTGCGATCACGATGCGGGCATCCGGTTTTTTCTTCAGCGTGTCCACCGCGGCCAGCAGCATGGCATACGTCTTCCCTGTTCCGGTGGCCGCCTCCACGGCGCCTATTCCGCCTTCTTCGAAGGCATCGAGAATGCGCAGGTACACCAGTTCCTGGTGGGGGCGGTAGTCCCACCCCTGGGATTTCAGGTGTTCGGCGAACTCTGGCGTCGATGGCTCCTCCCCGGCCTGGGTCCCATGGCGCGCCAGGTCGGCCGCCACCAGTCCGCGGATCACGCTGCTCTTGTGTTTTCCGTCCCGTTTCGCAATCGCGGCGATCTGCGAGGACAGGTCGGTGGGTATCGGCAGGTTGACGATCTCCCCCTCTCCATATTTCAAGGACTGGTAAACGGGATCCAGCCCTTCCTCCAACGCCCTGCGCACCGATTCCTGGATCTGCTGCTTCAGCACCCTCTTCCCCTGGTCCAGCGGCATCAGCATCTTGATCTGCTCTTGGGTGAGCCGTGTTGTGAACATCCCCATCTGCTTCTCCCGTCACACAATGTTCTCGTATGTAACCCTGTTTAACAAATCAACTTGTTGACTTGCCAGGGATCCTACCGTAAACTGCTTGGCAGATCAACTTTTCCGCACACATATCAACGGCATACGTCAACGAGGTCCGACATGAGCAGAGAACTTCCGGAAATGCTGGCGCCAGGCGAATTTCCGCAGTTGGAGGCGCGATTCCTCTTGAAGGACACCCAAAAAAGGCCATTGTGGCCGGCCCGGTTCCGCGAGCTGCTGGCGCGGGAAGGAGAACGGCGCGGCCTGCCCGGCGAGCTATTCCGATCCAAGGATGGAAGGACTACCCCGCCCGTCCATGTGATCGGCGCCCGCGGCTGGGTGGGGCTGGTGGGCACCGGCAGCGATGGCATCGGCCTGGTGGAGTCCGTGCTTCCCGGGGTGCTGAAAATCCTTCAGGAGGCCCGGGGAACTCCGGTTGCCGTGCAGCTCATGGAGCACGAGAAATCGATTCTCCCTTCCAATCGCGTCCACACCTACTGGATTCGGGAGATGGTGTTCCGCAAGAGATCGGTCCGCCATCCTCCGAGGGAAGAGGATCTTCCACGGCTGATCAAGGAGTCCGTTCTGTCCGGTCTGTACCGATCCGCGGGGTGGTTGTGGCGCCCGGACAGACCGGATGAAGCAAGGGTCCATCCGGATGCGGACGCCTTCATGGATGTGCCGAACCTGGAACTGGACGTGCTCGACATCCTGCGCCCGAGAGGGTTGCAAATCGTGACCTCGGACGGCGGGCCATGCGGGGAATACGCCACGCTGTGCGATGTGCAGATCGGGTTGAACGCCAATCTGCAAGGGGTGTGGCAAGTGGGAGCCCTGACCGCAAGAGGGTATGGGCGTATCGTGCGGCAGATCCCTCGCCTGTCGCTGCATCAAGAGAAAGGAGTGATCGAATGACCAACATCCAACGGGTCTCCGCCTCCAGGCTCGCTTGCGAGGCGATGCGGTGGCACCCCATGGGAAGCCCCGGCGCGCACAACGGCGGTCACTGCGCCATGTGCGGCCACAGGCTCGACAAGGAAACCCCTGCCCTCCCCCTGAAAGATGCGATCAACGAGAAATCCTTTACCGATTGGACATTCCTGGCCCGGGGCGCCACTCATGTCTGTGGCTGGTGCGCTCGAACCGTAACCAGCAAGGCCAAGGGGTACGACCCCAATTCCGGCAAGAGCAAGGTGGTCGAAGGGGATTTCACCCAAACCTATGCCGACGTGGTGATCACCCCGGAAGGCATCTTCCCGTTCCGGACCAACCAGGCCAGGGCCTGGTTCCTCCTGAATCCGCCGGAGCCGCCCTATGTGCTCTGGGTGAAGTCCGCGCAAAGACAGCACGTCGTATGGCGGGCCAATGTCAACTACTCGCGGGATCTCATGGTGTTTCCCCATGGATTCCAGACGCTCGTGGTCCGCCCCGCCCAACTGGAGCGCGGCAAGGAGGCATACGACGAACTCCTGCGACGCTACCAGTCCCTGCCCGGCAACAAGAGTCGAAAGACCCTTTTCATCCGGGGGCTGTCCCGCACCCTGGAATCCACCAGTCACGGCGCCTTCAGCGACCGCGTGCTGGAGTGGATCAACCAGCAGGGCGACCCTGAGATCCGCGAATGCCTGGAGATCGTCCGCAGCCTGACCCCGGGTGAGCTGTGGGCGCTGGGCGCCCTCACCGCGCTCAAAGACACCCCTCAAAAACCTAAACCCTTCGTGATCATGTAACCCAAAGGAGACCGACAATGAACAAGATCGATGGCGTGGTTTTCACTACCTCCCCCCTGCATGTCGCCGCATTCGAGTCCGCCCGCGCGGACGAGAAGAAGAACATCAGGAGCATGATGCAACAATACGTCTTCGCCGACGGCGAGCGATACAGCATCCCCTACTTTCCCGCCAACGACATTCGGGGGCGCTTGCGCCGAAAAGGGGCCCGTTATGTCCTGCTGGCCCTCGAGAACCAGGGCATCAAGGTCTCCCGCCCCCTTTACTCGGGATTGATGTCCTCGGCGCTCACGGAATCCATCGGCGACGAGAGCAGCCTGGAGGAGCTTCAGCGCGCCCGCCGAAACCTATACATGGGGGTGTTCGGGGGTGGCGCCCGGATGATCTCCACCCGGTTCTATCCGGCCGACATGGTGCCGATCATGCGCAGCACAATCGGCGCCGGCATGGTGCCCTCGTCCTACGATATCGACCTGAAATATCACAAGGACGGCAAGCTCGTTTCTGTTGAGCACGGATATTCGCTGATGAACAGATACCAGATGGTGCGCAGGGATGACGTGTTGCAGGTCGAGCCCATGGACGATCTGCTCAGATTCATCGAAGATGCAGAAAACGTCATTCCGGAGTATCAGGCACAAATCCTCGGGATGCGCCAGGACCGGAAGGCCGCGAAAAAGAAAAAGGATGAAGGGCAATCCGTCAGCGAAGAGGACCTGAAGAAGCGGGACAGCCAGAACATCTACGGTTATTGGGCGATCAGCCCCGGCGTTCCGATGTATTTCAACCTGCGTTTCGACGACCTGACGGAAGCCCAGGTCGGGCTGCTGGTGTCCGCCATCCGGGATATGTTTTCCGAGCCCATCGGCGGAGTGGTCCGCGCCGGGATGGGGCGAACGAACCCTCGCGGGTTGTCAATGAAATATAACGACGAGCACTATCCCCTCTTCGATGAAGACGAGTCCTCCTTGCGCCTTTCATCCGAAATGGAGGGGTTCGTCGCCGCCATGAAAGAGTCGCTCCAGAAGATGGATCCCAGGGAGCTGCTCTCCTACTTCATCCCCGCGAAAGAAGCGAAGAAGTTGCTGAACGAGGCGGCTTGACGAAGGAGGAGACATGGAACCGTTACGAGTGGAATTTGACCTGACGGGCGAAGCCATCCTGTCCGGCTTTCCCCTTCACCTCGACGCCCTGGTGGCCTACGCGGTCACCGAAGAAGCGCTGCAAGAGGGAAGGGCGGACGACACGCCGATCCGGCAGGTCGCCAACGACTTGCCGTTGGCGCGCATCGAGCGGGATGAAGGCTGGGTGTGGGCCGCTTCCGCATTGGAGCGCACGGAGGTTCTTCAACATGGCATCCGGGGTTGGATCCGCACTACCGACATCGACCAGATGGCCCGCGACGCCGGGGGGATCCTGAATCTGCAAGGAACCCCTCCCTACAAGCCGTTCCAGCATGTGCTGTCAACGGGAAGCGGACATTTCCGCAACTACAAGATCCACACGCCGACCCAGCAGATTGTTCGCATGACCGCCTGGTGCATCGGCGATGAAGAGCAGTTGTACGACCTGTTGTCTCCGGAATCCGGATTTGTAAAAAGCATCGGCAAGATGCGGCGCAACGGACACGGCCGCATTCTTGAGATGCGCATCATACCCGATCCGGAGGCGGAGACACGCTGGACGCGGCGCATCCTGCCCTGGAAGGCGCCAGGGACGGTCCCCATCGAGGCAGTGACGCATCCGCCCTATTGGGACATCACCCAACGCCAGATGGCCTGGGTCGATCCCGCCATTTTTTGATGGAACGCCATCCCTTCCCGCCTGAACCGGGAGCGGGATGGCAACACGAGGCTTCCGTGCATGGGAGCCAGACGCTCTTTAACAATGGCATAGATACCGTATGCGCCTCCGGGACGGGCCATGGACGGCGGCCTCGGCCCGGCGGCGATTTCCTTCCGGTCCGGGAAGGGCCGTCCACCGCTTTCGAGTTGGTAGAACTTTTGTAGAACGAAAAAGGCCAGCAGGATCAACCACTTGATGGTTGGAGTATTCCCCGCGTGCGCGGGGGTTAAAAGCCGTGCAGACACCCCAGGGCCTCCCGGTATCCCGTATTCCCCGCGTGCGCGGGGGTTAAAAGGTAGTCGGATTCCGTCATCGTTTCCTCCTCTCGTATTCCCCGCGTGCGCGGGGGTTAAAAGAGGACCGGCCTAGATGAGAGGACAGTGCGCATGTATTCCCCGCGTGCGCGGGGGTTAAAAGGTGGCCATAACGGAGGAGCAGCGCCTGGAAGACGTATTCCCCGCGTGCGCGGGGGTTAAAAGGGTGGGTCGGGTGTGGGCCCCCATAAAGATGCGTATTCCCCGCGTGCGCGGGGGTTAAAAGGGGTATATGTTTTTCCTCGACGGCTCATCCTGAGTATTCCCCGCGTGCGCGGGGGTTAAAAGGTGCTCCATGGCATCGCAGCGCCGCCAAGTCGAGTATTCCCCGCGTGCGCGGGGGTTAAAAGGGAAGGGGGATCTTTTTGGCGGGGCTCAACGCTGCTGCTCGATGTAGCGCCTGATCGCTTCCCGTGGCGGCTCTGCCAGGGAGCCGGCGTAATAGGATGGCGACCAGAGCGCGTTCTTCAGGTAGGCCGACCGGATCAGCTCCGGATGATGCTGCTTGAGCTTCCGGCTGGACGCGCCCTTGAGGCTGTTCACCAGCCGGGCAAGCGCGACCTTGGGCGGATAGCGGACCGCCAGGCGCACATGGTCGCTCCCGCCCTCGAACCCGACCAGCTCCGCCTCGAAATCCTCGCACACCTTTCGGAACAACCGCTCCAGCGTTTGCAGGTGCCGCCCAGAAAAGATCCTGCCGCGGCACCTGGTGACGAAGACCAAATGCGCGTGAAGATCGAACACGCAGTGCCTTCCGGTGCGAATCTTTCTTGCATCAGCCATAGACCAATACTACACTGGCTGTACAGTGGAACACAAACCAGGAAGACGAGGATGCACGAAATTTCGTTCGATAGCCGAGAAGAAGCCCTCGAGTGGATCTATGACAACGACCCTGGCGGAGCCGACATCCAGTTACACCCAATCGACGTAGGGTTTGACGTAAAGGATCAGGGGATCGTGGTGCTGGTGCCTCGCGGAACCAGCACGCTCTATCTGCTTACCGAGGATGGCAAGCATCTCATCGCCAAGGGCAATGAGGACGAGCTGGTATCGTTGCTCCACGACCACGGGTTTATGGCGGAAGTGGATCAAGACAGTCGATTCGAAAGCGGCTTACCACAGCCATAAGGCTGGCGCCCAAATGGAAGAGACATGGGAACTGGATGTAAGCGGCGTCGCCTCCACTGATGGCGCCACGCCGATCAACCAGATCACCCCCGCGGAATCCCTGTTGTGCCAACGCTTCGCCATTGCCCACGAACCGGTAGAACTTTTGTAGAACGAAAAATACCAGCAGGATCAACCGCTTGATGGTTGGAGTATTCCCCGCGTGCGCGGGGGTTAAAAGCGGCGGAGAGGAGGAGGAGGGTATCGCGTGCCGTATTCCCCGCGTGCGCGGGGGTTAAAAGGAGGCGGCGGAGAGGATCAATGCAGCCGCTCGGTATTCCCCGCGTGCGCGGGGGTTAAAAGGAACTCTCCGCCGAGGCGCTAAAGCGCCTCGCCGTATTCCCCGCGTGCGCGGGGGTTAAAAGATAGAAATCGTAGTTCGACCACGACCCCCGCCGTATTCCCCGCGTGCCGCCCCCTATCAGCACCGGGACGAGGACCAGCCCTACCGCGGCGGGTAGCTGCGGCCTCATTATGGAATGTAGAGGATTACGAAAAGTTACAATATAAGGGCTACCAAAAGTGGCCGGAGGGTGCTTAACTAATATGCGGAAAGTATGGCCAGAATAGCTATATCGTCGAAATGTATATATGGGTAGATAAGTGATGTCATCAGACCAAAACCTCGTGGAAGTCGTTGAACGGCTAAAGCGGCGCGCCGAGGCCCGCCGGCCGCCGCTGCATGTACGGCTGCGGCCGATCTTCCCCGAGATCGACGCGCTGCTCCGCGACCGCCGGGTGACCCTGCGCGACGTCGCCGACGAGCTAGGGGTCTCGCTCGCCGGACTCAACCTGGCGCTCAGGAAACTGCGCGAGGACCGCCGCCAGGCCGCGCCGAAGCCTGCCTCTCGAAAGGCTCCCGCGCGGACCACGGCACCCCCGGCACCGTCCGGTAACGAGAGAGGCGCCAGGCTCGTCGGGCCCTCCGCTCATGCCCGGAGCCTGGATCCAGGCGATCTTTGAGGTGTGAAAACATGAAAGTCATCTCCATCGACGGAGGTAAAGATGGAGCCGGAAAATCTACCCCCTACCGCGGCGGGTAGCCGCGGCCTCATTAAAGAAAGCGGTTCGACCATTTTGGTGATGCCAACAAAATGGCCTGGTCCTACCACAGCCTGCATCATCCTGCATGAACTCCAGGGATCGCTTCGATCCTTGGATCGCCCACCAAGACTGCAACGACACACCTACCTTACCTGTCCGTCGCCTATGTAGCGCGCAAGCGTTTCTAGCGCATGAGCGTGAGCGTCAGGGCCTGCGCAACTGGCGCAGTAATACCCCAGAACCACAGGAACTATCTTGTTCTCGAACAAATCCACAGCGCATTTGGTCACACAAATATCGGTATCGATGCCGCAAACATGGACTTCGCTTATATTTTTTTCTTTGAAAAAACCCATCAGGCCAGGAGTCACACAAGTATATGCAGGCTTGTCCAATATCAGGGCGTCCGGGCGCGCAGAAAAGGCGAGTTCCACGTCGCCACTTCCTTTGCCGAACCGATGCCAACCCATCAGCTTCCTGAAAAATGAATCAGGCTCATTAAAGAATCTCGTTGCAATCGTGAAATCATATTTTTCCTGGATCTGCTCAACCAGCGCCGGTATATGCCGCGTGTGTTGGTTGATAAATCCTTTTTGCACATCCACAATCAAAAGGCATGTAGGCATAAGCGTTATTCCATAAACCCCTCGAAATCCCCCGGCCCCATCCGGGACCCCGCCCGTTCCGCTTGCACCTGCCTGGCCTCCTCGATGATTGCCAGGCTCTCGGCATATTCCTGTCGGCAAAACCGGGAAAACCTCTCGTAGGCCTCCGCCCCCTTCGGCCACACCCCGGTCTCCGGACTGAGGCGACCGACCATGAGACTGCTGTCCGCCAGAGCGCGGATGTACTCTTCCCGATGCTCATTCCGCACCACCAGGGGCGGGCAGCCCCCCTTCAACAGCGGGAGATTGCTCACCAGCCGCGCCAGGCGACCGTTTCCATCCCAGAAGGGATGGATCTGCACGAATCCCACATGAAGCCTGGCATAGGACTCGATGAGCTGGTCCAGGTCCTGCGTCACGTCCACCGCATTGAGCGCCGCCAGCCATTCCTTCATGAGCACCGGAACGTCATCAGGCAGAGCGAACTCGACATAGGCCCGCCTGCCGTCCCGGTCGATGCACCAGGTTCCATTGGGCTCGCGCTTCCAGGCTCCGTTAGGGCGCAGGAAATCGACCACCGCGCGGGTCTGCACCGCCTCGTGCAGCCGGAACAGATCTTCCTCCGTCAATTCCCGGCCCAACAAGGAATAGAGGATGTCGATGGCGCGGGCGTGCCCCACCACCTCGTTATGATCCTTGAGCGGCTTCCCCCGTACCGTGAGCCCCTCGCTCAGGACGAAATGGGTCTCGGCCAGGGTCAGCGTATTGCCTTCGATGGCCGTCGAGGCATGCGTCCACAGATCCCGGAACTGCCCCAGGACGGACCGCTTCAAGTCTTCATCCAGTCCTTCCAGAAATCTCATCGCTGTCCTGACGTGATGCCTGCCGTTCCAACCTTAACACGTTTGCCGCACGAGCTTGGCGCCCGGTCGGCATCGATGTCCACCATCGCCGCCCCCCCCAGGCGCCCTCCCCTCCTGCCGGAAGGGATCAGGGGGATTCTGGGCGCGGTGTCCGCGGCCGCTGGTGGCGATAATGGAACATTATCGTAATTTTCTCTTGACATGGTACTATTCTGTGCTATTGTGGTATCGGGTATTCGGTACTATACAGCAGAGGAGACCCCCCCCATGAACGAAAACGAAGTGCTGCTCTACTACGCCCAGTACGGGAAGATCGACCAAATGGCCCGGGCCATCGAGGCCGGCGCCGACATCAACACCCGCGACCCCTCCAACCGCACCCCCCTCCATCTCGCTGCCATGCGGGGCTACCAGGATGCCGTGGCCTGGATCCTGGCCATGGACCCGGTGATCGTCGAGGACGCCTATGGACAGAAGCCGCAGGACCTGGCCGATCTGCATGGATGGTGCGCCTCCGCGAATCTCATCCGGGAGCACATCAAGCAGGCCGGGCTGAAGGCGCTGGCCGCATGACGGCGGCAGGAGGCGAGCCGATGACCGCAAAGGAAAAGGACGGCCTGCTGCTGTCCGTATCCGATGTCTGCGGGCTGCTCAAGATCTCCCGTTCCTGCTTCTACGAAATGCGCAAGAACGGCGAGCTGGACATTCCGTTCATCCGGGTCGGCAAAAGGATTCGGTATTCGAAGGCCGGCCTGAAACGCTGGATCCAGGAGCAGGAAAAAATCTGCGCGGAGGAACAACAGGCGGAAAAAGAGCGCCGAGAGCGCGTGCGGCGCCACTCCCCCTATTTCCGCAGGCAGAAACAACTGGAACGCATGTGGAGCTAAAAGATGAGGAAAACCATTTTCAACAAACAAGACGCCGCACATGCGGCCTGGACTGCTCGTGGAGGTGCGTCATGAGTCACAATGAACCGGTCAAGGAAATCCTCAGCGCCAAGGATCTGGGCGAAATGCTGGGCATGAGCGAGGGCGCGGTCCGCACGGCCTTGTACCGCGGGCAGGTCGGCTCGCGCATCCCTGCCCCAATCCGGATGGGGCGTTCAGTGCGCTGGGTGCGGAAAGAGGTGGACCGCTGGCTGGAAGAAAAGAGCAGGGAGGCCCAGGCAGACTACCCCCTGCAACACGGTGAAGGAATGGGAGCGCCCGCCCGGTGAAACAGGAGCCCGCGGGGAACCCCGTTAGGACGGGAAGGGCATCAACCTTCCACCCATGTCAACCACTCAACAAAAGGAGACAGAAGATGGGCGACAAACTACTGGATGAACTGCGCGCGGCGGCCGGCGGGCGAGTTCTTCTCCCCCTTCGCGAGGCGGCGGACCTCCTCGGTATCCCTGTGGGTACGATCCGCAACGGGATCAGCCGGCGGGACGAGGAGTGAGCAGATTTTCCTGCCAGAAAAATTGGCGGTCGCCAATATGTTTCGATTGTCGATCTCGCCGCCTGGATCGAGTCGAAGAGGGATGCGGCATGAGCAGCGATTTTTCAGCTCGCGTCCTTTCAGATGGCTGTAGCCTCGGATGAACTCGGCCCCGCCCGAAAGGGCGGGGGGGCAAAAAGGATTCGGTATTCGAAATACCACAGGGACGACATCGAGACCTGGCTGCGCGCCCGGCAGCAGGAGGAAGAGGCGGAAGAGACGGCGGCCTGAAAACGGCGAGTTTCGATCTGGAGATTTCCATGGATGGAACAGCAGGCCGTCACTCCCGGCGCCCCCGATTCACTTGACGAGAAGGGGCCTGTTTTTTTGCTATCGTGTATAATCCGGCAGCATGAGCGGACTATTCGTGCGAAAAATCGGCATGCTCTCGACCAGCCCAGATCCATCACGACCTGGCGCATGCCGGGAATGCGGCGAGGCGACCACGGCGGAAGATGGCCTGTGCATCAAATGCCGGGAAATCGAAGAATCCTGGAGCCCTCCGTCCGGGGATGTCGTCATCCCCCGATCCCTGCTCCAGGCGCTGCACGGCTTCGCCGTGATCCTCCGATCCCAGGCGGATCTGGCTCCTCCGTCCTTGTCGATTCGACAATGCCGTGATCTGGAGCAGGTCATTCGGGATGCCGAAAAACATCTCAAACAGGGGAACGACGTTGAACAAGCCACGATTCACCTACCAGATTCACAAGAAGAAAGGCGAATTGCATTGGGTGATGTTCGATCCGGACGGAGCCCGCTATAGCTGGGGAACCAGCAATCGCACCAAACGGGAACTGGAAGCCAGTCTCAAAAAGACCTGCGCCCGCCTGTCCGGCGGGCTCGGAAAATGGCGTCCCGCCCCAATCGATCAGCCGGCCGTCTCCTGATTGGCAGGGGCGATTCGGTGAAACGGAAACCAAATCCCCTCGCCCCGCCCGGAGCAGGGGAACACGGGGGATCGGCCCTTCGCCACCTGCCGCTGTGCATGCCGCAGAACCTGGCGCGGCTGCTCGGCTATGTCGGCCCCTCCCCCTACATCGGCATCTGTTGGGCCGGCGAGGAGATGGTGCTTCAGGACGGCACCATCGGAACCACATCGGTTGCCGTCGCCGTATGGCAACTGTTCGAGCAGCATCCCTTCCTGTCCCGGGTATTCCGTGAGGTTCGCTTCCATGGCACCATCGAACCTCCGGAGGAGATCCTGCTCATTCGGGTTTCCGATGGAGCGCTTTTTGTCGCACCCTATCAGGCAGGACTGGATCTGTTGATTGCATGGGCTGCGAAAAACCGGCAGATCCCCCGGCTTCCCGAACAGGGTGGGCAGGAGGAGATGGCGGAAACCGCGCGCAAGATCGCCCAGGAACGGCTGGCCCCGGTTTCCGAGGAAATGGTCGAGGAAGCGCGCCTGCATGCCGAGCGGTGCGCCCACATACGGGCCATCGAGATGGCCAACCCACAGAACAGATACTGCTGATGGCCCGCGACACGAAGAAAAGCCAGATCTCCAAGGCCGCCTGGGAACTCCTGGAGTCCACGGGGCGCCTGCCCACTCAGGCGGAGGTCCGGGACGCCATTGGCGGGGGATCCCTGCGGGACATCCACAGGGGCCTCAAGGAATGGCAGCAGGAGCTGGCGGACTGGGTTCATCATCACCGCCATCGCCCCGGAATCCCCGATTCCGTTTGGGAGGCCTTCCAGCACCTGTGGGACGCGGCCCTGGAAAAGGGGCGGGAGGCCGCGGAAGAAAGCTACCAGGCGCTCCGCCAGGAAGCCGAACAACAGGCCCGGGAAGCCAGGGAGGCGCTGAAGGAGGCCAAACAGGACCAGGCGCGGGCCGAACAGGAGCGCCAGGCGCTGGACCGGGAGGTGCAGGAACTCACCCGGCGGATGGCGGACCAGGAGGAAAAACTGGAATCCTGCTCGCGGGAGCGCGAGCACTTGCGGACCGACCTGAAACTGGCCCGCCAGGGAATCGAGCAGTGCGAGCAGGAGAGCCGGCGGCTGCTGAAGGAGATCGAAGCGCTCCGCCAGGGGCACCGCAAAGAGCTCGAGGAGATCCATGCGCGCCACGAACGCGAGGAGGATCGCTGGGCCCGCCTGATCGACGAGGCGCGCCAGGAGGCGCGTTCGGAGGCGCGCAGGGCGGAAGAGTTCACGGCGGAGAACGCAAGGCTCAAGGAAGAGATCGCAGACCTGAAACAGTCGCATGCGCTGTCCCTCCAGGCCGAGCAGTCCGAGAAACAGCGCTGGAAACGGCGCTACGAAAAAACCTTGCGGGAAACCGAGGAAGAGCGCGCGCGCCACGAATCCATCCTGAACGCCCTCCGTGACGAACTGGCGGAGAAGACGGCGCAGGCCCAGGCGCTGAAAGAGCGTCTGCGCACCATGGAGGACCTGCTGCAACGACAGGAGCGCCAGATCCTGGAGGTCATGCGGCAGCAAGCGAAAAAGGACGATTGAGCCCGGCTCCGCCCGATGCAGGTCCTCAACCGCCACCATCTCCACACTCCCTGGCCGGCGAACGCCCGCTACATCGGTCGTGGCACGCCACTTGGAAACCCGTACCGGATCGGCCCTGACGGCAGCCGGGACGAGGTGATCGAAAAGTACCGGATCCACCTCGAGGCCGCGCTACGGGAAGGACGGCCGGACATCGTGGATGCCCTGCGGGGACTGCGCGAGGAAACCGATCTGGTGTGTTCCTGCGCGCCGCGCCCCTGTCACGGCGAGGTGATCCGGCAGGTCTGGCAGGAACGGTTCGCCGACCAACGCCCCCTGGTGTTCGTCTTCGGCTCCAACCTGGCCGGACGCCACGGCAAGGGATCGGCGAAATACGCCCGCGAGGTGTTTGGCGCGCTCCCCGGGCAAGGCGAAGGCCCCCAGGGCAGCGCCTACGCCATCCCCACCAAGGACCGGCAGTTGCGCCCGCTGCCGCTCGAGCACGTCGCCGCCGGGGTCCGTCGGTTCCTGGCGCATGCGGCGGCCGAACCCGGCGTGGACTTTCGGATCACGGCCATCGGGACGGGCCTGGCCGGCTACGACCACGCGGACATCGCGCCGATGTTCCGTTTCGCGCCCCGCAACTGTCTGTTGCCGGAGGAGTGGGCGCCCTGGATCGACGATGCGTGCCGCGACCGCAGCGTGCGCCTGCTGGTGGCCGGCAGCCGCTCGTTCACCGATTTCGGGCTCATGGCGGAGCGGCTGGACCATCTCACCTCGCGCCTTTCCCCGGACCAGATCTGCCTGCTCTCGGGAACCGCCAATGGCGCGGACACCCTTGGCGAACAGTGGGCCAGGCAAAGGGGAATCCCCTGCGCCCGATTCCCCGCCCGCTGGGATGCAGTCGATGGACCGCACGTCGTCGTGCGGCACCGGAAGGGACGGGCATACGACGCACGGGCAGGCCACAAGCGGAACGCGCAGATGGCCGCCTGCGCCACCCATGCCGTGCTGTTCTGGGACGGCAGGTCCGCCGGCACCCGCAACATGCGCGATCTGCTGGCGGGGATGGAAATCCCTCACCGGATCGTCCGCACCGATCCCGCCGATCCGGAAACCGCGCAAGCGCCCACTCCCGGCGCCACGCCCTGAGTTCTATTCTTGTCTTTCCCCCTCATCGGTATATTTGCTATCCTATACACGATAGATGTCGCCTTGCGAGCAGCGCATCGGGAGATCGCTGCCTCGTTCCCGCAACCTGAAGGAGGGTTCTACCGTGAAAACCACCGCGATCAGCCACAAACAGACCAAGGCGGAGATCATCGACGCCATCGCCGCGGAAACCGGGCTCCCCCGGACCAAGGTCAAAGAGGTGTTCGGGGCGCTCGGCACGCTCATCTGCCGCCATATCAAGAAAAGGGGATCGGGGTACTTCGTCATCCCCGATACCGGCGTGAAGATCGAGCGGGTCAAGGTGCCCGCCCGCAAGGCCCGCATGGGGCGCAACCCGGCCACTGGCGAACCGGTCGAGATTCCCGCCAAGCCCGCCCACATGAGCGTCAAGGTCACCGCGCTCAAGGCGCTCAAGGACATGGTGAAGGCATGAGCATGATCGTCAGCACGACGCCCTCCCTGGAGGGCCGGAGCGTTGAGAACTACCTCGGCATCGTCACCGGCGAGGCCATCATGGGGGCGGACCTTCTCAAGGATCTGTTCGCCAGCTTCCGCGACCTGATGGGGGGGCGCTCCAAGGCCTACGAGGAGGAGATGGAAAAGGCGCGGGCCGTCGCCCTGGAGGAGATGATCTCCAAGGCGGCCAACATCGGCGCCAACGCCGTGCTGGGCGTGAACATCGACTACGAGACCATCACCTCCGACTCCGGAAGCATGATGATGGTCTGCGTGTCCGGCACCGCCGTCCAGGTGCGGTGATGGTCAGGCCCATTCACGCGCTTCACGCCTTGTCGCAGGGGCTGGGCGCCCGAACCATCTGGTGCCCGGCCTCCACGCCCCACATCCTGACCGAAAGCGCCCTGCGGGCCGGACACGGGTTGCTCATGCTGGGAACCATTGCATCCTGCATGAACGCGGTATCCTGGGCGCTCATGGAACAGGCGCTGTGGGCCGGCAAGCACCTGGTGGTTCTGGACGGACACGAATCCATGCGTGCGCCGGCGCTCGCCTGGAAGGAACGCGGCGACCTGCGGTACTACTCCATGTCCCGCGTCCAGGACGACAAGACCTTTCTCGCGGCGCTGCATTACGCCCATCGCCTTTCGTATCGAAAAGAGGACCTGTGGCTCTTCGTCACCGAGTCCACCATGCTAGCTCCAGCCCACCTGGACGCGCTCACCGCCTTGAGCCGCAGGCAAGGCGTCACCTTGCTCCTCAAAGCGCAGGACCTGTCTCCGTTCCTCGAAAACGGCAGCCACGCAGAGCATCTTCCCCAAAATCTCTTCGTGGGCCGCGTAGCCAACTCGGCCACCCTGGAATGGCTGGCGGACACCAAGCGCGGGCTGGGTTCCACCGCGGAACAGGTCGGCGATACCCTGGGAATGCTCCAGTTGGGCGAATACTACTGTTGCCTCAATGGGCGCAACCCGCGGCTGTTCCGGCTACCGCTTCGAATCCACGACCGGTTCGCGTAGTTGGTCA
>Ga0256914_1001656_pt1 | contig 19601 bp, 20 predicted proteins | sample HulkmetaG_FD_191571 | JGI IMG/M metagenome (GOLD analysis project Ga0256914, IMG submission 191571) | Hydrothermal chimney microbial communities from Main Endeavour vent field at the Juan de Fuca Ridge, Pacific Ocean - Hulk | ecosystem: Environmental > Aquatic > Marine > Hydrothermal vents ... | reverse complement strand
CAGAGAAAATCGCGGTTGGAACCGCCAAGACGCCAAGAGCGCGAAGGTTTTCCTGCTTTTTCTCCTTCCCTTTGCGCCCTTCGCGCCTTTGCGGTTCAAATCCCCGGAACCGCCAAAGCAGGCCGTCCGCGAAGGTGTGCCGGGATCGGTAAACTCTTCAGAACAAGCGATCCACGATCTGTTGGGGCAACGTTTCCCGATTCGCCGGGTTCAGATGGAACACCGACGGAACAACTCCCCGGAGCCTTGTTTGCAGATCGGCCAAGAGCGAGCGGCGGACCACAACCAAGATGCGGGAAACCCGTTCGGCGATCAGGTGTGGCAGGATGGGAGCCAAACCGGTCCCTTGCCACAGCTCCAGCTTGCCGATCTCGTCCACCAACACCAGATCGCAACGGCCCAGGGCCGATTCAATCACCCCGACGGCCCATTCCAACGCCGCCCGGTCAAAAGAGTACGGCCCCACGGTGGGACCGCCCAGCTCGCGGTCGGTGCGGGCCAAGATACGCCGCTCACCGGCGGACACATCCATCCCCCAAATACCGACTTTGTAGCCACAAGCATTACGCATGGCAGGGGCCAAAAGACCACCACAGGTCAGCCCCCGACGCGACGCCAACCCCGCCACCCGCTCGGCAGCCGTCGTCTTGCCCGCGCCGACCGGCCCCGTGAGCAAGGCCAACCGTGCCGGATTGGGCACGTCGCTCATGCGGCGGGCGGCTCGACTGCGCTCAGCCATTCTTGGGGAACCAGGCAAAGGAAACGCAATACGCCTTCGCCTCGGTTCTGGAATTGGTGCAGTTCCCCGCCGGGCACAAAGACGGCGCAACCGGGCGCAATGGGGAGATCACCTTGCTCCGTTACAACGACCCCCTGGCCCTCCAGGACAAAGACCTCGTGCTCCCACCAGTGGCTATGATGGGGGGTACTGTGCCCCGGCTGCACCTCAAAGAGCCGCATGTTGAACAAAGGCGCGCCCTCCTGAGGGCCGATGAGCACACGCATCGTTACCCCCTCCAGGGCAGGCCGGGCCTCAACTTCTCGAAAATCACGGACTTGAACTGCCATGGCTCGCTCCGAAAATCACAAGATGGTTCGTCTGTCGCGGTACACCTGCCAAAAGGACACACACCCGCAGCATGGGGGCGTTCCTTGCCTGGTCACAGGCCGGATGCTCCCGATTATACCACACGGTCCGTGGAGGGGCAAAGACTCGCCCGGAGCGGGGGGGCGAGGCAAAAGCACTTTCGGGATTCTGCCCGCCGAGGCAAAGTGCACCGGGAAATGTCGCATTTCGCGCGATGTCGGCATAGCCGCCGGGTCGCGTGGTGCGTCCATCCGCAAGGATTACACCACATTGGGATTGATCGCGCTATTCCGGTACAACGCTCCTCAAGGTGCCCGGTGCCCAGGCGATCTTGTCCAACCTTGACATCCGGGCAAGCCGATGTTACAATACATCCCGCCGACGTTCTCCCGTCCAAGAGGTCATTGTGGCTCACACGATTCGCACCGTTCTTTTTGATTTTGACGGCACGTTGGTCTTCCACGAGCCGGACAGTTTTGACATCATCGGCGACTTTTGCGCCGACATCGGTCAGCCCCTCAGCGCCGAAGCCGAGTGGCGTGGCCGGAGGATGCGCCACGAATATTTCGTGGATCCCATCATCCGCGAGCAATGGCGCAATCTCTCCGCCGACGAATTCTGGCTGCATTTCAATCGCTATTTGCTGGAAGCAATCGGCATTGAAGGCGATCTGGATCGCCTGGCCGCCGAAGTGACGGATCGTTTTGCCCTCACCGAGCTGACCTACGAGTGCCCCCCTGTCGGTCGAAAGACCCTGACCACGTTGCGCAAACGGGGATACCGGCTGGGTTTGATCACGAACCGCAGCGACGTAGAGCATTTTTACGAGCTGCTGGCGGAGGTGGGGATCGGGCCGCTGTTTGACCTGACGCTGGCCTCCGGCGAGGTGGGTGTTCGCAAGCCGGACCCGGCCATCTTTGCCGTTGCTTTGGAGAGACTGGGTACTACGGCCCAAGAGTCGATCTATGTGGGCGATAACTACTGGGCCGACGTGATCGGCGCCCAGAACGCCGGTGTCACCCCTGTTCTGCTGGATCCCCGTCGGCTTTTCCCCGAAGCGGAGTGCCTGGTGCTGGATCGCTTGGACCAGTTGCTGGAAGCGTTGCTTTGAGAGGACGGCGGGGTTCCATCCCCCGCTCCATCAACAAGGCGTACAGGTCTTGGGCATTGCCGATTGCACGCACGGCCAAGCGTTGCCCGGCAGGATAGGCCAAAAAGGGCCATTCCTGGGGGCCGCCCAGCCCGCCGTGGGTGGCGACCTGCTCCTCAAAGGCGACCACCCGTTCCCCATCCCATGCGCCCAGGAGGATCAGGTCTCCGGCGTGGGGAAAGCGGGCCAGCCGGGCGATCTGCCCCACCGCCCAGTCCCGCTCCGCCGGAGGCAGTTCTTGCGCCGCGGCGAGGAACGCGGCCACCGGGTCCCGGCCCTCCACCCGTTCCCCCCGGCGACCGAGGCGCAGCGTGCCGCCGCGCCCGACGATGACGACCTCCTCCCCCTGGCGGCCCACCAGCAGGCCGATCCCCTCGTGGGCGACCAGCGACTCCAACAGGCCGGGGTATAGCAGGGCGATCTCGCTCAGGCTCAGGGGTTGGGCGGTGACGTTGAAATAGATGTGCGCCAGCGAACCCGAGCTGCGTACCACAATGTCCTCCCGACGGCTCAAGTCCCAGCCATCGGCCAGCAGTCGCTCTTCCAGCCGCTGCCGCGTGACCTGGAGCAAGCGGGCGGGCAGGGCCGCTTGGGGGCGGGCTTCCAGACCTTGAATTTCGTTGATCAGAAAGCGGAGCCGCGCCTCCGATAGCCCCTCCGTGGCCGAATCGCCCTCGCCCGAATCCACCGGCTGCCCGGTGCATTGGGCGATGAACTCTTGCAGCGTGTGGCCGAATCGCCAGCAAAAGGGGATGGACGGCGTCATGCCGTGGTCGGAGAGGATGTAAAGGTCGTACTTGCGCTGGTGGTACACCTGACGGATGCGGTCAATCTGCCGGATCTGCTTGTCAATGCCCCGCAAGGCGCGGAACGCTTCGCCGCTATCCGCGCCGAAATGGTGGGCAATCTCGTCATAGCCGGTATAGGCGGCATAAATGGCCGGCATTCCCCGGTAGATGTCCACCATGACGCTGAAGGTCGTCACCTCCCGAAAGATGACGTTGTTGAAAATCTCCAACAGGGGGCCGAAGAAGGTAAAGTGGGAGCCACGGGGCCGCACCCGGACCCAGGAGGCGAACCGTTTGACCACATAGACCAGCCAGGTCCACAGCGATAGGCCGATGATCCGCAGCACCCGGCCCAGGTCCAGGCCAAAGAGGACGACAAAGCCAAAGCCCCGCACATTTTCAAAAAGGCGGTGGCGGCCCAGGGCCGAAAGGGTAAAGAGGGCCAGTCGGGCATCGCCGTCGAACATGTTGGTATAACTCGAACCGCCGCGCAGCAAGCCCACCCGCCCGGCGGCGATGCGCTCCTGGATGGCCCGCACCGCCGCCGGAGATTTGCAGGTGACGGTGCTTTGGCTTTCCTTGTCGTACCAGCGAAAGCCGGGGATGTCGTCGTTGTTGCCGTAGAGGATGCCTGCCTGGGAAGCGGGGGTCGTGCTGGGCAGGCCACATCGCCAGCGGGCCAGGCGGAGTTTGCGCTTGCGCACCAGGTCGGACAGATAGGGCATGTACCCGGCCCGTATCGCCTTTTTTGCGTCGTCGTAGGCCAGGCCGTCAATTTCAATGATGATCAGGCCGTGCCGCCCATCACCCTCCGGCGGGAGACGCCCCAGGCGGCGGGCCGCTTCCCCGTATTTGCGCCGATAGTACCAGGCGGCCAGGGCGTTGAACAGGTCAACGATCCACCGCTGAAGCCAGATCATCCCTGCGCCCCGTCCAGGGTGGTCAGGCCACCAACGCCACGCCCACCGTGGTCAAAAGGGTGCCGAGCAAGGTCCAGCGGGTGGGCCGTTCGTGCAGCCACAGCATGGAAAAGGGGATGGCCAGCAGGGGTGAGATGGAGGTCAACACCGCCGTCCGCCCTGCCCCGGCCAGTTGGATGGCATAGACGAAAAAGAGGCTGCCCATGCCGGTCCCGGTCAGGCTTGCCAGGAGGAGAATGCCCCACGTCCGCCGGTCCAAGCCCTGCAACTCGCGCCACCGCCTCCGCCACAGGGTCAGGAACAGCATGACGACGGCACCGATGGGCATCCGAATGCTGTTGGCTACCACCGAATTGATCCCTTCCGTCGCCGGTTTGAGGATGATCTGGCCCACGCCCCACAGGATCGAAACGATCAAAGCGACCAGCACACCCCGGCGGTGGGTGCGTCGGTCTTGGGGCGTCGGCTCCGCCGCCCGGCTGCCGGTTCCGCTTACCAGGGCGATACCTATCACGGTCAGGATGGTTCCGATCAGCAAGGTCCAGGTCAGCGGCTCATCCAAGAAGAAGGAGGCCATCAGAACGGCCCACAGGGGGTTGACGCTGGCAACCGGCATGGCCCACGATACCCCGGCCAGTTCAATGCTACGGAAAAAGAGAATGTCACCCGCCACCAACAGAGTCAACACGGAGAGGATCAGCCAGAACCAGGTGATGGGCGACACGGCAGAGACCGCCTCAAAACCACCGTAAAAAGGGAGCAACGCCCAGAAAAATACCGTCGCCGTGAGACAACGCACCAGGTTTAGGGGGATGACGTGGATGCGCTGCGTCCCCAAAGCCCACAGCACCGTCGAGACGGCCCAGATCAACGCGCTTGAGAAGGCAAACAGTTCGCCGCTCAACGGGCCTCCAGAATCACCTTGCAGAGATGGAGCCTCTCAATCCACAACGCCGGGAGTGCACCTTGAGGATTGAAGACTCTAGCGGGCGTCTGAACTACGGATTTGCAGGGAACCGAAGGATGCCAACGCCCGCCGATAGGCAACCATCTCTCGCGGTCCACCAGGCTGTGCGACATCATGCACCAAAATCTATGCATTTCCGTTGATCTGCGGCCTCCGAGAACCGCAAGAGGCTGGAACCCGGTTGACGGGTTTGGCCGAAAACCCTGAAGGAGCGGCCTAGAAACCGCTCAAGTCCACCGGTTCCTCCCCGCCAAAAGGCCCGACGATGGCCAGGTTCAACCGCTCGGCCCGGAAGAGACGCTGGGCCAGTCTTTGGATGTCTTCCGGCCGCACCGCCGCAAAGCGGGCCATTACTTCTTCCGGCTCCAGCACTTCCGGCGAGAGGAGTTCCTGTTGCGCATACCAGGACGCCACGGCAAAGGAATCTTCCAACAGGAGGGCGATCCGGCCCTGGATCATTTCCCGGGCGGTGCGCAGTTCCTCCGGCGGGACCGGCTCGCGGCGCAGGCGGTCCAGTTCCCCCAGCACGGCCCGGACCACCGCCTGGGTCTGGGAGGCTGCCGTCCCGGCGTAGATGCCTACCGCACCCGCATCCTGCCATGCGCTGAGGTACGAATCTATGCTGTAGGCCAGGCCCAACCGCTCGCGCACCTCTTGGAAGAGACGTGAACGCATTCCTTCGCCCAGGATAACGTTGAGCAGGCGCAGGGCGAAATAATCGGGGTCGTCGCGGGGTAGCCCGGCGAAGCTGAAGCAGAGGTGGGCCTGCTCCGTTTCTTTGAATTCGGTGTGCAGGCGCGGCCCCCGCGAATCGGGCGGAGCCGGTTCCCAGGTCGGCGGTCGGCCCGGTTCCCAATCGGCCAGGTGCTCCTCCGCCCAGGCGACGATCTCCCGGTGCTCTACACGCCCGGCCAGGGCCAGGATGGTCCGTTCCGGGCGGTAATGGGCCGCCCGGAAGGCCAGCAGGTCGTCGCGGCGGAGGGCGGCTACGCTCTCGCGGCTGCCGGCCACCTCACGCCCCAGGGGGTGGTTGGGCCATTGCAGCTCGCCGGCCCGGATTTGGGCCAAGCTGTCGGGTGCATCCAGACTGTAGGCGATCTCTTCGGCAATGACGGCCCGCTCTTTTTCCACTTCAATCGGGTCGAAGCTGGCGTGGAGCAGCATGTCGCTCAGCACGTCCAGGGCTTCCGGCAGGTGGGCGGCGGCGACTTTGGCCCAATAGAGGGTCGTTTCCACGCCGGTGCTGGCGTTGAACAGGCCACCTTTGCCCTCAATGGCTTCGGCAATGTCGCGGGCCGTAGGACGGGTGGGCGTGCCTTTGAAGAGCATGTGCTCAATGAAATGGGAAGCCCCGGCCAAAGAGTCCGGCTCGTAGCGGGAGCCAACGCTCAGAAAAAAGCCCAGGCCGACCGATTGGACATAGGGCAGCGTCGCCGTCAGGATGCGCAGACCGTTGTCCAGGGTGGTCAGGTCGTACATCTATTCTCCCCGTAGCTGCTCCAGGTATTGTTGCGCCTGCTGGGTGGCCGTCCGGTCCTTGCCACTATCCCACTTTTGGAAATTCTCAAAGGCTTGGATGGCTTCCTCCTTATGGCCTAGTTGCATGTGGACAACGCCCAGGCCGAACCAAGCTTCGGCCAGGTCCTCTTTGAGATCCACCGCCGTCCGGTATTCATCCAACGCCCGCTCCATCCGGCCGAGCTGCACATAGGCTGCAGCCAGGTTGGAATGGATGTCGGCGTCGTTGGGAGCGATCTCCAGGGCTTTTTTGTATTGGGCGACGGCCTCATCCAGTTTGCCCATCTGGTAGTACACCACGCCCAGGTTGGTCATGGCCGAGACGTTGTCCGGTTCTATCTCCAACACGGCCTGGTACTCGGCCACGGCCTTTTCCAGATCGCCGGATTGGGCGTATTCGTTGCCCCGCCGGAAGTGTTCTTCCGCCGACACCGGAGGCAGGGTTTGGGTCGGCGCAGTGGTCGTCGGCTCCGCGCCGCAGGCGGCTAATACCAACACAACCGGCAAGACGCTCAGCAAGATGACAAGTGTTCGACGCATCTCCGCCTCCTCTACTCAGGTTCAATGACTCCCAGCGCGATCAACAGCGCGGTCTCTATATCGTCCATTCTGGCTGCGCTTAACCGACCTACCCGTTTTCCCAAGAGAGACTTGAAGATCGTGGTGATCTGGCCCAGCAGCACCCGCGAATCATGGGGCAAGCCCGATTCCCGGGCCTGGATCAAAACGTCGGTATCGTACTGCCTGTCAAGGCCCTTGGTCGTCAGTGGAGCCACCACAACCGTAGGATGCCGGGGATTCAGGTTATCCCGGTTGTTCTGCAAGACCAGGACAGGTCGGATTTTTGTTTTCCTGGCCGCTGCCGGCGGCTCACCGGCGGGGTGAGGCAGTTCAACCCAATAAATCTCCCCGCGAAGACATTTCCGTACCGCTCTCATTCGGCCTCTTCCAGATACCGTTCATAGGCTTCCACAGCCTGATCGCTGATCGCCGAAAATTCGTGGACGACTTGTTCAATCAGCGGGGTCATGGATTCGTAATACGCCTCATCTTTGACGGCAGGATGTCGCTCCTGGACTTTGCGCCGATGGTGGGCCAACCGCTCTTGCTTTTTTTGCTCGGCTACAGAACGCGACCATGTTTTGGACCGTGTCACAGTCAACGTATGCGAATCCACCACTTCCAACATCACCCAATCGCCATCGTGCCAGTCAATCAGATGTCGCACCTGTGCGGGAAGCGGGATCATCTGTTCTTTGATCTTGGTCATCACACCCATTTTGCTCTCCTGCTCGGTCGGTCCTCCAATCACACAATCCGAAAAGCGTCTACCAGCACACACCGCCGCACCCGGACGAAATCGCGGGCACTGGTCAGCCCTTCGCCCGTGGGGCTGGCGATGGAGAAAGAGGTGAACCCCTCGCCGCCAAAGCCCAATCCGGCCAGGCTGGGGCCGTTCTTGACAAAGATGCTGGTGTTGATCTCCCGCGACATGCGGCTCAGCACATCTAGGTTTTTGGAATGGCATATGGCCGTGTGGCCCATGCCCTGTTCCACCTGTTTGGCCAGGTCAATGGCCTCGTCGGCGTTGCGGACCCGCACCAGGGGGATGACCGGCATGAGCTGCTCGGTCCAGACCAAAGGGTGCCGGGCGTCGGTCTCGGCGATGACCAGGCGCACGCTTTCATCCACGCGGACTCCGATCTCGCGCAGGATGACGCCGGGCGATTTGCCCACAAAGGCTTTGTTGACCACGCCGTGACGGCCCGGCCCCCGGTTTTCGGCCAGGATGACTTTCATCAGCCGCTCCAGTTGCCAGGAGGTGATCTCAACGGCGCCCCGTTGCAGCATCACCGCTTTGAGCCGGTCGGCGATGCCGTCTACGGCGATGATCTCTTTTTCCAGGATGCAGACGATGTTGTTGTCAAAGGATGCGCCCTTGACGATGTCGCGTCCGGCTTGCTCCAGGTCGGCGGTTTCATCCACCACCACCGGTGGGTTGCCCGGCCCGGCGCAGATGGCCTTTTTGCCCGATTTCATGGCCTCGGCGACGACGCCCGGCCCGCCGGTGACGACCAGCAGGCGGATGGCGGGATGGCGCATCAGGTACTGCGCGCTCTCGATGGTCGGCTCGCGGGGGCAGGTGATCAGGTCGGGCGGCCCCCCGGCTCCCCGGATGGCCTGGTTGAGCAGCTGCACCGTCTGGGCGGAGCAGGCTTTGGCTCCCGGATGGGCGTTGAACACGACGGCGTTGCCGGCGGCGATCATGCCGATTGCGTTGCAGATGATGGTGGAGGTGGGATTGGTGCTGGGGGTGATGGCCCCGATGACGCCGTAGGGGGCTAACTCCACCAGGGTCAGGCCCCGGTCGCCGGTCCAGGCCGTGGCCTGCAACGCTTCCACACCCGGCGTCCGCTCGGCGACCAGTTGGTTCTTGGCCAATTTGTCCTCATAGCGGCCCATACCGGTTTCCTGCCAGGCGGCGCGGGCCAGGACGGGGGCGTTCTCGACGGCGGCGCGGCGCATGGCGGCGATGAGGGCCGAACGGCGTTCCAGGGGCAGTTCCATCAGCCGCTTTTGGGCGACCTGGGCGGCGGCGATGGCTCCGTCCACGTCGGGGTAGACGCCGTCGGCCCCCGCTGCGGCAGGGGGCGGCGGTTGTGGCCCCCCGCCGGGAGCCGATCCACCCGGCGGTGGCCCCGCCGGGCGCAGGTCGGCCACAACCCGCTGCACAATCTCGGCAATGCGCCGTTCGTCCAGGGAAAGGGTCATGACTCCTCCTCAATCAGCCCCTGCACGACAAAGACTTCCACTCCTTCCCGGCGGCCCCGGATGGGAACCTGGCCCCGCGATTCCAGGTGGGCAAAGCCCCGGAGCCGTTCCGCCGTAGCCCCATCAACCAGGATTTCACCGCCGCTGGCCATCTCTTCCAGGCGGTGGGCCAGGTTTACCGTGTCGCCGATGGCCGTGTAGTTGAGCCAGTCGCGGGCGCCGATGTTGCCCACCACCGCCCGCCCGGTGACGATGCCGATGCCGAAATCGGTGCGCAGATGCTCCGGCAGCGTTTGGTGGTGTTTGCGCAAATCCCGTCGCAGTTTGAGGGCCGCCCGGACCGCCCGTTGCGGGTGGTCGGGCTGGGGCAGGGGAGCGTTGAAGATCGCCATGATCAGGTCCCCGGCGTAGCGGCTGATGGTCCCCTCATAGGCCAACACCGCCTCGACGGCGACGGCCAGGTAGCCGTTGAGCACGTCTACCAGTTCTTCCGGAGTCAGCACTTCGGATACGCGGGTATAGCCCCGCAGGTCGGCGAAGAGGGTGGTGATCTCCTGCTCGCTTCCCCCTAAGCGCACCTGCTCCGGGTCGGCCAGGAGGCGTTCGACGACCTGGGGAGAGACATAACGCTCAAAGGTTTTGCGGATCGCCTCTTTGGTAGCCCGCAAGTCATCGGTCTTTTGCTTGGCCTGGAGCCTGGTTTTGACACGGGCCAGCAGTTCGCGGTAGTCGAAGGGCTTGGCCAGGTAATCGTCCGCGCCCAGCTGCAAGCCCCGCACCCGTTGGCTTGGAGCGTTCCAGGCGGTAAGCATCAGCACCGGAATATCGGCGGTGGACGGGGTGGATTTGATCCGGGCGCAGACCTCGTAGCCGTCCATGAGCGGCATGTCCAGGTCTAGCAGAACCAGGTCGGGCAGGTGCTCCCGGACCTTGTCCCAAGCTTCCTGACCGTTGTAGGCACACAGAACCCGATACCCTTCCATGCTCAACAGGTCGCGGACCAGTTCCACGTTGTCGGGGCGGTCATCGGCGACCAGGATTGTGGGCGTCTTGCTCATGCTCGCAAACCTCTATGCCTTCCGGTATTTGACCTGACCGTTCACCTCCCAGGTGTCCACGACGGCCATGATGACGGCGTCACAGGGTTTTTTGTCGGTCAGCACCGTCTGCCGGGCGGAGGAGCCGGTGGCATAAAGCACCACGTCGCCCACCCCGGCCTGCACCGCATCGGCGGCAACGACATAGCCGCCGGTCTCTTCGTTTTCAATGTTCAGCTGCTTGACCACCAGCAGTTTGAAGCCTTCCAGTTTCTCGTCCTTGCGGGTGGCAACCAGCGTGCCCACCACTTTTCCCAAAAGCATACGCTCACCTCACCAGACCTTTAGGGTTGGGAAACCCTAAAGGTCTTTGTTCCCCAACCTTTGGGCAAAGGCCCGCACCCGCCGGTCGGCCTTTTCCATCAGCGGTGGGCCGTGCCCAAAGCAACAGATTTCAAAATCCAGCGACGCGATCCTGTGAATGGAGGCTATCGCCTGGGCCATATCGGGCGTAAAGAGGCGCGGCGGCGCACCCAGGCGTCCGAATTTATGGTTGATGGCGTCGCCGACGAGGATGATGCCGCGCTCCGCATGGTAGAAGCTGACGCTACCCGCCGTGTGCCCCGGCGTGTGGATCACCTGCCAGCCGCCCAGGTCGTCACCATCCTCCACAGGGCGGTCTACCGCCGTTGGCCGGTAGCGAAAAAGGTGACGGATGGCCCAGTTGGACAGCCTTTGCCAGGCCCCGACCAGCGGAACCGGCCCCAGTTTCCGTTCGGCGCGGCCTTCCACCAGAGGCACGTCCAGACGATGGGCCACCACTTTGGCCCCGGAAGCGGCCTTGAGGGCCGCCACGCTGCCGATATGGTCCACGTCGCCGTGGGTCAGCCAGATCTCCGCGACCGCCTGGGGCGGATAGCCTCGGTCCGCCAGGTAGCGCAGCACGGCCCCTGCTCGGCCCGGCGTGGCGGCATCTACCAGCCGCAGCCGTTCTCCCTCTATCAGGACGTAGACTTTGGTATCCCAAATGCGCTCCACCCAGTGCAGGCCGGGCGCGATCTCCATCGCTACGTTCCCGCCTCTACCTCGCCGAATTTTTCCCGGTACAGGTCCACGGCATAAAGGATCTGCTGCCGGGCGACGGTGGCCCGCTCCCAGCCCAGGACCTCGGTGGACACTCCTTCGAGTTCTTTGTAGACTTCGAAAAAGTGGCCCATCTCGGCCAAAAAGTGCTGGGGGATGTGGGGCAAGTCGTAATAGTCCTGGAAGATGGGGTCGTAGGCCGGGACGGCCAGCACTTTGTCATCGGCCACGCCGCGATCCAACATGCGAAAGAGGCCGATGGGCCGCGCCTCTATGATGCAGCCGGGAAAGGTCGGCTCGTTGACCATGACCAGTACGTCCAGGGGGTCGCCGTCGTCATAGTGGGTGCGTGGGATGAGACCATAGTCGCCGGGGTAGTGAATGGGCGAGTAGAGGACGCGGTCCAGCTTGACAAAGCCCTGGCGTTTGTCGTATTCGTACTTGTTGCGGCTGCCTTTGGGCACTTCGACGACCACATAGATTACATTGGGCACGTCGGGGCCGGGCGGCAGTTCGTGCAACAGGTTCATCTACTCCCCCAGCTCCTGAAGCACCTGCTCACGGCGGCCCAGGGGCAGCACCAGGTCAATGTTGACGTGCGGCCTGGGGATGACGTGGACCGAGATGACCTCGCCGACCTTTTCTGCGCCGCGCACACCGGCTTCTACGGCGGCTTTGCAGGCGGCCACGTCGCCGCGCACGACGACGGTCACATAGCCCCCTCCGGTCTTTTCGTAGCTCACCAGCTCAACGCGGGCCGCTTTGACCATGGCGTCGGCGGCTTCCACCACCGCCGCAAACCCTCGTGTTTCGATCATGCCTAACGCTTCGGCCATAATTGCCTCCTGAAACTCTTTTGCATTCCCCATTATACCAGTGGCTCATCTACAAGTCCAGCCGGGCATAGAAGTAGGCAAGTGCATCTACAAGATCTCATCCGCAAAGGCGCAAGGTCCGCCGGGAAACGGTGGATTCCACACAGTTGGCCGTCAGGCGGTTGAAGCCCTCTCCGGCAGCACGGACGTACCATCCGGGTTTAGAGTCGACTTGGCATTGAGACCCATTCTCTACCTTAGTCGTTGCTACAAAGGCCGGTACCGAGATTGCAACCGGGAGCCTGGGTGATGGTAGAACGCAAACAGGCCCCTGCCGACGGCAGGAGCCTGTTCCGGTAACGTCTGAACCTATTGTCCTTCGCCCAAAGCCAAATGGCCCTCGTTCAGACAATCTCAGGAGCGGGTGATGGGATTCGAACCCACGACAGTCTGCTTGGGAAGCAGATACGCTACCACTGCGTCACACCCGCGCAAACCCTTATTCCAGGCGCCCAAATTATATCACATTCCCCTCCCCTGTGCAAATTTCAACCGCCGAGTTGCCCGACCCGACGGCCAACGACTTATCGCGCATCAAATCATCTGCACTTGACATTTTGGGGAAGAAGTAGTATACTTGTACAGGTGGTATAGACCATCAGTCAACTGTACCAGGGTATACCATGCTCAACAAACAATATCCCCTGCCCATGTATTATCAGCTCAAAGAACTCCTACGGGAGAGGATTGCCGCGGGTGAGTGGGCGCCGGGCGAGATGATCCCCTCGGAGCGAGAACTGAGCGAACAGTACGGGATTAGCCGAATGACAGCCCGTCAGGCGCTAACCGAGTTGACCACGGAGGGTCTCCTGCATCGTGTACAGGGCAAAGGCACCTTTGTCGCCGAGCCCAAGATACAACAAGAATTGACTAGGCTGACCGGTTTCACCGAAGATATGCGCACACGCGGGTTGCAGCCGGGCGGGCGTGTATTACGGCTGGCGTTGGTCACCGCACCTGCCTTGGCATTGCAAGCGTTGCAAATTACCCCTGACCGGCAAGTGGTGCTGTTGGAGCGTTTGCGTCTGGCAGAAGGTGAACCTATCGCTCTAGAAACATGCTATCTCCATTTCAACAACGTTCAGGAGCTACTGCAAGAGGATTTTGAGAACAAATCTCTCTACAACCTTCTTCGCGAGAAATACGGCATCACGCCCACCAGAGCACGACAGCAAGTGGAAGCGGACCTCTGTAGCCACCGCGAACAGGAGCTTCTAAACATTAAAGAAGGCGCACCGGTTCTCAGGAATCGGCGGGTGACCTTCGACCAGTGGGGACGGGCTTTTGAGTACACTGAATCGGCCTATCGGGCCGACCGGTATGTCTTCCAAGCCGAACTTAATGCATCTTAGAGGAGGTTAATCTATGAAAGTTGAGCACTTCTGATCCAATGTCATTCTTGGCAATGTCCCATCTGCAGGAAAATTCCGAAAATGGGATGCGAGTCGGAAAGTCTCTCCCGATAAGGTGTCGGCCCAAGTAGCCACAATCCAACAATGTTTTTCAATTTGTCAAGGAGGAAAAAAACAAAATGAAACTGCTGCATAGAACACAAGCAATGATGCATCAAAAATGGGAAAGCAAAATGAAACCGTCTGACGGAGCACAAACCGAGAGCGCGAGACGGCTCAAATGGAGGCGCAGGCTCCTGCCGCTGATGCTCATTACCGTCCTTGCCCTGGTCGTTGCCGCGTGCGGTCAGGAAGCAGCGGTGACGACGGAAGCACCCGCCGCCACCGATGTACCCGCGGCAACTGAAGCCCCTGCCGAACCGGCAAAAGAGGTGACGTTAACGGTCTGGTCGTGGCGAACCGAAGACGAAGATGCCTATAACGAGATCTTTGACGTTTACGAGGCCAAGAACCCCGGTGTGACGGTCGAGTTTGTGCCGTTTGTCAACACCGATTACAACAACATCTTGGCTACCGGCCTGACCGGCGAAGGTGGGCCTGACGTGGCCCAGTTACGGGCCTATGGCGGTATCCAGCCGCTCATCGAAGCCGGGCAACTCCTGCCGCTGGACGGCAAGGTGTCAACCCTCTCGAACTTTACAGATGCTATCCTAAAAGGTGCTCAAGGATTATCCGATGGGCGCATCTACGGTGTGCCGTTCGGTATACAGGTTCTCGGAGCCTACTACAACAAAGGCATTTTTGACGAACTTGGCTTGAGCGAGCCACAAACATGGGATGAGTTTATCGCCGTGCTCGAGGCATTGAAGGCCGCCGGCTACATCCCTATTGGAAATCCGGCCAAGGATGTCTGGATGCTGACCATCTTGCACGAGGCAATTGCTGCGCCGCGTTACGGCGGTCCTGAGTTTCAGGCTGCGGTGCTGGCCGGGGAAAAAGATTTTACCCATCCGGATTACGTAGCGGGACTGGAAGTCATCAACCTGATCAAACCGTATCTACACGAAGATGTGGTGGGGATCGGCTATGAAGATTCCAGGACCTTGTTCATCAGCGGAAAGTCCGGTATCTTTATCGGCGGTTCGTTCGAAGTGGGGTTCTGGCGCAGCGAAGCGCCCGATCTTGATGTTGGGATGTTCTTGGTGCCTCCACCGCCAGGCTCCCTGACCGGTCCTTTGGCACCCGGTTGGATGGATGGTTCCTACGGCGTCAACGCCCTGAGCGAGCATCCCGAAGAAGCCATCAAACTGGTGGAGTGGATGGGTACGCCGGAGTTCGGCCAGCTCTTTACCGAGAAAATCAAGCAACTGTCGCCTATCCCAGGCGTAACGCCGACCGACCCGCTGCTGGCCGAGTTCGCCGAGGCGTTTGCCGAGAGGCCGGCACCCTATCTGCTGCTGGTGGACTTCCGCTACGGCGATCCTTCGGGCACTGCCATTCTCCAACCCGAGATCCAAAAGATGCTGCTGGGAGAAACTACCGCCGAGGAAGCGGCCGCCGCCCTTCAGGAAGGCATCTCCCAATGGTTCACGCCTAGAAAATAAACTGAGGTTAGGTGATGGCCGTGATCAGACCATCCACGACCGAACAGCAAGCCCGCCCCAAGTCCCGCAAGGGTGTGGGGCGGGCTGCGCCTGCTTGGCCCACCCTTGTTGCTTTCCTGCTCCCCGCCTTCCTCCTGTACACGATCTTTATGATCTGGCCGTTGGTGCAATCCATGATCTTCAGCATGTTTGAGTTCAGCGGCCTGAAACGAGGCGATTTTGTTGGGTTGGCCAACTTTCGCGAATTGTTTACCCGCGTTCCCCTCAACGAGCAACTTCCCCGGGCTTTTCTCCACAACGTCTACTTTTTCATCGGCACCATGGCGATCCAGAATACGCTGGGCCTCCTCTTCGCCGTATTGTTGCATCGCTCTCGGTTCGGAAAGCGATTCTTCCAGATAGTCTACACGGTGCCGTACCTGATCAGCCCTTTGGTCGTTGGCTATTTATGGAGTTTGATGCTCAACCCCCTGTTCGGGCCGATCAACCAGATCCTCAAAGCCGTAGGGTTGGATTCCCTAGCCCGCCCCTGGCTGGGTGATCCCAGCACCGCTTTCCCGGTCATTATCTTGGTCAATGCTTGGCAGTGGGTGGGTTTCCCCATGCTGCTGTTCTCTGCCGGGCTGGCGACCATCGGGGATGACATCCGGGAAGCGGCTAAAATCGATGGAGCCAGCGCCTGGCAAGTGTTTTGGCGCATTGACCTTCCCTTATTGACGCCGGTTATCGGCATCGTTACCGTGCTGACCTTCATCGGCAATTTTAACGTTTTTGGCATCGTTTGGGCTTTAGGCGGTGTCTTTGGAGGACCTGTAGGATCCACAGACGTTCTCGGCCTCGTCTTCTACCGCACTGCCTTCCGCGGCGGCGTGGACGCCTTCGGTCTGGCTTCAGCCCTTGCGGTGCTGATGTTCGTGTTCATCTTTGGCGTCTCGATTCTTGCTTTAGCCTGGTTTCGCCGCCTGGAGGAGCGCCTCATATGACGACAAATACCATCAATTATGGAGCAGCGGGAGCTTCCACGCGCAGCAGACGCAGACGTCTGCGGCTCGCCGATGCGGGCATTGCGGTGCTCCTGTGGGGTTATGCCGCTATCGTCTTAGGCCCGCTACTGTTGGTGCTGCTCAACACGATGCGTACTTCGCAGGAGATCTTTCGGGATCCGGTCGGACTCCCCACTTCATTGAACTTTGACAGCTACGTGAGGGCCTGGAAAGAAGCCAGCTTCAGCACATACTTTTTCAATTCCCTGTTCATCACGGTTGCATCAGTCCTTTTGGCCACCGCGGTCTCGGCACTGGCTGCATATGTGCTGGGGCGGTACACCTTTACCGGGAGTCGTTTCCTCTCTGCTTTCTTCCTGGCCGGGCTTATGCTGCCCTTTCGGCTGGCGATCGTGCCTCTGTTTCTGCTGTTGAACGATCTTGGGCTTATAGATAGCCGCCTTGGGCTGATCCTCGTCTATGCTGCCACCGGCATCCCCTTTTCGGTATTCATCCTCTCGTCGTTTTTCCGGCAACTACCACGTGAGCTGAGCGAGGCTGCCCGCATTGACGGGGCCGGTGAGTTTACCATCTTCAGCCGGGTGATGCTGCCGCTGGTGCGCCCCGCGCTGGCAACCGTCATGATCTTCCAATTCGTGCCGCTGTGGAACGACTTTTTCTTTCCCCTCGTGCTCCTGCGTTCTACCGAGAAATGGACCCTTCCCGTGGGTATGACCCGCTTCTTCGGCGAGTTTCAAAACGATTGGTCGACCCTCTTTGCCGGACTGGTGATCACGACGCTCCCGCTGATCCTCCTCTTCCTGGTTGCGACGAAGCAGATCATCGCCGGACTCACCGCCGGAATCGGAAAAGGATAGCGACCAAATGTGGAGCAAGCGGCTGTGGTACACGCCACACTAAATCCGGCCGATCCGGGGAGAACAGATTTTAGGCCAGAGGGATTAGCTCAAGTAGATGCAGTGATGCGGTCCGGGCTGGGGAGCGTCTTCCCAACCGCGGTGCTGCTGGTGGCTTGGCGTGGCGACGTTGTCTTTCACCGCGCTTACGGTTGGTTGGACCCGGAAAGCCATCGGCGACCTGCACAGCCCGACAGCATGTTTGATCTGGCCTCTCTGACAAAAATTTTCACCGCTACCGCCTTTATGACATTGGTTCAAGCCGGTGCAGTGACGTTGGATACCGCCGTCGGTGAAGTTCTGTCCGAGTTCAGCGGCGTTCGCCCTATCTCATCCTACTTTGATGCTCACACCAAAAAACCTGTTCCCCCCGATCCTGCTTTCGCCGGGCGGCTGGTTGACGCCGACAAGATCACCTTCCGCCATCTGCTAACCCATACGTCCGGCCTACCCCCCTGGTGGAATCTCTGCGCCAATGTCGATTCGGCCAACTTGCCTGCCGCGCTGCCCGCGGATCGGTTAGGCAATTTTTTCAAAACCATCGGCTTTGCCTATCCAACAGGGCAGCGAATCGTTTACAGTGATCTGGGCTTCATCCTGCTCGGCGAAGCCATCGCCCGCCTATCAGGACTGTCTTTTCAGGCATACCTGCAAAAGGCCGTGCTGAAACCGATGAACCTTCAAAACACAACCGCCAACCCGCTCCGAAAAGGCATTGATGTGAACACCATCGCGCCGACCGAATTCTGCCGTTGGCGGCAGCGGCGTTGTGTGGGCCAAGTTCATGACGAAAACGCAGCTTGCTTGGGGGGTATTGCCGGGCACGCCGGGCTTTTCTCGACCGCCTGGGATGTGGCCGCTCTTGGGGGGATGTATCTGGGCTTTGGGGAGACGTCTATCCTTTCACCGGACACAATCAGAGAAATGACCCGTACACAAGTGAGCATAAACGGCGCGCGTCGCGGCCTGGGCTGGTTGCTGCCCAACAGAAATGGCCGGACCCCTGTTGGAAACAAGGTTCCCTCGGACAGTTACGGTCACACCGGCTTTACCGGCACATCCCTTTGGATATTTCCGGGCCACGAGTTGGTAGTCGTGTTGCTGACCAACCGTGTGTACTATGGCCGTGATGACACCGGCATTGCAAATTTCCGCCCGCGATTACATGAGGCAGTGATCGCCGCGCTGGAAATGTAGCCGGGTGGTTCATAGTTTCTTTCGTAACTTCTCACCCTCCCGCAGGCTTGGAATCTGTTTCAGGCTGAAACATGCTGTTCGTCGGATACATCTAGCGATCTCAATCGGCTTGCCGGCCTGCGGGAGGGTAGGCCGTAGCAACTTTGGGAGTTTGAGAATGGATCTATATGTGATGGGTGTAGACGGCGGAGCGAGCAAAACATCCGCCGTTGTGATGGATGATCGAGGCCGGATCTTGGGGCGCGGCAAAAGCGGCTCCTCCAACTATCACTCTGCAGGATTGGAGAGGATGAAGGACGCCTTATTGACGGCCATGCAGGAAGCAGCCGACGGCGCAGGCATTGACCTGAGCCAATTGGCAGCCGCTACGTGGGCCCTCGCCGGCGCCGGCCGCCCGGCGGAAGCCCGCCGGATCGAAACTTTGAGAGCGGAGATGCTGCCCGGCATCCCAGGAGGGGTAGAAACGGATGCGGTGGCCGCCCTGGTGGGCGGATTGGGAGCGCGCCGGGGGGTGGTGCTCATTGCCGGTACGGGCATGATCGCCTACGGCGAAAATCAGGCCGGAGAGAATGCTCGCGCCGGAGGATGGGGGCATTTCCTGGACCGTGGCAGCGGTTACAGCCTGGCTCAGGAGGCATTGCGGGCCATCGTTCACTCCGCCGACGAGGGATGGTCGTCGACTGTGCTGGAAGAGCGCATTCTGCGCTTCCTTCGCCTGGAACAGCCGACAGACCTCGTGAGCTGGGTACACGCACCTGATCGCAGGGCGGCCGAAGTCGCTTCCCTGGCTCCCGTGGTTCTAGCCGCAGCAGAAACAGGAGACCTGTTGTCGATAGAGGTGGCCTCGCGGGGAGCGGACGCGCTGGCCTGCGCCGTAGACGCAGTCGCCCGACGCCTGGGTCTTTGGGATCGGCCTTTCCCCCTGGTGCTGGCGGGTGGACTGTTGAGAAAGAATGACTTTTACCGCCGGTTGGTCGTACAGGCCATTCAAACGCGCGTTCCCTACGCCCGCCCTTTGCCCCCTCGCGCCGATGCGGCGGTAGGGGCAGCCATGCTGGCCCTGGAATCCCTGGGCCAACCGCTTGATCGCCCAACTGACCCGGAGGTTCCGCTTGCCGGTATCCCGGGTTCGGAACAACAAAATATCCTCACCAGAGACCTGGATTTGCGCACCACCCCGGAAATGGTGGGGCTGATGCACCTGGAGGATCGCCGGGCGGTGGCAGCCGTGCGCCCCAACCTCCCTGCCGTTGCCGAGGCCATCGATGCTATCGCAGCCCGTATGCGCCGGGGAGGACGGTTGATTTACGTCGGCGCCGGCACCTCGGGGCGTTTGGGCGTGCTGGACGCT